>Ga0307515_10002488_pt1 | contig 39985 bp, 33 predicted proteins | sample 17_EM_MG_FD_194513 | JGI IMG/M metagenome (GOLD analysis project Ga0307515, IMG submission 194513) | Populus trichocarpa ectomycorrhiza microbial communities from riparian zone in the Pacific Northwest, United States - 17_EM | ecosystem: Host-associated > Plants > Roots > Unclassified | place... | reverse complement strand
GAAGGCTTCGTTCCACGACAGCACCAGGCACAGCAGGCCGGTGGAGGCGATGCCGCCCATGGTCAACGGCAGGATCACCCAGCGGAACTCTTCCCACACCGTGGCGCCGTCGAGCCGCACGGCTTCGAGGATGTCCTTGGGCACTTCCTTGAAGGCGCTGTAGAGCATCCACACCATGATCGGCAGGTTGGACAGGGTGAAGACGATGACCAGCGCGGCGAGCGAATCGAGCATGCCGACGGTCTGCGCCATCACGTACACCGGCACCAGCGCGCCGACGGCCGGCATCATCTTGGTCGACAACATCCACATCAGGATGTCGCGGGTCTTCTTCGTCGGAAAGAAGGCCATCGAATACGCCGCCGGCACCGCGATCAGCAGGCCGATGATGGTCGAGCCCAGGCTGGTGATCAGCGAGTTCCTGGCGAACAACAGATAGTCGCTGCGCTCCTGCACTTCCACGAAACTGGCCAGCGTGGGCGTGAAGAACAGTTGCGAGGCGATGGCCTGGCCTTCGGTCTTGAACGCGGTGAGGCCGAGCCACAGCAGCGGGAAGAACAGCAGCAGGGCCACGCCCCAGGCGCTGAGCGTGCGCACGATGGGAAAGGGTTTCTTTTTCAGCATGAGGGACTCCGTTCAGTCGAGGTGTCAGTCAAGGTTCTTGCCGACCATGCGGATCAGGAACACCGCGGCGATGTTGGCCAGGATCACCGCGAACAGCGCGCCGGCCGATGCCACGCCGACGTCGAAATTCATCAGCGCCTGCTTGAAGATCAGGAAGGCCAGGTTGGTGCTGTCGTTGCCGGGGCCGCCACCGGTGGTGGTGAAGATCTCGGCGAACACGCTGAGCAGGAAGATCATCTCGATCATCACCACCACGGCGATGGAGCGGCCCATGTGCGGCAGCACCAGGTACCAGAACTTGTCGAAGGGCGTGGCGCCGTCCATGCCGGCCGCGTCCATCTGCTCGCGGTCGAGCGACTGCAGCGAGGTGATGAAGATCAGGCAGGCGAAGGGCAGCCATTGCCAGCTCAGCATGATGATCACCGACAGCAGCGGGTAGTCGGTCATCCAGTCGATCGGCGTGAGGCCGAAGAACTGCCACACATGCGCGAACACGCCGTAGATCGGGTTCATCATCATGTGTTTCCACAGCAGCGCGTTCACCGTGGGCATGACAAAAAACGGCGAGATCAAGAGCACGCGCACGATACCCTGGCCGGGGAACGGCTCGTTGACCAGCAGCGCCAGGCCCACGCCCAGCACCACGGTGATCACGATCACCGAGCCCAGCAATTGCAGCGTGTGCATCACCGACGGCCAGAAGTCGGGGTCGGTGATGAAGTAGTGGAAGTTCTCCAGCGCGACGAAGCCGGTCTCGCCGGGCTGCATCAGGTTGTAGTGAATGACGGAAAAATACAGCGTCATCACCAGCGGAACAATCATCCACAGGAACAGTGTGACGATGGACGGCGCCATGAGGGCGCGGGGCAGGAAGCGTTGCATGGTGGGCTTTCGGTGACGGCCTGGGTGATGAGGAAGCCCCCTCACCCCGGCCCTCTCCCGCGTGCGGGAGAGGGAGGAATTCAGTCTTGCCCCCTCTCCCGCACGCGGGAGAGGGTTGGGGTGAGGGCTCCGCCTAACCCCTATTTCTTGTAATACCCGCCCTTGGTCATCTCACGCTCCGCCGCCGTCTGCGAAGTCTTCAAGGCCGCATCCACCGTGACCTTGCCCGCCAGCACCGAGCTCATCTGCTGGCCCACCGCGATACCGATGGCCTGGAACTCGGGGATCGCCGCGTACTGCACACCCACGTAAGGCGACTTCGGCAGCGTGCTGTCGTTCGGGTTGGCGCTGTTGATGGCCTTGAGTTCTTCCGGTGCGAACTTGGCCACCTTCTGGAACTCGGGGTTGGCATAAGTGGACTTGCGCGTACCGGTAGGCACGGCGCCCCAGCCCTCTTCCTTGGCGACCAGGTTCACGTATTCCTTGGACGTGGCCCAGGCGATGAACTTCTGCGCGATCTCGGGCTTCTTGCTCGATGCCGGCACCGCCAGGTTCCATGACCACAGCCAGTTCGCGCCCTTGGGCGTGACGGCCGTCGGCGCCTGGGTGAAGGCCATCTTGTCGGCCACCTTGGACTGCTTGGGGTCGCTGACGAACGAGGCGGCAATCGTGGCATCGATCCACACACCGCACTTGCCTTCGTTCATCAAGGCCAGGTTTTCGTTGAAGCTATTGGCCGATGCGCCGGGCGGGCCGTACTTCTTCATCAGGTCCACGTACTGGGTGATCGCGTCATGCCAGGGCTTGGTGTCGATCTGCGGCTTCCAGGACATGTCGAACCACTGGCCGCCGTAGGTGTTGACCATGGTGCTCAAGAAGGCCATGTTGTCGCCCCAGCCTGGCTTGCCGCGCAGGCACAGGCCATACACACCCTTGGCCGGGTCATGGATCTTGGCGACGATGTTGGCCATGTCGGTCCAGGTCGGGTTGGCCGGCATGGTCAAACCGGCGGCCTTGACCAGGTCGGCGCGGTACATGGTCATCGAGCTCTCGCCATAGAACGGTGCGGCATACAGCTTGCCATCCAGCGACAGGCCGCTGCGGATCGCCGGCAGCAGGTCGTCCACGTCGTAGGCGGCATCGGTGGTGATCGGGGCGAGCCAGCCCTTCTTGGACCAGATCGGTGCCTCGTACAGGCCGATGGTCATCACGTCGAACTGGCCACCCTTGGTGGCGATGTCGGTGGTGACGCGCTGGCGCAGCACACCTTCCTCGAGCGTGACCCATTTCACCTTGATGTCAGGGTTGGCGGCCTCGAAATGCTTGGTCAGCTTCTGCATCGTGATCATGTGGCCGTTGTTCACGGTGGCGATGACCAGGTCGGTGGCGGCAAAAGCGCCGGAGGCGGCCAGCAGGCCAGCGGCCACGACAGCGCAAATCTTGAATTTCATGGTTGTCTCCTGAGTTTTTCGACTAGACCCGCAGATGCAAAAAATGCATTTGCTCGGTGCCGAGATCGTAGGAGCCGGTCCATGCCGGAAGCAATACCCAAAAAACGAGTTGTTGTACTTTCTTGCACCTCAAGACTGGTGAAAACCCTGGATATGCAAGAAATAGTATCTGTATGACGCGGGCTTCAGCCCTACTGCCCAAAGCCTTCGAGCACGTTCACCGTGTTGATGCCGACCTCGGCCACGGCATAACCGCCTTCGAAGACAAACACCGTGGGCAGGCCGGCCGCGGCCAGATCGGCACCCACTTGAAGGAAGTCGCCGCTTTGCAGCTGGAAGCCCGAGATCGGGTCGCCAGCGAAGGTGTCCACGCCGAGCGACACCACCAGGGCCTCGGCGCCGAAGCCGGCAATGCGCCGCAATGCCAGCCCCAGCGCCTCGCGCCAGGCCACAAAGCCCGTGCCGCGCGGCAATGGCAGGTTGAGGTTGGCTCCCAGGCCCGCGCCCGCGCCCTGCTCGTCCGCATAACCCAGGTAATACGGGTATTCGGTATGCGGATCGCCATGCAGGCTGGCGAAGAACACATCGGGCCGGTCGTAGAAGATCGCCTGCGTGCCGTTGCCGTGGTGGAAGTCCACGTCGAGCACGGCAACCCGCGCGGCGCCCGCGTCACGCAAGGCCTGCGCGGCAATCGCGGCATTGTTGAGGAAGCAGTAGCCGCCGAAGAAATCGGCACCCGCATGGTGGCCCGGCGGGCGCGTCAAGGCAAACGCCGAACGTGCGCCCGCATTCACCCGCTGCACCGCCGTCAGGGCACAGCGGGCGCCGGCCCGCGCCGCCTGCCAGGTGCCCGAGGTCAGCGGAGAACCCGCATCGTATGAAAACAAGCCCATGCGCGCGGCGAAGCTGGCCGGCAACACGTCCGAACGGAAGCTGCGGATCGGCCAGTACGAAGGAAACGCATCACGCTGCGCATTGGCCGGATCGAGCGCCACCCATTCGTCCCAGGCACCGGTGAGGAAGTCGACATAACGCGAGGCGTGCACGCGGGTGATGGCGGTGTTGTCGAAGTCTTGCGGCGCCTGCACCGGGCCGAGCTGGCGCCGGTCAAGCTCTTGCAGCACATAGTCGGCACGCGCCGGGATTTCAAAACACGGCACGAGTTCGCCGCGGAACATTTCGACCTTGCCATGGTGCAGGGCGTGGTCGTGGTTGTAGATGGTGATCATGGCGGGTGAGCGACTGGAACAAAAGCCCAAAGTATGCCGCCAGACCAGGAAACACCAGCTGTGTGCCGGAAGAAGGTGACTCAAGCCTCTAGAAATTCGAAGCCCATCGTGCGGGCGTGGTAGTGGAGCCCTCCGTCCTGAACGATCAGGAAACGTGCACCCTGCGTCCCCGCGTTGTGGTGCGAATGCGGCGCGCCCGGCGGCGTCACCAGCGTGGCCCAGGGCTCCCAAGGGCAATGCGCCGCGCCGACCATCGAATGGCAGCCCTCGCCCTGCACCACCAGCGTCACCGCGGCGGAGTTGTGCCGGTGGCTACGCTGGTGTGTATGGGGTTGCAGCGTGTTGAAACTCAATGTGAGGGTGGGTGTCAGGTTGCGCGCGGCCGCCTGCCGGTCGGACGAGAAGATCAGCGCACGGCCCGAAGTCTCGTCGCGTGTGCCCATCGAGAGGATCAGCGCAAGCTGCCGCTCGATCTCTTCTGCCGGATAGTGCACGGCGTCGACGGTCGCGTTCGCCGGATCGGCCGGCTGCGCACGCTCGAAAGCCAGTTGCGGCTCATTGCCGACAATCCACAACAGCGCACCTGCCGCGCCGGCTGCGAGCTTGTAGTCCGCCGCGCCGGGCAGCAGGAAAACATCGCCCGCACCGAACACAAAGCAGTCGGCCACAGCATCGACCCGGCCGCTGCCAGAAATCACATACCAGACCGATCCGGTCGCATGCACATCCAGCGGCAACACCTCATCGGCGGCAACACGCAGGTAGCGTGCCAACATCAACGGCGTGGTCGCCGGAGAATCGCAGCCCAGCGCATCGGACTGGTCGCAATCGCGCACACCGAACTCCATCTCCAACGGCGGGAGGAAACGCTGCGCAGGCACTTCCGGCAGCTTCACATTGAAGGCATTTCCCGAGTTGAAGAAACGCGCCCGAGCCTGCACGGCACCGGTCGGCGCATGCGGATGCTGCATCGGCAAGTCCGCCATGTCGGCGAAGCCCGTGGCTTGGGTCATGGCGTGGCACCGATGGCATAAGGCAGCAGCACGCGCAGCAGCACATTCGCGCCGGCCGCCACGTGCGCGGGCTCGGCCCATTCGTGTTCCGCGTGGCTCACGCCATCGCGGCAGGGAATGAAGATCATCGCGCTCGGGCACAGCGGCGCCATGTGGCGCGCGTCATGGCCGGCAGCCGAAAGTATAGGCATGTGTGTTTGTCCGATGCACTCTGCCGCCTCGGCAATCGCTTGTTGCAAACCGGGGTCGAAACCGTTGGACGGTGCGTCGACCAGCGGCGTCACCCGCGCCTTGCACGGTGGTGCAAGTGCTTCGCAGAGGGCTGAAAGCCTTTGCCCCAGCTGTTCGAGCACTGCATTGTCGGGATGCCGCAGGTCGATGCGCAGCGTCACGCGCTCGGGCACCACCGACGGCGCATTCGGTTCGACCTGCAGCCGGCCGATGGTGAACTTCACCGCCTCGTCGTGCCCGCCGAGCTGCGCGTACAGCGCCGCCGCAATGCGCGAAAACGCTTCGAGCGCGTCGCGCCGATCGGCCATCGCGAGTGTGCCGGCATGGCCGCGCTCGCCTTCGATCACGATGTCGAAGGTCTTCTTGCCCTGGATGCCGGTCACCACGCCGATCACCCGATCCTGCGCCTCCAGGACCGGGCCCTGCTCGATGTGCGCTTCGACGTAGGCTTTCAACGCAAAGCCGAGCCTCCGGTGCCGCAACGCGGGAAACGCGGCATGCAAGGCATCAAGCGACTCGGCAACCGACACGCCCTCGGCATCGCGCACCGCGCGCACGGCTTCAAGGCTGCGCACGCCGGCAAAAGCCTCCGAACCCATCATGCCGGGTGCGAAACGCGAACCCTCTTCGTTCATCCACGCCACGCAGACCATGTCCACGGGCGGCCGCACGCCCCGCTCGGCCATGGTGACCAGCACCTCGAAGGCGGCGACCACACCGTAGACACCGTCGAAGCGCCCGCCGCCGGGCTGGCTGTCGAGGTGGCTGCCGGCGAGCACGGGCGGCGCGGTGCGGTCGATGCCGGGCAGCGCGACGAACAGGTTGCCTGCGGCGTCGGTTGAGGGCTCCAGCCCCGCCGACAGCGCCCAGTCGATCATCACTCGCCAGGACGCGATCTCCTCGGCGCCCAGAGCCTGCCGGTTGACGCCGCCGCCCGGTGTAGCGCCGCAGCGCGCGAGCGCCATGAGGCGAGCCCAGAGCCGGTCGGCGTCGATCTGCAAGGTGTCCAACATCAGTCGGTCTTCATGATCTGGCCGGGCAGCGCGCGCGGATCGCGCGGCTTCCACTGACCGGCTTCGACCTGGGCGAAGAACTCGGCCAACAAGGCGTTGAACGCGGCGGGCTCCTCGAGGTTGAGTGTGTGCCCGGTCTTGGGCATCACGGCCAGGCCGCAGGCCGGCACGGTCTTCTTCAGGAAGATGCCAGGCTGCAGGCAGTGGTCGTCCTCGTCGCCGACCACCACCAGCGACGGCACGCTCATCACCCGCAGCTCGCTCTCCAGATCGTAGATCGACGGGCGGCGCGCCTGCACGCCGCGCATGGTGTTGGCCGCGCCGACGGCGTCGTGCTGGCCGAGCCAGGTGGCAAATTCCTGCCAGCCGCGCGGGTCCTTGTTCTGGAACTGCACCCGGCTCGCACCCAGCGAATAGGTGCGCGCGAAACGCTCGGAGCCCTGCGCCTCGAACTGCCGCGCCACTTCGAGCGAGACGCCGCGGAAGTATGCCTCGTGCTCTTTCTCCGCGCCGTAGCCCGCGCCGGCGATCACCAGCGAGGCCGCGCGCTTTGCGTGGCGCAGGCCGAAGTGCAGCGTGGCGAAGCCGCCCATCGACAGGCCGACGATGTGCGCGCGCGCCAGCTGCAGCGCGTCCATCACCGCGGCAATGTCGTCGGCCGCAATCGCTTGCGAATAACGCGCCATGTCCTGCGGCACGTCCGACGGCGGATAACCTCGCGCACCGAAAGTCACGCACTGGTGGCGCCGCGCGAAGTAGCGCATCTGCGGCTCCCAGCTGCGGTGGTCACCGCCGAACTCGTGCACGAACACGATCGGTGTGCCGCTGCCGGCGGTCTCGTAGTACAGGCGGACGCCGTCCGCGGTCGTGGCGAAACTCATCGTCGGTCCTTCAGAACAATGCCGCCGTGGCCGGCAGGCTGCGTGCGCGTACCACGGCCTGCGGCAGCACGTCGCACAGCGCCTGCGCCCAGGCCTTGGGCACGGTGGTGGATATCTTCACGAAGCGGTGGCCGAAGCGCGGCGTGTGGTACGTGCCCTGGCGCACCATGATGTCGTGCTCGCCGAGCGCGGTGACCAGCGCCTCGGGCGTGACGCCCGCGCCGCTGCACTCGACCACGATGAAGTTGGCCTGCGACGGAAACACCGGCACCTCGAAGCCGGGCAGCCTGGCGAAGGCGTCGACAATCATGCGCTGGTTCTCGCGCTGCTGCGCAATCACCTCGGCCATCCACTCGTCCTTCACGGCCAGGCCCGCGATGGCCGCGCGCTGGGCCAGCACGCTGGCTCCCAGCGGCGCCTGCGAATGCGGCAGGATGCGCGCGAGCAATGCGGGCGAAGCCACGAGAGCACCCAGGCGCAGGCCCGCGAGACCGAGCCACTTGGAGAAGCTCACGATGGTCACCGTGCCTTCCGGATAGAAGCGCGAAGCCAGCGTATGGCTGTCGGCGAAGTCGCGGTAGGTGCAGTCGTGAATGAGGATGGCGCCGATCGCGCGCGCGCGGTCCGCAAAGGCGCGGATCTCATCCTCGGTGTAGGTCGTGCCCAGCGGGTTGTTCGGGTCCACCAGGTAGATGACCGAGGTGTTCGCGTCGGTCGCGGCGGCCAGGGCCTCGGCCGATAGCTTGAAGCCGTACTCCGGCCCGTAGATCGGAATCTCGGTGATCACCGCGCCGGCCTTGGCCGCGAACTGCAGCGGCCACTTCCAGCCCGGGTCGGTGGTGACGAAGCCTTTGCCGGCCACGCAGAAGGCACGGCAGGCCAGCGCCAGCGCGGACACCGCACCGTCGGTGACCACGGCCGACTGGTTCGGCACGCCCAGGTCGTCCACGATGGCCGAGCGCAGGGCTTCCATGCCCAGCGGCGGTGCGTAGGCGTGAAAGCTCTCGTCGTCGATGGCGTCGTGCAGCGCCTTGCGCACGGCGGGGTGCAGCGGAAAGTGGTTGGTGTTCTGGCCCAGCCACATCAGGTCCGGATTCGTGAACAGCCGGTCGAAATACCGGTTGCGGGTTTCGGCGTCGCTGGTCACGGGCGGCAGCACGACCGCAGGGTTCAACACCGCGTTCATGCCGCGAGCCTCCGCGCCTGTTCGGCCGCGACCGCCTTCTTGCTGGTCTTGATGATGGAGCCGCGCGCGGCGATGCCGCCGTCGATGGTCACCACAGTGCCGGTGATGTAGGCCGCGCGCGGCGAGGCCAGGAAGACCATCAGTTCGGCCACTTCCTCGGGTGTGGCCGGGCGGCCGCCGGGGTAGTTGTCGAACAGTTCCTCCCAGCGGCCTTCGTCGCCGTGGGTGTCAAGTGCGCGGCGCTTCATCAGCTTGACCATGCGGTCGGTGGCCACCGGGCCGGGGTTCACGCCCACCACGCGGATGCCGTCGTCCAGGCTCACGCCGCCAAGTGCGCGCGTGAAAGCCATGACGGCGGCGTTGCCGGTGGAGCCGGCGATGTAGTTGGCGTCCCAGTTCTCGCCGGAGTTGCCGATGTCGTTGACGATCACACCGGCACCCGCCGACTTCATGCGCGCGTAGTAGATCTGCGTGAGTTCCATGTAGCCCAGGACCTTCAGCTGAAAGCCGCGGCGCACGGCCGCGAAGTCGAGCGACTCGATCGGACCGGATGGAATGTCGCCAGCGTTGTTCACGAGGATGTCGGCATGGCCGGCCGCTTCGGCCAGCTGCACCATGGCACCCGGCGCAGCCAGGTCCATCGCGTGGATGCGCACGTTGACCGGATAGGTCTTTTCAATTTCCTCCTTCGCGGCGACAAGCGCGACACCGTCGCGTGCGGCCAGTTGCAGGTGGCAGCCTTCGGCGGCGAATGCATGGGCGGCGGCCAGGCCGATGCCTTTGGAAGCGCCGGTGATGAGAACGGTCTTGCCTTCGAGTTCGAGTTTCATGGAGTGATGTCCTGGAATGCGGTCGAAAAAAATAAGGGTAAAAAGAGACTGTGCTGTAGCGGTTCAGATCACTCCGGTGTCCTGATCGGAGAGCGCCGCGATCAGGTCGACGATGTCGTCTTCGAGCAGGCTCACGTGGTCGATGGCCGAGGAAAACGCGGCATTCGGGTCATTGCGCCGGATGGCGTCGAGGATGGCGCCGTGCTCGCCGATGGTCGCGGCCATGCGGCCGGGCTGGAAAGTCACGTAGCGGCGGTACACGCGTACCCGCTTGCGCAGCGCGCGGGTCTGCTCGGCCAGGTAGTGTGTGTTGGAAGCCTCGTAGAGCGCGTCATGAAAGTCCTGGTTCACGTCGTAGAAGCGCGAGTGGTCACCCAAAGCGAGGATGTTCGTCAGCTCGTCGTGCAGCTGGCCCATGCGCTCCTTCTGCGCCTCGGTGGCTCGGCGCGCGGCGAACTTGGCGCACAGGCCTTCCATCACCGCCATCATCTGGAACATCTCGATCAGCATCGGCAGCGAGATGCGCGCCACGCACACGCCGCCCTGGCGGCTGCGCAGGTCGACCAGGCCGGTGGCGGCCAGCGCCTTCAAGGCCTCGCGCACCGGTGTGCGCGACACCTTGAAGCGTGCGGCCAGCTCGGCCTCGTCGAGCCGCGCGCCGGGCTTCATGACGCCGCTGACGATCAGGTCCTCCAGCGTATCCTTGAGCTCATCGGACAGTGTGGCACCCTTGCCGCGCTGGCGTTCGCGCCCACGCAGCACCGCAGGCTCTGCCGTATCTTGTTCATCGGGTTCCATGCTCATGTCTTTGTCTTTCTTCGTGTTGTGTGGGGAAACGCAGCCGGGCTGCGGTACATGTATCAGAACGGGCGGTCGCCGGCCACGGTGGTGCGGTGCATTACGCGGCGATACACGTTGTCGTCGTAAGGCGTGGCGCGGTGCATGGTGCAGCGGTTGTCCCACACCAGCAGGTCGCCGGCGCGCCACTTGTGGCGGTAGCTGAACTCCGGCGAAATCGCGTGCGCGTTGAGCTCGGCCAGCAGCGCCACGCTCTCGTCGGCCGGCAGGCCGTCGATCTTCTTCACCACGTCTTCGCCCACGTAGAGCGAAAGGCGGCCCGTCTCAGGATGCGTGCGCACCAGCGGGTGCACCACATCGGGCGTGGCGGCCAATTGTTCGGGCGTGAGCGGGTTGCGGTCGGCGAAGGCCTTACCGTAGTAATTGGCATAGCTGTGTGTCGCCGTGAGGTGGCGGATGCGCACCTTCATGCCGTCGTCGAGCGCATCGTAGGCCGCATGCATCGAGGCGAAGAAGGTGTCGCCTTCCAAGGGCGGCACTTCGAGCGCATACAGCAGTGCGCCCATCGAGGGTTCGGCCTTGTACGAAAGGTCGGAGTGCCAGTTCCAGCCTTCCTTGTGGTTGCCGATGGGCTTGCCATTCTCCGACACGTTCGACAGCACATAGACCTCGGGGTGCTCCTTCTTCAGGAACTGCGTGAGCACGTGGCCCAGCAACGGGCCGAAGCGGCGCGAGAACGCGACGTGCTGCGTCTCGTTGATCTTCTGGCCGCGGAACAGCAACACCGAGCGCTGGTTGAGCGATTCACGCAGTACCGCGAAGTCTGCGTCGCTCACGGGTTCGCGCAGATCGATGCCTTTGACTTCGGTGCCGATAAAAGAAGTGATGTGGTCGAGTTGCATGACGGAATTTGTTTGTTGTCGGGAGGTAGGCTGGCCTGCCAGCTCTAAAGCTTGTAGCCGGGCTGGGTGCGCTCCAGCATGCGCAGGAAGGCAGGCCATTCGCGCGTGCCGGGCGGCAGGATGTCGCCCGCGAATTCGGTGAACTGGCGAGCGGCCAGCGCACTCACTTCGGGCTGCGGGAGCACCAGCGCTTCGCCGGGCGCGAGACCGCCCTGCGCGAGCAGTTGCACCTTGGCGGCCTTCTCGAAGTAGTACATGAGGATGAAGGCCTCGGGAACGGTGCGGCCCACGGTCAGGATGCCGTGGTTGCGCAGCACCAGTGTGTTGTGCCTGCCCAGGTCGCGCACCAGCCGCTCGCGCTCGCCAGTCTCCAGCGCCACGCCTTCGTAGTCGTGGAATGCGGTGTGGCCCTGGTAGCGCATCGCGAACTGGCTCAGCGGCACCAGGCCATGCGGCATGGCCGCGATGGCGGTGCCGGCGTCGGAATGCGTGTGCAGCACACACAGCGCGTCGGGCCGCCCGGCATGGATCGCACTGTGGATCACGAAGCCGGCCTGGTTGACCTCGGCGTCACTGGGGGTGTCGCCCACCTTGCGGCCGTCGAGGTCGATCTTCACCAGCGACGAGGCCGTCACCTCCGAAAACAGCAGCCCATAGGGGTTGATGAGAAAGTGATGTTCCGGCCCCGGCACACGTGCCGAGATGTGGTTGTAGATGAGATCGTCCATGCCGAAGTGCGCCACCAGGCGGTAGCAGGCGGCGAGTTGCACGCGCAACGCGGCTTCGGTCTCTGGATACGCGGCGGGATTGGCCGCGGGTTTCGTCTTCGTCGTCATCAGCGCCACCACACCAGTTTCTGGTCGATCCACACCAGCAGGCCGTAGAAGACCATGCTTGCCAGCGACGCCACCAGCACCGCCGACCACACGCTCAGCAGGTCGATCTGCTGCGTGGATTCATAGATCATCCGCCCGAGCCCCGCGTAGGCGCCGAGCATCTCGCCGACGATCGCAACGATCATGCTGCGCGGCACGCCGATGCGCAGGGCCGCCACCACCGACGGCATCGCCACCGGCAGGCGCAGACGCCACACGATCTTCAACGGCCCGGCCCCGAAGCTGCGCATCAGGTCCACCGCCGCCTGATCGGCCTGCTTCAAGCCGTGCAGCGCACTCACCAGCATGGTGAAGCCAACGGCCAGCGCCACCAGGGCCACTTTCGATGCGGCACCCAGCCCGAACCAGATCAGGAACAGCGGTGCGTAGGCCACCGTCGGCACGGCGTTCACCGCCACCGCCAGCGGCATCACGATGCGTTCCAATGGCTGTGCCAACAGCAAGATGACCGCCAGCAGCAAGCCGAGCGCACTGCCCAGGGCATAACCACCGAGCGCTTCGCCAAGCGTGGCAGACAGGGCGCCCATCAGCCGAGCGGTGTCAGTGAACGCATGGCGCACGATCGCGCCCAGGCTTGGCAGCACGAAGGGCGGAATCTTGAACAGCAGGATCGCGCCCTCCCACACCGTGAGCAAGACCACCAGGCTCAACAGCACCGGCACCACCGGCGAAGCCATCAGCTTTCGCTGCGCCACCATACGAGCCTCCTTTCCACGAAAGTCAGCAGCCCATAGAGCAGCGCACCCATCAGGCCGCAAGCCAGCATCACCACCCAAAGGCGCACCACCTGGTCGGCGTTCATTGCCTCCATCAGCATGACGCCCAGGCCCACGGTCTCGCCGAACCACTCACCCACCACCGAACCGATCAGGCTCAGGCCGATGGCCACGCGAAACCCCACCATGATCTGCGGCAGCGCCGAGGGCACGGCCAGCTTGAAGAACATCACGAGGCGGTTCGCGCCGAAGCTCCTCATCAGCGCAATGCGCTGTGGATCGCACGACTTCAGGCCGCGCAACGTGTTCACCGTCACCGGAAAGAAGGTGAGGAAGAGCGCGGTCATCACCTTGGCCAGCAGCGAATTGCCGAACCAGATGACGATCAGCGCGCCGAAGGCCACCACCGGCACGGTCTGCGAAACGACGAACAGCGGAAACACCGAGCGCTCCATCCAGCGCGAGTAGGTGAACACAGTGCCGCAGGCGCAGCCGAACAGCGCCCCGAGCACAAAGCCGAGCACGGTTTCGAGCAGCGTGCGGCCAAAGCCGCGCAAGAGTTGCGGCCAGACCGACCAGGCATCCTGCGCGATGGCGCTCAGCGCCGGCAGGTAGCGCGGCGACGGCATGAAGGCATGCACATAGAGCTCCCACACCACCGCCAGGCCAACGAAGGCCAGTGCCGGCGAGCGCAACAGGCGCTGCAGGAAGGCGTTCACGAGGCGGTTCCCTCCTGCGCGAAGGTCTTGCGGCTTTCCTCTTCGATTTCGGCCAGCAGGCGCTGCTTCAGACCGATGAATTCGGGCGACAGCACGATCGAGGGGTCGCGCGGGCGCGGCAGGTCGATCACGGTTTCGCTCTTCACCGTGCCGGGGCGCGCCGTCATCACCAGCACCTTGTCGCCGAGCACGATGGCTTCGTCGATGTCATGGGTGATGAACAGCACGGTGCGGCGGTGCCGCGCCCAGATGTCGAGCAGCCAATGCTGCATGCGGCTGCGCGTGAGCGCGTCGAGCGCGCCGAAAGGCTCGTCGAGCAGCAGCAGGTCGCGCTCGAACAGGAAGGTGCGCATCAGCGCGACGCGCTGGCGCATGCCGCCTGAAAGCTGATGCGGGTAGTGATCGGCGAAGCCGGTGAGGCCGAACTCGGGCAGCATGGCGCGGGCGCGGTCGCGCGCCTCCTTGCGCGGCACCCCCTCCACTTCGAGCGCGAGGATGGCGTTGTCCAGCACGGTGCGCCAGGGAAACAGCAGGTCGCGCTGCGGCATGAACGACACCTTGCCGAGCAGTTGCCCGTCGCGCTGCGGCGCACCGCCGAACAGCAGGGCGCCGTCGTCGTCCGGCGGCAGCAGGCCGGCGATCATGTTGAACAGCGTCGACTTGCCACAACCCGAAGGCCCCACGAGCGTGACGAACTCGCTCTTGGCGATGCGCAGATTGACGCCCGACACTGCCACGGTCTGCGCCTGCGCCTCGCCGAAGCGCTTCCATACATTGACCAGTTCGAGCATTGGCGCAGCCTCGATCTTGCCCACCGTCGCAGGCTGCGTCACTTCATGGGACATGAATTTCACAGGGGTGTCGCTCAAAACTTCTTGTCGACGGCCGGCACCTTGGCCCAGAAGCTCGGGTCGTAGGCCTTGGAGAGATCGGCCGGTGCCTTCAGCGCCTGGTAACCAATCAGCTGCGCCTGCATCTTCTCGACCGTCGGCAGATCGATCACAAGGATGCCGTCGCTGCTGCCGCGGCCGGCCTTCACGAGCTTCTCGAACTCGTCGAGCATGGCTTCCTGGTGCGCCCGGTTCAGGCTGGGTGCCGCGGCCATGATGATGTCGATGGCTTCCTTCTTGTTCTGCAGCGCGTACTTCCAGCCCTTGACCGTCGCATCCAGGAAAGCCTGCACCTGCGCCGGCTTCTCGTTGCGGTACTTCTCGGACACCAGGACCGTGTCCTGCTGAACCACGACGCCGTAGTCGTCCGGCTGGATCAGCGTCAGCTTGTCGCCCAGGCCCTGCTCCTTGAGTGTGTTGAGTTCGTTGTAGTAAGTCGCGGCGGCCACGTCGAACTGCTTCTCGATGAAGGGCGCCATGGAGCCCGACTGCGGCACGATAGTGAGATCGCTCTGCTTGAGCCCCGCCGAAGCCAGCATCGAATAAAGCGTGTACTGCGTGCCGGTGAACCAGGTGGCGACCTTCTTGCCGGCGAAGTCCTTCACCTTGGTGATGCCCGAGTCCTTGTACGTCACGTAGGTGAACGGCGTCTTCTGGACCGTCACGCCGATGCACACCAGCGGCAAACCCTTCTCCCGCGCAAGCAGCACGGTTTCGGTCCCACCCGCGAGTCCGAAGGTGTCGTTGCCCGAAGCGACCAAGGTTTCCACGTTCAGGTTGGGGCCACCCGGATTGATCGTCAGGTCAAGGCCGCCCTGCTCATAGAAACCCTTGGCCTTCGCCACATAGAAGCCCGCAAACTGCGCCTGGGCCAACCACTTCAACCGCACGGAAACCTTCTCGGCCGCCGCGGCAGGCAAAGCCGCCAGAAGAGCTACCGACACCGCAATGCCGGTCATGAAACACAATGACTTGAAAGACATGGAAGGCCTTTAATAAATACAAAAATATCGAATAGCAGTATTCATGCCATATGTTTTTTGTATTTTTCCCCGCCTGATCGGTTGAATTGGCCTGGAACGTGCACCCGTGCAAGGCCCTTTGCACCAACTTGACGCCGATGACCCCACTGCAAGCACTGATCGATCTTCCTGCCCGCACCGCTGCCGACCACATGCGCCGCGGCGAACTCCGTGTCAGCGACTATGCCGAGGCATTGCTGCGGCGCACCGGCGACGCGGCCGCGTACGGTGGGCTGCTGCATTGCGACCCCGAAGGCCTGCGGCGCGACGCGGCGGCGCTCGACGCGGCACCGCGCCCGGCGCCGGACAGCCGGCCACTGCATGGCGTGCCCATTGCGTTCAAGGACAACATCGATGTGGCGGGTATGCCGACCACCGCCGGCAGCCCCTGGATGGCGGACCACATCCCGCGGCTTTCGGCCGGCGTGGCCCAGCGGCTCGCCGACGCCGGCGCTCTGGTCCTCGGCAAGGCCAACCTGCATGAGTGGTCGCAGGGCGTGACCGGCCACAACCACGCTTTCGGGCCAGCCCGCAATCCCTTCGATCCGAGCCGCATCGCCGGCGGCTCCAGCGGCGGCAATGCCGTGCTGGTCGGCCTGCGTGCCACACCTGTCGCCATCGGCACCGACACGGGCGGCTCGGTACGGGTTCCGGCCGCTCTCTGCGGGCTGGTCGGCTTTCGCCCAACGATCGGCCGCTGGCCGGCCGACGGGCTGGTACCGATATCGCCGAGCTTCGACACCGCGGGCGTGATGGCGCGTTCGGTGGACGATTGCGTGCTGATCGACAGCGCCGTCACGGGCAGCCCGCTCCGGCTGGCGCCGGCGTCCCTGCGGGGCCGGCGGCTCGGCCTGCCGAGCACCCATTTCTGGGAGTCCATCGACCCACCCGTGGCCGAGGCGGCCGAGGCTTGCCTGGCGCGGCTGCGTGATGCCGGGGCCGTGCTGGTGCCATGCGCGCTTCCCGAGGCAGGCAGCTTGTTCGAGCAGGGCGCGATGTCCATCTCGCTCTACGAGATTCTCCCGGCACTGGCCGGCTATTTCGCGCGCCACGGCCGGCCCTTCGACGCACACAGCCTGAGCAAGGCCATCGTGAGCCCCGATGTACGCCCGCTGTTCGAGCGGCTGTTCGGACCGGCGGCGGTCACGCCCGAGGCCTATCACCATGCGCTGCATGTGTTGCGGCCGCGCCTGCAGCAGGTCTATCACCATTGCTTCGAGCGCAACGGTGTCGAGGCCCTGCTCTTTCCGACCACGCCGCTGACCGCGGCGCGCATCGGCGAAGACGAACAAGTCCTGCTTTGCGGCCAGCGTGTGCCGGCGTTCTCGGCCTACATCCGCAACACCGGGCCGGCGAGCATGGCCGGGCTGCCGGCGCTCAGCCTGCCGATGGGCCTGACACGCGAGGGGCTGCCGGCCGGGCTCGAACTGACCGGCCCGGCCGGTTCGGACAGCGCGCTGCTGGCGCTCGCGCTCGGCCTGGAAGCCGCCTTGCCCGCAGCACCACGGCCGACGCTGCTGGCTTCACGGCCAGCGTAGCGCGCCACGTTCAGGTCCGCGCCAGCACCGCCTCCAGCGCCACGCCCGTCGCCGTGCGCAGCCGCACCACCTCTTCCGGCGGCGCCGAAGCCACGACACGCCCGCCGCCGTTGCCGCCGTCCGGCCCGAGGTCGATGACCCAGTCGGCTTCAGCGATCACGTCGAGGTCGTGCTCGATCACCACCACGCTGTGGCCGCCGTCGACGAGGCGGTGCAGCACGCGGATCAGCTTTTCCACGTCGGCCATGTGCAGGCCGACCGTGGGCTCGTCGAGCACGTACAAGGTGTGCGGCGCCTTCTGGCCACGGCGGGTGATGTCGTCGCGCACCTTGCTGAGCTCGGTGACGAGTTTGATGCGCTGGGCCTCGCCGCCGCTCAAAGTCGGCGACGGTTGACCCAGCGTGAGATAGCCCAGGCCGACGTCCTTCAGCAACTGCAGCGGATGGCTGATGTTGGGCATGCTGGCGAAGAAGTCGACGGCTTCGTCGACTTCCATCTGCAGCACGTCACCGATGCTCTTGCCGCGCCAGGTCACGGCCAGGGTTTCGGGGTTGAAACGTGCGCCGTGGCAGGTTTCGCACTTGACCTTGACGTCGGGCAGGAAGCTCATGGCGATGGTGCGGATGCCCTGGCCTTCGCAACCTGGGCAGCGGCCTTCGCCGGTGTTGAACGAGAACCGGGCCGGGCCGTAGCCGCGCGCACGCGCCTCCAGCGTTTCGGCGAACAGCTTCCTGATCGTGTCCCAGAAACCGATGTAGGTGGCGGGGCAGGAACGCGGGGTTTTGCCGATCGGCGTCTGATCGACTTCGAGCACGCGGTCCACGGTTTCGTAGCCCTGTACCGAGGCACAACCGGACCAGGCCGGCCGCTGGCCCGCGGCGTCGGCTTCGCGGCCGGCCTTGGTCGAGCGCTGTAAAACGATGGCCTGTACGTTATCGAGCAATACATCACGCGCGAGTGTGGATTTGCCCGAGCCGCTGACGCCGGTGACGGCCACCAGCCGCTGCAACGGAATGTGGGCCTCGACGTCCTGCAGGTTGTGCAAATCGGCACCGAAGACGGACAACCAGCGCTGCGCATACGGCACGACGGCTTCGGCCGCGGCCAGCAAGGCCTCGGCCGCCAGCTTCTTGCGCTGCTTGGCGCTGACGGGCGCTGCGGGCTCGCCAGCCACGGCAAGTTCTTCGATGGCGACCGCCTCTTCTTCGTCTGCGATCAGCCGCCGCGCCTTCAGCGGGTGCTTCATCGCGTGCATCAGGTAACGACCGGTCACGGAGTCACCCGCCGCGGAAATGTCGGCCACCTTGCCTTCGGCCACCAAACGGCCGCCGCGCTTGCCGGCGCTCGGACCGATGTCGATGATGTGGTCGGCGCGGCGGATGGTGTCTTCGTCGTGCTCCACCACCACCAGGGTGTTGCCCTTCTCGCCGAGCTTGTGCAGCGCGTTGAGCAGGATGTGGTTGTCGCGCGCATGCAGGCCGATGGTCGGCTCGTCGAGGATGTAGCACACCCCCTGCAGGTTGCTGCCGAGCTGGGCCGCCAGGCGGATGCGCTGGGCTTCGCCGCCGGAGAGCGTGGGTGCGCCGCGGTCGAGCGTGAGGTAGCCCAGGCCGACCTCTTCGAGGAATTCGAGCCGGCTCCGGATCTCGGGCACCAGGTCGCGGGCGATGCCCGTTTCGCGTTGGCTCATGTGGCCGGCTTGCTGCAGCCGCGCCACCCATTTGCGGATGTCGGTCACGCTGAGGCTGGCGATGTCGGTGATGGCCACGCCGTCGAAGCGCACCGCGCGGGCGGTGGCGTTCAGGCGCGTGCCTTCGCAGGTCGGGCAGGCCTGGTCGCCCACGTCTTCGGCTTCGGGTTCGGCGAAGGTCTGCTCGCGGCCCTTGTTGTCGTCGTCGCGTACCGAGTCGTCGAACACCTTGCGCTGGTCCTTGGTGAGCTTGACACCGGTGCCCACGCAGTCGGGGCACCAGCCGTGTTTGCTGTTGTAGCTGAACAGGCGCGGATCGAGCTCGGCATAACTGGTGCTGCACACCGGGCAGGCGCGCTTGGTGGAAAACGCCAGCAGCGTGCCGATCTGCGCCGTGGGCGTGCCGTCGGCCATGGCTTCGCGCAGGCCGGCCAGGTCGCTCAGGATGTGCACCACGCCCTTGCCGTGTTCCAGCGTGGTGGTCAGCGCCTGGCGCAGCCGGGCTTCGTTCTCGGGCGTGACGTCGAGGCTGGCCACCGGCAGTTCGACCGTGTGTTCCTTGAAGCGGTCGATGCGCGGGAAGCCGGTGGTCGGCAGGAAGTTGCCGTCCACCCGCAGGTGGGTGTAACCGCGCGGCCGGGCCCAGTCGGCCAGCTCGGTATAGACGCCCTTGCGGTTCATCACCAGCGGCGCCAGCAGGCCGATGTGCTGGCCGCGGAAGTTGCGCATCAGCTGCGCGGCAATGCTCTCGGGCGTTTGCGGCTGCACGGCGGCGCCATCGAACACGCAGTGCTGGGTGCCGAGCTTCACGTACAAAAGGCGCAGGAAGTGCCACACCTCGGTGGTGGTACCCACGGTGGACTTGCGCCCGCCGCGGCTCAGCCGCTGCTCGATGGCCACGGTCGGCGGAATGCCGTAGACCGCGTCCACCTCGGGCCGGCCGGCCGGCTGCACGATGCTGCGCGCATAGGCGTTCAGCGATTCGAGGTAGCGGCGCTGGCCTTCGTTGAACAAGATGTCGAAGGCCAGCGTGGACTTGCCCGAGCCGCTGACGCCGGTGACCACGTTGAACTGCCCGCGCGGGATGTCCACGCTTAATGACTTGAGGTTGTGCTCCTTGGCGTTGACGATCTGGATGTTAGGGTTGAAGGCAATTGCCGCGCGCTCGGGCCGTGCCCAGATGGCCGGCGCTTCCTGCACCGTGCCCGAACCCAGGCCGAGCGCGGCTTCGTATTCGCGCAGCGCCTGGCCGGTATGCGAGCTGCGGTGGTGGCGCACATCTTCTGGCTTGCCCACGGCGACCACCTGGCCGCCGCCCTCGCCGCCTTCGGGACCCATGTCGATGAGCCAGTCGCTGGCGCGGATCACGTCGAGGTTGTGTTCGATGATCACCATCGAATGGCCGGCATCGAGCAGCTTGCGCAGCGCGCGCATGAGTTTGGCGATGTCGTCGAAATGCAGGCCGGTGGTCGGTTCGTCGAACAAAAACAGCGTGCCTTTCCTGGCCACGGCCTGGCGGCTGGCGCTGCCGTTCTTCGCGGCCTCCGCCAGGAAGCCGGCGAGCTTGAGCCGCTGCGATTCACCGCCCGACAAAGTCGGCACCGGTTGACCCAGCTTCACGTATTCGAGACCCACGTCGACGATGGGCTGCAGCGCGCGGATCACGTCACGGTCGTTCTCGAAGACCATGGCGGCTTCGCTCACGGTGAGGGCGAGCACATCGGCCACGTTGAAGGGCGTGAGGCGTGCGTCGGCGGCCGAGCGTCGCTCGATCGTCACTTCCAGGATCTCGGGCCGGTAACGCTTGCCGTCGCAGTCGGGGCAACGCAGGTAGACGTCGCTCAGAAACTGCATCTCGACATGCTCGAAGCCCGAGCCGCCGCAGGTGGGGCAGCGGCCGTCACCACTGTTGAAGCTGAACTTGCTGGCGGTATAGCCACGCTGGCGCGACAGGGCCGCGTTGGCGAACAACTCGCGGATCGCGTCCCAGGCGCCGACATAACTGGCCGGGTTGGAGCGCGCGGTCTTGCCGATCGGCGACTGGTCGACGAAGACCACGGCGCTTAATTGTTCGGCGCCGAGCAGGCGGTCGTGCAGGCCCGGGGTTTCGGTGGACTGGCCGAAGTGGCGCATCAGCGCTGGCGCCAGCACGTCCTGGATCAGCGTGGACTTGCCCGAGCCGCTGACGCCGGTGATGCAGACCAGGCGCTGCAACGGCAGTTCGACCGTCACGTTCCTGAGGTTGTGCTCACGTGCACCTTCGAGGATCAGGCGCGGTGTGGCGTCGGTCACGAGTTTCTTGAAGCCCATGCCGATCTGCTTGCGGCCGCCAAGGTAGGCGCCGGTCAGGGTGTCGGCGTTGCGCAGCGCGTCGGTCGTGCCGTCGAAGACGATGCGGCCGCCACGTTCACCCGGGCCGGGCCCCATGTCGATCATGCGGTCGGCAGCCAGCATCACGGCCGGGTCGTGCTCGACCACCACCAGGGTGTTGCCCGCGTCGCGCAGCCGGTGCATGGCTTCGATGATGCGGTGCATGTCGCGCGGGTGCAGGCCGATGCTGGGCTCGTCGAGCACGAACAGCGTGTTGACCAGCGAGGTACCGAGCGCGGTGGTGAGGTTGATGCGCTGCACCTCGCCGCCACTGAGCGTGCGGCTCTGGCGGTCTAGCGTGAGGTAGCCGATGCCCACGTCGCACAGGTATTTGAGGCGGGTGTTGATTTCTTCGAGCAGCAGCTTCAGCGCCTGGGTTTCACCCTGGTTCGCGGCCTGGCCGGACTCTGGACCCATACGGTCAAAGAAGCGGCGCAGCCGGTCGAGCGGCAGCAGCATCAGGTCGTGCAGGCACAGGCCGGGCAAGGCTTCAAGCTGTGGGCGCGACCAGCTCACGCCCTGGGGCATGAAACGCTTGGCCGAATCCAATACAGCATCGGCATCATTCTTGCCGCCGATGCGCCACAACAGGCTCTCGGTCTTGAGGCGCGCGCCTTCGCAATCGGGGCACGGGGTGTAGCTGCGGTACTTGGACAGCAGCACACGGATGTGCATCTTGTAAGACTTGGTTTCCAGGTACTCGAAGAAACGCTTCACGCCGAACCAGTGCTGGTTCCACTTTCCGTTCCAATTGGGCGAGCCGTTCAGCACCCAATGCTTCTGTTCGTCGGTGAGCTTGTAGTACGGCGTGTCGCGCGGAATGCCGGCCACCTCGGCATGGCGCATCAGGTCGTCCTGGCATTCTTGCCAGGCCGGTGTCTGCATCGGCTTGATGGCGCCGGCGCGCAGGGTGAGCTTGTCGTTCGGAATGACCAGGCCGTAGTCGACGCCGATCACCCGGCCGAAGCCACGGCAGGTTTCGCAGGCGCCCACCGGCGAGTTGAACGAGAACTTCGACGGGATCGGGTCGGTGTAGCGCAGATCGCTCTCGGGGCAATGCAGGCCAGTGGAATATTTCCAGATCTCTGGCACTGTGGCCCCCACGCTCCCCGAGGGGGCTGCCCCGCCTTGGGGCGGCCCGGCGTCGGGGCGACCTTCGCCTTCGCCGAGGACGTAAACGTTGAGCCGGCCCGAGCCGCGCTTGAGCGCCACTTCGATGGCTTCGAGCACCCGCGCCTTTTCGGTGTTGCCGATGCGGAAGCGGTCGGCCACCACGTCCAGGAGCTTGCGGATCACTGGCGCGGCCACTGCCTTCTTGGCGCCTTTTGCGGCCGTCTGCACACCCGCCGGCACCGTGACCTCGCGCTCCGCCTGCACCCGGGTGAAACCGCTGGCCGACAACCATTGCGCCACTTCTTCAGCCGTGGTGTTGCCGGGCAATTCCACAGGAAAAGTAAGCACCAGCCGGGGATCTTGTGCCTCGGCCGCGCGCGCCTGCAGCTGCGCGTAGATGGTTTCCGGTGAATCGTGGCGCACCGGCAGTGCCGTGGCCTTGTCGAACAGGTTGCCCGCGCGCGCGAACAGCAGCTTCAGGTGGTCGTTGAGCTCGGTCATGGTGCCGACCGTCGAACGGCTGGAACGCACCGGGTTGGTCTGGTCGATGGCGATCGCCGGCGGCACCCCTTCCACCTTGTCGACCGCGGGCTTGTCCATGCGGTCGAGGAACTGGCGGGCGTAGGCGGAGAAGGTTTCGACGTAACGGCGCTGGCCTTCTGCGAACAAGGTGTCGAACACCAGGCTGGATTTGCCGGAGCCGCTCGGGCCCGTCACCACCGTGAGTTCACCGGTGCGCAGGTCGAGGTCGATGTTCTTGAGATTGTGCTGCCGTGCACCGCGGATTCGGATGGTTCCCTGGGTCATGGCGCTGGTGTTCTGGGGGTGTTGGGGCATGAGGCGGACCATTGTAGGGAGCGGTCGGCACTTGTCGGCACGAGGGGTTATCACCGTTGCACGGTTCCCGAAGTCATCACCCTTCTTTGCACGGAGCGAAGGCCCGTGACTTTTTCCGCGTATGTCGAAACTCCAGTTGCAGAAATCAGCTAAATACATCCAATGTGAACAAGTACACACGCTCATAAATAGAAACATCATTAGATTAAGTGCATACAAACCAACCCATAGAATTTAAACCGTGAACATCTCTTACCAACAAAAATTGGCCGCACTGGTTTTTGCAGGCCTCACGCTGGCGACCTCGGCCCATGCCACCCCCACACTCGATCCGCTGCTGACCGGCGCAGCACCAAGCAGCGCTGGCAGCGGCCTTTCTGGCACTTGGTACAAGGTCGAGGATCAGGCTCGCTTCAGCAACTACCTGTGGCAGGAAGGCACGGCCCCGGCCACCGCAATCAAGAATTTCTCTTGGGGCACTGGCATCTGGTCGGTCGGCGACGTCGCAGCCATCGCGTCTGGCCAGAACCCCTACGTCACCGCCACGACCACCAGCGTGTCGGCGGTCAGCTTTGCCAACGACATCTACAACAGCACTTATTCCACCAGCCCCTGGCGCGTGGACGGCACGCGCCCAGTCGCGCCGATCGTCTCCGTCAGCGGCGGTGGCGAAGAAAACTACGCTGCCGTCTTCACCGGCTACATCTATGTGGCCATCGCCGGCATCTACGATTTCGGCATCTTTTCGGACGACGGCTTTTCCTTCTCGCTGCTCGGCGCCAATGGCAGCCTGCAAATGAGCCAGGACAGCGTGGCCAACAGCACGGGCCGCGACTACTACTCCCTCGCCGATGAAAACGGCCTGACCGGCAGCCTGTCGCTCGGCGTCGGCTATTACGGCATCAGCCTCAGCTATTTCAACCGCCTCGAAGCGGGCGTGATCGATCTGGGCTGGACCGGCCCGGACGGCGCCTGGAGCGTGATCGGCCCCGAAAACCTGTATGCCACCGACCCCACCCAGGTACCAGAGCCCGCCAGCCTGGCCCTGGTCGCGCTCGGGCTGGCAGGCATCTGGAGCCTCCGACGCAAGACGACCCGCGCGCTGGCATGACCCACAGGCCTGCGGCGGGTTCACGTAACCGCACCGCAGCCCCGCCACAAGCCCGCGCCCTTTCCACCCACCTCACCCCGCAGGACCCATGAGCCCCTCCCATTCGAAGCTTTTTCTGGCATTGACCGTCGCGTTCACGGCCTATGCCTTGCCGGCCCATGCCGCGCCATCGGCCTACCCCCAGGCCGTGGCGGACGCACGCGCCGGACGCTTCGATGCCGCCATTCCCTTGCTGGAAAAGCTGGTACAGGAACACCCCGCCGAGAAGGCCTACCGCTACGACCTGATCGCGGTGCTGAGCTGGGCGAACCGCCACCCACAAGCCGTCGAAGCCAGCCGGGATCTGAAACTCTCCGCCCAGGTGCCCGACTATGTGCTGGCCGCCATCGGCAAATCCGCACTGGACACCGGCACGACCGCCCGCGCCGAAGCCGCCTACCAGTGGTTGGTCCAACGCCGGCCGCGCGATGCCGACGCGCACCTGGGACTCGGCCTGGCCTTGCTGGCCGAACAAAAACCGGGCCTGGCCGACGCCCAGCTGGGCCAGGTGCTGCGCCTGGCCGCCGGCAAGCCGGCGCTGCTGCAGGCTGCGTCCGCCGCACTTCTGGCCCGCGGTGAAACGCTGCGTGCCGCGCCATTTCAGCAACGGTTGACCAAGCTTGGCATCGCAATGCCCAGCGCTGAGCAGGCACCGTCCGCAGCGACGAAAACAGCCACAGCGGCCGCCCCCAACACACCCAGTGTTTCGGCGGTCCCCGCCCTCGCATCGAAACAGGAGCAAAACGGCCAGCAGATCCGCGAAGCCGAAGCCCTGCTCGACACCGACTTCACCCCTGCCCGCTACCGCCTCATCGACGCAGCGCTGACAGAAAACGCCGCGCTCATCACACAAGCGCGCGCCACCGGGCAAGCCGACGTGCTCAGGCGCCTGCGTTTCGACCGCGTCGTCGCCTTGAAGGACAGGCGGCTGGCCGATGAAGCCCTGGCGGAATTTGCCGCACTGGAAACCGAAGGGGAAAGCTCGCCGCCCTATGTGGTGAATGCCGCCGCGGACGCCGCGATGCAGCTGCACCAACCGGAACGCGCCCAGGCCTTGTACCAGCGCGCACTGGCCAGCGATCCGTCCAGCGTCGGTACCCAGACCGCACTCATGTATGCGCAGGTCGAGTCGGAGAATTTCCCTGCCGCCGAACAAAACGTGGCCGGCCTGCTGGCGCAAACCAGCCAGTCGGCGGGCATCCGCCGCACCCAGGCCAGCTTGCTGCGCTTCGCAGACCGCGTCGAAGATGCAGACCAGGCCGTGCAGCAACTGGCCCGTGAATTGCCCAACGACGCAGGCATCTGGCTGGCACAGGCCGACCTGCTGGCGCAACGCGGCCTGCCACGTGCCGCCGCGGCGCGCTACAGCGACGTGCTGGCGGTGGCGCCCGACAACATCGCGGCCCGCGTCGGCCTGGCCGACGCCACCTGGGCGCAAGGCGACATCGTCGAGGCTGGCCGCATGGTCGCGGCGCTGCGGGCGCAAGCCCCGGAGCACCCGGCCGTGCAGCGCCTGGTGCGCGCCTGGCTGCGCCGCGAACGCCCCTTCCTGACCAGCACGGTGACCAAGGGCTTCGGCCAGGGCACGGTGTCGGGCAACAACGATCTGGTGTGGGAAACCACGGTCTACAGCGGACAAACCGACGATGGCCTGCGCGTCTTCGGCACCCACCATCTCGCCAACGCCCAGTTCAACGGTGAATCGGCCAGCCACGAGCGCGTTGGTGCCGGCCTGGAATGGACCCGGCGCGATCTGCAGGCCACCTTCGAAGTCGGCCACGACTTGCGCAACGGCCACGACAACGTCTGGGCCGCCAGCGCGGGCTGGCAGGTGAACGACCAGGTGTCCCTGCGCGCACGGCATGAGAGCGAAACCAACGACTTTCCGCTGAAGGGCCGCTTGCCGAATGCGGAAAGCGGAGCGCCCACCTACCTGCACGCAAGCAAGACCCTGGTCGGCGCGGCCTACCGCTGGAACGAGTCGCGCCGCGTGGCGGCAGACCTCGCGTACTACGACTTCAATGACGGCAACAAGCGTGAAGCCTTGTCTCTTGCCTGGTTCGAACGGCTGTACAGCGGCTATGGCCGCACGCTGGACCTGCAGACCGCCGCCTACACCAGCTCGAACACCGCGCAGGACGCGATCTACTTCAATCCGAAACGCGACGTCGCTCTCTCCGCCACGCTGGCGGGCGACTGGCAGACCTGGCGCCGTTACGACCGCGCCTTCAACCAGCGCCTGTCCCTGACCGTCGGCAGCTACCTCCAGCACAGCAACGTGCGCCAGGACGATGCCTGGGCGGTGCAGACCTATGGCTGGAACATGTTCGAAGAAGCGCGTTACGAACACGAATGGCAGTTCGGCCCGGACCGATCGACCCGCTACGGCGTCGGGGTGCGCCGCTTTCCCTACGACGGGAAATACGAGACCAAGAGTTACGTGTACCTGAACCTCAACTGGCGCTTCTGAGCCAGCGCCCTGTTCATCCTATCGGCCCCAAGAAAGATCATTTTGGAAAATCTGCTGCCCAGTTCCGTGATCGAGACCATCTTCGATTTCACGTTCTACTACCCGCTGTTCATGTCCTACCTGTGGATGTGCGGCGGCCTGTACTACTACTTCCACTATGAACGGGCCGACCCGGCTTTCGACCAGCCGCCGCCACTGAAGGACTATCCCCCCGTCAGCATCCTGGTGCCCTGCCACAACGAGGCGGAAAACATCGCCGACACCGTGGCTTCCCTGCTGGCCATCGACTACCCCGAATTCGAGATCCTGCTGATCGACGACGGCAGCACCGATGCCACGCCGCAACTGCTGGACCGTTACGCCAAGATGGACCACCGCATCCGCGTGATCCACCTGGCGGCCAACCAGGGCAAGGCCGTGGGGCTCAACACCGCCGCCATGATGGCCAAGCATGACTTCTTCCTGTGCATCGACGGCGACTCCATCGTCGATCCGCACTGCCTGCGCTGGATGATGCGCCACCTGACCGACAGCCCACGCGTCGGCGCCGTCACCGGCAACCCGCGCATCCGCACCCGGTCGACCCTGCTCGGGCGCATCCAGGTGGGTGAGTTCTCGTCCATCATCGGCCTGATCAAACGCGCCCAGCGCACCTATGGCAAGGTCTTCACCGTGTCGGGTGTGATGGTCTGCTTCCGCCGCGCCGCGCTGCACGACGCAGGCTACTGGAACCCGGACGCCTTGACCGAAGACATCGACATCAGCTGGCGCCTGCAGATGCGGCACTGGGACGTGCGCTTCGAGCCCAACGCCCTGTGCTGGATCCTGATGCCGGAGACCCTGCGCGGCCTGTGGCGCCAGCGGCTGCGCTGGGCCATGGGCGGCACCCAGGTGTTGTTCAGCCAGAACGGCCTGTTCGGCCGCTGGCGCCATCGCCGCATGTTGCCGGTGTATTTCGAATACTTCACCAGCGTGCTCTGGGCCTACACCATGGCCGGCATCATTGTGTTGTGGGCACTCGGCCACTTCATCGCACTGCCGCCCGCGCTGCGGGTCAGCACCCTGCTGCCGGGCTGGAACGGGATGGTGATCGGCACCACCTGCCTGATGCAGTTCGCGGTCAGCATGTTCCTGGACGCCAAGTATGAAAAAGGCCTGGGCCGTTACTACTACTGGATGATCTGGTATCCGCTCGCCTACTGGATGCTCAGCGTCGCCACCACCCTGGTGGCCATTCCCAAAGTGATCCTGCGCGGGCGCAAACGGGCCACCTGGGTCAGTCCGGACCGGGGGCTACAACCATGAAAAAACCACTCATCATCGAACGGCCGGACCTGCAGGCCTGGCAGCAAAAGGCCGTGTTCGGCGCCCTCACCGCAGCCTTCTGGGTCGCCTGGGTCTTCTTGTGGCTGCCACTGATCACGCTGCTGGGCTGGTTGTTTTTTGGTCAGCGCTTCCGTCTTCACATGATCGAATTGAACGGCTACCAGCATTTCCTGAATGTGTTGGCGGCGTATGCCCTGGTCATCGCGGCCATGGGCGGCGGCTTGATCCTGTGGGCAATGTACAACCACTTCAGGTTCCGCGGTGTCGACCGGCGCAAGGCAGTGTCTGCGCCGTCCAACGCAGAGATGGGCCACTGGGCCCAGCATCCCGAAAGTGTGGTCGCACGGTGGCGTGAATACGCCGTGATGACGGTGCACCATGATCCCAAAGGCGGTATCGAACGGGTCGATTACGCCCTCAATCCGCGCAACTTCCCTGCCGCCCCCAAGTCGGCCAACGAACCGCACCTCAAGCGCGTCGTCTGACACCAAGCGCCGAAAGGGACAACACCCCGGCCTATTTGGCGGGTGCCGGTACCGATGCCGAACCCGCAGGCGAAGCGGCTGCCGGGCCGGCTTCGACGCCGTGCTTTTCACCGCTCATGTCGATGTCACCCCCCTTCGACAGCACAAACAGCGCCACCGCGGCGAACACCAGGAAGCCAATCACAATTTTCCACATGGGGAATCTCCAAAAAAAAGGCCCTCCAGATCGAGGGCCGGTGGTCCCGGCGGCATCGGGTGATGCGCGCCGGGCTCTTGTTCAGCGTTTTCAGTCGTTGGCGTAAATGTCCACGTCCTTGGTTTCCTTGATGAACAGCGTGCCGACCACCAGGGTCACGGCGGCGATCACGATCGGATACCAGAGACCGTTGTACATGTTCCCGGTCTGGGCCACGATGGCCAGGGCCGTCGCTGGCAACAGGCCACCGAACCAGCCGTTGCCGATGTGGTACGGCAAGGACATCGAGGTGTAGCGGATGCGGGTGGGGAACATCTCGACCAGCATCGCGGCGATCGGGCCGTAGACCATGGTGACCAGGATCACCAGGTAGGTCAGGATGATCACGATCATCACTTTGTCCATCTTCGCCGGATCGGCCTTGGCGGGGTAGCCAGCAGCCTTCAGGTCATCGGCAACCGCCTTCTTGAACTCGGCGTCCTTCTTCTTCAGGTCGTCGGCGCTCAGGCCGGCTGCGCTGTAGCTGGGGATCGCGGCTTGGCCGATCTTGATGGTGGCGGGTGTACCTGGCGCGCCGACGACGTTGTCGTAACTCACCGAGCTGGCGGACAACACCTGCTTGGCGATGTCGCAGGAACTGGTGAACTTGGACGTGCCGGTCGGGTTGAACTGGAACGAGCATTCCTTCGGATCGGCCGTGACCACCACCTGGTTCTTGGCTTGCGCCGCGGCCAGATCGGGGTTGGCGGCCTTGGTCAAGGCGCTGAAGACCGGGAAATACGTCAGGATGGCCAACAGGCAGCCGGCCATGATGATGGGCTTGCGGCCGATCTTGTCGGACAGCGCACCGAAGATGACGAAGAAAGGTGTGGCAATGACCAGCGAGCAGGCCACCAGGATGTTGGCCGTGGCACCGTCCACCTTCAAGGCGCCGGTCAGGAAGAACAACGCGTAGAACTGCCCGGTGTACCAGACCACGGCCTGCCCGGCGGTCAAACCGACCAGCGCCAGGATCACGATCTTCAGGTTCTTCCATTGGCCGAAGGATTCGGACAGCGGCGCCTTCGAGGTCTTGCCCTCGGCCTTCATCTTGGTGAAGGCTGGCGACTCGTTCATGCTCAGGCGGATGTAGACCGACACGCCCAGCAGCAGGATCGAGACCAGGAACGGAATGCGCCAGCCCCAATCGGCAAAGGCGGCTTCGCCCACCGTGGTACGCACGCCGAGAATCACGATCAGCGACAGGAACAGGCCCAGCGTTGCGGTGGTCTGGATCCACGAGGTGTAGGCACCGCGCTTGTTGCGCGGCGCGTGTTCCGCCACATAGGTTGCGGCACCGCCATATTCGCCGCCCAGGGCCAGGCCCTGCAGCATGCGCAGCGCGATCAGGATGATCGGTGCGGCCACGCCGATGGACGAATAGTTGGGCAGCAGGCCAACGATGAAGGTCGACAGGCCCATGATCAGAATGGTGACCAGGAAGGTGTACTTGCGCCCGATCATGTCACCCAGGCGGCCGAACACCAGTGCGCCGAACGGCCGCACGATGAAGCCGGCGGCAAAGGCCAGCAACGAGAAGATGGTGCGGGAGGCGGGATCAAGTGCCGAGAAAAACTGGTTCCCGATGATCACGGCCAAGGTGCCGTAGAGGTAAAAATCGTACCACTCGAACACCGTACCGAGCGACGAAGCGAAGATGACCTTCTTCTCTTCGGGCGACATCGGGCGGTTGGCGACAGCTGTTGACATGCTGGTGTCTCCTTCTATGAGTAACGGCGCCACCAAGGGGGCGGCACCTGTAGGCAAGTATGTCGACAGGTGATGACCGCTTGCTGACATGAAACCAACATTTGCTTACACGAAACTGAACGATGTCTGACAACTTAAGGTGCAACCCGTAGCCAGCATTTCTCGATGCGAAATTTAAGCCCCGCGACGCGCCAATCGCTCAATGGGTGCGCCGCACCACCGAATGCAGCAATTGCGCTTTCGCCGCGCGGGTGATGGCGGCCACGCAGGGGTGGGTGATCCGGCGTTCAACCGAGATGGCGAAGAACTCCTCGACCAGTTCGTCCGTGCGGCCCAGTACCTCGACACCGAACTGCGCCTGGATTTCCGCCTCCAGCACGGTGGGCGACATGAAGACGCCGCGGCCTTCACGGCCGAAGGCGTTCATCAGGGCGCTGTCGTCGAATTCGGCCACGATCTTCGGATGCAGGCCATGGATCGACAGCCAGTGGTCGAACTGCTGGCGCACCGAAGACGCCGCGCCCTGGATCAGCATCGGCGCCTCGTTCAGGCAATCCGGGAAAGTGCCCTTCAAGGCCGGCTTCAGGCGGGGTGCGCAGAAAAAGCTCATCGCGCTGGAGCCGAGCGCATGGTTGAAGGCCTTCACGCTGACGTTCTTCGACATGCGTTCGTCGGCAATCACCAGGTCCAGCCGGTGCAGCGCCAACTGCGCCAGGAGATCGTCGAACTTGCCCTCATGGCAGATCAGGCGCACCGCGTCGGACACCGCCAGCGCGGGCTCCAGCAAATGGTAGGCCACGGATTTCGCCACCGAATCGGCCACACCCACGCGGAAGTCGAGTGATGCCAAGCCCGCGCGCGCATGGCGCACCGAACCTTCGAGCTCCGCGCCCAGGGTGAAGATTTCATCGGCATAGCTCAGCGCCACCCGGCCCTCCTCGGTCAACTCGAGGCGCCGGCCGTTCTTGCGAAACAGCTTGTGCCCGAGCCATTCCTCGAGCAGCTTGATCTGCCCGGACAGGGTCTGCGGCGTGGTGTGCAGCTGCTCGCTGGCCCGCATCACGCCGCCGGCCTTGGCCACCACCCAGAAATAACGCAGGTGTTTGAAGTTCACCTTGGCTTCCTTCGGATACTTCGATTTATTCGCATAGTTTTATCAACAAAAACGAATATACGCGAAGTATCAAAAGCCTTAGATTAAGGCCATGACACAATGTCGCCAAAGGAGCACACCATGCGCTTGACCACCAAAGGACGATTCGCCATCACGGCGATGATGGATCTGGCGCTGCGGGAAAACCGCGGCGCGGTGACCTTGTCCGCAATCAGCGGACGCCAGCAGATTTCGCTCTCTTACCTCGAACAGATGTTCAGCGACCTGCGCCGTGCCGGCCTGGTCGAAAGCATCCGCGGACCGGGTGGCGGCTACACCCTGGGCCGCAAGCCGGCGGCGATCAGCGTGGCCGACATCATCCTGGCGGTGGAGCCGCCGCAGCGCGCACCACGCCGCGGCGCCGACAAGGACGGCCTGGCCATGGCCAGCGACGTCTGGGACCGGCTCAGCACCAACATGCTCGACTACATGCAGGGCATTTCCCTGCGCAGCCTGGTGAATGAACAGATTGCCAAGGGTGTGGTGATCGAACCCGAACCAGCGAAACGTTCGCTGTTTTCGCGCGCCAAGCCCAAGCCCTTCGCCGTGTCCGCACCGAACTCGGTGTTTGCGCTCGGCAAGCCGCTGAAGCTCAGCCGCTAAATACCCAGGTCGCGCTGGGCCAGCGGTGCAGGCCCGGTCGGCACGGCCTGCGCAGTGCGCAGGCGGTTCACCGTGTGCTGCAGGTCGAGCGCCCACTCGCGGCGGCCGCGGCCTTGCGCCTGTTGCGCCTCGCCGTAATTGACCTCGGCCACGAGGGAATTCGTCGACAGCGTGCGCCACAGCGAACCCACCAGGGTCTCATCCCCCACGAAGCTCGGCGCGAAGCTGGTCTGCCCGGTGCGGCCGTCGACAAAACGCAGCGCCACCGGCAGCACCGGCACATCGGCGGAGATCGCTGCCTGCAGCAGGTTGGCATGGAACGGCAGCAGCGTGATGCCATCGCCGGTCGTGCCTTCCGGAAACACCGCCACCACGTCGCCGGTGCGCAAATGCTCGGCCATGTGGTGCACCACCCGCATCGCGTCGCGGCGCGATTCACGCTCGATGTAGAGCGTGCCGGCCGCGGTCGCGAGGGTGCCGACGATGGGCCATTGCTTCACGTCGGCCTTGGACACGAAGCGGCAGTAGCCCGCCGCATGCAGCACCAAAATGTCCAGCCAGGAAATGTGGTTGGCCACGAGCAGGATCGGCCCCCGCGCGGGCGGCTGGCCACTGACGCGCAGTTCGATGCGCATCAGCCCGAGCATGTCGCGCGCCCACTGCTGCACCAGCATTTCCTTCTCGGCCTGCTGCAGCGAAGGAAAGCGCCTGGCAATGGTCCACAGGCCGGCACCCAGGTGCCCCACCGTGCGTCCCAGCTTCGCCGCCGCACGAATCAACTTCATGGTCTGTGCAATCCTGGCATGCCTTAACCACGCAGCCCGGCGTCGAAAGCCACGTGGCCACCGACCAGCGTGCCACGCACCCGGCCGGGCAGCTCGTAGCCCGAGAAAGGTGTGTATTTGCCCTGGCTGCGCAAGGTCTGTGGGCCGACCGTCCAGCGCTCGGCCGGATCGAAGATGCAGACGTCGGCCACGCCGCCTTCCACCAGTTGGCCCACGCTGGCCTGCAGCGTGCCCAGCGTGGCACCGATCACGCGGGCCGGCGCGTCGGTGACCCCCGACAGCGCGCGCAACAGCGGCACGCCGTCCTGCTCGCTCCATTTGAGCGCCTGGCTCAGCAGCAGCTCCAGGCCGGTGGCGCCGGGCTCGGCTTCGGCGAAAGGCAGGGTCTTGGCGTCTTCGTCGACCGGCGTGTGGTCGGAGACCAGCGCGTCCACCGTGCCGTCGGCCAGTGCGGCGCGCAGGGCGTCGCGGTCGCGCTGCTGGCGCAGCGGCGGGTTCAAGCGCGCGCGGCTGTCGAAGTAGCCGATGTCGGCATCGGTCAATTGCAACGAGTTGATGCTGATGTCGCAGCTCAGCTTCAGGCCGTCGCGCTTGGCCTGGCGCACCAGCGCCACGCCGGCCGCGCTGCTCAGGCGGCACAGGTGCACACTGGCGCCGGTGGATTTCATCAGTTCGAAGATGGTGTAGAGCGCAATGGTCTCCGCTGCCACCGGCACGCCGGAGAGGCCCATGCGTGTGGCCAGCGGGCCGCTCGCGGCCACGCCCTTGCCCAGATGGAAATCCTGCGGCCTGAGCCACACGGTGTAGCCGAAGGTGCTGGCGTATTGCAGCGCGCGCTGCAGCACCAGCGTATCTTCGAGCGCCACCTCGGCCTGGCTGAAGCCGACGCAGCCGGCCTCAGTGAGTTCGACCATCTCGGTGAGCACCGCACCCTTGAGGCTGCGCGTGAGTGCACCCAGCGGAAACACACGCGACTGGTGCAATTTCTCGGCACGGAACTTCAGCATCTCGACCAGGCCCGGCTCGTCGAGCACCGGATCGGTGTCGGGCGGGCAGACCACGCTGGTCACACCACCAGCCACGGCCGCGGCCATTTCGCTCTCGAGCATGCCTTCGTGTTCATAACCCGGCTCGCGCAGCCGAACGGCCAGATCGACCAGGCCGGGCAACACGATGCAACCCTCTGCGTCGATCACCTTGCCGGGCTTGAAGTCAGCCGGAGTGTTGGCGATGCCGATGATGCGGCCCGAGGCGATGGCGACGTCGCAGACCGCGTCGAATTGAGTCGCCGGGTTGATCACCCGGCCGTTCTTGATCAGTATCTTCATGCCTCGTTCCCCGCCACAATGCCCATCACCGCCATACGCACGGCGATGCCGAAAGTCACCTGCGGCAGGATCACGCTCTGTTTGCCGTCGACCACGGCCGAGTCGATTTCCACCCCGCGGTTGATCGGGCCCGGGTGCATCACGATCGCGTCGGGCTTGGCCAGCGCCAGCTTCTCGGGCGTGAGGCCGTAACTCTTGAAGAACTCCTGGCTCGACGGCAGCAGCGCGCCGCTCATGCGTTCGTTTTGCAGGCGCAGCATGATCACCACGTCGCAGCCCTTGATGCCCTCCTCCAGCGTGTGGCATACACGCACGCCCATCTGCGCCATGTCGCTCGGCACCAGGGTCTTGGGTCCGACCACGCGCACCTCGGCACAGCCCAGCGTGGTCAACGCGTGGATGTCGGAGCGGGCCACGCGCGAATGCAGCACGTCGCCGACGATGGCCACGGTGAGGTTGCTGAAATCCTTCTTGTAGTGCCGGATGGTGTACATGTCCAGCAGGCCCTGCGTCGGGTGCGCGTGGCGGCCGTCACCGGCGTTGATCACGTGCACATGCGGGGCCACGTGCTGGGCGATCAGGTAGGGCGCGCCGCTTTCGCTGTGGCGCACCACAAACAGATCGGCGGCCATGGCCGACAGGTTGGCAATGGTGTCGAGCAGCGACTCACCCTTGGCCGCGGAGGATCGCGCGATGTCCAGGTTGATCACGTCGGCCGACAGGCGCGTGGCCGCGATCTCGAAGGTGGTGCGGGTGCGTGTGGAGTTCTCGAAGAACAGGTTGAACACGCTTTTGCCGCGCAAGAGCGGCACCTTCTTGACCTCGCGGTCGTTCACGCTCACGAAGTTGGCCGCGGTGTCGAGGATCTGCGTGAGGATACTTTTGGGCAGGCCTTCGATCGACAGCAGGTGGACCAGTTCGCCGTTCTTGTTGAGTTGCGGATTGCGTTTGTAGAGCATGTTTTAGCCTTCCACCCTGAAGCTGAAACCGCCGGCCTCGTCGCGTGCCAGCGCCAGCAACTGGCTGGGCACCAACGCCACCCGGGCGGCGGCGAAATCGGCCTGCACCGGCAGTTCACGGCCGCCGCGGTCCACCAGCACCGCGAGTTTCACCGAAGCGGGCCGGCCGTAGTCGAACAGTTCGTTGAGCACGGCACGGATGGTGCGGCCGGTGTAGAGCACATCGTCGAGCAAGAGGATCTCGGCGCCGTTCACGTCGAAGTTAAGTGTCGTCTGGCCGCGGCCGCCCGAGACCAGGCCGCGTTTGGAAAAATCGTCGCGGTGCATCGCCGAGGAAATGATGTTCGGCGGCTCGGCCAATTGCAGGTCCGCGTGCAAACGTTCGACGAGCCAGGCGCCGCCCGAGGTCACGCCGACCAGTTTCGTCTGCGGCGTGTGCAGCTGTTGCACACCACGCAGCAACTCGCGATAAAGGGCTTCGGCGTCTAGCAGTAGCGCGCCAGCCGCGACCGGGGAGGGACTGGATGTGGTCATGGAAGACTCCTCAAAAACTGTTCAAGAATGATGCAGGCCGAAGCGGCATCGGCGTCCTTGGCGCCCGAGGCAATGGCCTCGGTGGTGCTGTAGCGCTCGTCCACCTCGAACACCGGCAGGTTGAAACGGCCACGCAGCTGGCGCGCGAAACGCTGGGCGCGGCGGGTGTTGTCATGCGCGGCACCGTCGGGGTGATAAGGCACACCGACCACCAGGGCGTCAGGCTGCCATTCGCGCACCAGCGCCGCGATAGGCACGAAGCGCGTGTCGCCTTCGGCCTGGATGGTGTTCTTGCCGGTGGCGCTGCGGGTCAAGCGGTTGCCGGTGGCCACGCCGGTGCGTTTCTGGCCGTAGTCGAATGCCAGAAAAGATTGCAGATGAGGGGAAACGGGAACAGCGCTGTCGGGAGCCGCCGGGTCGCTCATGCGTGGCCTGCTTCCGGCGAAAGCATCCAGGCTTGCAGGCCGAGCAGCATCAGCGCCTTGTCGTAACGCTGCTCTACGGGGGTGTCGAAGATGACCGCCAGATCGGCCTCTACCGTCAGCCAGCTGTTTTCGCCGAGCTCGGCTTCGAGCTGGCCCTCGCCCCAGGCCGAATAACCCAATGACACCAACACCTTGCGCGGGCCGGCGCCGGTGGACAGGGCTTCGAGCACGTCCTTGGAGGTGGTCATCTCGAGGCCGCCGGGAATGGTCATGGTCGAGGCGTAGACCGACTCGGTGGCATTCACGTCGCCGGACAGCACCGCCTCGTGCAGCACGAAGCCGCGTTCGGTTTGCACCGGGCCGCCCTGGAACACCGGGCTGTCGGCCAGGTCGGTGCGCCGCAGCGGCAGCTCGACCTTGTCGAACAGGTGCTTCAGGCTGATGTCGCTGAGCTTGTTGATCACCAGGCCCAGCGCGCCGCGTTCGCTATGCTCACACAGGTAAACCACGCTTTTGGCGAAAGCCTCGTCTTCCAGCCCGGGCATCGCTATCAAAAAGTGATGCGTCAGGTTCATCGGCGCAGAATCAAGAGTCATGGCCAAATTTTAACGAGTACGGCGGAGCGCCCCTTGCCCCCACCCAAAGATAAAAACGCGGACAAGAAATACCCGACCGGGCTGATGTGGTTCCGGCGCGACCTGCGCTGCTTCGACAATGCCGCGCTCTACCACGCGCTGAAGGAATGCCGCCAGCTGCACTGCGTGTTCGTGTTCGACCGCGAGATCCTCGATCCGCTGGTCGACCAGGGCCTGACGGCCGACCGACGCGTCGAATTCATCCTGGCCAGCGTGGCCGAACTCGACGCCGCCCTGCGCGCGCTGGCCCAGGACTCCCCGGCCCATGGCCTGATCGTGCGCCACGCCGTGGCCCGCGAGGCCGTTCCCGCCTTGGCCCACGAACTACATGCCCAGGCGGTGTTTGCCAACCACGACTACGAGCCGCAGGCGGTGCAACGCGACGCCATGGTGCGTGGCGCACTGGCGCACCAGGGCGTGTCGTTCGTCACCTTCAAGGACCATGTGGTCTTCGAGCGCGACGAACTGCTGACCCAGCAAGGCCACGCCTACGGTGTGTTCACACCCTACAAGAATGCCTGGCTCAAGAAAATCGACGACTTCTATCTCAAGCCCTATCCGGTGGCCAGATACGCGGCCAGCCTGGCGCCGCATCCGCCGGCCGCCCATCTGGCACTATCGACGCTATCGACGCTATCGACGCTATCGACGCTATCGACGCTGCCAACGCTACCGCAGCTCGGCTTCAGGCCCACCAACCTGGGTTCGCTGAAGATCCCGACCGGCGCCAGCGGCGGCGAACAGCTGTTCGACGAATTCTTCGAGCGCATGGACCGCTACGATGCCAGCCGCGACTTCCCCGCCGTCAAGGGACCGAGCTACCTCGGCGTGCACCTGCGCTTCGGCACGGTGTCGGTGCGCCAGTTGGCGGCGGTAGCGCACAAGCTGGCCGCCAAGGGTTCGGACGGCGCCGCCGTGTGGCTGGGCGAACTGATCTGGCGCGACTTCTATGCCCAGATCATTTACCACTTTCCACACGCCGCCACGGCCGCCTTCAAGTCCGAATACGACGCCATCACCTGGGAACACGGCAAACATGCGCAGGCCCTGTTTGCCGCCTGGTGCGAGGGCCGCACCGGCTACCCGCTGGTGGACGCGGCCATGGCACAGATCAACCAGACCGGCTACATGCACAACCGGCTGCGCATGGTGGTGGCGAGTTTTCTGGTGAAGGACCTCGGTATCGACTGGCGCTGGGGCGAACGTTATTTCGCCGAGCATCTCAACGACTTCGACCTGGCCTCGAACAACGGCGGCTGGCAATGGGCCAGCTCCAGCGGCTGCGACGCCCAGCCGTATTTCCGCATCTTCAATCCGGTGAGCCAGAGCGAAAGATTCGACCCCGAAGGCAAATTCATTCGCCGCTACCTGCCGCAGCTCGCAGGCCTGAGCGACAGCAGCATCCATGCGCCCTGGCAGGCTTCGGAGATCGAACTGCTGGCGGCCAAGGTGGAACTCGGCAAGACCTATCCCAAGCCCATCGTCGACCATGCCGAAGCCCGCGAGAAGACCCTGGCGCGCTACGCCGTGGTCAAAAAAAGGCAGCCCCTGCCGCGACGCGCCTGATGCCGATGCACGCCCCGGTCAGTCGCCCGGGGCGGGATCGACGGCCCAGCGCGTCACCAGCGGCGGGCCTTCGTCCAGGTGGAAGGCGAGCTTGCGTTCGCGCAGCGCCACGTCGGCCGCGGTGACCCGGTCGAAACGGCGCAGGTGCTCGGTCCAGGACTCGTCGGTGATCTGCTCCACATAACGCGCGGGGTCGGCGATGTCGCGGCGCAGCTCCCAACTCAGCGCGCCCTGGCGCAGGCGGCTGCGGCGGCTCTCTTGCATGAGCAGCAGGAATTCATCGGCCCGGGCCGGGTCGATGCGGTATTCGATGGTGGCCACGACATGGCCGTGCAGCGGCGGCGTCTCGGCCACCGGCGCCTTGAACTCATTGGAGGGCGTGAGGTCTTCCTCGATGCTGCGGTCAGCGGCCAGGCGCTGCGCCAGGAACATGCCCAGTGAACCCGTGGTCGCGGCGATGCACAGGCTGATCTGCACCGTGCCGATGCTGGCCACATGGCCCCACAAGGCGGCGCCGAAGGCACTCGCGCCCATGATCGCCATCTGGTACATCGACATGCCGCGCGCCCGCACCCAGTTCGGCAGCGCGAGCTGCGCCGAGACGCTCAGCGAGTTGGCCGTGGTGATCCAGGCCATGCCGGCCACCAGCATCGCCGGTACCGCCACATACACATTCGGCGCGAAGGCCATCACCGCGATGGCCAACGACTGCAGGTTCATGCCGCGCAGCACCAGGGTGTCGCGCGTCATCTTCTGGCGCAGCCGCGGCAGGAACATGGCCGCGGTGATGGCGCCGGCGCCCATCGAGGCCAGCAGCAGGGTGAAGGTGGCCGCGTCGCCGCCCTGCAGCTTGCGCGCGATCAGCGGCAGCAGCGCCAGCAAGGCGGTGGAGTGGAAGAAGAACAGCGCGATGCGCAGGAACACCGCCTTGAGCCGGCTCGACTGCCGCACGAACTGCACGCCGACCCGCATCGCGCTGAACAGGCGCTCGCGCCCGAGCGGGCTGGGCACGTGTTGGTGGCGCCAGCGGATCAGCACGAAGGCCGAGATCACCGACAGCACCGCGTTCAGCACGAACACATAGGCACTGCCGGCGCTGGCGATCAGGGCGCCGGCGGCCAGCGGGCCGACGATGCGCGAGGCGTTCATGGTGACGCCGTTCAGCGCCAGCGCGGCCGGCAACTGCGAACGCGGCACCAGGTCGGGCACGATGGCGGCGAACACCGGCCAGCGCATGGCCAGGCCGACGCCGTTGGCAAAGGTCAGCGCCAAAAGCAGCGGCGGCGTCATCGCGTCCAGCACGATGGCCGCGCACAACAGCAGCGCCACGGCCGCCACCCAGAACTGCGTGACGATGAAATAGCGCCGGCGGTCCAGGATGTCGGCCAGCGCGCCGCTGGGCAGGCCGAGCAGGAACACCGGCAATGTGGACGCGGTCTGCACCAGCGCCACCCACAGCGGCGAGGTGGTGAGCGTGGTCATCAGCCAGGCGGCGGCCACGTCGTTCATCCACATGCAGATGTTGGCCGCGAGCCAGACGCACCACAACATGCGAAACACCGCGAACTTCAGCGGCGCCAGGGGTGAGTTCGACGCCGCGGCAGCCGCTTCTGCGGCCGTAGGGGGAGGTAGCTCGGACTCTGGCGGCATCTAGGGCCTGTTCACACTATGGATGCAAGTGCGAACGTGGTTAAAAAAGCGCCAATCAAGGCGCGGGACGACGGCCAGGCTGGCCGCCTGGCCTAGGAGCGCAACGCGGAGTGGCGGTTTTTTAACCACGTTCCCTTCGG
>Ga0307515_10002487_pt1 | contig 40023 bp, 21 predicted proteins | sample 17_EM_MG_FD_194513 | JGI IMG/M metagenome (GOLD analysis project Ga0307515, IMG submission 194513) | Populus trichocarpa ectomycorrhiza microbial communities from riparian zone in the Pacific Northwest, United States - 17_EM | ecosystem: Host-associated > Plants > Roots > Unclassified | place... | reverse complement strand
ATATTAAAATATTATTGGTAAACACCTAAAAATTATTATTTTAGTATTTTTTAAATAAAAAATAATTTAAAATTATTTTTAAAAACAAGTTGAAACAAAAAAAAAACAAACAATTTTTTACTCAAAAATATTTCATCTAACAATGAAAGTAATCTGAGCCACTAGATTTTTTTAGCATAAAAAAATATTGAATTTGAATCCAAATTAAGAAAAAATTTAGCATAATTAAGATATAACACCCATTTCAAGTAGGTACTTGAATGTCGTTGTTGCTTGATCATCATTATACTGTGACCGTTTCATCAGACTTTGACTTTTTCTTAATAATATTCTATTATATACTTTATATTGTCCATAAATGTCTTAAGTTTTTCAGTTAAGAATAACTTTTAACTTAATCAAAAATGGGTTTTTTTTTTTTTTAACTTTTGGATTCTAACTAATTAGCATGTTTTCGTGGTTGCTCCTGCTTTGAAGCAAACCACGGAAAACAAATGTTTAGTAACGAATAAAACTTTATTCACTGTTCATGGGTCCTATCATTATTTGCGTTGAAAACACAGAATCACTGAAAGTTGTACAATGCTGCTTCTTCTGTGGTGGAGAGTGAATCACTCTCCATTGTTTGCCGGACCGGGTCCGGTTCAAAGCTAAATGCATTGAATACCAATTAAAATAAAATAAATTTTTATTTTTATTTTTAATTGTGTTTTATTCGAAAAACTAGTGTTTAACATTATTCAATGACACTCCATAAATTAGACGGAGATCGTTTGATGATGTAACATTTGCAGAATTTGATCGCAATTCCAATTTTGTTCATGATTATATTTTACCTGATGTTGTTGCGCGCTTAAGAAACCAACGAAATTGTAGTTCTTGTCGGATGTATTTCATACGTGATGGAATTGTAGAAAGTTAATGGAACAATAAAAAATATTTTATATAAAGTATTATTTATTTCATGAATGTAATAGAGTAGTTAAATCTACAATATTTAAATTAAAAATCATCAATATTAATATATATTTTTTAAAATTATTTTATAACCTCAATTTGAAAAGTATTCTTAACCAAACACATTAAACTACCTTTTGTTCAACGTCAATTTCAACCACAGTTTTAACCAAACTTATATAAATACCAAACCAACCTCAACCAAAAATATTTTTTATAAAACAATTTTATAAAACAATTTTTTTTAAACTACAACTATAAAAACTACCACAATACCACATACCCTAACTGAGGTTTCTCAAGGAAAAAAAGAAAAAAAGAAAAAGAAGTGTCTTTTCCAACTCCATTACTGGCTCCTAAACCAAATCAAGAACAGTGCTATTCCTGCTGCAGAATACCAAACAATAACTACCCAAACACACTAAAAAAACACCAACAACTTCCAAGGAAAGCTGTAGTCTTTTTCAAACCTTTTTTATAGCCCCCAACAAAAAATTAAAAACCCTCTAACAAGTTTCTACGCTCTGTAACACTGGTAACGATTTCTCTCTGCACTACTGCACTGAATCATAATTAATCATTCTCAACACTCTTAAACTACTTTTATGATCATTTATTAATTAGACAAATCATGATTGCGCTTATTAGTTTTGTGTGTTTTTCTCTCTCGCATAATATCTGTTTGGTTGCTGAGAATGTGGAGAGAGAAAATTGAAGATTTCGAGGTTTTTTTTGTTAAGAAATGTTGGTGACAAAACAGAGCCTTTTAAAGTAGCAAGCATCGCGATTGTGTTGGATTTTCTAGTCTTTTCTTTGCTGGGTTTTTGATTTAGTGGATTTTTCTCGCTTTATGGTTAATGGGGTTTGCTTTAATATTTTAGAGTAAATTGAAATTCTTTGTTATTGCTATTTTCGATTGCTGGTGGGTTTTTTAGCTTTGACTTTTGAGTGATATTTTTTTTTTGGTGAACTATGAATAAAAGGCTAGGGTTACATTGTCAGGATTTTGCATAAATTTACGGAATGGAATCTCTGAATGGAATGGTTGGGTGAACTTGAGTAACCTCTAGTTGATCATAAATTTACGGAAGCCAATTTGAATTGTGTGTGCGCTCCTACGTGCCCATGACGGATTTGTTATGTGTGTGTTTGATAAAATTTGAGGTTTTGTATGGTTCATTAAGTGGATTAAAATTTCTGTTTGCAGGTAAAATGGATCGAGGAAAGAAATCAAGTAAGCTCCTTGCAAACAAGAATAGCAAGAACCACATGGATTTACAAGATATTATCAGGGAGAGTGCCCTTCCTTTCCTTCCGGCCAAATCTCTTCATCGATGCACTGGTGTCTGTCGAGAGTGGAAGCTTCAGATCTCGACTCCTTTCTTTGCCCACAACCAGTCATATTCTTTCCGTGATGTATCGGGCTTCTTTTGTCAATCCCCATCAGGCACACCGTCATTTGTTTCCCTCAATCGAATGGCCTATGGTGTTCCAGACCCTTCTTTGAAGTTTTTGCCTGAACCAGTTGATATCAGGTGTTCTTCCAATGGACTACTCTGTTGCCAGGGTCGCACTGGATATCAGGCATACTACATCTGCAATCCTGTTACCCAAAAATGGAAGAAACTCCCAGAACCTACTGCTAATCATGGGACTGATCCTGCTGTTGTGCTAGTCTTTGAGCCATCACTACTGAACTTTGTTGCTGAATACAAGCTGGTTGTTGCTTTTGCATCTGATCTTGACGGATTTGAATTTGAGATCTATTCATCTACAGATGGATTTTGGAGAATTTCTGCTGAGATTTCTTTTGGCAAGATGAAACTCCTTCCGAGGACAGGTGTTCATGTCAATGGCGTTGTTTATTGGAGTTCTAGCATGGGTCGGATATTTTCTTTTGATCTCTCTTGTGAGCGATCAACATTCATCTATAACAATGGATGTAGTTCCTTAGGTGCGGTGAATGGGAAGCTTCATACTGCTTGTGTGCAAGGTTCGAAATTATCCGTAAATGAGCTGTCCAATGCATACGCAAACACGATGCAGATGAATAGCAGTACAAAAACATGGCAGGCGAAGCATGCTGTAACTCTAAACTTTCCAGTACCTGATCTGTATCCCCGTTCCTACGATAAAGAAACTGTGTTGTTTTTAGGTGGTGACATGGTGGTGATGCGGTTTGAGAAAAAACTTATTTCCTATAACATGAAGACTAAAGAATTCACAGAAGTCTTCACTGAAGAGGATACTTATTCCAGGATGGTTCCCTATGTGAATAGCCTTGTTGAGATATAGGTAGCCCCTCGTCTAAGTTGTATCGTCATTTCTAGTACTTTTTGGCCATAACTTTTAAATCATGGTTTGGAACTTTGACTTGTTCTTTTCTTTTGGACATATTTGTGTGGGGTGCTAGTAATAGGTTTGTATTCTCCTGGTTTCTGTGTGGATTTGAAAATTCCGGGAACGATTTGATTGTCTTTTATCGTTTTCATAAATGAATAATTACATGAATATTACTGTTCGACTTCCAGAAGTGGCTTTTCTGGTGATTGGAATAAGGAAGAAACCAAACTCCACCATGACATCTTAAAATTCTTGATATTGCTTGGCACTTGCATTTGGATCCTTAGACTTGGAGCCCGTAGGGAGCGGTTGGGTTGCGTTTGCTGTTAGGTATAAAAATACCTAAAAATGCGGGTACTGTTAGGTATAAAAATGCGGCCACCAAACACACGGGCTGTTTGAGAGTGTAATTGCTATTATTTTTCAAAAAAAATTTCAAACAGCAGCACATTAAAATAATTTGAAAACATTAAAAAATAAATATAAATTTAAAGTAAAGAAAAAAATAAAAAATTTAAATTTTTTTAAAATGTTTTAATACAAAAACAAATAAGATAGTTAAGGATTTTGCCTTTCAAGTTCCAAGGGTGCTTGTTAATAAACATTTATTATGCTACTTAGCATTGAATACACTTCGCGGATAATTTCAATTTCAATGAGTGTTTGTTCGTTTACATGGTAAGCTTTTACAATATTCCCACATAAAATACATTTGACATTTAAAAAAAAAAAACTTATAAGGCTTACTAAAAAAACTAAATCTCATCAGTGAGAAACATTGTAACCTGTGTCTGATTTCATTGTGGACTCTCAACCTTAAAAATTCATTGTCTTCTCGCTCGTTTCCTCACCAGTTTGGCTGAACAAGCAGGGTCTGTGAAGCTCAGGTTTGATGACCTTTTTTCCCACTTGCATTGTAGTCTTCTAGGCGCGCCGTCCTCTTATAGAAGTGGCTTTGGTGCATCAAAGCTGGTGAGGAGGATTTGTTGATGTTTGCTGTTCGTGGCTCGGCTCTTCTTTTATTTCAGGCTCATCTGCTGCCTCCAGACTTTTTTCACTTGGGGCATGGCCCTTTTGTTAGATGGGTGAGTGGGCATGTCATCACAGTGCACACTCGCTAGACATGTCCTTTCTCTTCTCTTTAGCGTTTTGGAGGCTGGGTGTTTCTGTCATGGGTTCCATTGGAAGGGTTGCGGATTTTGATTGTGGCGTGAAAGTACTATAGTTTTCAGATCCGGCTGCCGTAGCTGGCTCAATCCAAGTACCGTGTCACCAGGTTTTGACCAGGTTATCGGGTCGCTCGGGTTAATTTTTTTTAAATCAAAATGACATTGTTTTAATAAAAAAAAAACTTAACAGGTTGCAACCGAGTTTTTGATCTGGTCTTACCGGGTCAACCGGATCACACCAGGTTTTTCCTTCTTTTATTTTTTCTTCCACCCGGTCCCGGGTCGACCTACCGGGCCAGGCCGAGTTTCAAAACTATGCATGAAAAATTCGGTTGGTAAATGTTAGCTTTTCAATTCACTTTCTTTTATTTTTCTTGTTGTTGTTCTGATAGGAATAGACTACAATTGTGTTTGCCTCCTCTCTAGTTAATATCTAATATCTAGATTATTCGCATGCAGGTTGGATAATTTTTTCTTAGCGTGAAAAAATATTTAGATATTGTTGATGTTTTTCTAGTAAAAAAAAATTAAATCATATGAGGGTTGACTTAAGATAACCTGGTCGACTTGACAAATCTAAAAATAACTCAAATGACGGGTAAAAATATGGTTTGATTAAAAAGAATTCAAGACGACATCATTTTTAAAAAAATATTGAGATAATAACATGTTGCATCGACCATGGTTAATCTTCTAAATCTCTGACTCAGGTCATAAGACCATGATAACCTCATAAAAAACAAATCAAAATAAATTTGAAGCTCAATTATCAATTAACCCAATATTGAAAGATAAAATTGTTTTAAAAAAAATCCATTAAGAAAAGAACAAAAAAAGATCCAAATCAACTCGGGTTATGAAACCAAGATAACCCTATAAGAAAACAAATCAAAACAAATTATGAAGTCTAATTCTCAATAAATTCAATGTTGAAAGATAAAATTGAAAAAAAAATAATAGTGAAAAAAAGACAAAAAAAAAGTCAATCGAGCTAACCTGCTAAGCCCGCAACCCGAGTAATTAGACTAGGGTAATCATATAGAAAGTAAATCAAAAGAAATCATGAAGTACAATTTCCAATAAATAAAATATTGAAGGATTAAATTAAAAAAAACATAGATTAAAAAAACTAAAGAAAAAAAAACACTATTACAATTAATAGTATTTTGTGATATGATGCATAGTAAAACAACCATCTCTTTTAATTTTTGTTAATAATTATAATTAGATATGGTTAAACAACAAAAAAAAATAACAAGTTTGAAGGACAATTATTATAAAAAACAATTAAGCCCCCTCATTGTTTTACTATAGATCATGAGGAGAAGCATTGTTCATTCAAATAATGCTTTTTTTTTTTTTGTTCCTAGGAATTTTTACACTTTGATCTCTGAATTTTTTTATGTTTTAATTTGATTTTTCAAAATTTCTTTGATTTGCGATTGGTTTTTAATTGTTTTTTATGTTTCTGTATAGAGATCTTAAAGTGTCAAAGAAATGTTATGTCACTCGATTAATTCTTGGCTTTGCAAAAAAAAAAAAAATTCAATTTAATTGATTTAAAATAATTTAAAGTTTTAAAAAATATCCAATCTTTTTTTCCCCTAACATTAGGGACTGATTTTCACATTAAGAGGAAGTTCATGTACCTTGTTTTGCAAAATACATTGTATTGCAAAATAGAATAAAATTTTTCTAATTAAAAAAAATAAGTGTTAAGGGACCAAAATAGATCATAGGCAAGGACTTGGTTCTTCTTTTTCTTGTTGCTTTTTTATTGGATTTTTTTTTTAATTTTTGCCCAACAACATTGGGTTGTTTAAGATTTGAGCTTCGTTAGTTTATTCAATTTATTTTTTATGAGATTATCTCGGTCTTATGACCAAGTCATGTATTTAGCAAGCTGACTCAAGTGGACTCGAGTTGGTTTTTTTATCCTTTTTATTTATTTTAATTTTGTTCTTCAACATTTTATTCGCTATGAATTGAGATTTGAGATTTTTTTCATATTGTTTTCTACGGAGTTATCACGTTCTTATTTAATTTTTGTTTTGTCATCAAATATTGGAAAAATATATTTTTATAATATTAGCAAACATTCATTTTTTGAGTTGATCATTGTATATATATTTTTAGTTTGGTTTATTTACTATAGTTGCTTTTTTAATTATATTATTAAATTATTCATGTTTATTGAGTTAATTTGAGTCAATGACCCGAGTCTTGAGATTTTCTTGCTTCTTAAAACATGCCAACATTGCCTCAACATTTCTTTTATGTTGAAAAAAAATTACCCAGTCGGATTCGCAGCACACCAATATAGTCATTACTAATTTTTAAATAACTTAATTCTCAAATCTAAGTATACTTTTTATTTTCAAATTAGTATACTCTTGCTCAAAATGTTTCTTAAATTGCATTTAGTTAATGTTATATGATAAAAGATACAAATACATAAGACACAAAAACATGTTTAATAATAAAGACGGAGATAAAAACAAAATAAATCTTCTCTAAAATATTTTTGGAATGAATAAAGTATAAAAAGACATTTCTTCTATATCTCATAATTCTCATTGTCTCCATCATTTTTATCCGGATATAGTAATGAAATGCAATTTAAATATGAATACATGAGTGGTTGAGATGCGAAGAGAATGACGAAGAGGAACCTTTAATTAGTTAAATGTGTTTCAGATTTGTTTACCTTCAACATGCCATATTTCTGGCTTCCAGCACATAATTTTTGGTGATCAAAATTCGTATCACACCAGTTTATTGTCTAGTGCCCTGCTGCGGGCTGAATTATTTTTATAAAAAAAATATAAAAATTAATGGTAAGAGTACAGGGATCTTTTGGTAATGCTATTAAACTCGGACAAATTGGTAAATTTTAAAAGAATTTTACTTGGTTTTTTGCCTAGCACAAGTTTCTAATTAAACCATATAACAACTAACCGGTGTGAATAGGCTCATTTAATGGGTTAAAATGAAATCCAAATGACTTGGAAAATGCATGGATCAACTTATAAAAATATAAAGAAGAATTTTTTTTAAAAAATATTGAGACGATGAGATATTGGATGACCTCGGTCACACACGACTCAATTCATGAACTTAGCAGGGTTTGATAACTTTTTTAAAAAATGTTTTTTATTTAATTATATGATAAAAATTAGATGCTTGCAATTTTGAGCATCAATCCTAAAATAGATGTTTGTTCAAGACCGTGATAACCCTAAACAAAGCAGGAAAAAAAAATCATTTATAAAGTCTATTTCACAACAAATTTAATATAAAAATATATAATATTTTTTTATTATTATCAATATTAAATAAAAGACTAAATTGACCCTAAGATGATGATTAAGCCCATGAAAGTCAAGCTTTAAAAGTGATTTTTGTTTTTTTTTTTAAAACTTAGACCCAAGTTTAGTGTTGTTTTGCATTTTTGGTTATTATAGCAACTTAACTTTGAAAAAAAAAAAGTGAAATACCCAAAAAAAACCCATAGACCATAGTTAAATGATTATTTGCTTTTAAGAGTAACAAAGGCATTTTATTGTGTAGAAGAATAATGAAAAGACAAAGATATTTGTTTAATAATTCAAGAATGACAAATGAACTAAAAGAAAAGACCATTTTACTCCTAAAAAGCTAGTATATTGAGAGGTTTTTCAAGAGTAAAATTGTCAATTCATTATTACAATCTACAATAATTAAAGGCATATACATTCGATGATATTTTTAAAAATGTTTTAGCTTTCTATTTAATTTTCCATGTCCAAGAGCCTTCATGTGAGTTTTTTTTTTTTTTTTGAAAAGAACAACTCAATAATGTATTTCGACATTTCTTTTGACTGCAAAATGAAAGAAGTCTTGGGCTATGCATGCCTATTATAACAAATAAAATGATACAATAATAAGTTCATCTGAAAAGAATATTTATGAATGTGGTAGTGATTATTTTTTAAAATATTTTTTATTTTGAAATATATTAAAATAATATTTTTTTTATTTAAAAAAATTATTTCTAATACCACCATATCAAAATAATTTTTCAATTTAAACCATCAACCATTTAAAAAAAGTTGTAAAAGCAACCATATTCATGCTCTCTAGTTAGTTAAACCCCTTAACTATAATAGCACATGCAATATTGTTGCCCCTCGAAACTTATTTTAGCTTTGTAAACAATCACATATTCCCCACACCATAGCCTGACGTGGCATGATCTCGAGGCCGAAGCCACGTTGACCTATGTGCCTATCGCCATCCAAATTCGCCGAAGCCACGCTAGAAAACTTGTAGCTCAAGGTACGACCTCGACCTCCAGAGCTTGACTCGAGTCAATCAAAAGATTCCACGTGTCTATTGGACTCTTTCCCCTCGATAAACCCTCAAATACCACGTAATTTCTCTGCAAACTCCAGGCAACTTCCAGTTTTCCTTTCCAGAGACACTCCCTTCCCGCTCTCTCTCTCACACAAATAAAAATCAATCGAGCAATCAAATTCGCCATTTTTAAGGTTTTGAAAGGTAAAAACTATCCTTCTCTCTTTGTTATTTCCACAATTATATTAACTCGATTCATCTTTGCTTCCAAGGTCAACTCTTCTCTGTTTTGTGATTTTTTTAGTGATTTTTCGTGAATTTTGTTTTAGATTTTGTGTGTGGTTTTTTTAGTGTTTCAAAGAAATCATGTTATTTTTTTCTTTTATTTTTTTTTTACTATTTTACACTAACTATTTTCTGGTTCTCGTTTTCTATAGTGATCTTGTTTTTGATTGGTGTACAATTTGAAAAAAATGCGATTCTCTTTTTCCATTTTGTGTGTGGTTTCGTGTTAGGGTTTTGAAAGAAATCGATTTCTGTTTTCTTTTATTGAGATTCTAGTTTGTGTGCGACTTCTTTCTTGTTCTAGATGCTCTGTTTCTTTTTTTTTTTTCTCGTAAAACGTTACTTTTTCTTTCGTTTTTTTGGTTTGTGATCAGTTCGACTCTTTTGTTTATGATTATTTTTTCATTGGTGTGTAATGTGAAAGTGTGATACACACACATTAAGGGTTTAATCAATACTGTTCTTTTGGGTTTCAAAGACTTTGTAATACTACTTTACTTGGTAAGTTCTGTTCTTTGGCGTTTTACTTGCTCTGTTCTTTTCTTATTTTATCTTTCCTTTGCAGATTTTTTGCTTTTATGGGTTTTCTTTTTAGAGTTTTAGGGTTTTTATGGTGGGTTTTGTTTCTTGATTTTTTGTTTTTTGTATGTTATTATCTGTTTGGATTCTGGGAAAGAAATGAAAACAGGTGAACGGGAAAGAAATGACAAAAAATGAAATTTGTGTCTGTAAAGTGATTAGTTGAACAATGAAAGGAATCTCGGGATTCAAGAAAGCAAATGTGATAATTCGTAGGAGTTTCTTGATATGATTTGTGAATGTATGTGAAGTTATTTTTCACTTTTTTGACTGATTTTGTTTCCTTGATAGTACTTCAAGATGATAAATTCATTTTCTCCTTATTTTAATTTTCTTAGTTGTGATGAAAGGCAATAAATTGGAGTTATGTCGGCTGCCTCTCCGTCACCTTTCTATTCTATATTAAGAAACAAAAATCAAGAATCCCTGATCAACTGTGATGATCTTATTTTCTTTCAATTATTTTTCATTTTTTAAACGGGTCACGGAAAAGGTGTTTAAAGCGTTCATTAGCAAATGATGGTAACAGAAAAGAATATTGGATAATTAAATTTGCAATGATTTGCTAAACTCTTATTTGGGATTTTAAATTTAAGGCATGCTAATAGAAGTTCTTCTGAAGTGCATCACTGTTTCCATTTTCAGTTATTGGATGAGAAGTTTGAAGATTTTTTAAAATTTTGCTGTTTTTTGATATGCTCAACTCAGAAGGAAGTTTTGGAATTCGTAAGCAAGTTATTGATGATGTTTAACTCAAGGTCTGGCTGTGATGAGAAAAAACACGAAAACCTATGAAATTAGACCCTCTTTGTATTGAAGAATGAAAAGTTCTTATATTTTTGGTATCGTTTATATTTATGAATGTATATGTTATTTGTTTCTTCCGTTTTGGTAGAACTGATTGGCTGCTTCATTTGATCATAGATAATGGCTGATTTGGAGGAATACCAAATGGAAGAAATTGATGATGACCCCATCCATGTCATGTTAGAAGATGAGGGCACACATGACATGGTATGTTCCGTTGAGCTTATTATTAGATGTAATGTTAATGTCTTGATGACAATTGCGTGGTTTCTGTTTTGTCACTTTTCTATTGGTTTCTGTTTTCTTAAGAAAGTTAACACTGCCTTGGCTAGAAGGTGGAGATAAAAAAGGCCTTTAAACTAGTTTGGAGACATAGTTAGAAACAGTGTAGCTTACTTCAGACTCAAGTATTTCGGGCTCAGTATCTATTTGAAATAGTGCATTGTCATTGTCATGACCCTCGATTTGAGGGATGGTGATAGCATTCCTTTTTCTTTTCTTTTCTTTTTTCTTTTTTTTTTGTCAGAAGTAATTGGACATGTGATCAGTTTACTAATTTTTATATAAATCTCTGAAATGCATGTGGGGCAATGTAATCTTTCATGTGATGTAAAACCTTGCTTCCCTTTCCATGTTAGATTTAGATAGTATTTGTTAATGTGATAGTGGATTGCTTTTTTAAATGTTTTTTGTTTGAAAATAAATTAATTTTTTTTTATTTTTTTTAATATTAGCATCAAAACGATTTAAAAACATAAAAAAATTAATTTAAAAAAAAAATTGAAAAGCAAGGTAACACCTCAATAACAATCAGACTCTTATATGATTACATAATACATTACTTGAGCCTTGTGGTCCCTCCTGATCCTGACACGTGTCTCTTCATTTATGCTTAATTGTTACAAAAAAAAAAAGGCTTTCTTTTGTATATTGCTTGTCGTTTTGGTGGTTTTATGGAGACTAGATATTAATTCAGCTTTTCCATCTTCATTCGCAAATCCTTTCATAACTGTTCTTTTCTTTGTTTGCAGATTCCAACTTATTCATACAAGTCCAGTTCTTACAAGAGTTCAGCAAGCTGTGCTAAATTTCCTGGTCACGTAAAGCAGGAGGACATAAAAATTGAAGATGTTGTTAGGCAGTATGCTCTTTGTTTCCTTCCAGCCAAGTCAATATGCAGGTTCAAGACTGTTTCTAAAGAGTGGCTTAAGTGGATAGACAGTCCTTTTTTTTCCCACAAGCAGACCAACCACTTCAAGCATGTTTCTGGTCTTTTCTGTCAGTTTCCTGGCGAGAGTCCCTCCTTCATATCATTCAATCCAGTTGCTTATGGCGTTTCTAGCCCCACTCTCCGTTTCTTGCCTGAACCTATTGATGTCCGAACCTCTTGCAATGGATTACTTGGCTGCCAAAGCCGCCTTGGAGATAATGCTTACTACATTTGCAACCCCGTGACTAAGGAATGGAGGGTGGTTCCAAAGCCAACTTTATATCATGGACCTGAAACAGCCATAGCACTTGCCTTTGAACCTGATGCACTCAAATTTGGAGCGCAATATGAGCTTGTCTGTGCAGTCACTCTACCAGATAGGGCAGCTCTTCTGTTTGAAATATACTCTTCAAGGACAAACTCTTGGAGAGTATGCACAGCTATGTGCTTGGAGCTGGATGCTCTGCCTCTTAATGGCGATGGTTTCTACATCAGAGGATTTGTCTTTTGGGAAACCCAATCAGGTGCAGTTCTGGGTTTCGATTGTAAGGAGGAAGAGTATGGAATTCTCAGTCTCCCACCTAGCAGCAACCCGACAGGTGCTTTGACAGAGTTGCGGGGGGAGTTGTGCTACCTTCTGCCTCACAAAGAAGATGACGCATGGTCAATTGAGGTCTACGGAAATATGGACATGAGCCTGAGGCGTGTAATTCCTCTTCATTCTGAGGTTTTGGGTCATCTTGTAGATGGACAGTGCCGGGCTTTGGCATTTGTGAATGATGACACAATGATCATTGCTCTTGGGATGAAAGTGATTGCTTATCATGTAAGAGCACATAAGATGGAGCGGGTAAGTGATGCCAGGACTGATGGTTTTGTGAAGTATTTGCCATACGTGAACAGCCTTGCACCCGTGGGCCCTTTCATGCGCGACACAGCTTTGTATCCGTGAGATTTCCACAAAGACTCTCTGAACCTGGATTGCTGATTCCAGGATGGATGTCTCAGGACTATCGACTATTAATATTCTTTCTGTTTTTGTGAATTATCAGACATGACTTCTGCTCAAACCGAGAATACGGTGGAAGCTAAACATAGAATTTCCTTTTGAATTCCAATTCTTCCGTGGGATATTTTGACCTTGTGCTGGAGCTTTTAAAGCATGATTGAATGATGCAAATGATTTTCTTTTTTGATCTGCTGTCACTGTTGTGAAGGGTTAAACTTGTGAATTCAAGCTAGTTATGATGGAATTTCATAAATGCTATCACCTTCCATTTTCATACGCGTTCTGTTATGGTTACTGATTGCCTTATTCTTTGATGATGCCCTTTCGCAAATCGTTGAGTTTTGTTATTTGATAGAAAAAGAACGAATGCAAAAAGAAAGGTGTAACCATATGTTTGTTTCTAGGGAAAGAAAGCTAAGAGATTTTCCTGACGGAAGTTCAGCGATTATCCTGAAATTGTTTTCTGAAGTTCCTGTGGGCTTCAAAGTTGAAAGATTGGTTCGTTGTCTTTACATCTACCTTTTCTAATCATGTAATGCATTTGTACCTTTTTTTTGTAACTACAAAGCAGCAGCAGCATCGGCTAGAGTTTTATCGAACGCACCTCAATACTAGTACTTCGTATCTCGCATCGACTGCTAATTCAATGCTTGGCTTCCTATAGATTTAATAAACGATGACAGGGTATGAAGCAAATTCCTATATATCTTCGGGGAAAATCATGGCCGGAATAATCTCACTAGTCATATAGCAACTACAATTCCAAAGGCTCCCATGAAAAGTAGCTGCCTACAGGATATCGTGCTTTGCTGATTTTGCTAGAATGAGTTTTCACCAAATGCGTGCCTTGTTATTCTTTGACTTCATTTATTTTTTATTTTATAATTAATCATGCTTCTGCTTGGATCAACTGTAGCTTATCAAAATGTTTTGTCTCCGACGTTGTGCTTCTTACAAGTGTGAAGACAAGCATCAATCAAGAAATGGTAAAAAAAAAGAAAAAAGGTGGCAGAGACAGTAGGGGAGAGAGAGAGAGAAGTCCACCTTTGTAGGAGGTTTACAGGTATCTACCATGCAACCCCTTTTCCTTCTCTTTTCTTTGAGATCCTACCCATCTTCTTCATTCAGGTAATTTTTTTTCCAGTTTGTAATATCATTCTCCATTCACTGGAATTGCAAAGTTTGCGACAAAAAAAAAAAACACATCATGAAATTACAGGGGGGTCAATAGAAGGAAATGTTAGAAATTAAATGCCATAATTCCATAAGATCTGATCATAGGAAATGAGAAATAGTGAGGCCTCTAAATTGGAGTCGTTTTGAAGACATGAAGGTGCATGCTTGAAGGAGAAAATTTATGATCATGCTTTGTCGGAGCAGCCTAATAATACCATACTACAAAAAATAAACATCCTTGTTCTGTTTTGTTATAGTTCTTATGTTAGAATATATGTTTTGATTCATCATCTCTTGATTGCTTCTGATCCTGTCATTAATATTTTCAGGGATCCTAAAATCTTGAGACGAGCAGTCTGGGGGATTCGTGGAGTTTCCGGCGTGTAACGCTAAATAACCTTTTGGCCGGAAGTTCTTCATGAGATAAAGAAAAAAAGAAGAATGTCTTCAACCCCTGATGCTCCCTCGCCAGATTCTGGCTCCCCCCCTCCTCCACCAGCGTCACCACCACCTGAGAATTCAACATCTGCACCCCCACCTCAATCGGATACTCCACCACCAGATACATCATCTCCTCCTCCACCATCTCCACCACCTCCACCAGCGTCACCACCACCTGAGAATTCAACATCTGCACCCCCACCTCAATCGGATACTCCACCACCAGATACATCATCTCCTCCTCCACCATCTCCACCACCTCCACCGCCAACTAGTGATTCTCGTTCTCCACCATCTCCACCCCCTCCTAAACACAGAGAAGATGCTTCGCCACCTCCTCCACCCCCTCCTAAACACAGAGAAGATGCTTCGCCACCTCCTCCACCAAGTTCAGAAAACTCACAACCAGCACCTCCAGATTCATCAAATAATGGTGGAGGACTTACTTCAGATCAGATTAAAATTGTAGTTGGCGTGGCAGTTGGTTTCGGTATATTCCTTATTGCCTTGATTTTCATCTGTGCATACTGTTCGCGCAAGAAGAAAAGAAAAAATAGGCATTATTATGGAGAAAATCCTCAAGGAGGTACATATGTTGTTTCACCAAACCTTATGTTTTTGTAAATCATTTTTATCACCATTGATTACTGTTAGGGAGTTGTCTGTGTTTGAGGAGATGTGTGGGCTCTCGCATCTGTGTCGGGTTTGTGTCTGCACTATGAGAGCTTACACATAAAACAAGACTCATCTCCAATCCAAAAACCTAGACTATTGGATCATGAATCCATCTTATATAAGATAAGCATCTCTTTTTTCTCATTCCTTTGTAGAAGTATTTAACACAACTCCCTCTCCTGTGGAGGTATCTAAACCTTCACATGTAAGCCAGACCCATTCGAACACAACTCCTTCTCTTGGAAGTATTTAACATTCCTAATATGATATCTAGAGCTTGGAGCTTAGCTCGTTTGCTCAATCATGGCGAAGTAAACAAAGCTACGAGAGTCTAACAACAATCGCCACTCATCCCAAGCCGAACCATCATCTTTGATACCAATTTGTCAAGGAGCTTATACACAAAGATGTTGAGTCATGAGCCAATCTTATATATAAAAGCACCTCTTTTTTCCGTTCATCTTTTAAGTATGAGATAATTACTTCTAATTTGTGCACCCAACAATTACATTATAACACTCTATCGATCATCATGGTTGGATTGCATTATCTCAACTAATGTACAAATATCATGTTTTGTGATAGTATACCTTCTTTTCAAATACAAAATGTATAAGCCCTCCTTTTTATATAACTTAGAAATTAAGTAGATTTCAAATGGTTCATCCGATTTCAGAATGGTTCAAGCTATTTCTTTCCTTCAATCACTGTTTTGAGAGAAGGGAGTTGTATTGTAACTTCGTTAGTCTGATTTTATGTTCAGAAACTGGTTGTGCTAGAAAAGCTTCTTCTGTTGCTTCAATTCATTTTGAACTTGTTATAGATCACGTATAGCCCCTCCAATCTATTCATAAAAATGACGGAAAAGATGTCTTGATATCTCTGCTAAATAATTTTGAAGAGCGTTCAAGTAAATATCAGGTTGAATACTTATGAGATTATTGCTGAATCTTGTTTCTGTATCTGGCATCCCAGGTGATTCATTTTTTTTACAATTCCAAATCAATTAGATCCTTTATTGATAATGTTCTATTTTTACGCGCAGGGAGTGAACAATTTTCTTATAACTACAGCGCACAGCAATCAAACTGGCAAAATGGTCCCCCAAAAGAACATGTTGTGAAGCTATCCCAATCACCAGGTGCAATGGGGTCTCCCTGGCTTGCACAACCTCCAACTCCACCGATGGGGAACAGTGATGATATGAGCTCCATTAATTCTGGCCCATACCGCCCCCCCTTGCCGCCTCCGCCACCAAATATTGCTCTTGGTTTCAACAAAAGTACCTTCACATATGATGAACTAGCAGCAGCTACAGGTGGATTTGATCAAGCCAATTTATTAGGTCAAGGTGGGTTCGGTTATGTGCACAAAGGTGTGTTGCCTAATGGGAAGGAGATTGCAGTTAAGAGCTTAAAGGCAGGTACTGGACAGGGTGAACGAGAATTCCAGGCTGAAGTTGATATCATTAGTCGTGTCCATCATCGCCATCTTGTATCACTTGTTGGTTATTGTATTGCTGGAGGGCAAAGAATGTTGGTCTATGAGTTTGTTCCCAACAAGACCTTGGAACATCACCTTCATGGTAAGTTTCTGTTTCTGCTTCTGCTTCGTTTTCTAAGGCACCTCTCAATTGTAAAGTTTCTTGTTGAACGATAAAAGAAATGTTATGGTGCCTTAATTGTAGACTTTCTAAGATTACAGAGAAGTCTGTCCAATCTTAAGCCATCGATAGATCTAGATTTGTCAAAAGAATGCATACAGACAGTACTACGTCAAGCCTTCTAGCTTCAAGGCATCTTGACACGCACCAGCACCACCTCTTATATTATAAAATTTCAGCAAAAAAATCCAATTAGGATGATAACCTCAAACTGTCGGTTGCAGGAAAAGGTCTTCCAGTCATGGAGTGGCCGACTAGGCTCCGTATTGCATTAGGTTCTGCCAAAGGGCTTGCTTACCTTCATGAAGATTGTAAGAAATTCTACCCCCCCAACACATGCACGCAGTGATCACATATTTATGTTACTTCATTGAAAAATATGTGCAGGCCATCCTCGGATTATCCACCGTGATATTAAAGCTGCTAATATTCTTATTGACAACAACTTCGAAGCCATGGTACCTTCTCTTGGTGGAACTAGATTTATAGTTTATCCTATACATACACACATATATGATACCGGCCCCCATAGCAGTAGATCCATCAAAACAATATTGCTGATGTTGACAAAGCTAATTGATCACGCTCCTTTGCCTATTCAGGTTGCTGATTTCGGATTGGCTAAGCTGTCTTCTGACAATTATACGCACGTATCTACCCGTGTCATGGGTACTTTCGGGTAAAGCTATGATAAGCCATTCTTTTGTTAGATAAGGGTGGACTTGAATCAATTTCAAAGCTCTTTCCATAGCATGGCAAAGTCTTAACCATCTACTTTCTTATTAAAAAATGATAAGCAGTTAGAAAAGGTTGCTGCTAATAAACTTCCTTGATGCTAATGCAGGTATTTGGCTCCTGAGTATGCAGCAAGCGGCAAGCTGACTGAGAAATCTGATGTTTTCTCGTATGGAGTCATGCTCTTGGAACTCATAACCGGGAAGAAACCTGTTGATCCTTCAAGTGCAATGGAAGATAGCTTGGTGGACTGGGTTTGTGGTTTCTCTATTTTTATCCAAGTTTGACTAAAATGCTTTTCAGAATAAACCTTTCAACAAAGTTTTTGAAATACTTGCCATCTTGTGTTCTTCTGTACAAGTAAATATAATTTTTTGTGCATGTAACGGACAGGCTCGACCACTTACGATTTCTGCTTTGGAGACTGGCAACTTCATTGAGTTGGTCGATCCAATGTTGGAGAGCAAGTACAACCATCAAGAGATGCAAAGAATGATAGCTTGTGCTGCCGCCAGCATTCGCCATTCTGCTAGAAAGCGCCCAAAAATGAGCCAGGTATCCAAAGAACCTCACTTCCACAAGTAAATTTCTAATAATTATCATGAGACGCTATTTGACATCTTGTAATTTTTCTGCAAAATAGATAGTACGTGCATTAGAAGGAGATGTATTACTGGATGTCTTAAATGAGGGCACAAGGAGTACTGGCCAGAGCCCGATGTTTTCCAGCTCGAACGGAAGCTCAGACTACGATACAAATTCGTATAATGCAGATATGAAAAGGTTCAGGCAGGTGGCGTTAGGTAGTCAGGGATTTGGGAGCAGTGAGCATGGAACATCAAGCAATGACTCCCGAGAAATGGACCCTTCAGGGATCCACAGGAATTATCAATGAAACAGCCAGTCTAATTACTAACCACAAAAATGGACAAAAAGCTTAAATGCCTAAAAGCCAATTTATGAGCCATTTTTGGTGGTCAAGAACAGACAACGATCGCAGACATACAAATATAAATGGTCATTATTTTTCTTTCAAGTGATTCTGTTGATTTGAAACTAGTTACTTGGTGTCTATTTCAAGGGTTAACTCTAGAGAGGAGAGACTAAGTATTTAGGTGGTACTAATGATTCTTGCTATCTATGTGAAAAATGTTGATGGCGCTCACCAAGAAACCCTAATTTTTTGACTAATTGAATTTGTTTCTCTCATCATATGTGGTATTGTAAGGGTGGCCATGCATGGATTTCATGTAATGGGGCGGACTCTAGCTTCTGTTGTGTGTGTGAGCTGTCTGTGTTATTGTTCTGCTATAAAAAGTACTGTGTTGTTAAATTCTTTGCCCTGCTTTTCCTCTTCCTCGTTTGTACATTCTGTAAAAAGGTTATGCGAAGGACCTTCTTTAAGTAAATTCTGTTTTCTCCTTTGATATTGTGCTAAATATTATGATAGTTCAGTTTCTGCTTCCCAGTCTGATAGTGATAGTGGTATTGAAAATTGTACCTTTTTTAAGCTTCTATAAAATTATTGAATTTTAATTAACTATTTATGTTTATTTCTAAAACAGAGATAGATATAAAGAAGAAAGAAATCTTAACAATATTAACTTTAAATTCTTATAAATCTTAATATTTTTTTAATTCTTTCATAAACAATTTATTATTTAAAAAAATAATATAAGAAAAAACCATTTACTTGTTACTTTCACCTTTTTTAAACTAAAAAATTTAAGATAAAAAACTGAAATTCTTAGTTTGATTCGAGAGGATCACGACAGCTACAAGAATTAGAAGAGAGATAATGCTCTTGCAATTTTTCTTTATATATCTAGGTTAATTAATTAGGTTGGATTTGGGCTGACTTGAGTTTAAATTTGGACCAAAAATTTAGATCTTACACTAGTTTTAATATTAAATTTTTTCTAATTGAAATTGTAAATTAGAAAAATTGGTCTTTGATTTATTTTTATATTACTTGTTAGATTAAATTTAATTTAGAATTCAATTCTTAACACTCAAAATAGTTCAAATATTAGATTTTTTAATATTAAAAAATTGGAATCAATTCAAAAAATTCAAACATATTATAAATGATTTCACAAATCTTATCATGACTTGGATGGATAGGAGGATGAATATATTCCACTATTTTTGGGTAAAATAGTAAAGAAGGTTATGAGAGAAATTGTTTTTTCATCCTTAGCATGTATTTGTTCTAATCATAAAGAAATTAGTTTTTCATATGAAAAATAACTCAGAATTTCCCAACCTTTAAATTAATCATACCATAATTTTTCCACAAAGATAAATCATTTCAAATGAAATATTAATAGATAATTTTTTTTTATGAAGTGTATAAATTAAATAACTTTGAAGACATTCCAAGTAAAAAACTTAAGGGATTTGTTTAGTGATTAAAATAGATTTTTTTTTAAAATTAAATTTTTAGAACCACGATTTAATAAGATTTATTAATTTTTTATAAATATACTAGACTAGAATTCTCCATTATAATTATTCAAGAAAATATTTAATCTCAATTAATACGTCAACTTAAAAGTTCTTTTATTGTCGGGGAAAAAAAACATTCGAGAAGTAATTTCTTAAAAAAAAAAACAGCAAACGCTGCGTAGAAACGGCACCGTATGCATTGACCAAACAAACACACAACTCGGCTATATAATACAAAAGGTATCCAAACATTTCTCCAGTCTTTCTTGCTGCCGCTTCCGGGTTCTAATCGGACTTCCAAAACCCGATCCAAATAAATTGTATATCCAAATCGATGCTCGTTATTATTAATTTATTCTTGCTCTCTTGTTAAAACTTCGATTTCTCTATAAAATCACGAAAACCCTAGTTAGCTGGTGCAGCTTCGATCCCGCCACCATGGGAGATTACAACGATGCCTTCATGCGCAACCCGAACGCCGCCGTTCGTGGCAGCGCTAAAGGACAGAACCGTGCCAACGTTCTCCAGCTCAAACTGGTCCGATTCTATTCAAGCTTTTTTGTTTGTTTTTTCAAGTTGATTTTAATTTAAGATTTAAGGATTTTTTTAGGTTTTTTTTCTATAATGACTCGATTGGTTTTATTAGTTTTTGAACTTTTGAAATTTGTTCAATTTTTCTTTGGATTTTTCCTTATTTGTAGTTTCGATTATAAATTTTAATTTTAGGGTTTAGGATCGTTAATTGTGTCACGTTTTGGTATTGATTTAGCTCTAATAAACTATGAGAACTTTTTACTTTGTGGCACTTTTTACTTTTCGATTTTTGATGGGTTTTTGCTAAAGAGTGGTGAAATTTATCGAGTTGTGAGATTTTTTAATATTAGGAGTGAACTGGATGTGCTGGCTTTTGCAGATTGGGCAAAGTCACCCGACGGGTTTAACAGCAAATCTTTTGAAGCTCTTTGAGCCTCGACCTCCTCTGGAATTTAAACCCCCACCTGAGAAGAGAAAATGCCCGCCATATTTAGGTATCTGTTTATTGTATATTATTGTTGCAAGGGTTTCCTTTTGTTGGATGTTTAGTTATTGATGTTAGGAGTTTTGTTTCATGCCTCATTTTTTTTCAGGTATGGCTCAGTTTGTGAGTCACTTTGCGGAGCCTGGAGATCCGGAGTATGCTCCTCCTATCAAGGAAGCTGAAACTCCTGTAGGGTTATCTACTTGCTATACCTGTTCACTTATCTTTTTTTTTTTGTGGTTTCTATTTAAGATTCTTTAGTTTCTGTTAAACATGTTAATTTCTTTAAGGTTTATGCAAGCTCTGTGATTGTTTCTTGTGGCTTGTGGTTTGTTTTTTGTTTTTCCTAAGCAGTTTTGTTTTATGTTCTATAACTTTGTGGGTGCATTTTCCATGGCTCCAGGCAGAAAGAAAGGCTAGGATTCATGCGGCACGACTAGAGAAGGGTGCAGAAAAGGCTGCCGAGGAGCTCCAAAAATGTTAGATTATCTTCTTTGCTAGTAGTAATTCCATTGTTAAGATTTGATCTATGCAGGTTTTAACATTTTTTGGATCCTTGTTGTTTTTGCAGATGATCCTACTAACGATCCAAATGTGTCGGGAGATCCATACAAGACATTGTTCGTTGCTAGGCTTGTAAGTATTTTGTATCATCCTTTATAAATTTCAAGGTTTATGATTTACTTTCTGCACTGGTGTCTTAGTTTTTGTTGTTTTGTTGTTGCAGAGTTATGAGACTACCGAGAGTAGAATTAAAAGGGAGTTTGAATCTTATGGACCAATAAAACGGGTAGGTATTTTTGAGTATACCCAAGCAGGTTTGGTAAGAGGTTATGCAACAACTTTCTCCTTAACATGCCATGCAAAAAATCTGTATATTCTTTCCAAAAATATATGTTTTAAAAGTTTGTGGATTATGTTTTTGATTTCAATAATTTTAAATGAACCAAAAAAAATGTCTGGGAATGAAAAAAGTTCTCCCATGTGCTCCTTTGTGTAGCTGATTTAATTTGTTTGTTGAACTATAAATCAGTGTTAACCTTTTCCTTACTTTTCAACTGAACTTGAATGTAGTGATGCATCATAGTTTCACTTGTTTGGTAACTGTAGTTAGGAATCTGTGGCACATCTTTTGTTCCACATCTATTGCAATAAAGAAAGCTAGAACACCATCTCATTGTTGGAGTACGCAAATTGGAAATAATAGCACAGGTATCACTGCCTATTTTCTGGTAATGACATAGGTTTGTTCTGCTGATCCCTTGACAATTCTACTTGCAATGTAGTTGGGTTTAGAAATCATTAATGGAACAGTTATTGTTCCAGGTTCTAGATATTGTTTTAGTTTAAAGTTCATCTAAGAGAGCCCTGGTAAGGTTGTTCCAGTTTCTAGGCATTGTTTTAGTATTAAAGTTCTTCATACAAAGAGATCCCTGGTAAGGGGGCTTTTCACATCATTCTACAAATGGAAAATTCTCTCTCCCAATTTTCTTATTGTCCAATTCCAAAGATCTTGCCGGCAAAGCTGGATTTAAGTTGAGCAGAGCATTGATGCACTGTGCCTTTTGGCCTTTTTTTCGAGCAACAAAAGGAGACTGGCATCTGTTCTTTTTCCTGAACTGGGTAAAACATGTTGGGAGTATTAGCATCTCTTTCTTTCTATTGGAATCTTTCATAATACATTCCATTGCTGCTAAAAAATTTATTTTTGGCTTTAGAGGCTTCTCAAAACATATCAGCAATTGAGAAGATGCTCTGGTATTTCCTATTTTATCTATAACTATTTTTTTAATTTAAAACAATTTATTCCCTGGTAAGGGGATGCTAGTCTGTTCAAGAATTGGTAAATTTGCCTCAATATATCAGTTTTTCTGCAACTCTAGCACTGGTGGTGATGCATCTCGCGATTTGAAGCCCTATGATTAAAAGGTGAGCACGGCCAATTAGGCATAATGCCTGCCTGCCGTGCCATTTAGGATTTACTGCTTTTAACTTTTTGTAGAGCTATCACTTGGTTATGGAAAATAAACAGTAAAGATATGATGGATATTGTTTGGAGGTCTGACTCTATAGTGGCATTTTATTTATTCTTCTGCTTTGAGAATTGCAGGTTCGCATGGTAGCTGATAAAGTGACAAATAAACCTAGAGGATATGCTTTCATCGAATACATGCATACACGAGACATGAAAGGTTTGATATGTTGTTTTGCACTGTTTATTGAATATGCATTCCATGTCATGTGGTTCTAACTGCTGCTTGTCAACATGACCAGGTGCCTATAAGCAAGCTGATGGGCGGAAGCTTGATGGAAGAAGGGTACTAGTCGATGTTGAACGAGGTAGGACTGTCCCAAATTGGCGACCTCGCAGACTTGGTGGTGGACTTGGAACTACCAGAGTTGGGGGTGAAGAAGTTAATCAGAAGCATTCTGGGAGGTAATTTCCCTGATCTCAACTATTTTACATCTTGGCTTTATATTTTTGTCTTTCTATCACCAAATATTGTTAATTAAATGTCTTTCCTGTTGTGCTTATTGATGACTAATGATGGCAATTGTTTAAAATAAAATTTCAATGCAAGGAATTATTTAAGTTCTGCTTGAGCCAGGGCTATATAGTTATATTTAGTTATCATGTGCATTGGGATAGTCTATTTTTGACATGCTTTGCTTATTTTGTTTATGACACTTTTTTAGCTTCTTCTGTTCACCTTGTGGGTTTTTGATAACTTAAAATAATGCTAAACTTCAAAAGCTGAATGCTTCTGGTCTTCTTGGAGTTAATGATTGTTACTTTGGACAATCCAACATGTTTTCCTTTCCTTTCTCAGAGAGGTTCAGCAATCAGGAGGATCCTCTCGGTCTGAGGAGCCAAGGACACGAGAAGATCGGCAAACTGAACGGTATGACCCTTAAAAGTTTTCCACACTTTCTAATTCTGTTACATAACTTGTTGTATGAAAGAGGATTAACAAAAGAGTACAATTCTCGTGTTGGTATAATATGTTTTCCATGTTGTGGTGATGGTTGGATGAGGAAGCTCAAATGATGTTTATCACACTGTTGTTTTTACCTGAAAATAACAGTGATTATATGGAGGACATGTGGAACATCACAAGGGCATTCATGAGTATTTTACATATTTGCAAGTTATATGTTTGATTTATTTGGATGATGTATCCCAGGGACAGGGAAGTGTCTCGTGAAAGGGGAAGGGACAAGGAAAGAGACAGGGAGAAGTCACGTGAGCGCTCCCATGACAAGCCACGGGATCGTGACCACAGAGAAGATAGGCATCATAGAGATCGTGAAAGAGAGAGAGACCGAGACAAGGAGAGAGAACGAGGCCGTGATCGTGACCGTGATAGGACACGTGATCGAGGTCGGGACCGTGGTCGGGACTATGAGCGTGATCGAGAGAGAGACCGTGGTCGGGATCGTGATCGCACTCGGGACAGGGAGAGGGATTATGAAGTCAGTGACCCTGACCGTGGGCGTTCCCATGATAGGGATGAGTCAAAACATGAGAGGGATCGACTCGGTGAAAGGGACTATGATCATGCTGAGCCAGAGGATGATCGTGGCTGGTATGAACAACCTGAGCAGGGGCAAAGGCTGCCAGATGCAGAAAATGACCCGCGTTATGATCACTATGAGCATCATAGAAGCAGGGGACCATACGATCCCATGGATGTTCAAGGTGACCAGGACCGCTATGATCAATATCCAGACCGTGATCATGATCGGTATGATCAAATGGAGGATGATGATTACCACTATGATCGTGGAACATCCGAGTCACGTGAAAAGGAGCGTGAATATAGAAGATCAGAGAGGTCAGTTTCCCGGGATTATGACAACTGAGAATGTGGTCTGGCTGAAGGTCTGTCGTGCCATTACTGGGGGAGGTTTCATCAAGGTCTCTAGAAACCTTTCTATCTCACAAACTGAAGTCGTTTGTTTTCTCCCTTATTTGGTTTTAACTGTATGAGTGTGTTTGTTCGACTTTCCGAGTAGTTTGCTGTCTCTGCTATCTGGTATCGCTGATGGATTTGCATTATCATGTGCTAGTTTTTGGACAGAAGTAACTTTCTTGTTTGGTTAGTTTTGTGCCTGCATCTGAAATGAATCAAGGATATTTGCACTTGTTTTAATCTGTGTTTCAAATGTGCAGATTAGCCGGAACATCTGTATCCTGGTTATGATCACATTTTGTATTTCAGTTCTCAAGCCTGTGAAGGCCAAGCTCTTGCAGTGAGCTAGATAGATGGCTATTTCTTGCTGTTAACGACTCTGCAGTTCATAGACTCTTTAGGTTGGATTTTTTACTATAGTAATGGGTACTGGAAACTGCACATTGGCTGGATTCTGAAATGAATCAATTACCTTTTTATAAATCAGTTCGATACCAATGGCTGGGTCCGTTAGCCAGCAACATTCCCTCAAATCTATGATCAAGTCATTTTTGTTTTTTATTTTTATTTTTATTTTTGACTTAAGAAAAGGAACGTGTGTCAGAATTCTACACGTCCTAATTTTAGAAAAAGAAAAAATTAAAACAAAAAAATTATTAAAAATTGTGGTAATTTTTTGTTTATTTACATTTGGAGAGAATATTTTAATTTATTTTAAAATTTCAAAAAGAGTAAAAAGAATTGTTATTTTATTTATTTATCTAATGTTGGATTGTTTTATCTTTATTTATTTACCTATGGAAAATATATTTTCTTTCATTTTTATTTGTTTGGAAAAAATCTTTTACTTTAGTTTAAAGGTCAAATAGATGATTCATTTTTTTTCTAGTTAATTTTTAATGTTATCTTAAAAGCACAATGAAGAACCTTATAAAATAAATAAATTTTCTATATATATATATAAAAAAAAGACTAGCTAGAACACAAAATCAAAACTTTCATTACAAATTAAATCAGAAATCATGTCTATGAAAAACTATATATTTACAACCATCAAGTTTATCTCATCAATATAGCGATCACCTTATCCCTTATTGAACATTATCAGATCATCTTATGATTTGCAAGGCTTAAATAATCACTATAATATATATTAGCTAATTAATTTATGGTAACAAGAGTGTGTGTGTGTGTGTTTTCTTGAGTGAAAAAATTGGGAAAAAAATTAAGCAATAAATAAATAGAAAATTAGCAAAAAATATATATTTTTAATGTTTTTTTTTTTTGAAATAGGAAACAATAAAAATATGACATGTGTCCCTCTATTTTTTAAAAGTCTAAACTAACGGATTATTAGCTTTGACCATGGACAGAGTAATTATTGGTTTGCTTATCAAATCAAAACGCAAATGTCGCATACGTCTTTAATGTCATTAAACCTAATGTCGCATACGTCTTTAATGTCATTAAACCTCAGTGTTTTTATTTTTAATATCTATTTCAGTTTTTACCTAACTGTCCATTAATTTTAATAATTTATTAACAGATGGATCAAGATTTATCATTTTCTAAAACAATTTTTTGTCGGCCTAGATCCTACAGGGTCTAAAAACTGGTTTGGGCTGAGGCATCATGCTTGGATCATTGGCACCAAGCGCATGTCTCGATGTATATTGAGCTTTGTTGTTTGACCGAGATCAGTTTTTTTAAGTCTAGACTTGTAGTCTAGATACAACACTTAACTCCTTAAGGTTTTTTACTAATTCAAACTTTTTAGTCTGGATCCTCCTTCAGTTATACTATTTGATATACAAGAATCTCTCATGTCCTATATAGTTTTATATTATTAATACATATATAAGAAATATTTATTTTTTATTAATGTTTATATAATCAATGTTTATTTCTCATTAATGCATGCGTAAGAGATATTTATTTTTCATTAATGTTGTTAGATGAAATGACTTTTCAACCCCCACATTCAAGAAAAAAACAGAATTCAAGAGTTATAAATACATTTGAACCATTCATGTAAAAGATTCATAATTTTATCATTCTCAACATATACATTTGGGATTGGTGTTATGATTAGATTGTCTTAGTATGGGATTCTTTTAGTTGCGAAAAAAAATATTGACTTTGGATGACACTTGATTTTGTTAAAAATAGTTTCATTTTATTTTCATTGAATTAAAAATGAAGGGACTAGAATTGGAAGTGAGGATAAAACAAAGGAGCTTCTTTTTACTAAAAAGAAAAACTGTATGGAACGAGAGGATGATAGAAAAAAAAGAAAGAGAAATAACAAAGAAAACACAGCCACCAGAGCCAAGTTGGATCGCCGTAGTTAACATGCGCCTTGTTAGTGGAACGACATTGGTGCGATGAATCCACTTGCACCAAAGAAGGTCGGTTTTTAAAGGTTGCATGAGGTCACAAACACTACTTAAACCATAATGGTATCTCCCATATGTTGGGGCGTGAACTATACATGCTAGACTTTTTCCCTCTCCTTCGTTGGTTTAAATCCATGAATCTATAATATCTTTTCAATTAAGCCCCGCATTGTATCCTATACAACTCATTAGTTTAGTCTCCAATATCATCTCACTTGAGACCAAATAAGACCCAAATAGAAAGATAACAAGTAAAAGAAAACAAAAGAAACAACTTGACAACCGAGTTAATGCATTGTGGTCATCTTGATGATCTAGGTTGCAAATCTTACAATTAACCTGAACTGACTAGTGTTGCTCCGATTTATCATTATCACAACATTAAAAAAATATAAATTTACTTTTTTTTGTTAAATTATATTTTCACTAGATATCCAGGTTATCTTTTTATCCTTCAAATTAAATGGGTCATGAAATAAAAACTCCCTTGCATTTTGATTTAATAAATTTATCCATGACCTTTTCTCGGTTCAATAAAATAACACCGTGTTAGTTTTTTTTTTTAATTTGTTGTGGTCAGTGAAAATACAAAATATATTTTTTGTCATTAAAAAAAAAAAGTTACTCCATCTCACAGCGTAGCATAACATGTAGCGACTGACTAGCAATAGTCTAATTGATTTGAAATTCGACAAAGATGACACATGTTAAAAGATAATTAAATCCAATAATTGGTTGGTTCAATATCACAATAAACAAAAAGTGATAGCTTAATGTAGTCTATACATCTACAAGTCACATTGTTTTGATCCAGCAATGGAGCTTGAACGATTGATTGGGAGGCGAAACATGCATAGTTTTAAAATCCGACCCGACCTGGCGGGTCGATCCGGAGCTGGAACTGGACCGGGTTGAAGAAAAAACAAGGAAAGAAAAAACCCGGTGTGACCCGGTCAAAAACCCGGTTGCAACCCGTTGACTTTTGTTTTTTTATTTACTAAAACGACGTCGTTTTGATTTAAAAAAAAAAAAGAGAATTGACCTGGGCGACCCGGTCAAAACCCGGAACCCGGGTCTTGGACCGGAACGGCCACCAAACCGGGTCTAAAAACTATGATAAAAACAAGAACAAAGTAAAAAAGAAATAGGGCCATAAGTGTAATAGGCAAGCTTTTACTGGGATTAAATTGGAGTAAAATTAACATAAAGATATGACATCGCACCGCCTTCGGTTGCGTGTGTATCCCAAAAGGTGCCACCATGGTTGATTATAAAACAAGTTGATTCGATGTAAAAGTTCGACAATGAAGTTAGGCGAATGAGTTTTAAGCAGCGTGTGGGATGCAGATAAAAATACTGCTTAATGTTAAAAATAAATTTTAAAAAATAAAAAATATATTATTTTAATATATTTCTATATAAAAAATATTTTAAAAAATAATTATTACCGCTTTCTATAATACTAAACGTTACTCTAGAGGAAGAAAAAATACAGCATCATTTACACAATTTATTTTTAAAAAAATCTAATGATATTGTTTTGAAAAAATAAAATATTAAGTTATCCAAAGTCAATTAAGTTTCTTTAGATGAACTACATGGTCAATTCAAAAAGAACATGCACATGTTAAGTGTAGTGACACTTATAATTTAAAGTATTTTGTATATAAAAATATATTAAAATAATATTTTTTTTAAATTTTTAATATTAACCTATTAAAATAATTTAAAAATATAAAAAATTAAAAAAACACGGTTTAATCCGCTTCGTCACATACTGTCACGTGCCAAGTTTCAAAACGCTAATTTGGGTTGGTTGAAGAGAGGATATATTTCTATATATAACAATAACAAATCCTAATAATCCATCCATCAAAAACTAGATCGTGCTTGCTAAACCTACATCGTTTGTCCCCACGCTTTTAAAAAATTTCTCGTATGCATTGATCCATAAACAAAATAAGACTACATACATTAAACCAATAAATCATCACATAATGCCTCTTATTATAAATTGAAAAATTAATAATGGCCTATAAAAAAAAAAGATTTCCAATATTTACCCTCTTGGACCTTGTCAGCAATACCCCTTTTATTAAATCAATGCAACAGTACAAAAATCTTGGGTAAATAAACCGATCACCATATATAGGTAGTTTGGCGTCACAGTAATCACTTTCAGCTTTTCGAACAACTGGTTTTTCATGGTTGCCGTCGTGTATTAGTGATTGCTGCTTTCTATCCCTTTTCAACTTATATGCAATATTGTAAACTTGGCTTGAGAGAGAGAGATGTCCCATGATTTTGTTTGGAAGTGCGAGGGATAAGATTTGGTGAAGGAAAAGCCAAGAAGCATCCATGAGCCATGAAACTTCTTGGTGCTTTGTCAAATTAATGGCTTGTGGTGGCTGTTGCATGCCGTCCGTTCTGCTACTGGCTTGAGTTTAGTCTCTCTCTTTTTGTTTCTTGCAACTTACACTAGAGCTCAAAAAAATTCCGTACTGCTTTGTTTTGAACTTTTTGCTGGTTCTGAGAAATTTCTTAGGAATCCCGTTTACATGTTTTTTCCTGCCTTCATGTCTGATGTTATAAGGCTAGAGACAACGAAGGAAAATATGTGATTTGTACAAGGTTATTGAGTATCAATCATCAAAGATAAACACTTGTCATGGAAGGGACATGATCAGAGATTAGAGTAATTCTAGGAATTGGACATCACATGGCTATGAATTCCGAACCGGTTTAAAAAATCGATTCGGGATTTAACGATTCAAGACTTAAACTAGTTTAAATTTAAAAAAAAATAGAAAAAATACTAGCTGACTTGGTCAAAAATCTAAGTTGATGTAGTTAAGATTTGTTAATTTTTTTTAAAAAAATAGATCAAAACAATATAATTTTATTTTTAAAAAAAAATTAAGGTAGATTTTCTTAAATTTATAATTTAGTTTTTGCCCCGATTTACCGAATCGAATTTTATAACCATGATTTGGGCATAATTAAACACCGTAGCAACCCTTTTAGAGTTTTGAACTCAACATCATTTGCCGTTCCTATGTTTTAACTTCAGCTTCCACGAAATTGCATGGCACAGAAAATGTTTGTAATGCAAATAATTCAGTCCCCGAGAATAAGCTGCTTTGACCTTGTGCACAGGATAGTATGCGCCATTAGACGAATGTACAATTCATGTTCCGAGAATAGAGTCGACACATAAGATTCGATCCAGCAAGAAGTTTTCTTGCTTTCAAATCATATTTTTTCTGTAATTTGAAAAGGGAATCCAACTACTGCATGAAGATAAATTCATGAAAGAGGCCAAAGGAGTACGATGAATTTCAAAGATAAAACAAATTGAGATTTACTTTTCTCCCTTCTGGGAATTTTAATAGATAGGTTTACTAAATTATGGTGAAAGCAGGGAAATGAATAAATATAAAGAAAACCATTTGAGTTTTTTTTTTTAAAATAATAATAAATAAATGCAATCAATATTAGTGGACCACAGAGAGGGAAAAAAGGGAGAGTATATATGTAGACATTAGGTAGGTACTCAAGAGGTGCACTCTTCATTTGTTTCAAAGCTTCCTCAACTGTGTGTTACTGTTTTCATAGCAGAGAAACACACGAAATTTAGCAACCAAATCCAGAAAACACACTGATTGTTTTGAAATAAAGTCATAAACACTCTCTTTCTTTAGGGTTCCTCTTTCTTGGACTTCCCTAGATGGCTAGAATTATGGTGAGCCAGAGAGCTTTAGCAACAACAGCAGTGCTAACATGTTTGATATTTCTGGTTCAAGTCTTAATGACCAACATGGCCAGCGCAGAGAGACTGCTGAAAGATAAAGAAGCAGAAACCTTGGTTAAGAAAGAAATGAGCCCTGGCTATATAGTAAAAATGATTCATTTTTTATTTCAGGGTGGGAAGTCTTCTTATGAGCCTGTTTGGCCTGTGAGTTATCATTGAATCGTTACGTTTTTTTTGGTAGTCAAACATTATTATCATATTCTATATGCTATGATGCTTTGTTTTGACAGTAGAGACTTTGGTTGTGCAGGACATGAAGTTTGATTGGAGAGTTGTGGTAGGAACAATAGTAGGATTCTTTGGGGCAGCTCTGGGTAGCGTTGGAGGAGTTGGAGGCGGTGGAATTTTTGTACCGATGCTCACCTTGATCATCGGTTTCGATCCGAAATCTTCCACTGCCATTTCCAAGTGTAAGTAAATAGACATCTGCTATTTCCAACTCTATCAATGCTCAGTAATAAGTATGTTAATAATTCTGATTTCGTGATTGTAGGTATGATTATGGGTGCAGCAGGAGCAACTGTATATTACAACCTGAGACTTAGGCACCCAACACTGGACATGCCCATAATAGACTATGACCTGGCTTTGCTCTTTCAGCCTATGCTCATGCTTGGAATCAGCATTGGAGTTGCCTTCAATGTCATGTTTGCTGATTGGATGGTTACCGTTCTGCTTATTATCCTCTTCATAGGTAAAGCAAATATTGAAGGAAGCATCTTCACATTAATCAATCTCCATGATAGGTTTCATTTCAGAAAGAAGAATTAGAACACAACGCAGAATGCATGCCCATTCCATTTGCAATTCAGGGCTGTTAGCGTTTGATTACTTCTTAACTAATCCCATACATTAAAAAGAATGAAACTTTCCTGTTAACAAGGTGATGTTTATTTCTTCTGATATATGAAACCGATGCAAGCCACCATAAAAACTGCTTATTTCAGGTACTTCTACTAAAGCTTTATTCAAAGGGATAGATACATGGAAGAAAGAGAGTGTGATGAAAAAGGTAAAGTTTTCTACTTACTAATTCTTGAGCTTATAATGGCTTTTTTTTTTCTGGCTAATTTGAGATTCTCATTGACACTCAGGAAGCAGCCAAGCAGCTAGAATCAGAGTCCAAACCAGGAGGTTAGCGCCTGTGCTTTCCCCTCCATGTAAAGATTCATATTATGGAAAGATAATAGTCTTAATAGGATTATAAAACAGATAGAAGCTGATGTTCATTGTTGAAAGTCCACTTAATCAGAGTCATAGCACATTGGAAGAAAACATATGACAATCAGTCAACAATGGATTTGAATAACTTTCTCTTAAGACCATATAGTCTCTTATATTGTATGCCAACTTATTATTAGATCAACAGCCTATTATCCAAGAAACTGCAATTTGTACCAGAAGTTATCATTTAATCTTAGAGTCTTATATCCATTCTAAAGAAAAAGGTAAATTCCTCCTTCAAATAACAGTATAATATCAGGGCAGTAAATCGCATAATCCTACTGAGAAAAATGTCTTTGAAGAAATGTACACATGAAAAGAGTTTGAGTAAAAATTGATTAATATGCAGACGGTGCTGAAGAAGAATACCAGCCACTTCCAAGTGGTCCAGTTGTTCTACATGACGATGAGGTGAGATCAAGAATGTCACCTTTTTTGTAACAGCAATGCTGTCTCTAGAAGTCTAAATTTCATTATTCTTCTGTTTGTTCTCACAATCAGGTACCTCTACGGGAAAACATTCGCTGGAAAGAGTTAGCTCTGCTTGTCTATGTCTGGGTGGCCTTTCTTGTTGTTCAAATTGTTCAGGTGAACTATTATACTCCATTCTGAGGCCATATATCGAATTTCAGTTAGTCTTTCCTAGGCCTTAGAAGAGTTTCAAGCAATCATAATTCTGTACTGCTAGGACAATCTTAAAGAGTTGTAACCTTGGATATTAAATTTATGCAGTAAAGATTTACTAAATATGTTATCTTTATGAATCTCTATGCAGACAAATGTTCCAACCTGCTCAGTCATGTACTGGATCCTGAACTCATTGCAGGTAAAATGAAAATATGAATAATCTTTTAAAGAGAATTGCCTTTGACATTCGCAAACAAGCACACACAAGATGATCCAACAATAGCTTAAATGGCGTTCAAATGGAATAATCCTAGTCTATATGGCTATAGAAAATCCAAAACTAGATTTAGCTTCTTACCTTGAGCCTATAGGCAATCCAAGGAGAACCAAGAATTCATCTATTTACAATTAATCCATGAAATGAAATGGATTAGAAATACTGCAACACTACTGATAATCTGCTATCTTTGATTGATTTCCATATAATGTTGAGGCACATATCCGCACATATAAGTTTGAGGATCCCTTGTTGGAAACATACTGTGTGTTGCGCTTCTGGGGAGTAGAAGCAGTTGAACATGATAGTTTGACTTTATACAGGTACCAATTGCTGCCTCAGTTACGCTTTTCGAAGCCATATGCTTGTGCAAGGGGACCAGAGTGATAGCATCCAAAGGGAAGGAAATCACAAATTGGAAGTTACACCAGGTTCTACTCTACTGTTCATGTGGAATAATAGCTGGAATAGTAGGTGGACTGCTTGGGCTAGGAGGCGGCTTCATCTTGGGACCTCTTTTCCTTGAATTAGGAATTCCTCCTCAGGTAATGTACTTAACCTCCTTCATGCATCTACAATATCACTAAAAATCCAGAATCCAGTAAAGGCAGAGGAAAGAAACGGTCACAAGCATATTGAGGCACACATACTATTAGTGGTCAAACTATGATGTTAGATTTTTGTTACAATCTGCCCTGCTATGCACCAATGAAGTGATCATTCGAAGAGCCTCAAGATTCATCAGAGATTCTCGTTGCCTTTTTTGCAGGTAGCAAGTGCAACATCAACTTTTGCAATGGCATTCTCATCTTCAATGTCAGTAGTAGAGTATTACCTCCTCAATCGTTTCCCGGTCCCATATGGTATGTAGCAGCAGTGTACATGGATATCAACTCTGCAGCAGTAATAGTTGTCACCAATCACCCAGCTAACCTTCTGCGTCTGTTTTCTGCTTCTTTGCTGCAGCTGCTTACTTTGTTTTAGTTGCAACAATTGCTGCCTTTGCTGGTCAGCATGTGATCAGAAGGATAATTGCAATTCTTGGAAGAGCATCAATAATCATCTTCATACTGGCTTTGACAATTTTTGTGAGCGCAATCAGCCTAGGTGCTCAAATCTCCTCTTCATTTCAAGATTTAGAGGGAACCCTGTGATTCATGTTTTTTTCCTACCCTATAAAAAAAGGCAAGATGCTAATATTCACTATGACTATTTTGCTGCAGGTGGAGTTGGCATTGCAAACATGGTTGAGAAGCTGGAGAATGACGAGTACATGGGGTTTGAAAATCTTTGCTATCAATCTTAGCTACTTTCTGTAGCAGAATAGCAGTGGGATTTCTCGGCAGCGTCACACCGGCAATCAGCTCCACGTTGTCTTCAATTTCTACATTTATTATTTTCAAGTAAAAATTATTATGGGTTTATATACATGTCACGGGACATTTATTTAGAGTGACATGTATTTTTTTGTTGTACAACTTCTCAGCTAAAACTTTATGATGTTATTATCTTGCGCAAGTCCAGAAGCCCGTGAAACTCTAATAATTTGATTTGAAGTTTTGTTTTTGAAGGGAGAAATAATTTTTTTATATAAAAAAAAATTGAACAATTTATTTATTTATTTATATGCATGACCATACTATTCTTCCCTGCATATTCTTCCAATTTTATTAGAAGCCATGCCAAAAATTTGGAAGCTAATGAAACTCTAATATTCTAATTTGAAGTTTGGAGCTGGAAGGGGAATAAAAAGAGGAAAAAATTTTAAACCATTTTTCAAATAAAAATAAATACAATATTAATATTTTCTACAATGTTATTAAAATTAATTTAGAGTCTATTTGAGATTATGATAGTGTTAGCGGTTCAAAATGTTTTTCGTTTAGAAATATATCAAGATAAATTTTTTTTATTTTTTAAAAATTATTTTTGATATCAACATATTAAAAAGATCTAAAAATATAAAAAAATTATTTTAAATAAAAAAATTTAAAAAATTTAAAAATATGGTTTCACAGCATTCTCGGTGTAGTGATTCGATGATTTAATTCGGTTTGAGTTGGCAAAGTTAAACTAGAATGTTTCCACGATTATCCATAATCTAATTAAAAATGATGTCTTTCTCGTAGATAAAAGTTTAGTAATATCCACTTTCAAAACTATGTCTGTCACATGCCTATTTAATATATTTTAACATTGCAATGCTGTCGGATTGCACATATCCCGTAATTTCTCCCATGATGTCCACTTTCAAAGCAATTGCACTTTTTTTCTCGGCGGCAACTGCACTCTAATGCTTTTGGCATGAAACGACAAGATTTTTACCCACATCGTCTGCACGACAAAAGTTTTTGAATTAATTATAACTTAATCCCTGTAGTTCATTGGAATTAATTAATTAGTATATATATTATTAAAAATGATTAGATGGTCCTCTAGTGATTCTAGTCAGCATTGGCAATTCTCAATCTATTAGGTTTTTATTTTTTTCAAAATACATTCTTTCCGGATAAAATATTCCTTTCTCACCTACTTAGCTTTTAGCATTTCCATTTCAAAGAAAGAGGAAAATGGAATCCGTGAAAGGACTGATTAAAAAAATAGAAGGATAACCATTTAGGTGGTGGCTCAGTGGTAAGAGTTTGGGACCAAGAGGTTTGCTTCTTCTGTGGTCTCAGGTTCAAGCCATGTGGTTGCTCATATGATGGTTACTGGAGACTTACATGGTCGTTAACTTCAGGACCCGTGGAATTAGTCGAGGTACGCGCAAGCTGGCCCGGACATCCACGTTAAACTTAAAAAAAAAATAGAAGGTTTAAATAATATTTTTAAAATTATAAGGATTGGTTAATAAATTTTGTTTGATAATTAACGTTATTTATTTTTCAATTTAGATACAGTAAAGATAAAAATATGTTCCATCTCTAGTGAATTACACATTCTCAAATAAAATACTAGTTTTCTTCTCATTCTCACACTATGCTACGGGTTAGACTAAAAAAATCATGTGGAGTGTTAGACTGGTGGTGCAAATGACATGTTGTCTCCTACTAACCAGCTTATAATACGATAACTACTATGGTGGACCTGGTTGTTGAAAAATTATAGAATAGAATTTTTTTAATTAAAAATCTAATTTTTTATTAATTCTTACTAAAAAAAATTAATAAACACTATAAAAGTTTTTATAAATCACCTAGCAACCTCAAAATATATCAAAATCACCCAACAAAATCAAAATCAATCAAACCCAAAAAAATAAAAACAAAACTCGATTTTTTTTCCAAATATATTTATAGAAAACCCCACTATTTTTAATTTTTTCTCGTCAAATGAAACTCGTTAATGTTAAACTTGACTATTTTTGTTTATTTAGTTTTTGTTAATATAAAATTTAAATTTTAAATTTAAATTATTTCTTAGTAGGGTTGGGATTCTGTCATTATACTATTTAGCAGAATGAGGTGTTTAGAAATGAGTTTCAACTTATATTTTATTAAAATTTTAATTTTAGTTTTTTTAGGTTGTGATATGTTAATATTAAAAATAAATTTTAAAAACTAAAAATAAAATTATTTTAATATTTTTTCAAATAAAAAATATTTTAAAAAATAAATATTACCACCTTATCAAACAACCTTCAAAACACACAGAGTCATCCACTGGCTCTAGCAGTCCTAGTGAAAGGAAAATTGAAAATTTTGCGATGGTGTGCCACGTCACAACAAATACAAGGGATCAAATTAAACTCTTCCATAAAGAGTGGACCTTGAAAAGCATTACTACGCTGACATATGCAAAGACAAATGGATTTTACTATGGGAATAAACTCTATAAATTTAAAATAAAACAAAGGACTTGATTGGATAAGTGTATTAATTTGACTCTGCTCTCAGATATCAAGGACTTAATTGGTCTTTTTCAAACCATCAATGCGACAAGACCGGTCCATCAAACCACAAGTGGTTCGTGCGCTGTAATGAAAGCATTAGGAATCAGGAGATGTTTTCTTATTTCTGGATAGCAAAATGGGATCCAGAGAGAAAACGTGCTGTTCCCAGAAAAGTAAGCATGGAACAAAGCGTGCGTGTTCCTCCAGTCATCCCATAGGCCACAGCCCCGTCCTTAAAAAGAATAATTAAATAAATTTATTTTATCACATCAGCTTAATAAATACAAGACATATATAACAAGGTAAAAATTACTGTTTTTGTTGATGAACCTTGTTTTTATTAACCGAATCTATAAAAATATATATAATTTACGTATGATGTAATTGCTTAGCCTATAGCACTAAAAGAAATGAGATTTCTTGATGCTTTGCAGTTCATATATCACTGAAGCATCTTAATATATATTTTTTAATCGTTTCGTAATGAATCCAAGTTTTAGATTAGTCAGTTAAAAGATATTAGTTTTAAAAACGCTTTTGAAAAAAATTAATTTTTTTTATTTTAAATTAATATTTTTTTAGTGTTTTTAGATTATTACGAGGATGATAACTCGGTAAGATGCTAAGCTTGATCCTTCGCTATTTATTTTTTTCTATACTTTAAAAAACATTTACTGGATTTTCTTATTCTTTGGTTTTGACACAATTATTGAATACTATAATTTTTTTTCTAATTATTATATATTTGATCTGAAAATAACATTACTAATAATAAAGTCTCTATGAAAACTCCATTAAAATTGTTTGTTTATTATTAGAATATTTAAATAGATTTTGAACATAATTTTATTGTATTTATAATTTTTTTTAACTTTTAACCACGTAAAATATGGATATGCTATTTTAATATTTATTTTTAACTTACTTTACCAATCATATTTTAAAAAAAAAAACAAAAACAATGCTTTCAATTAAAAACATTGTATTGGCTAAGATGAATTATATATGCATGGATATGAAAATTTTTAAAAATATTAAAAAAACTGTATTTTTTTGTTTAATTTCAATCATACACATACTATTTTGATATTTATTTTTAACTTACCTTAAAAAAGAAAAACAATGCTTCCGATTAAAAAATTATGTCAACCAAGATAAATGAGAAATACATTAATATGAATTTTTTTATGAAAATAAAAATTAAAACAATTGTATTCTCATGTTTAATAATAATTACAAATAATTTTCTGAGATCTAGATTTTTTTTTCACGTAATTGTTACGGGGTAATTTTTCGCTCCACGAATAAACTCGTGCGGCAGCCTAGTCCCCTACTAGACTCAGCCTTTCCTCGTCAATCTCACTCGTGTTTACCTAGTAACTAAGTGTTTCCCTCACCTGGGAGGTTTCCCCACTTTTCCAAGTTAAGTAGACAAGTGGAATACATAAGTAGAATGAGTTAATTAAAGTGTACATCAAGTTTTATAGGAACTCTTTCCCAACTTTTATTAATTTTATTAATCTCATAAACAAAAAAAATTATACACAATTTTGTATGTGTGTTATGCACAATAATTGCATGCTACACCAAGCTAATTTTTCTATCTTGTGCTCTTGCATGCCCTACATGCTAAACTATACACAATTCAGTGTGTGTTTTCTGGAGCAAGGCTTCGCATTGAAAATTTGTTCTTCTCAGAGTCGCCAACACTAAAACTCAGGCTACTGAAGCTGGAGAAGGATCCTGCTTGGTTTTATCTCCGGGAGGGACAACCAATTGATGCTAGCCAGAAAAAATGGACTACTGGAGCATCGCACCTCACACTGTCTCTGGAAACATCTACCAACTTAAATGGGACACCGAGTTCCAATGGGATGACCTCAGGCTTATGGAGATGCGTTGAACTACAAGATGTTTCTGTGGAAGTTAAAAATTTAAAAATTTAAATCTCCCACGCCATAGTGCAGGCATAGCACACAAACTAGTTACATCTACTTGACAATTTTTTCTGGGTGTAAGCCATGCATAGTAGTTTATAGTAAATTACTAGACACCAAGCAGGTTATTATAATTATAAGATTTAATTTTGATCCAGGGCCATGCTAAGTGAGACGATCAAAATTAACCTAAATTTTGATGATTTTTTTTTTTATATGGAATGATGTAATTTTGATAAAATAAAAATTTTATTTTTTTTACTCGGAAGGCTCTATTTATTTGTTTATTTATGTGGTGTGATTTGTGTCTTGCTTTAACCATTTATTAAAAGTGTTTAACTAATTATTACACCGCTGTTATATATTGATCTCACTAAAAACTCTATATTGAAACCCTGATTAAGAAAATGTTATATTTTGTACACATTTTAAATGTATGTTTGAGATTATGATGTATGATGTTTTTTAAATTAATTTTTCACTTCAAAAATATATTAAAAAAATATATTTTTTAATATTAGCACATCAAAAATTTCAGGAAACACTAAAAAAACAATTCAATGCCTTTTAATGCCAAACACAGTTTCATAAAGCACCAAAAAGCACTTTCAAATGCGTTTTCAAACATATTTTAAATATATATTTTCAAATCATAATTATAAAAATTACTACAATAATATTTAATAATTTTTAAAAGTATTTTTTATTTGAAAATGTATTAAAATAATTTTTTAATTTAAAAAAAAAACATATTAAAACTATAAAAATATTAAAAATAATTAATTTAATATTTTTTCAGTTGAATTTTTTTTTAAAACATATAAAAAACAAAAGTTATCGAACTCCCTACACTGCAAAAAAAAATTGTCTGACCTAACCCGATACAGGAGATTTTTATTTTTGCGGTTGAAACCTGTTTCATGATTTGTTGAATTATTTTTTGCTTCATTTTTTTTATATTTTTAAAACTATTTTAAAATACTAATATTAATAATAATAATAATAATAATAAAAACTATTTTCATGCATGTATGAAAGAACTACTACCGCCTTTACAGACATTACCCTAACCACATAGGGTCTCGAGGTAATTAT
>Ga0307515_10002486_pt1 | contig 40024 bp, 32 predicted proteins | sample 17_EM_MG_FD_194513 | JGI IMG/M metagenome (GOLD analysis project Ga0307515, IMG submission 194513) | Populus trichocarpa ectomycorrhiza microbial communities from riparian zone in the Pacific Northwest, United States - 17_EM | ecosystem: Host-associated > Plants > Roots > Unclassified | place... | reverse complement strand
TTATTTTTTTCATCTTGATGTTCTGACATGATTTATGTTTTTTTTTTCTTCTTGATGTTCTGACATGATTAATCTTACCCTCTAGTTGTTTTATAAAATGGGGCAATGAAGTATGTTTTTGTTTTTGCTGGTAGTAGAAATGAGCATTTGGTGTTCGATGACAGTTAGGTCTAAAGCTTTGGACTGGCGATACATTAAAGAGTGTTATCAAATGTTTTTATTGCAGCTGGCCGAGCTGGTTGGCTCTAGTATTGCCATTCAGTAAGTTAATACAGCAGCATATAGTAAAACTAGGGGCACAAATCAGCTCTTCATGTGGTAGTTTCAGCAGTGCAAGATAGATGGTGCCCCACACTATTTTGAAATTTATGCAAATACTGTTTTTTTGTATATCAGAAAATGGCCGAAAGGGTTTTGAGAGTTTCGTTTTTCTTCCTTAAAAACTAAATTCTTTCTTTATTGGCTGATGTTGCAGTAAATATGATAATGGTGTACTGGGTTTTGCTTTGAAATTTGTTTGTTTGTCATATTTATAGCTATTGATTTTAATATGCTTGATTGAGGCATTAGAATTGATGTTTAGAGAGACTAGCTTGGATAAAAAGTTTTGTTTATTCTAATGGACGACTCTGCTTCAGCAGTTTGGTAAACTAGCTTGGATTGAGGAAGATAAGTAAGAGTGAAGATGCCTCTTTATGATTGTATGCTTATGTTGAAACCTCATGTCCGAAAGGAAGCATTGATGGACTTGGTTGCTCGAGTAGGCAAGCATGTTTATAGTAGAAATGGTGTTGTCACTGATATAAAATCATTTGGCACTGTTCAACTGGGGTATGGTATTAAGAAGCTCGATGGTAGACATTATCAGGTGAATATGCTGCTGCTGTGGAATTTGGTATAACTCAGCAATGCTTCTTATTATGTTGTAAGATGAGCTCACCATCCTCTGAAATCTGAATCCTTTTGGTTTCTTCTGTCCATATCAAGAATCTGTGTTTTTTTTTTAAAAAAAAATGGCAAGTCTTTTGATTCATTATGTTGATTGCAAGTTCTCTATTATAAACTTTTTATCTGGGGATTCTTCCAGTTTAGGGGTTTTGATTTAGTGTCATACAATATCAGAGTAAACTAAAATCTTGAAATGGCTGCAGGGTGGTTTAATACATTTTTAAAACCTTTTGTTTAGTGGTGATGGATGGATGTTTACTACTTTGTTTAGAGTTCCTCACTGCCTCATTTATTAAATCATTTCCATGGAAATTTCACATCAAGGATGACCAACTATAACATGCAAATTTTACTGGAGGAAGATATGCTGGAGGAGTGGGTGGTTTTTGACTGTGGTCTTAGGTCTTTATAGTTACGGTGACTATGGGATTAGAGCAGGCACACATGCAGATTTTATCCCAAGTCTTGCTGTTACCAGCCAAAAAATATACTTTGAGATGATGAAAGATTATTCAATGATAGTGATAAGAAACTTTTTTGGAATTTGATGCTCTATTGGGATTATTAATGATAGTGATTTTAATAAATTCTTGCCCTGAATCAGAATTTGATGCTCTATTGGGATTATTAATAGTGGGATGGTTCAGGTTAGATGAACTCCATGGAACATTCTTGCCCTAGCAGAAATATAATAATTGCTCCTTCATCATTCCTGACTCCCAAGAGCATCATTCTGATTTCACTTTCACTGGACATTTTTATGAGTTGATTTGACTATTATATTTGGTTAGGGCCAACTGATGCAAATAACAATGATGGCCACACCTAACATCAACAAGGAGCTGCATTACCTGAACAAGGAGGATCGCCTGCTTCGTTGGCTTCTTGTTAAACACCGGGACATAAAATTTGGGCTAGAATTCATGGATGAAGATGATGAAGATGGCGAGTTTGATTTCAGTGAATTCCCTCGGGACAGCATTTTTGACAACGACAACAGTGATGATTATGAAGACAGCAGCCATGATGAGGACAATGACGGCGACCAATAATCACAAGTAATGGATTTCATAACTGGAGTCGTTCTAAGATTAGGATTTTATTGGCATTACCTCTGCAAATGTATGCGTTGTTGGGAGTGAAAATATATATTGATAAAAGTTATCATTGTGCTGCTTGTGTGAGCTTGAGCGCGGGTGATGGGCCTACCTCAACATTTAGGTTGCTAATAGATTAATGTCATTGAAGATGAAGACGTCACCAGTTTGGTTTAATTTCATCTGCATCGTGCATTTGTCCATTGAATAATAAATTTTCTAATGTTCCCAGCTCAAAGTTTTCCAATGTCTTTAAACATCAAATCTTGATATTTCTCATTGTTTGTGCCGGCAGACGAAAGTCAAAGAAACCAGTGAGAATCTGACGGAGTCCCTTTATGCCGTGTCTGGAAACACTGGGTTGTGGGCACGAATAAATAATGGGCGTTAATATTTATGAATGGTTTGAAATCTCTAGTCTTTCTCAGCTTTCTACACTGCCCTTGAATGAATCCAGTGAACAAGATACCATGCTGTTTATCTTAACGAGGAAATAAGAGCTAATTAATTCCTTGAGGGATCTTTCTTCTTGAATGGTCGTCATGTGTCGTCTGATGCTTAATCTCTAAGAAATCATTCAAAATGTGGTCTCATTTCACATCTGGTCCCTACCCAATTGTTGCCTGTCAATTTCCAATTGTGGGCAAACGGCGACCGTGTCATAATGGATGCCAGAGCTACAACTGCTGGCTGAATCAATATCCTTGCATGATCACATGATTTAGCAACTCCGTCATTTAAGTCGGGCAGCTCTGTCATTGACCCTTCTTTTTTAGGGGAGACAACTAGTCACCAAAAAATCTTCCTCCCCCCGCCCCTTTTTTTAGTGCACATGAAATACAATACAGGTGGCAACGATGCACACGGAGCAGCACATGCATCCAAGTCAATCAAAATGTTCCGTGTCACCAATCAGCCAACCCTCGCCTTTCTTATCCCACCAAACATCCACTTGGCAACGTCTAAGCCGTACGTATGCCTAGATATTGTGCCCCACCAGGGCCTCTAGCTGGGAAACTACAAATCAGTCCCCCAATTACATGTACAATCTCAATTGAATCTTCAAAAATTTAAAATGATAAGTATTTCTCATCATCAAGATCAAAACTAGAGAATTAACATCTCTCGTTTAAAATTTTGAGACAGAAAAAAATTTAAAATTATAATGAATTGTCACACTTATCCTTTATTTTATATTGATTTTGAATATCTTAATATAAATATCCAATTCATAGTTTTATTCTGTTTTTTTTTTAATCTATATATCTATATTATTATCTCAATCTCATATGAAATTGAAATGATTGAATCATTTTATTTGGACCGGAAAGTGATTTACAAAACAAAATTAAAAACTTATTCAACTCAATTATTAAAAAAAAAAAAACTATAGGATTACACATTATTTTTGGAAAAATATGGGTAATTTTTAGATCATCAATTTGAAAACATCTATATAATTTGAGGATTGATTTGGTAGTTTTCCCAAACCAAATATCAATGACTTGGAAAAATGAACTAATTACGACGTCATATTTCAGAAAGCTGTGGGGAAGGAGGTGGAGACGAGGAAGGAAAATCCTAACGCCTTTAACCTCCTCATAAATAAATACGCTAATCACACACAGAACGGATTTCTGCTACATTCAAATTAAAACCTGATTGATCAAAGAAGACAGTGAAAAGCGATGGAAACAACGACGACGAAAACGACGAAGGTGAAGGTGAGGATAGTGGAGAGAGAAGGTGGTTCAGATGGAAGTAGTGGAAGCTGGGAGAGCAGTGGTGGCGGCAGTGGCCGCGGCGGAAGTGGTGGCGGTGGTGGCGGCAGTGGCCGTGGCGGTGGTGGCGGCGGCGGCGGCGGCAGTGGTGGTGGTGGCGGAGGAGAAGAGAGGGGGATTTATGTGTATTCTGGCTGGGTTTATCATTTGGGGACGAACTCGATAGGGCGTCAGTATTGTCATTTGAGATTCTTGTTTATTAAAGGAAAATATGTTCAGATGTACAAGCGTGATCCTCAGGATCATCCTGGCATCGTATGCTTTCTTCTTTGCCTGCCTTTTTTCTTTATTGTTTTTTGCTGCCTTTTGTTTTGGCTCAAGGATCAAGAAAGTAAACGCTGCTTTTTTTGTGTGTGATTTTAATTTGATTCTTTTTTTATGTTATATTTTTTTGATGGATTTAAGTAAAAAAAAAATGGAACTGATGTGTATTGGAGAAGGTTTGTTATTTTGAGCAGTTATGGTGGCGAGAAAAGAGTTATTTGATAATATCTGCAGGTGTTGATTTGAATGAAGTTAAAACACAAGTTGTAGGATTTTGTGGGTAAACTAGGGGTTGAAATGGGTTGATGGAACATTGGACTGAGAGAGGGTGGGAAGTGTTGTGGCTACTGGGTGGAGAGTTGAATATAGGTTTTGATAATTTTGCTAGGTTGATCTGAGTGCTGCCGTGGGGTTGTTGGAGGCTTTTTGAGGTTTATAGATGTTGGAATTGCACCTGCGATGAGATTTGCTGTTGTAGATGTGGTTTTGCATTGAAAAATGGGAAGGGTAGTGGAATTTTAAGAACTTTCACTGAGGTTTTATGCAGCGTGTCTAAATTTCCCACCGAACCGGCAAAACCTGATAAAAATGTGATATTAGGTTGCTAACGCACATTTCTTTGTCTTGAAAAATTCTCAAAATGTGTTCTGAAGTGGGAATTTTTCTCTTTGTTTTTTTTTTTTCCTGTATTAGATTGGCAGTGTGGGGTAAAATGGTTTAACCCGGTGACTAAGACCCTTGGCTGGATGCAGATTTTGATCCTGTCTACCTATGTCTTCTGATAAGAAACTTAAAAAATTGAGAACGAAGTAGGAAATCAAAATGCTTTTTCCAAGTGCATTAGAAATGTAGTTAATGAAGCTGATTTATTTGGTCTGAATTTGTTGTCTTGTTTGAAAATTTCTTTCTTGCGGTTTGCACAGCACCTAGTTTAGGCAATGATGTGGGGTTATGCCTCTTCAGCCGCTTAGCCCTTTGGTTATTGTTATCTTTTGGCCTTTGTAACCTTTTTCCATTTTCTTTATACCGTTTCCTTCTTTTTCTGGGATTCTTTAGGAGGAGAATTTGTTTCCCATTGTGTATTATTTCTTGCAGTAACAGCCTCTTACTGAAAAATAATTATAAAATTCACCTGCTAATCTATGGTTATATTTCCCGTTTTTATTTTGTTCCTTGTTTTTGTAAATGACCCTTCTTCTTCCATCGAAGAGGAGAAAAAGAGAAAACTGAGATCATGTAATTTTAAGCTTCCCATCTTGGTTTATTATGGCGCACAACATGCACATTTTATACACAACAGATTTGTGTATCAACAAGTTTTTAAAGTGCACGATCAATTTAAATATGTGATTTCAAGTGTTCAATTTGATTCGTACTTAATTCTGACTCAACCTTTTTCTTTGGTCCAGAAACATATCAGGAAGGGTGTAATAGGGCCTACACTTAAGGTGGAGGAGCTAGGGCGTCGAAAAGTCAATCATGGGGTAAGAACCTTGTCAATCTATATGTCATGAGTACTTAGACAGTATTAAATGTCTTTTTGCTTCCTCATACTTTAAGACATCATTTTTTTTACGCTTCCTCTGTTGGTTTAGCCATTCTCCTCTTTCTTGAATAGCCTTTGAATCATGTCCAGTCATAAGCATGAGAAAATAATCTAGGCTAACTTTTTTTTTCCTTGAATGTAGGATATTTATGTTTTACGGTTTTACAATCGATTGGATGAGACAAAAAAAGGAGAAGTAAGTTACAGTTTTCATCTATAGTTTGCAAATTATTGGTGCAATTTCAAGATGGATTAGATATTTCAATGTGAAGTGGTAAAGATTGTTGGCGTTTTAGAATCCATACTATGCACTGAACATATTCATTTATCTGTCGATTATGTGCTTTATTTTATTTTTTGTGATGATTGATTGTCTTGTGTCTGCTCGTTGTGATAATTTACCATACAGAATTTATAGTTGGCCTGCATGAAAGAAATATCAAATAAAGTGGCATTTGTGCCAGTTCACATGTTAGTTTCTTTCTCCATTTTCTCAATGCCAAGCAAATAAACAATGGATGGCCTCTCTTTAGGCATGCCATCTTCTACCTGTATCTTTTTTAATTGTCTGGATCTTAAAAAATGGATCCTAAAATAATGATTATATTGTACAATTTAAGTAATGATTCCAAGCCAACACTTCCATCTGTTTTACAACCCAGTAGACTCCACTGCTTTGTGTTCCCTATTTCACATTAAAGGCAGGTTTCTGGCTGTTAAGACTTTCTAAAGCTGTCAGTGATGCAAACTAATCAAACCTCAATTCACCAACGCTACATCCACTGTGTTGTCAATTGCTATTTAGCAGACATTTGTCTTTATTCAACTTCAGACCTCTTATGTTCTATTAAGCCATCTTACCCAACCTGGTTGTGAAGAAAAGCAGCCTCAAAGTTTTTAAGTTCTGACAATAACCTAAAACTTGCTCTTAGAAATTCCTTAGAAGCTGAGATCATCAATAATTATTAAACCCAATTCAAATTTTATTTGTCTTAAAGAATAGAGTATACTCTAATAGCTTCCATTAGTAGAACCTGTGATTGCACACTCTAAGAAACCATCATTGCAAAATTCTGAAAAATAACTAGAATTGGAAATTTATTATGAAGAATATTCCTTCTTGAGCCTTTATCTAATTGGCATTCATACAAGAGCATTATGTGGAATTTTCCAGAAAGGCAACACATTCCAGGGGTTCACTGACATGTATTTATTAGTTCTCATCTTTTACTTACATGCAAAACATTCTTCTTTATGCAATAAATATTGAGTGAGTTTGGAAGGAAAAATGGATTATTAAGTTCCAGAAAGATAGCTTTATAAGCTGAAAATGTCTTTCATAATTATATGCACAAATGCCTGTCCCGAGTATGTGACCTGATACATGCCTGCATGTGGGATGCACTCATTGTTACACGCATTGCTACTGTTACGTCCCAGGGTGTAATCTTTAAAATCATGTGTTCTTGAGATGTTATTTGGAATCTGCATTTGGCTTGTGCTAAACCTGGTGGGCCTTTTCATTTGCAGGTTTTTTTTAATAAAGTAAATTAGTTATATTTTCAAATAATTCTTAGTTACGCTTTCCTTTATATGCCAGAAAGACTTACAACTAATTGCGTGTTTGTGCTTCAAGATTGCTTGTGCTACAGCTGGAGAGGTTAAACAATGGATGGAAGCATTTGATCAGGGGAAGCAACAGGTACAGGGAATTAGACTTGAACGTGGTGAATAATTGGTCCTGTGTTAATTTTATATAGAATATCAGAGGTAGTTTCACATATAAAATCATCATGGCAGAACCAATTATAACTGCATTATTTATTATATTGTGTTGTGGTATTTTATTCAATTTGTTATGTTTGGTTTCCTTTCTGACAACTCAAAAGAAATACTCGGTCCTTGTCTTGAAAGTGGAACTTATTGTTTTTGTTTTGAAAAAATTGGTACCTTGTGTAAGTAATGTTAGATTCATCAAATTCTTCTCTTGTTTGGACCATCATAATATTCTTTTGGCAGGCTGAATTTGAACTTTCAAGAGGACTTAGTGCCAGAAACAAGCTGAACATGGAGACAGAGTATGCTTCCTACTTGTGGATCATCTTGTTTAAATAATTATCTTTGGACGAGTCTCTTCACCAATTGGTTTTGCTTGGATAATCATAGAGGATTTAACAACCAAATTAAGCGAGAAATGGAGGAATCTGATTTCTTGATGGGAAAAAAGCTAATATATACATTCATTGGCATCTGTAATCTCCCCACATTTACAGCTAGTTGAGTCCTGGCTCTACTTATAGCTAGTAATTTTTCACAATAATGAATTAAAAAGACATTCTTTTTGCAGCCAGATAATCCTAATTTGCTGATTTCTCAAGAAATGTAAATGTGATACCCATAGTTTGATCAACAATGGTTTCTGGTCTCAGTTACTCTTGCTGTATGTTGATATTTGGGTCTAGGTGACCAATTCAAAAATCCCCCAAATGGTTGTAGATGCGAGATTGACAAGTTATTATTCCTTAAAATAAGCGTTTAGAGAGGCTCAAGCACGTATTATTATTAGCTAGTATTTATATGTAAAGTTATCATTTCCACATGAAATCATGAATCATCAGAGCAACAAACATATAACCAGGTAAAGTTATCATTTCCCAGGACAGTGGGCCAATGCTAGTATTCCTCAGAGAATTTGGGTGGAAGATGTCCCCTATTCTGCTTCATCTCTTGTACTGCTGGATTCTCCTTTAGTTTAATGTTATGTTTATTCCTAAAAAAAGTTATCATTTCCTATTTCATTATTTTGGTTGTAGATATGTGATGTTATCGTGTCCTGTATTTTTGCAACAAACATATAATGAAGATAAAGTACAAACAATGGGAACAGTTGGTTTTACTGGTTGATGGTCTATTCACTTCTAAAGAAGACAGGTGTTTAAATCCTTGCCAATCAACTTTTGTGCTTGATTTTATATGAAAACTAGGGGAACTAATCACTTGTAGCCAGGTCTATAACACAACTCTAGGATAGCTTATAATTAATGCAGGTAGTCAAAAGAGGCATGGGTTTTCTTGGGTGTCACTCTAAATCTGTGGAATCATATTGGCAATGCTTTTGTTTTTTATTGTTAATTTCTATTCGTATTTTTTGCTTGGTTCACTGCGGGATTTTATTGTCTGGTATTCTGGATGAATTATTATTGTTTGAAATCTCTTCTCTTTTGTTTTGCAAGGATTATCAATCTTGAAGGACATCGACCTAGAGTGAGGAGATATGCTTACGGATTGAAAAAGTTAATAAGAATAGGGCAAGGTAAGGTGTTACTCTCACTACTCATTAACAAAACTGTTGCACCTCATTAAGCATTGGAGATTTTTCCAATTGTGCTATACAGTTTTCTTGTCCTGGACATGAATAATCAAAGTTAAGAGTGCATATCTTAGTAAAGTGTGCATATCTTGTCATGGATTACTGCATGACATAGGCTTTGCAGGACTTCCAAGTGTTAATGTATTTCAATTTTCAAAGTAATGTTTTTTTGGCCACATCTGGAGTTGACTTGTATACAAGAGTGTGGCAACTTCTGGGATGTTATGTGTTTGTGATGGTATGGATCTGACATAGAACTGTCTATAGTTCAAAGGTTATGGTGGGATTTTTGGTGCTCATGTGCATGATAGATATGTTCCATCATAGAAATTTCAACTCTTACATAAATTTATCATGATGTTCAGCAAGAAATGAGCAAAATTGCAGTGAGCTTAATGAGCTCAAACCAGCCATTGCTACCCATGTCCACTATAAAAATTAAAATTAGAGGATTTATTTTTTGGTGAAGACCCATTTATCCTAGCAACGGAAAATTAAAAAAAAAAGTTAGTAAAATAAACCAGGAAAACAATTTCTTGGATGTGATGGTGTCTGCTTGCATTTCTTAACATGCAGGAAGATTATAACATATGTTGCATCGATCATTATATGATTTGTCTGTGCCGTTGCCATGTTGTGTGTGTTCCTTTTGTTATAATCCTTTCTTGGTAAAATCCTATAACAACTTAATTTAAATATTTATCTTCGTTATACGAAATTGGGAAAGTTTAATATTGGATGAAATGTATACCCCTTAAACATGCTAAGTGAATGTTTTATATCCTTCTATTTGGTGTTTACAAATATTGAATAAATTTGACTGTAAGAGTAATTTTTACAAAATAAAATATTGATGATTTTTTGTCAAATTGCTTCAACTCTTGATGCCAATTTTATATTTTATACTAAGTAACCTATCAATATGTGTGCTATAGAAATACTTACTGGTATGGAATAATCTTTAGTTTTTTAAAAAAAAAAATTTAATTTGCTAGTTCTGTTTGTCTTTTGTTATTGACAGGTCCAGAAACACTTCTTCGGCAATCCTCAAGCGTGGCTGCTAAGGTTAGGCCTGATAGGTACTTTGAGGGTGAGGTTGGAGATGCAATCGACTTTCATCAATGGAAATGTGTTCGTACAGCTAATGGTACCTTTCTATTATGCAATTTTTATATTCTTGTTTCCAGGTGATGGTCATTGCTTTGTAGATGGTCCTCCCCAAAGCTCTTTCTTTCTCATTTTCTCTAGAGACTTTGACCATTCACTTGTTTTTTGTTCTAAATATATCATTTCATATTCTTCATGAACTTACTACTCATAAATATCTCTATTAGTGTATGGATGTCCTAAATCCTTCATTTTGTATCCCAGATTCATATTTCTTATATGCCATTGATGAGATGTTACAGTTTATATATGTGGTTAGGATTCTTTATTTGTCTTTAACTTTTTTGGATTAATTCTGGACAAAAATGGACAACTTACTGTATAGTTTGTTTAAAATTATCATGGCATTTTTGCTGGCCTTAGGAGAAAAATATCAATGGGTTGCTCTCTTGGGAATGGCTAATATAACTCTATTGAAACCTCTGAGCTTCTACAGAAGAATCACAAAAGATAAGGCAGGGATCAGATCTGTGTTCAATTTACTATTGCCCTCATAGGTATATTTTCAATGTGGATGATCCATACTATTGATAAGAATAGAATGCTACTAGTACTGATAGACTAAATGAGCAGGGGAAAGAAAATGTAAATTATTTATGTTTTGGGCATTCTCACAACTTATAAACATGTAGCTTGTGACTGCAATCTCTCAACAGGTGATGGTTACTGGGCCTGCTAAAACATGCAACAGAATCATTGTATTGGCATATAGTACACAAATAGATACTTGAGTATATTTCAAATATTGAGCAGAGCATGATAGGATAGGTTTTACGGGTTTGACATGAAATTTGTTAACTATACGTTGATTTTCATTTCTAAATACTTCCTATTGCTGTGGTTTCAGGTGTTCGAATCTTTGAGGATGTGTCCAATTCCAAGGTTTTTGTTTCTTACTGTATCTGTTAGCCTTGATCGGAAAATGTTTTCTTGAATTCTTATGGAGAATTATCCTGGAAAACAATCTTCATTGTGATCCCTCTCTCTCTCTCTCGCTCTCTCCTGTAATAACATGAAAAATTGACTTTCATGGTTAGATTGTGAAAATTAAGATGGAAGATGTGAAGTTTGCTGTTGTGGGTGATTGAATTTGTATGTATCTGACTTAGGTGTCTATGTCTGTAATTTATCTTTGTTGCTCTTCATGTTATCAATGAACCGAATAAAAAGCCTCTAGTCTTAATCTGCTCTGATGCATTGGTAGTGTTTGTAGAATGGTAAAGGTGTTCTTGTGAAAGCTGTTAGTGTGATTGAGGCCAGTGCTGATACTGTTTTTGAAGTGATTTTGAACCTTGACCAGCATCAAAGATATGAGTAAGTTTCTCGATTTTTCCTCTAGAGCTGTGTTAAATGATCATTAAATTTCTCTCTAATAATTCATTACAGGTGGGATATGTTGACAGGCGACTTGGAGCTGTTAGATTCTTATGATGGACACTATGATATTGTCTATGGGACATGTGATTCCAATTATCTTTCCCGGTAATGTCTTTAGGCTGGATTGTTAATGCATTTTGCAAAATGTATAAAGTCTCTTTTTTTGGTTGCTGGTTTGCTGCTAAAAAGACCCTGCCTCTGAAAGAAAATATTTCTTCTCCCATTATTTTCTTCTTCGAGTGTGCATGTAATATTTCTGCAATGATTAGAAATTAAATACCATGGTCTATTTCTATTTTTTCGTCTTTGTTTCCATTGCAGTCTGGATTTAACTGGCTAACTAAACCCTTCCTAGTAAATGAATGGAGCTGGAAATAGTAACTAAATGGCTTAAATACTTAAACTCGCACGTTGCACATGTTGTTATACCGAGAAACTTGTGTGTGCTATTTTATCATCTTCATTGCACATGTTGCTGCTGGACAAGTATATAGTTTTATATTTTAAGCATATGTGATCTAAACCAAATTTAAACCATAAAGTGCAACCGGCTTGGACACATGTTAAACTTTGAAACAACAACTATGCCACCTTTATAAGTAATTATTTGTACTTAAAAAAACCATGCCGTTGCTGTGCTTTGCATATCATAGTTTTCTTAAGCTTCTTGTACACAATTGACTTTTAAATCTTGCACTCGTAATGATTTTTCCTTATTATTATTATTTAACATCATGATTCATGAGGCACTAGTAATTAAAGTAAGAGTTGCTACAATAGTAGTTTTAACTGCATCATGCTTCTTATTTCATCACTCAGAACTTACTTGTTAGACAACCTGTTCCACAGGTGGAAATCAAATAGAGATTTTGTCTTCTCTAGGCAATGGTTTCATGGACAAGACGGAACATACAGTAAGCAAACATAATTAACTGATTTACAGTTGCTTGTCATTAGGTGCAATGCTATGTGATATGCTGCAAATTTTTTAGACCAGGTGAACTAAACCCTCCCTTTATCTGGTAATGTCTGGGACTGCCCCTTTTACATCTAGGAGAACTAAATCTCCTGATCTGCACCCTGCATTCTCTCTCTGTCCCAAAATTTGTCACTACTGCACTGCCATGTTAGAAGAAGATGCATAATGATGCTTAGATCGTTGGCTGCATGCATAGATCAAGTTGCTTTTCAAGTCTTAGACAATAGGAGTCATACTTGGCCTATAATTGTTGGATTAATTTAACATCATCACAAGTTAATTTGCTTGTTGAATTACCACTAAACATTATGGTACCTGCTTGAAGAATGGTCAATAGTCCAATATAATGTGAATCATGCCGTTATCTTTTCTGAGAATCTATAGTTAGATTCTTTCTTTGATTTTTTTTTCCACTTTCTTCTATAATTCATTAAATCAATTTCACTTGCCACCTCTGCTGTTGGCTGACATATTTCTGTTTATTTCTGAAGCAATTTTGCAACTTCCTGCTGTGCATAAGGAGCGACCTCCAAGATCTGGATATCAGCGGGAGAAAATCAACCGTAAGTGGATTCATCTTTTAAAATGCTACGTTTTCATAATATCTGAACCATTTGGAACTGATTATTGGCTCACAAATATTACCATTATCAAGGAACTAGACAGTAAATTGGGTTTAATATGATGTATTCAGCAGGGGATGGGATCTAAATATTTAAAAGTTAAATGAAGCAGGTGTATCTCTCTAGCTTCAGTTAAATATATTTGTGTTGATGCAAGGATAAACTGTTCCATTATTCCTCTCTGTTCAAAATTTAAATCTTTTGGATTACATTATCGGATCTTGTTGTGAACGTCAAATAATTCAGTCGCCTTGCTTGCTATTTATATTATCTTGTGGTGCATTTCTATATCCATGCAGATAATGAAGCTTCTTTTTTCTGGTCATCTCTGATTGTTTTGTGTTAGGTTTCAGTTTCACATGCAAGCTGATCATCTGCAATAATAAATGAAAAACTATCAACTGCCTTCATTGATTTGCTGTTTTCTGTTGATCTGTATTATTCATGAGTTGTAGCTTCTACATGGGAGATTAGAGATTTAAATACACCCATGGAGTCAAATACAGCAAGATGTCTTGTGATGCAAATGTTAGAGATACAAGAAGCAGGATGGTGCAGATGGAAGAAAAGTCGTGGCTCAAAGTTTGAGAAGACTATTTCTTTTGCATTATTATCTCAAGTGGAAGGTTTGGTTTTGATCCTTTCCTTATCTGGTATATGCTGTGATAAAAAGTCTTCCTTTTAGGCCATCTAACATATATTGCCTCAGCCTAGTGAGGTCTGTGAGAGATTTCAGGAAGTTCTGTCATCGGAACTCCAACCCATGATACGACTCTTGATCAACTGAGAAACCAACTTCTCTGGTCTCTAGACTACAAGTTTGGCAAGAACTAACAAGGGTCATTGCGTCTTCACATGTCTATTATTTACTTATTTATGTTTGGACCATAACTTCTATAAATTGGTCATCGATCAAGTTTAGGAATCACTTTGTTGTTGGCAACTAACATTTTTGTGATGTTATCTCGTCTCCCTAAGTGTTTATACCTTATCCTTCTTTGCAAGCCTTTCTCCTCTCCTTCTAAATATGCTCTTTGTGCATCCAGAATCCTGCTTGTTTAATTGAATAGCTATTAGAACCTAGGTAATATTTTATCCCAATTATATAAAATAGCAGCCTTCCTGGCAGTGAAATGATTGGCAATGTGTGCTTTTGTCTAATTTTGAAAGGGTTTGCTTGGAATTAGTGGATTAATTTGTTGATACTATGGCACAACTGCCAAACTGTTTCTCGCTGAAAATCAAATGTGACAATTCGTTCTCATCATACAGATTATTCCTTTGAGACTAGGAGAAGTGTTACCTATAAAATAAAATTATTTATCGTTCAGTATAAGCAAAGATGAAAGTTTATTATGAAAACCCAGGTATGGTATGTGAGACATTGAAATTTCAATAAATGTCATGTTCTTCCAAACAATATTAAAAGTAAATCCTATGAAATTAGGCTGCTGTAATTCTCTCCATTATCTTAATCATACTGGTGGTTAAATACTCTTGGTTCATTGTCAATCAGGTCTGAAAGAATATATTTCAGCAAATCCAGCATTCAAATTTGAACATTCCACTACAGTCATCAATTCTAGAATTTCTGATGGTGCCATCTCTAGCAGTGAATATGAGGATTCTGAAGTGCAAGATGAGTTTTACGATGCAATGGCTGATGACTCATCATCATCATCATCAGAAGAAGAGAGCGATGATGACCATGAAAAGGTCAAGGTTATTTTAGAGTACTTTTGATGTCTCATTTATAGTTTATAGTTGAACTCAACTTTCTTATAGATAGCAATCGAAATTCTAAAGAACTCCTGAGCTGAAAGACATCTCTCTTATGGCAGGGAGTGAAAGTTAAACTGAGGAATGTTTCATGGGCCATCACAGGCTTGGCATTGAAGCGAGCTCCAGGTCCTTTCTCTTCTGGATGATAATAACCTTACCGGTCCTTGGTTGCTATTTCTTTCACATTGTTGTTACTCTTTTAGTGGCTTGAAAATTATCTCCGTTCCCAATAATAGTAGATATTTTGCCTTCTTGGTATACAAGTAAAGCTTTACTTTTGGTGATAAAATTGTATACATCGATTGTCTTATTTCCAGTGTAGTTGACTTAAATGAGGAGAAAATGGAAAAGGGAAATAGTGTTTAGGATCATACTTTTGTCTGTGCTTCAGTAAGTGCTAAGTCTTAGCTGACAACTGATGTCTTTTTCCCTTTCTGCTGTATAGTCTCAGTATTGCTCTATTTCAAATGCAGATACAGATGCAAGAAAGGACTTGGATCCATGTATAGCTCCAATCAATATTGATCCAAGCCAATTTCATGGTTCTCTCAACAAAGGAAAGGATGAAAATGATTCAAACTGTTGGACTTCTCCAAGCGGCACAGGATTTATGGTTAGAGGAAAGACTTATCTAAAAGATAGCTCTAAGGTGGGTTCTTCTTTCTTTTCGATACATTGTTAATAATATCTTATTTATCATATTATAATGTCAAAATGAAAGGGATTGCTTATTTGCTATGTGTGTTTGTGCTGCATGTTGGAGGTTGTGTTGTCTCATTCAACGAGACTGATAGTTTATGGATTAGTAATTGAGTTGATGATGAAGACCATCACATTCTGTTTTGAATATTAAATACTGATTTATTAGAAACACTATTGTTTACCTGGATCAAAATGTCATGCATAATCTTTTTGCAGGTAATGGGAGGAGATCCCCTTCTCAAGCTCATTTCAGTTGACTGGTTCAAGGTTGACAAGGCCATAGATGGGATTTCACTTCATCCCAGGTGTCTGGTGCAGGTACTGTAGGTTAATTTTTGGTTTCTCGTAACTGATATAGTTAGGAAAAATTGTGAAACTAATCCTTCTCACTTTTATACATGGACTCATATGTACTTAATAGCTATAAATTCTGATTGGGAACCCTGTTTTGCTTGATAGTCTGATATATGCCTATTTAATAGCTCCCTCCCTTGAAGCTATGAAATTTGATTAGGAAATTGAAATGCTTGAAAAATGTATTTGTAGATTTGAACATTTCATATTCACCATGGTCTAAGAACAGTCTACTCTTTAAAATTATTTTAGAGTACATTTTTTTCAAATCACGCCCAGTATTTAGCTAGAACAATCTTGCAACTCTCTCTGTTATGTGATTATTCATATCTTAGTGGACAGTTTCAAGCTGTCTCTGAAAAGTTATAGTAACTTCATATCTAAGCTTAAGATTTCATTGCTTGATTTCTGCTGGAATCAAATAATCTCTAGGTTTTCTACTCTTTTTTTCCACCATGGATGATGACTTGTCTTGTTACAGTGTGTGTTAACTTTCTTCTATTAATAATACCTCACCTTTATCTGAAAAGGAGGTGTGGTTCTGCCCTTAAAAAGATATATAGTTCTATGTAATTTGAGTGGCCATTTATCCAATGATTGCACCTTTTCAATTTCAGACTGAAGCTGGAAAAAAGCTCCCCTTCGTTCTGGTCATCAATCTCCAGGTATGCAAAAGAATGCATTCCAATCTCGTTCAATTTGATATGTTTTAAAGTGTCAAGAACTTGGAAGTTAGAAGTTAATGTGTTGTCTGTGATAAACCATTATTACATTGCCTGCCATATGCAAGTTTCACATTAGTTACATATATTATATAAAAATTCATAGTTGCCTCTGGGTTTATAAATATGGTGTGAATTTCCAAATGCATGCATTCCAATCTCCATTTTGCTAATTTTCATTCTATACAAAATACTCTTACCCTAATCTGGAACTGTGTTGACTATATGAATTCTTCTCCCCAATTTTCATTCTGCACCATATTTTCAGTTGGAGACAAAGCCTGCAAAGAACACAGCCTTTTATTTTAGGTATCATAGCTTTACAAGTTATTATAGGTCATTATAAAAAGACTGAAACTGATCAAGAAAAATAGAGACTGGAATATGCCTAATCGTATGGAGCCTCTATACTTTAGAGGATGAAGATGATTTTGGATTTATTAGGCTTGATGAATGTCATTGACCATCATTAACTTTTAGTATTTTAAGATATTCTCTGATTTTAGAAGGTACATCATCTTTCAAAAAAAGCATGTGGTCATTCTTTTTTCTGTTTCAGATTCCATCAAAACCAAACTACAGTTTGGTTCTCTACTATGCTGCAGACAGGCCAATAAACAAAAGTTCTTTGTTGGGTAAATTTGTTGATGGGACAGACTTGTTTCGGGATTCAAGATTCAAATTAATTCCTAGCATCGTTGAGGTATTCCATCCCATTAAGATTATTACTAACATTGGTGGCTTTTTCCCTGTTTTGCCTTTAATATGTGGAGGCAGCTCATTGCTCTTTGAAATTAATAGGGATATTGGATGGTTAAGCGCGCAGTTGGAACAAAAGCTTGCCTATTGGGGAAAGCAGTAACCTGCAAGTACCTCAGACAAGATAATTTTCTAGAGGTAATATTTTCTCATACTTTTACTGCATCAGATGCAGTAGACACTTTACTTGATATCATTCAGGATATATAATGAATTTAACTAAAACGCTTTTCTTTGGTTGTGTTTCTGGTAACCAGATTGTGGGTTGATAATTAACATGGTATCCTTGTTCATGTTTTGGAAAATATTTTGGTTTGTTTCACAAATGTATGTTCTTGTACTTGGGGGAAAAATGCATATATACTGATTTTACTAGCAGGTAATATGGTTCGGTTGTGAGTTTCTTGGGGCTTATTTGATCATTTAATCAGATAATTAGAACATTCATTCCGATTCATTTTTCTTATTTTGGATGGATAGGCAAGCATAAGCAAACTTGTTGCATGCTATAATGCTTTTCTCCTGTTGTTCCTTTAACTTACTGTTTTTATGCTAAAACTTCTGTTTTGTAGATTGCTGTTGATATTGGCTCATCATCTGTGGCAAGAGGGGTCATTGGTCTTGTCCTTGGATATGTCACAAGCTTAGTTGTTGAACTTGCAATTTTGATAGAGGTCTGGACCGCTGTTAAATCACCCTTCCTTTTCTATTCATAGCGCAATCTTGCCTAGCTATTGTACTTCTTCTGTAGACTTACAGCGCTTGAGGTTGGAAATGGTTATAAGGTCATAAACTATGACTTATTGCATTTTGTTCCCAACTGTGGGTGGACCTTTACATTTACACCCAGAGATTATTGCACTAGCAACCTAGATGGCCTCCATGATAAAAAAAAGAAAATACATTTATTTAAGTTAAAGTACCTTATGGATTGGCCCAACTAAAACTTAGGCTGGCTCCAATTTCTCTTTATGATGGTACTCCCTGCCAACTGACAGATCAGTCACCTGATTGGACACTTGAAACGATGCTAGTTATAGAGCTCATGGTTTGAGACAAGTCCAAGGATCTAATGGCTGAAAACATGGGATTTATGATATACATGTGTAAACCCAGTTTTTTTTCCTTTCTTTTCAAATTTTAACTACTCACTTTGGGCTTTGTTATGCAGCCATATTGATAATCCTTTTGTTATTCCTTCTCCTTGTGCCAGTAATTTTGGTTCATCTGCTGCCGGTTATTTTAGTTCGATTTATGATTTATTTGAAAGAGTACTAGGGATGCAATGTGCAACATTAAATGACCATAGTTGTGTCCAGCATAGTTGTGTATGTTATAGTTATAATGTCACTAATGGTAATCCTGTGCTGACATAGTCTAAGTGAATCTTCATGTATGATTTCTGAATTGTTAACTTAATCCAACTCGCATGATCCTGACTCCTGAGTACATGCATGTGATAATCAACCTGATATTGAATCTAGCTGTTTTCCCAGGCAAAAGAGGAGGCAGATCTGCCTGAGTATATTCTCGGGACCGTCCGGCTAAATCGTCTAAGGATCGACACAGCTGTACCTTTGGAGGTTTAAGGTTTTCAATTGTCAGCATTCTCCATTCATCGTATTCCTGTCTAGCTAAATTATCTAAGGATCGACACAGCTGTACCTTTGGAGGTTTAAGGTTTTCAATTGTCAACATTCTCCATTCATCGTATTCCATCGATGCTGTTATTTTTGGGGCTTTGCTCGCTCTGATATCTCTGATCCGGTAAAAGATCACAACAGTCATATTATAGTGCTTTGTTTAGATGTATTTATAACACATTGACAGATGGATAAATGGGTTTCTACATGGTGAGCTATAAGCGCAGTTGAAGATTGATCAGGTGTGAAAGATCCCACATAAGTTTGGTTTGGTAGGATTTACAAGGAGAATTAAACTTGAGTTGATGCTCAGCCTTCTACCGGAATCGCTCATTTGATTGTCGGATTGGAAAACTAGTGGTCGAGTATCTGCAAACTGGGTAAGTGTGCTGGTAGATACCATCTTGTATCCAAATTATTCATCTCTTAATTTGTCAGAATGCTATTTTTTTATTAAAAAAAAACATCTAATCCATTTGCAACTCATGGTTCTTGCTTTGACAAGGTAAAGAAAACAGGAATTTGTGTTACCAAACAAGAATGGACTGGTTGTTTTCTTTTGTTGCTTGTGGTATGGACCGTATGGTTTAGGTTATGTTGTTGAAGCCCTCAATTCTTCTCTCACATCAAAATGTAGGGCATGCTCAAAACCTCACCAGCCGTTTATTACTCGAACAATAGACACTGTTAATCCATAATTGGTCGAAGCAGATTTCATGCTTTATGGTGCTATAGCAAACAAAAACAGTAAAGAGGAAAGAATTGTTGAAGAACTGATGTGAATCAAAGGAGTGTCCTTTTCTCCAATCACTTTACCAACTCCACCCATCTTTATTTAATACTTTATTCCCAAATGCATGCCATGCTTTATGATTGATTGACGTCTTCTGCTTGTAGAATGCTTCTTTTATGTTTTGCTCATTAGTTTCCGCACCAGCCCTCTCTTTTTTTTATTTTTTTAGTATTTTAAAAATAAAAACACCACTTGCCAATCATTTAAGAAATATATATATATATAGTAAATGCTGTCAAAAATAACATAGCTCGGTGTATAGTGATTAAAAATCAGGGTTCTCAAGCTTAAGATCATAGACCTAAGCTATAAAAAAAAAATTATTAGAAAAAATTCTTTAATTTGCTGGTGTTTTATTAGAAGTTTCAATAATAATTTTTTTTATAAAAGAAGTTAGACATCTCTATTTATATTAGTTTTAAAATCTTTAATAAAAAAGAACTTCTAATTAAAATTTACTAAATTATTAAATTCATCTAGGGATTTCTAAATACCAATTAAAAATAACTAAAATCTAAAATTAAAACAACTTTAAGCTTCGTATTAAATGGTTTTGGTTTTCTGGGTTTTTTTTGCGAGTATCTCTTCGTGCTTGGTTTCATAACCTTAAAAATAAAAATAAAAATAAAAAATAAGATTTGCAGGTTACATCATTCCCATCAACTGAACATGTTAAAAGTCTAAAAAATTGTGAAAGCTGCTTTGTTTTCAAGAGCATAACCCTTAAGCTATATTATTTTCTCAATTATATCTTACTATATGTTTCACTCTTTCCATATTTAGCCACCATAGAATGTCAAACCTATCCATAGTTTCTTCCGTTACAGGTAATTTGTTCAAGATTCCAAATGGTCTTTTCTGCTTTTCTTGTAGCGTGCTCCTGTGAGAAAGAAGAGGAGGAGCTCAATTTCCCCTAAAGAAGGATATTTATGGCTGTATTAACTTATAATCTTGTTGCATTAACAAGTCAAATCAAAGCATGAGCTCCTCCCTGCTCTTTTGACTGCTTATAATGGGAATCCAATTCATTCAATCGAGTGAGCATTTCTTTTCCTTAAAAGATGTGTTCGCCACAGCCCTCGAGACCACACGGTCGGTGGGTGTCCTTTTCATCCATGTCTTTGGAGAAATCTCTCTCCCTTATCTCACTGAACCATCGTGTTCTTTCCTTTCAGCAAGTGTTTCGTCTTTTATGCTGCGATCACATATAGTGAATTCCTTGGTTCAATTATAGATGCATAATGGCATAGCTCTGTTCTTGCTATACTCAGTCTGTCGATTCAAAAGGCACCCAGCTGAAACATACCTTCTCTTTCGAATGGGTGTGGGAGTATCGTTAAATCATATAATTTAATATATTTTCAAGGGAAAAACTGTGGCTGAAATTTGCAGAACCAACGCAATTATCCAATGTTTTCAGACCCTTCCATCCATTTTCATAATTGTTCGGGATTGATCATAAAGTGGTGTGGTGTTTGGTTATGGTGAGCGTGCTTTACGTTTTTACATGGTGAAAAGACTTGTAATTTTGAAACAGAAAAGAAGAGGAATAAAAAAAGAGAAAAACCATATCCGGATTTACAAAAATAATAAAAATATTCTCATTTATCTTAAAATTATTCTTTAAATTCCCCCTTTCCTACTTCTCTCCTCTTTAGGTCTACCCCTCTCGTATTAATAATTATAGTGTGAACGTCATAAAATTTCTCTAGTATAGTAGTAGTATAGCTTGTATTCAGAGGTTGTTCGCTCAAGAATACCTCTTGTGATTATCTCGCCTATATATTTGATGTAGTCTGTGGGGCTTTTTCATTATTATTATTAACTTGTGAGAACCTAACATCATCAACTCAGTTGAAATTAGAGATGATATTGCTTGCAACTTTGCAGGCTACAAGCATCCCTTTCGAAGAAAGAAAACAGAAGGAAGAAAAAAACTTGTATTCTATCGCATAGAAGCAAGGATACATCGGGGAGATTCATTTATAGCCAATATTAAATTGACACCTGATTCTAGCAGGCGAAGGGACTCCTCTGCCGGCCTGAATTATTTCATCACGGGGTCACTGTGAAAGGGTCTCAGGACGCAGGACCCCCTCGTGATGTGATCATGTCATCTGAGCACCAAGATCTTACAACCCTGCACTGTTTCCCATACATATATGAACGGACATGGACCTGTATGGCTGTATCTGCTCAAAACGTTCTTATATAGGGCCAAAACTCCTTGCAGTAATGCAAACGAAGGACAAGCTTTTTTTGTCCACGGCACTCACGGCACTCAAAACTTTTTTGCCTTCTCTGCCTAGTTCCCTTGACGAGCTGGTTCCCAGATCAAACAAAACCCAGGAGGACTGTTAGCTGCTTGGGTTCTCTCTTTTTTGATATTTTACTAGCAAAATGGTGTCCAGCTACTCCCTAGATTAGGTTCAAAGACAAGACCAACTGCTTCAAGGGAGTGAAACTAACACTTAAAAGGCGGTGTACCTTTGTGCCTAGTTTAGCATGTCAAAGTATAGCTGCTTGTAAATGTTTGCTGCTGGAGGACCTACCTCTCTAGTCTCTATACTCTGTACAGGATACGTTAGGGCTTGTGGTCCATATACGGCCAGCTTCAAACCCTAGAGATGGTGAAAACATGATATAAATGCACTTGTAATTAATGCAAGATTACGCAACCTACATAATTACAAGTCTGCTCTCTTCCAGGCGTCCGTCCATCTTGAGAATCCCAGCACTGTAAAATAATGATGAGAGATATCTTTCTTCGCTTTGGTTTTACTCTCGTACAGATCTTGAAAAATAAAATAATAAAAAGTTCATAGCACCGTATTAGAGACGTTAAGTTTAATTATTAGATTGCATTAGGAGCACGAACGAAGGAATGGATTGTGCGTTCACTGCCAACTGCCAAGCTTTGCACATATGTCAAGAACAGGCTATAGATTCTTTTAATGTCCTTCAAGGACACAAAAGGCTTAGTTTAATCATAAATCAAGGAAAAAGAGAGCTGCTTTTTCTTATCACTGCCATTGTCTTTATTCTGTAACTTCTCCGCACCTGCTACTATCATTTCAATGACTGGTCAATCCCAAAACAAGGACTTAATTGTGTACACAATAAACTGGCACGCATGTCCCTTGATTCAATGCTTGCTTAATTTGATCTGGTCACACGCAAATCTGGATGATTTTTTTTTCCTTGCCCAGCATTTGCTTCAGTGCTGCCATGACAGTTTGCTTCCAATAGTCCAAAACTAGTTCAGAACTGTTGCTATCATAATAATTGCTTACTTTTCTTAATTTCTTATGATATTCTTGCTTATAAAATAATGGTTCGCTTTAATCCTAATCTGCTACTGTTTGCTTGTAGCCATCCAACCAGAAGAGGATACAGAAAGGAGCTTTATCTCCAAAATAAAATGGCAAAGATATGGATGATTACGTTTATGTTGAAACACTGTTACAAATTAGCAACTGCAGCTTAAATATTTCATTTTCTCCAGTGAAAAGCAGGAAAAAGATGCTTCAACATGGAAAAGCTAGATTCCTTAGTGGCCAACACCATCCAAATTAACAATGACCCTAAGGGCCCCTTATTGCCTCTAAAATAACTTGATTGATGGCAAATTCTCATATCAACTAATCCCTATACGTCACTCCCTTCTTTTATGCCCTCTTTCTCTAGTCCCCATGCACCTCTCATCCAACAAAAACATAAAAAATACACACAGGCCTTATTCTAAACTGACAGATTTTTCTCTTATCTGGGGTTGTCAATAGTTGTCTTTCTTTCTTCTCCACTTCGAGTTCCAATGGAGATTTTCCATTGCATGTACTTCGGGGTGCTCTTGGCCTTGACATGCATAGTTGCGGTTGTTTTGGCTGATGATCCTTACTCAGAGGCTCTTTTGAGCTTAAAATCTGAGCTCATTGATGATGATAGCAGCTTGGATGATTGGCTAGTGCCTCCTGGAGGAAACACAGAAGAGAAAATCCAAGCATGCTCTTGGTCTGGTGTCAAATGCGACAAGAACTCCACAGTTGTTGTTGCTTTAGACCTGTCTATGAAGAATCTTGGAGGTGAATTGACAGGGAAACAGTTTGGTGTCTTTGCGGAGCTTGTTGATCTTAACCTCAGCTACAACTCATTCTCGGGGCAGCTTCCAGTGGGAATATTTAACCTCACAAATCTAAAAAGCTTTGATATCAGCAGAAACAATTTTTCTGGCCAGTTTCCGGGTGGAATCTCCAGTCTTCGTAACCTGGTTGTGCTTGATGCCTTCAGCAATAGCTTTTCTGGGCCGTTGCCAGTTGAGGTTTCCCAGCTTGAATATCTCAAAGTTTTCAATCTGGCTGGGAGTTACTTTGATGGACCAATCCCATCGGAGTATGGTTCTTTCAAGAGCCTTGAGTTTATTCACCTGGCAGGTAACTCCCTCAGTGGTAATATACCGCCGGAGCTAGGCCAACTCAAGACAGTGACCCATATGGAGATTGGCTACAATTCATACGAGGGAAGTATCCCATGGCAAATGGGTAACATGAGTGAGCTTCAATATCTTGATATAGCTGGTGCAAATCTATCTGGCCCAATACCAAAGCAACTCTCGAATCTCACCAAGCTAGAATCACTATTTCTCTTCAGAAACCAGCTCACTGGATTGGTCCCCTGGGAGTTTAGACAAATTGTGCCTCTCGCCAGCTTAGATCTTTCTGATAATCAACTTTCTGGGCCTATACCTGAGAGCTTTGCAGAGTTGAAGAATCTCAAGCTGCTAAGCCTTATGTACAATGAAATGAATGGCACTGTTCCACCAGGCATTGGTCAGCTTCCTTCACTGGAAACGCTCCTTATATGGAACAATTTCTTCTCTGGTTCACTTCCAAATGACTTGGGCAAGAACTTGAAGCTGAAATGGGTGGATGTTTCAACCAACAATTTCATCGGCAGCATTCCACCGGATATTTGTGCAGGAGGGCTAGTAAAACTGATCCTGTTTTCAAATAACTTTACAGGCAGTCTCACACCATCCATCTCCAATTGCTCTTCGCTTGTGCGTCTACGAATTGAAGACAATTCCTTCTCCGGTGAGATCCCTCTTAAATTCAGCCACCTTCCTGATATCACATATGTGGACCTTTCCAGGAACAAGTTTACCGGTGGGATTCCCACAGATATCTCTCAAGCTTCCCGTCTGCAGTACTTCAATATCTCCAATAATCCAGGGCTTGGAGGTATGATCCCAGCAAAAACATGGTCTTTGCAGCTTCTCCAAAATTTCTCAGCGTCAGCATGTAACATCTCAGGCAATCTTCCTCCATTCCACTCCTGCAAATCTGTTTCTGTTATTGAATTGCGCATGAACAATCTATCAGGAAGTGTCCCTGGAGATGTTTCTAATTGCCAAGCTCTTGGAAAGATGGATTTAGCTGATAATAAGTTTACTGGTCATATACCAGAAGATCTTGCAAGCCTTCCAGCTTTAAGTGTCCTAGACCTGTCACATGATAATTTCAGTGGTCCAATACCAGCGAAGTTTGGTGCTTCTTCAAGCTTGGTACTTCTAAACGTGTCTTTCAATGATATCTCCGGTTCCATTCCCTCCAGCAATGTGTTTAAACTGATGGGAACCAGTGCATATCAGGGAAATCCGAAGCTATGTGGAGCACCTTTGGAACCATGTTCTGCTTCCATCACGATATTTGGCAGCAAAGGCACAAGAAAGCATACGTGGATTCTGCTACTATGTGCAGGGGTGGTTGTATTAATTGTGGCATCAGCCTTCGGGGTATTCTACATCCGGAGAGGAAGTAAAGGTCACTGGAAAATGGTCTCCTTCAGTGGACTCCCCCGATTTACAGCAAGTGATGTTTTGAGGAGCTTTAGTTCCACAGAATCAATGGAAGCAGTGCCACCAGAATCTAATTCAGTTTGCAAAGCAGTGCTGCCCACAGGAATAACAGTTTCAGTGAAAAAGATTGAACTGGAAGCAAAGACAATGAAGAAAGCCACAGAATTTATGACACGACTGGGTGTTGCAAGACATAAAAATTTGATTAGATTGCTAGGGTTTTGCTACAACAAGCAACTAGCTTATGTCCTATATGATTATCAGCCTAATGGTAACTTGGCTGAAAAAATCACTTTGAAGAGAGATTGGGTGGCCAAGTACAAACTCGTCATTGGCATTGCCAGGGGACTGTGCTTCCTTCACCATGACTGCTATCCGGCAATTCCTCATGGAGATTTGAAGTTGAGTAACATATTGTTCGACGAAAATATGGAGCCTCATTTGGCTGATTTTGGATTCAAATACCTGGTAGAAATGACTAAAGGCTCATCTCCTGCAACAATTTTCATGGGAGAAACAGGTACCAAGTCACCACATATAGTTCTTTTAGCATGTCGTTTCATGTTCTAAGATTTTGTAGGGATTCCTGTTTTCTAAATCACTTCCACACATCAAACTGACAAATAGTACCTTTTAATCAAAAGTCTAATATTGTCAAAAGATGTAAGAATGTCTGGAAATCTGTAGTATACTTTATATAAGCTAAGGAAGAATCACAAAAGTCCAACCAAGAAAGTTGTTGCCTGTCTAAGTACACACACAGAATTAGTCAAGATTCCTTACAAGCAAGACTAAATTAAAACGGAGTGTGACAGTGATTAAAATTTACAAGCAAGACTAAATTGAAATTATGTTGTTGTCTTGAAATAGGGAAAAGGATATTCCTACAAATAGAAATCTGTTAACTCTGGCTAATCTCTTCTCTGGAAGCACAAGTAGTGATTAATGTTTGTTCAACTTTTTACCAGGCGAACTGAACAGTTCCATAAAAGAGGAGCTCTACATGGACATATACAGATTTGGGGAGATCATTCTGCAAATCCTGACTAATTTGGCAAACGCAGGAGGGACAATACATAGCAAGCCTAAGGAGGTACTTCTAAGAGAAATATATAGTGAGAATCAAACTGGTTCTACTGATTCAACACAAGAAGAGATAAAACTGGTTCTTGAAGTTGCTTTGCTCTGCATAAAAAGTAGGCCATCTGATCGGCCATCCATGGAAGACGCACTGAAGCTTTTATCAGGGATGAAGTCACAAAGAAAATAGCAGCAGATATATTAAAACAAAGTCCATACTGTGCATTTCATAATGCCACATATCACTGGGCATGATAGGTGTGACTTTTAGCTAATTCATATGAGTGTCTGTTTGTATTTGATTATCATACGTAGCTTGTTCCCGTAGTGATTACTGGAAATATTTTGCTGTAATATATAGCGCCCTATAAGTTTGTGTATTTTTATCTTATAGATGTTAACTACATGGTTTTTTTTTTCCATGTTTGATGTAAAACTTTTGGCATTATAAAGTTCAATTTTCTATCCTTGCAGCCATATAATACCATACATCAACCTGCATTTCTTATGTCTAATTTTCAAAACCATAACAACAGTTCTTTAACTTCTGCTACATATCGCAAGGGAAAGGTCCTCCAGAAAAAATTAACGGCTAGCAAGTATAGTGAAAATATGTGGGAGTAAAGGAACAGGCCAAGTGAAATTTTCAACAAAAGAGAGCTAACAGTGAAAGATGAATTGAAACCTTTGTCAACGTGGAAGCCAGAAAAAAGAAAAAAGGGAACCCTAATGATAATGATCAAGCAACATTAGAGAACTGGCTATGGTGAACCTGAAAGATTATAATCACAGTTACAGGGGATAAAGTTGAAACAAAATTACAGGCTTAAAAAGTGGTCAAATGATCATTAAAGCATGGTTTTTTACATGAATTGATTGATGATAGCCTGTCTTGGTTTTCTTGTCATAGCTATGAAAAGTTTTCCCTTCTTGGTTAAGCAAAAAATAGGAAGAAAGGGACAACCATTTTCTTGTAAATGAAGTCTTTTATCCAAAAATTTAGCTCTACTTTTATTCAATTTTGCAAATCAACGGTACAGATTTTCGTTCAGACAAATTCACATACAGCTAGAATCCAAACCTCTTAACTTGGCTTCAACAGCGTCCACAACACCTTGAAAACTATCAAACCTTCCACTCACAACATCAACAGTCACTCCCAACCTCTCAGCTCCTGCGGCGGTCACCGGCCCGTGTGCTGCCACCACCAAATGAGGCCACCTTCTCCTCACCATCTCCCAGTCCCACCCAAACTCTCTCAAACTCTTCAATAACCCCTCCACTTCTCCACTACTAGTAAACACCATCGCATCCAACAATCCCCCCTCACTCAACTCCACAACTCCCTTCCCGCAGGCGGGTCCCAACCACCGCGTCTCGTACGCATCAACTCTAATTGGGACCCATCCTGCACCCTCCAGTTCCCGGAGAAAATCAGGAACAACCGGAGGCTCCTCCAGTCCTACCACTCGTGGGACTGGACACAACACCTTCCGGCCTCGTCCAGTTCCAAGCAACTGGACGAGCCCGCTAGGTGTTGCTATTGTTGGAACTAACACGTTCACCCAGCTGATATCATCACCACAAAAAGTAAGCAAGAAAGTTGAGTCTATCAGTTCTACATCTTTGCCGAGCGCCGCGATGATAAATGTGTCCTCGCGAGGAGGTAGGAGAGGGGTTGTGAGGGAGAGAGCAGCGGTTGAGAATGCGGTGATGGCAGTGCGGGAAGGGAAGGCAATGGCGGAGAGGAGAGAGAGGGAGTGAGGGGAGAGATGGAGGGCTAGAGAGGAGAGAGTCTGTTGGGTGGGTTCGGTGGTGATGGTAGGGCACCATAACGGAGTGAAGGATTTGAGAGTTAAGAGGTGGGAAAGTCTGGTGGCGTAGTTTGGTGGAGTGGTGAAGGCTACGGTGGGTTTATTGGTGGTGATGGTAGTGAGGTTGTGCATGGTGGTGGTAGTTGTTGTCATCGTTGCCGAATCATTGGCTCAGAGTACTTTGCTTTGGATTCGTGGAGAGGAGATTTTTGTAATTTTCTCACACTCGGTCAAATATGTAACTGCCAATTTTCTTCTTTTTAAAAAAATTATTATTATTATTATTTTATAATGATCATCATTAAGAAAGGAAAATCAAGCTATAGTAAGAAAACTATCTTCTTCTTTTTCCTGTTTTATAAAGATTATTAAGTTCAGTTTAGGACATCTCATGGCCTATATAAAGTCGACACAGGCAAAAATAATATATTAATGACTTGTTAGTTTAGTACGAGGCTAGCGGTCCATCCACGTTTTGTCGCAAAGCCAGTTTTTTTAATAAAAAATGATGCTCGGTGAATTTATCTCAAAGGAAAAAAAAATCTATGGATCAAGTTATAGATATAAATAAGTCAAATAATTTAGTTTTATTTTAATTATATAATTATAAGATTAAACAAAAAAGTGATAATCTGCAATAAAAAATCAAAAGAAAATAAAAGATTTAGCTCGGCTCTCAACCCATCAAATTAAAAATGACAAAATTAGAACCACGAGGAGTGTAGCTTAACTGGTCAGGCTCTGGATTTGTTCCCTAAAAGTTACCAGTTTGAATCTCACAAATCTCAAAAAAAAAATAACAATTAAAATAACAATGATTAAAATCAAAGGTGAACCTAAAAAGAAAAACCAATCCAATAAAATGATTCAAAAACAAAATCAAAGAGAACGAGTATCAAAATTAAAATAAAAAATGCAAACAATTTTTTTACTAGAAGGGGAAAATGAAAACAAAAATCAATTTAGCAAATGACTACAACAAATAGGGATGGAAATGGAAACAATAGTATATTACAAGTTAGAATTGAAGGATGTAATCAATAACAAATAAGATTTTTACAAAAGAGTTATAAATAAAAAATAGAAATTAACAGAAAAATAACTGAAATTAAAATGCCAACAACAAGAGGATAAAAATGTACTTTTTAATAGCAGAGAGAGAAAATAAAAGGGGGAAACCCCACCAGCAATACATGTTGTACTGACAGGAATAAAAAGCCATGACACTTTCAACGACGCGATGAGGCATTTTTTGTCATCAAGAGGCAATGCACACGCCGCTCAAAGTGCATGAGCGCCTCATACGCGTCAGAGCTTGTGTCACAGCTCTTACATGTTTTTCCATTTAAATAGTATTTAATTTATTATAAAAGACCAATTTGACCTTCATGAAACCAATAATAACAAAAACAAAAAAAAAACGTAGTGAAAAGACAAAAACCCTTGGACGCATGTTTTATTTTTTATTGCAGGGGTAAAATTATTATTTTGTCGTGTTTTAAAAAACTGAAGTGACATAAATACCCCCTGCTTATAGTTTTAGGTTTTTTTTTTACCCATGAGGAAACTAAATTATTTTATTATGCTTGAAAAATATAAATAGACACACATACCCTTATTCAATCCTTTAACAACAAATGAATCTCGAGATAATATCAAAATACCCCAACATTAAAGCATTTGATATTTTTTTTGAACGACAAAGATGTTATTATATTATTCCAATAAATTTGTGCCTTCAATGTTTTTTAATGCCAAGTTAAATATGGTTAATAAAATAATTATTAATCCAGTGTAAATTATTAAATTCAGACCCCACTTTCGTTTCAAGACAGGCCTTTATAATACTTTACATAATCAATTTTCATCAAATATATACAGCGCATCTTCATGAAAACAAAAATCTCTCTACACTTGCTTTTCACCTGTGTAGAATGGAGAAGACTTTCATGAAACAGACTTTCGTGAAAACATGCGCTATTATCTTCTCTAACCTATTATATTAAAAAAATATAAAAAATAAAAATTATTATTACTAGGGATTGCATGGCAAGTTTATGAACTAAGTATAGTCTTGAGTTATTTGAAAAAATGACTTTTTATATAGTTTAGTAAATAAATGATTTATTTCCAAATCATTTGGTTTTATTTAATTTAAAGGATTGAAAATAAATCCCACTCGCGAATCACGACTGATGCAAGGAGACTGGGCCACTCCCAATGGCAGCAGCTACCTGGATATGAGAGCCCACAAAGAATTAGAAATTGGACTTCTGGAGCGAGGGCCAGCCGTTTGATAATAGGCTGAACCTCTGCAGTGGACGGCAACCATGCTTCTGGGCTTTCCATGCAACGCTGCGGACCAAATGTGACTGTTTAGAGAACATGCTTTTAAAAAAAAAAAATTAATTTTTTTGATTTATATTTATATTAAAAAAGTATAAATATAAATTGAAAAAAATAAAACCACAATAAAATATAAAAAAAATGAACAATGAAGCGTGCACAATAAAAACAAAATGCTTTTATATAACAAGTACTTGTGATTATATCGTTTAAAATTACGGTAACTTCTCAAGTGTTTTTTATTTGATAAAGTATTAGATTATTTTTTTTAAATATTTTATTCTTTTAATTTAATAATATAAAAAACATTTTAATATATTTAAAACATTTTAAAAAAAGCATCTTGTAGCTCTTAGAAAACACACGTGCAACAAGCACGTGCCCACCCGCCAATTTCCCGCCAAATCTTCGCGCTAAAATATGTGCGCATAAATTCCCTAAATCAGCCCTCACCTTCCTCTCTCTCTTCACAGAAAAGGGGAGTGAGAGAATTTTTCAGTCAAGATGTCAGGGTGGGACGAAGGAGCTGTGTACTACAGCGACCAGGCGCAATTCCCGGAATCGGGATCCGATGCGGCGGCCGCAACTCCAAGCCGCCACTCCATCCTCCGTAAATTCAAGGAATTCATCCGAAACTTCGAGGCTGATAAAAATGTTTTCCCTTACCGCGAAAGTCTCGTCAATAATCCCAGATCTCTCCTTGTCCACCTCGAAGACCTCCTCGCTTTCGACGCCGAGCTTCCATCCCTCCTCCGGTCCTCTCCCTCCGATTACTTGCCCTTGGTACGCTCGCCCCCGTTTACATCTTAAATTTACTCTAGTTGTTGGTCCTTGCTGCGTGCCTCTATGAGATCTAATTGGATTTCTTTGCTTGTATTTAGTTTGAGACGGCGGCAGCGGAGGTGTTGCAGAGTCTGAGGTTGAAGGAGCAAGGAGAGAGCGGGGAAATGAAGGAGCCGGAGACGAGAGAAGTGCAGATTTTGTTGAGTTCGAAGGAGGATCCTGTTTCAATGCGATTGCTCGGGGTTAGTAGCTTTTTATTTTTTATCTGATTAAATTAGGGGATTTGGAAGGCAAGCTGCCTGTGATTTACTTAGATACAGTCAGTTTAATTTAGGGTTTTTCAATTTATTGGCTGGCTGCCGCTTGCGGAAGAAAAAGTATCTAGGCAAGTATTTGTTTTTAATTCATGTTTTTGTGTGTAGGCTCAATACATTTCAAAGCTGATTAAGATATCTGGGATTACTATATCTGCTTCAAGAGTTAAGGCAAAGGCAACTTATGTGAGTTTAGTGTGTAAGAATTGTCAAAGTACAAGGGAAGTTCCATGTCGTCCAGGCCTTGGTGGGGCAATCGTGCCACGTTCTTGTGACCATGTTCCTCAGGTTTATTTCTAATCCTTTGTTGCAAATCCATGCATTTAATGGTTTTGGGGCTCCAAATTCCATTTTTTTTGTGGGATTTTGTGCAGACTGGTGAAGAACCGTGCCCTATTGATCCTTGGATTGTGGTTCCAGATAAGAGCAAGTATGTTGATCAGCAAACCTTGAAAATGCAGGAGAATCCTGAGGTAATAATCTTGATTCTAGTCAATTGGATGGTGGTGTTGAGTTAAACAGCCATTTCTGACTGATTTTGTTTATGGTGATTTTAAAGGATGTCCCTACTGGGGAGCTTCCTAGAAACATGCTTCTCTCAGTGGATCGGCATCTTGTTCAAAAAATTGTACCTGGCACACGATTGACCATCATTGGGATTTATAGCATCTTTCAAGCAGCCAATTCATCAGCCTCGTAAGAATGATTATATTTCATATCTCCATGTATGTGCTTATTGTTTACTGGTAATTGATTTTTTGTTAATGGTTCAACTCTGCAGCCAGAGAGGAGCAGTTGCGGTTAGACAACCTTATATCAGGGTAGTTGGAATAGAAGAAATAAACGAGGCCAGTTCTCGAGGTCATGCAGCTTTCACTGTAGAAGAGGTACAAGTAGAGATCACCACTTATAACTGTTTTAATAACTTTCAGCACACACTTTTTTATTGCTCATGATAGATTCACCACTACTTTTTTCATGCATGACTGGTTTCTACACTTAAAAAAAAAAACTTGGTTAGAGTTTTAGATGCATGACAGTAGTTTTTATCAACTGCTGCTTACTTTTGGGAAGAGATAGGAGGTTAAAATTACCCTAGAAAAATTTCTAGTACTAGACAGGCTCTTCTCTTCTCTTCTCTTTTTCTGGCTTATACTCAATGCTGCCTTGCTGCTAGGAAACCTCCTGCTTGTGTTTTGGTCACTGATCACTGGCGGAAAACTGATTCTTTGTACCATGTGCAGGTAGAAGAATTCAAAAAATTTGCCTCAAGAACAGATGCATATGAAGTCATATGCTCCCAGATTGCTCCCTCTATATTTGGAGAAGAGAATGTGAAGAAAGCTGTGGCTTGTCTTTTATTTGGAGGATCGAGGAAGGTACATACCTTGAACCTCAATTGTTTGTTGGTTTGATGTTTATTGATGTTTGAACAACTGCTTCACAAGTGCAGAGTTTGCCAGATGGTGTAAAGTTGAGAGGTGATATTAATGTGTTGCTTTTGGGAGACCCATCTACTGCTAAATCACAGGTTAGTTCTTTATTCAGTTCTTAATTTATGAGTTGAGAGCTCTTTATAAGTTATAAGGTGTGTAGTTGTGGTCTCATTTACGCATCTTTCTGCTGAAAGGATTTCCCTGGTCTACTTATTTTTTTTCCAGCATGGAAAATCTTAATTATGGTAAAAGTTCATGATGTGTGCACACGCAAGCACCCACATGCATGCGTGTTTGTGTATGTTGATTATAATTTCCTTGCCTGTGAAGTTTCTCAAGTTTGTTGAGAAGACCGCTCCTGTGGCTGTATATACTTCTGGAAAAGGCTCGTCAGCTGCTGGTCTTACAGCTTCTGTTATACGAGATAACAGCACTGTAAGTTCTCAATCTTGTTTGGCATGTGTAGAAGTGGTGATTTTTCATTTATTGCTTTAAAAGTAATTTCTGTTTTAGCTAGCCAATATTCTTCTTGCACAACACTATGAAAGTCTTCTAATTTAAATCACAAATATTTGGCTGTCAGCGTGAATTTTATCTTGAAGGAGGAGCCATGGTTTTGGCCGATGGAGGTGTTGTCTGTATAGATGAGTTTGACAAAATGAGGCCAGAGGATAGGTAATTGAACTCAAAGTAGATAATCCTGTATCTTTCCGCTTGTGATTCCTAGGAATTCTTAAGATTTTGTGTCTATGCGGCTCAGGGTGGCTATTCACGAAGCCATGGAACAGCAAACAATATCTATTGCGAAAGCAGGAATAACTACCGTTCTCAATTCTAGGACATCAGTGCTTGCAGCTGCCAACCCTCCATCAGGTCGTTATGACGATCTCAAGGTTAGCAGCGACGTCTTTTGGTTCATCTTTCCCAAATTCTTAAAAGAAAGAATTTGATGTCATAAGCTAACAATTCTATTGCTCGCCTTTCAGACTGCACAGGAGAATATTGATTTACAGACAACCATCCTTTCTAGATTTGATTTAATCTTCATTGTGAAGGATAAAAGAGACTATGGTCGAGACAAGGTAATTTGCATACTCATCTGAAACATTTTCACCTGAGTTGATATTAGATCCTGCAGGGAAATGTGATTATTCTGTTATGTTTCTTGATGGATTTGAAGACACAGGACCATATAATCATATATGTTGGTGTGTATATTTATATGAAAACTAAATATGATTGTTATCAAAAAGCTTATTTTGATGAATTTAAAATAGCTAGTGTTTTGCATGCTTTCTTTTCTATTTCAAATTCCTGTGAGTCCTTGTGGCGTTTGAACTAAAATCTTCTGTTACAGATTATTGCTAGCCATATCATAAGGGTACATGCATCTGCCGATAGAACATCGAGCAATGGCAGAGCACCTAAAGAAGAGAATTGGCTGAAAAGGTATCTTTTTGTCAGACTTAAGGATACGCTCTTTACAATCCTTTTTTGGTGAGAAAACCATGAGAAGCTAATTGGTACAGGTTATGACTGTTTCAGGTACATAAAATACTGTCGAACTGAATGCCATCCCCGGCTGTCAGAATCTGCATCCAGTAGACTGCAGAATGAGTATGTCAGGTTCAGACAGGTATTTGCTGCCACATGCTAATTCTTTTCAAGAAAGAGCTATCATTTCTTTGATTGCTTGAGTTTAGATGCATTTTCTGTTAAACTCAATGTTTACACTTCTTGTTCCATTCCGCATTCCCTTCCATAATTTAGTTTTGACTGAGCAGATCTAATTACACAAATTGACTTCATTATTGGCCAACCAATCAACAACACTGCAAAGGATTCTTTTGAAAATTGTTTTAAATTATTTATTCATTATCACCATGTGCATTTGGCTAGAGGGTTACGGGCTGCTAGTCTGATATCTATCAATCTGGTGATTTGATTAGGATATGAGAAAGCAGGCAAATGAAACTGGGGAGGCTTCTGCAGTACCCATTACAGTAAGGCAGCTGGAAGCTATCATAAGATTGAGTGAGGCTCTTGCAAAGATGAAAATGTAAGTGTAGTTATTAAGGCTGGCAAGTTTGAGAGCCTGCACAGGTGCTTGTTTTACAATTTTCCCTTTGTTTATAGCTTGGTGTATTGATTTGCAACTTACTCATGAACTATTAATTAGGTCCCATGTTGCCACTGAAGCGGATGTGGTTGAAGCAGTAAATCTTTTTAAGGTTTCTACTGTCGAAGCAGCACAGTCTGGAATAAATCAACAAGTGACTCTCACTCCTGAGATAAAGGTTTGTCGATGTCATTGTTACTATTTGCTCTGTTTTCTGTCTGTCATGAGTTTCTCAACAACCTGTTCTGAATTTTATTGGCTTGTAATCTATCAATCACCTGCTTGATGTTTTTTTTTTTCAACAGCAAGCAGAAACTCAGATTAAGAGAAGATTAGGAATCGGCATGCGCATATCAGAAAGAAAGCTGATTGATGAACTTGCCAGAATGGGAATGAATGAATCAATTGTAAGCATTTAATTTCAATGCCATTCATTTGCTTCTCACTTTAGATATCTGGTTGAAACTCTTACTGTCACCTCTTCAAGTTCTCAAGAGTTTGATGCCCGGAAAAGAGTGGCCAGTGGCCACATAGAAATGTCGTGACATTTTGATAAATTAAAACACCTGTTATTTGTGCAATAATATGTCAGCCTGACTGCTGTCCATTATATAATGGAAGAAAGCAATACCCATTGCTATGATCTCCAGGGTTCACGGGACTTGTATAAGCCTAGCAAGTAGAATATCTATCTCTGAGATCTGAAATCATAGATGTCATATGTATTGTGTTTTTATCGATGATGTGATTGCATTTGGCAGGTGAGACGAGCTCTAATAGTAATGCACCAAAGGGATGAAATCGAATATAAGCATGAAAGGCGTGTCATTGTCCGGAAAGTATAATCTTATGCAGAATTGATGTTCGTGATTGAAAGCAAATTATGAGAAGCTGCCGTTCAGTGATGGTAACTAGGAAGTTAAGCAAAGCATGACTCGTGGATTTTGCTGGCATCATTATGGCTCAGCTATAATCCTGGCAACAGGTTAATCAACATATGCATGTGCAAATGTAGAATTGGCAGAAGTAAAAGGAGATTATCGAAGCAGTAATTGATTGTGTCTATTGATTTGAATTAGAGAATTTCTTTTTGTAACACATGCTAGTTAACTTGTATTGCTGATTTGCCAATCCTTTCTCATTTCTTACATTTTTACGGCCATTTGGTATGGTTGCTGGGTTTTTCTATCCTTCTGAAAACTGAAAACGGGAACTTGTTCGGCCGACGAGCAATTTGTTCCGGGGATAAATATGCTTGCTCCTTTGAAAGAAAATGGCGAGACTCAACCTCTAGCAACTTTACAAAGTGTGGTAGAAGAGGTAAAATGTGAACTTCTGTAAAATCAAGGCTGGATTAACTAAACTAAAAGTTAAATAAACTAAATTAAAAAGTTGCAGGGTGAAATTATATATATAAAAAAAGAGATGTAGAAAAAAAAGTGAGGGATAAAAATAATATATTGTTTAAATACAAATAAAAATAATTATAGAACATAAATATTTCTCTTCTTACAAAAATTCTGCAGCAACTATAAGGAAAAAAAAAGGTAGTTTTGTATTTATTTTTGTAAATCAAAAGAAACACTAAAATTTCAAGAACAATCCAAGATTAAAGGTTATAGGTAGAATAAATACTTGTGGGCAAGAGATTAACAATAAAATTTGAACAATAAGAGAAGGGGAAAGTTGACTGTCATTAGAAAGAGAAAGAGGGAGTTGAAGATCGAAATCTTGATTTTTACTGGGTAAGGTGTTCTAAACATGGTCTTATGAGTCGTTTCAAAATCGATTATGAATTGATATCTGGATATTGAATTATAGATATAGTTAAAAATTTAAGGAGAGGCCGGACAATAAAAATTTAATTTCTAGATAGTAATTATTTTATTTTTCTTCAGTTTACATGAGATTGTTGTTTTTTCAGTTTACATGAGATTGTTGTTTTTATCACAGGGATCTTACATAAAAAGTGCATAAACAAACACAGGACATTGGCAACATGCATGGGCATGGTTAATCACAAAACTAGTCCATTTTGGTTTTTAGTGTCAGCCAAATAACAACTTTTTCCTACAATCATACAACAATTCCCTGAAAACTTATTCTACTCAACTAAAGCTTAGTATTAACATACGAGTTTTGGGCAGAAAAAAGTTTGTCGACAAAACTTGGAGCCACACAGAAATACCTTTTCTGGTCTAGAATACAGCTTCCTTCTCCTTGAAAAATTTGTCATGGATCTCTTGAAGTATCAAGTTCCACACTGCTGGTATCCAATCAAATAACCAACTGGTGAAGTGCAAAAAAATTAGTATTTGCATGAAGCTAAAGATGGGCGCACGATCTCTATAATTACAGCAATCTTCATATTGGTCCAACGAACAAATGATTACAAATTAGAGAAAAAAAATCGTCCATTCCATTTTTTTCAGTTTGGTTATTATTTTTTTATAAAAACCAAATTAAACCGAAAATAATCATCCTTGTTTTTCTTCAAGAAAAAGAAAAAAAGTCTTCAAGAAAACTAAACGATACTTAGAAATTAGCACAAAACTTCGTTAAAGAGTCGATATCCAATCCTTCTTCCTCTCATCGGGCATGTCCAGGAAAATCTCTCTATACAAGGTGGAGTCATGAAGGGCCTTCACAGCCTTCCCATATGGGGCACCAGTAATTCCCAAAGCATTCAAAGCCTTTAAACACTCTTTCATGGCATTAACTTCACTATTAGTAAGTGAATTTGCCCCAACTCCACTAACCCTTGTGGATGATGATGTTGCTAACCTGTGTCCAAGCAAATCATTGTTTCTCTTTGATTGCTCCCCCATAGTTACCAAAGCTTTCTCTAAAATACTGCTACAGGTCCTTCTAGCCCTTTTCTTGTGGCCAGACTTGGAAGATTCACTAGGTTCAGACTCAGACACATTCTCTGAGACGATTATCACTCTTTCCCTGATGATGGCGATTCGGGAGATGAATGTGCATGCGCACCGGGAGTAGTTGCGTCATCAAAGACAAACACAAGTCCAGGTATTCTTTGCAACCCTTCCTCTTGAATCTTTTTGCCATTCTATGCACCTAAAATTATTAAGATATACAAGTTAAAACTCACTACCATAACCATCTCAAATCAAATATCTCACATAAAAATCATACATAGAATGTCACCTTGGACAACACCCTCCAGTGTTCATCAGCTGCTTCAACTTTCCCTGTTGTAGAATCATAACCAATCACAGTTTCTTGAGTCAAATTCTTGAAATTCCTTATCGAATTTTTCTTTGAGTGCTCAGATCATTGACTCTAGCATTCTTCACTTGGAACAGAGAATGTCTTAATTTTTTTTTTAAAAAGTCATCGATAAAACTGATAAGCCATTAAAGTGAAAAAAAAATGAATTAAATTATTTTTGTAGTAACATAACTTGCTGGAGTCAGGATCTTGGTGGGAAGAAGAGAGAGAACGGTGTGCAAAGCGGTTTCAAAACCCTTGGAAACGTTATTCTTGTGAAACACGAGTTCGAAACGCGTTTCCGTTTTTCTTAAAAGAGAAAACGAAAAACAATACCAAAGTACCAAGATACGTTTGCTTCTTTTGTTGCCAAAACGAAAAACGAAACGGATAACCTCAAATTAGCCCCCGTCCAATGACTCTATTCTGAATGGTCCTCTAGCTATATTGTTATACAATTTATTCCCTAATATATATAAAAATTCTCAATTTGATCCTTCCATAAAAAAATCATGCCCAGCTTCATCTACAGGATAAAATTCCACTCTCTCGATGAGTATTGAGGGACTAGCAGGGGGGGCATTCTTCCTTAACACAGAAATAGGGATGAGGGCAGAAGTCATTCCGTAGAAAACTCAAACTAGATTGTATATATAAATGTACATTGTATTTGATCTTCATGAATATATTTCTTGAAATTGATTTTTTAAATTGATTTTTTCTGAATTTGCCTTTCTATTATTTATATATTATTATATACTGACATTATAGTAAAGTTCAATATTTTATAATATTCTCGTGTTTATACCCTATGTTGTTGTTATTTTGTATTTACTATTCAATATTATTTTATGATCACAAAAATAATATTTTTGGGCATGTTTTGTCTTGAGTTAGATGAAAAAAAGAAATTCCTGCATCTTCTCCCTATTAAATATGAATGCACCAATAAAATAATAAAAAAATATAGATAGAATCATACTTGGCTTGATTTAATAAATTAACTCGATAATTTATTAATTCGAGATCTAGTTTGAGTTAATAAAAAATTATGGTTTTTTTATATGAAAATAACTTTTTTTTGATTTCTTACTAAAAAAAAAACCTAGATTAATTCAAATTAATTTATCCAATTCACTA
>Ga0307515_10002485_pt1 | contig 40060 bp, 31 predicted proteins | sample 17_EM_MG_FD_194513 | JGI IMG/M metagenome (GOLD analysis project Ga0307515, IMG submission 194513) | Populus trichocarpa ectomycorrhiza microbial communities from riparian zone in the Pacific Northwest, United States - 17_EM | ecosystem: Host-associated > Plants > Roots > Unclassified | place... | reverse complement strand
GTGGCGTGTGGGGTGTGGCGTGTGGCGTGTGGGGTGTGGGGTGTGGCGTGTGGCGTGTGGCGTGTGGCGTGTGGCGTGTGGCGTGTGGCGTGTGGCGTGTGGCGTGTGGCGTGTAGTATGTGGCGTGTGGCGTGTACCAAGTTGCCAGCTGCATATGGATGCTGAAATCATGTTGTTGGTCGATATGGTAGTCTGAAACTTGTCATTAAGGAGGCCACCATGACAAGACTGTACCATGGCTCAAGGTCACAGTTGTGACAATCGCAGCAATATTTTCAGCAGCCAATGTAGACATTTGGATCATTGGGAGAGCAGATCTCCAACTCAATATTCCCAGTCAAATCTGAAGCGATATTCCCATTGATGCAAGGTGTAAATGGGCATGTTTGGTCCAACGCTGATGGTCATAATAGTGATGGTGATCATGATGGTGATAGTGAAAGTGATGGTGATGGTGATGGTATCAAAAGCACTTAGTCAGGTAGATTGGGTACATCAACCCCAATTTCAAAGCATCATCTGACTTACTCCTTGTAATGGCCAAACCTTCCACAAACTAAGAGTTCAATCGGCCGAAAGATTCCTCTGGAAACCCAACTCCTGCTAATGCTCAGCTCTCTCAAGTGAAGCTCTCAATCAGGCTTCCAATCCGACTCCAAACCACACTGTCAAGCAGGGTTAGAAGTGGTTACTGAACATGATCTCAGTCGGTGTCAGCTCCAGTATAGCCTATCGGGAGTAACCAATAATAGTGGTTTGTCCACAGACAGCTGTGTGTTGTCCCATTGTAATATGTGCAGATGTCAACGAACAGACTATTGATGGTTTTCGACTGCCTGTTGTGCAAGGGTCCACTGGAAGTTGCCTGCGACCGGGGCATGTATCTGTATGAATGTAGTGCGATGAACAGTCGATTAGCACTTTTGATAATCCCAGGTTAATGCGAATATTATCGTGTGGGTCTGGCAGCTAACTCTAAGTTCTGTGAAGTCCTGTACATCACTCAGAATCATACATTCAAATTTCACCTTTTAGTTTGCATGTTGTATAAAATAGAATTAATTCTGTACATTTTGTAAATTAATTCAGTATCTTATTATTACATACATGTTCATCCATAGTTGAAGTTAATTCCAATATTATGGTGAAAAATCTAACCTGTGTATAATAACCCCTTATGTGATGTGATTAATAGTCCTTGATATTATATTTACATTTGTGATAGTTTTCCCTTAGTACCTGGACCACATACCCATAAATTTTGAATCTTGGCTGAATGATAAAAGTTGCTACCATCATTATCTATTATACAAATTACAAAATTTACCATGATGATTCATTTTCATTCAAATCTGAACTCTCTCAAAACCTCATAGTCCTTATATTATCTAAATTCTTTCTACTGTTGATTTACTTTCAATGTATACAAAGATATCTGCACATTTTTCTCTACTCATAAACTGTCCCTGCTTCAAAACAATTTCGTAATTGTCATGTCACAGTGAAATATAACATTGATGTGTTTATGAAACTATTTCTTTTATGGATGATATTGATATTGTTATATGTTACCTCTATGATTAGACATATAACTGTAGAGTTACAAAAATTTGCTTCTTTGATTCAGCCTCTCATATCTATTAAGCATTTCCAACTGACAATCCAGTGTCAATTCTCATACTGATAGAAATGAGAGACAATATTCTCATGTTGTGATCTGGATTTGTAATATTATTTTATTATTACTCTTAAACAGTTCATTTTCTGTAAAGCTATTTGTGGATATTAGATATATTCTCAACTGTACTTAACTCAAGACCTTTGGCGGGAGAGTAATCAAATATACTTTTTTGATCAATTGCACATTCTTGAGCTTTGCCACCAAGGAGATGACCATCTAGTCACAAATTTTAAATATAAAAAATTTCTATTGTGTCAGATACTGATGTACTGTGATGTCTACTGCCCAGCCTGATGATTTCAAGTACCCATTCTGGGTTTAAAACCAAGTGCACAATTCTAATTAGCATGTTTTGACAATATAAAGTATTTTGAATTACTTATATATATCATATCTTTTCTTCCTATCTACATACAGAATCACCTTGCACAATCTTACACAATTGGATATTTGTATTGGCCTTCTCAATTTCATATATAGTTGCCTTTTGAGTTGGTATAGCTTCTTTAAATTATTACTATTCACATGTACTCTTCTATATCTTCTGGATTACCTTGTAATTCTCTGGTTAGAACACACCTGGCAAACTAATATGAACTACTTCTGTTCTGTAATACTCTGTTACAATGAATAACTGGTACTTACACAATTTATATATAATAGAATTCAAATTACATCTTGTACCATATTGCTGAAATCAGATTACCAGGTGTAAATCTCACCATACTACTACCACAGATCAGGAATCACTGATATATAATACAAGCTGCCATTCTTGATGCGATCTCGGATAATATCTTTAAGTTCTAAGTTAATCTATATCTACTTTTCTAGTCATTCTTTTGGCAATTATAACTAGACACATTTTAGCCAATTTGTAAGCAGCATAATAACTATATTCAGTGGTTAATTTTATCACAATTTAAGGTATTTATTCTCATTAATACATGTCAAAATATTTTGATAACACCCACTCTTATTGCATCAAAATTGAATTCAGGACTGAAAATCATTTGGTGTACTGCTTACACTGTGTATGCTGTTGTAAAGTATTCTTCTAGTGAGCTCTATGTCTAGTGAGCTCTATGGGAACTTTGAATCTTACATTCAAGATTCATTTTCATTATCAACTTTCCAAATAATAATAATCCAGTGGAAGATTCCAGAATACATTGCAAAATAAGTAGTGTATTTATTGGTTATACGACAACAAATTAGTATTTCGAAACCTTTTAGAATACGATTTTCCCGATCTATTTCATATCTTCTTTCCATAATGTTTAATTTCCTATCTATACTGTATTATAAAACATTTCGTACAATCCAATACGATATTGCTGATCGTAATTACACCTGAATATACAGATGTATGCTTCATAATCATGTATAGTATTCAATATCATTAGAGTCACTTCATCCAAGAAATGCATTGTAATATTTTCCTTTTCTTCAACGCTGTAAAAAATAGGTTCAACTGTTTTATTCATTTAGTCCTTCAATCATCTAAATGTCAAGTTCAATAATATTGATATATTCTTTACTGATTGAAATATTCTATTGAGTATAGTATTACGATGAATCGGACAAATTGGCACAATTTTGACTGTTAACATGTGGTGGTCAAAAAACTGACTTATATGCAGTGGTATATATTCAATTGAAACTTCCAGTTCTTGTAACTTTCTCAGAATTTAGATTTTGATATTAATGCAATAATGGAAGTATTTTCTTTTTTCCAAACATATCCAATCTATTAGTATTATGGTATATTAATTATATATTACAGTATATGGGTAATCAGACAAGAATTGTCACTTTGTAACTACTTATTCATTTATGAACTACTACAGTTTAATTATTAGCAGTCCAATTTCATAATACAGTTAGCTATAACTGTTTGAATTTGTGTAATAGTACTCTCAGTAGTCTAGTTATTTGGTTTTCTCTCACAGTATCACTTATAGATTCAGGTGAGTATATAACAATCTGAATAGAAATCATATATATAAACCCAATCTTTCTATTCAGCTCTTCTAAATAGTATTTTAATATACAATTGGATTATATTTGCTCTAGGTGAATCTACACTATGACGTATCATGTCCCTTCTATGATGACTGTCTACCATTGATGTCATGCTATTCAAAGTATCTCATTTGACAATATTGATGCAAACACATAGTGATGATTCTGGAAAACTATTCTGCTATATATTTCTTATCAACTGAAATGAAAAACTTACTGAGATGAAATCAATGTGCAAAATGCCAGCAGTACAGTATATGCCAGAGCTGGGGTATGATGTAATAATCCAACATTACAATTACTCAAAATAATAGCACTGATTGTATAATATTGTACCTGCTAGTAAAGATTAACAGATATTATCTTTCAGCCAGTACAGAATAATCAGACTAAGTGAACTTTTGAAATATCGAATAAACAGGTTCAAATTTCAACTACATCATCTTGCACACATCCGATGGGAATACATTCTGGAAGACATTTTGGGACTGGATGAATATAATCCAATTAAAGACAGTTCAGATTTTGTTGAACGTGTTTAACCATTGTAATATTTCTGAATATGCAATGTATCTTATAGTAACTTTTCCTGTGTATCCATTCGAGTATTTTCAACCGGTACATAATAGCGACTTGTTGAGTTATTGCATATATGGCACCATGAATACAGGCAATCAGTTGTAAAATATATGAAACAAATATTCTATAGACTTTTAGATTTTACCAGTAATTTGTCCGCAAAATAAGATTCAATTAATGACTGTTTTGGGAGTTCACTAGGTTTGAATACAGTATGTAACAATTGGCAATAGTGTGAAGCATAGCTGCGACATAAACAGAACATGATATGTAATTTGAATCGCACTAATTCTGGAGTCAGTGAGTGGTATCAAATAAACCGAAACAGTATTCTATACAGCTGGTGTGCTGGTCTGGATTCCACAAAGAAATGTGGAAATCTGAGGACCTTAATTGCAGTGGAATATTACCAGTGCCTGGTACAGAATAGAATATACAGAGTTTGGTATAGGAGTTGAGAATATTTCCAATGGAATGCATTTACTTGAGTCCTTTATAATTCATGCCTATTTTGTCAATGTCCACAACTCATACCAATAATGTATTTAGTTGTTTAACTACTTAATATCTCAAAGTTTACTCAGTACTATCTCAGGGTACTGATTTTGATACTCTTTATACTATGGAACTTCATACTATCTGGAAATACTTCTAATAATGTCCTCCATTGAATGATGATTGTCTTGGGCTGCTGGATATATTATATTATATGCGGCCAAAGTTAGATAAGGACTTATTAAACATACTACTTGAATACTTCAATGCTTGCAAGGTGAACCATGAATTCAGAAATTGATTCACATTGGTAATATAACATTAGGATCTCTAAAACTATACAAGATTATATAACTAATTCCACAACAGTGCTAACTTTGGAAGAAAGTTTTTAAAATGATTTGAATGCCTACAATAATATATTTGTGCTATCAAATCATATCCAACAATAGTATTGGTGAAATTGTAACTGACATGTTACACACACTGTGCAAATTCTTTTACATTGTCAACCTGTTGGATTCTGCTAATCTGTTTCTCCCTGTACTTCACAACAGTAATGTGATTGCACACTTTCTGAGGTGATTGTGTGGATAAGATAATATTAAAGTCTATCATGTTCAACATTAATGATTAGTTACTACCCAACTTCAATTGGTTAGAAATAAAATGATTGTTACAATTCATGCTTCAATAATAAGTCCTATTTACAGTGCTGAAACGATAACTACAATATAATAATGGCAGTTCTAAATGTAACAGAGTATCCTACAAATGAAAGGTATACACTGGTCAAATGCGGATTTACAGAAGGCAAATAACTTATTAACATGACTTGTAAATTATGTAATACCAGTTCGATACAAGGTATTTTATACACTATTCCATTGTTACAAGCTACCGCCATTGAAATTTATCAGTTTGCAAGGTCACATACACCTATGTAGACTCTAGAAGCAACTTGTGCAATGGAAAACTGGAGTAGAAGGGAAGGTAGATAGGAATGGCAATATAACTTTCAATATTCAGCTACAGTTTATGATTCACAAATGTATAACCAACATTTGAGTAATATCCAGAATTTGCCAGACTCAAAGGCACCTTACTTGCCATAAGTAGCAAAAGATGCATGGTAATTTCTCAATTAAGCAGATGTAGTTCTAAGAGAAATTAGCAACCTGCTGACTTGTATGTATAGCTTCATGGTAGACAATAGGTAATCAAAAGATCTGTACAATGAACAAACAGTATAAAATATGCTTCAAATAACAACAATGTGGTAGGGAAACTATATTGTGCAAGCAATGTGGTACATGGCTTCCAACAACAAGTTCAGTATAAATATGCAGTAATGGCAAAATATCAAACTTCTAAAATGTTATATTTTTCCCATAATACTATTAATAATATTCGACCAATACTCAAAGACAATACCACGTGTATTAGCCACAACTTGCAGCAGCATACAGTGTATTATTATATACTTCAAAGGTTATTAAATTTTGAATCCATCAGTTTTTACAGTCTACTCTCGATCACTAATCAATCACAATATATGGTTACACTTTATTTGCAGCAATTTGGCCATTAACAGAGAGACCTTAGCATTTACCATACATAAACCTACATTAGTAAATCCAAAAAAACACCAGAATACTGAGAATACAGATCTAACAAATTGATATTACTTTGTACAAGATAGCGATGTTATACAATTTTCAACTTTGGCTATTATTTATCTCTCTGTAATATTTATTACTGGGGAAAATGACAGGATTTGTTGGTGTTAAATTATGATGAAAATATACTCATTGACAGTATATTCATTTCCTACCAGATTAGGATTTTACCTTACTGGCATCAATTTTTCAATTCTGCTTCAGTTCAATTTTTAGGACTGAACTGCAAAATTTAACATAACAATGCCAATCAAAGCATTCTACTTGAGACTTATAAAATTTACGTTCAATATATCCAGAGTGAGTATAATAACCTTTACCAACTATGTAAGAATCATTGCTATCATTTCTGGTATGACACTACAGCTGAACTCAATCTAATCCGGTCCTCTAATTTCTGACACAGCTACCAACTATGAAATCTTTTTTAATCTATTCCAAGTATTACAGGAATACCAATAAATTGGTATTACATCTTCAAGTACAAGAATATGTAATGCAATTCCCAACAAACTACAACAATCTCTGCCATTAAACTGATGTATGGATAGGTACATCTGCATTGTAAAATAGACTTATAAAATATATACTATTCCCTTTAGTGAAATACTTGAATATGCAGATTACATTGAATTGAATTGATAGGGTATAGCTGTTGGAAACATGTGAAGATAACTATACACACTGTAGTGCATATTAATCTGGATATGTAAATCAGATATATGGATAATAAACAGTTTATTAAAGTTTATTTTTGAATCTAAAAATTATGTTCCTGCTGTTATGAAGTATGGCTTCAGATTTCAGGTACACGTGAATAGTCATTGAAAAGATGATAGTAGTTCCAGAATTTCAAAATAGTTTGCCAACGAATAAGTATTGTTCTAACTAATACTGATAAGAACTTCATATTTATGATAATGCTTTCAGATATGGTTGCAGACAGCGAGAAGTATTTAGTATCTACAGGTCCCACACTTCAGAAATCAGTTAATTAAGGAATTATTTCAAAGTATCTGGAATAACCAATATAATCATATAAACTAGTCAAATTGGTTAGTTATAATTTCTGAACTATATTATATTTTGCAGAAGTAGAATACTTTTATAACCATTTCAGTAATTATTTCTCTGTATATGTAGGTATATTCTAATATAGAGTCAGACAGTTATATATAACTTTATGCAGTCTACATTGACTATACCAATCAAGGAGACTATTGCAAACAATGGTATTAATATAGCTATATTAGCAAATTTGGATCAGTTTAACAGCTATTGGAATGTCTTCCTGATGCTGTTTTTATTATGGGACAAGGTTCCTTGTAAGGAGCAATATTATTAAATACAAGCAGAAGAGGGATATTGGTAATGAATAGAGTAGCCAACAGAGATTGATAAATACAAAGGTATTGCAATATTACTGCATAGTAGTTACAGAATTATTTATTGTAATAAGTCAGTAGTTTGATAATTGATAATATAGTGTGAAATCACATGAATATATTTATAACAATTTAGTTGGTGGTATATAAGATATGATTTAGGATTTTGAAAAATAAAATACAGAAAGGAGAAATGTTGAAGACTATCAATTAAATTCCATGTACAGAGAAATAGTTTAAGATTAGTGGATTTCATATTCCAGTGTGTGTTATCTTTCTTTTGTATGAGAACTGACTGGTGACTTTGAAAGCACAACTAGTCCATCATTTCGTGTTGGAATCTTCAAATCTTAGAGTATTTCATTACAATCAATCAGGCTATCATTGGTATAGTATTCAATCTATTGCATGTATCAATTTCCAATATACTTTACAGCATCCTCCAACGCTTTCAGGTCGATTTGTGTCCAATAAAATGAGATCAGCAGCTGTAATGGTATATTTGGATCATAATTGAATGTTACTTGTCAGATAATCAGATGTAAGAACAATTGTACCATTTGCTCCAGTTTTCTGGTGTACTCTAATCTTAGCAATGCATCCACTTGGTTGTTTCTAGAGTTTCATTTCTACAACATACTGGTGTATTATATATCTTATTTAGGTATCCAGTTTTCACAATTACAACAAGACATACTATGTTATAAGGTTACTTGTTTTCTGAATCTATATCACTATATCTTGACATACATTTAATTATTCCACAGACAGTATTTGAGTACTCTTAGAGGCACACCTGAAGATGTCATTGATGGTGTTAGAAATGTACAAGAGCGGATGGAACTCAAGTAAAGATGAACACGTACTTGGTAATCCTGTTGGGTGTAAATGACAGTTGCATCTGAGTGAATATAAATACACCACTTGATGATCATGCTGAATGCTAATGGACCCAACTGCAGAGTCAACATAGAAATAGCCTTAAAGATTATTATGGAGTCAACAATAATATTAACTTGGATGAAAACTTCATGACCGCATTAGGTGCAAAAGTGGGTCTTAGAAATTGACCAAATTACACTCAGTCAATCTGAGTGGACTTGAAATGACAAATGTACAGCGAGATAGAATAAACAATAGTACACTATACATACTAAGCAATGTAATAATTGACAAAATGTGGGAAGTGCAATAATTGTCTTCTGAGCAGGTTTACCATGGTTAATGTGGGTACTCAGTATGAACTTATGCTTCTGGTATATACAGAAATAGTTAAACAACGTAACTTTGTATTGCCAAATCATGGTATTGTTGGAGAAAAGAAACAGAGAGATTTCAGAGATCAGATGGATCAGAAAGATGAGAGAGATCAGAGAGATCAGAGATGGAGAGATGTGGAAATGGAGAACGATATCAGCAAAATGAGAAACTTCGAGAATTCCATCTGCCAAAGTGATTTTACCAACATGATCTTGCAGAATATTACACTAATCTGGTAGGAATAATCTCCAATGCCTGTGAAACCATGTCTAATTTCAACTTGTGTCACCCTTAAGTCCCCTATCTCCTCAATTCTTCGTTTATTATCACCTATCTCCATTACCCATTAGCAGCTTTCTGGTATACATCTTATGCACCATCTGAGAATACACAGTTACATTCTCCCCCTTTGAGTCAACATGTAATAAAGTTAATTGACACTGGGTATACAGATTAACAGTCATCAGCAAGTAGGTGATCTCTACTCTGTCTGCACGTAAAATATATATTGATCTCTACATGTAGTCTCAGTTTACAGGAAGGCTTCCTCCAGAAAAATCACCTTCAGCCTGCTCTCCAAGAGCAAAGTCTCTACCCATTCTCATCATTACAAGTGAACCCATTACAACAAGCTCTGATGACATTGTCCCAATATGTGTATTGTCTAGAGCAAGTTGTGATCATTCCCCTCCAATTTCCCCAATCACAACCTATATGGCATGTTGAATTTTGCTAAATAGTCAAAACCAACTGTACTCTGTACATTGCAAAACAATGCCTTCATGTATTGTATATTACCACCAGTACATTGACTTGATCTCAATCTCCAATAGTATTTATTGGTTTACCCCATCTCCAATGGCAAGTTTGTTTGATTACAGCCTCCAAGAGCACTGAGTACACTTCCCAAAATCACATCCTTATTGATCTTATATGCATCTCCCTTTATCATTCTATGCAAACTCCACTATCATTCCAGCACAAGTTTCTTGTGTATACTTCAGTTTCATTTGGAGCCAGCTTATTCAGAATCAATGTAGATAGATTAGTTAAGAAAATCTATATTAATACCTGATTGTATGAACAAAATACATGAGTATTACAATTAATTATTTATTAATAGTAGCTATTTTTGAAACTGGTAAATATCTGGTATACTAACAGTACTGTAAATAATTATATCTGTTGGTAGTATGTTCACTGTCCAGACAAATGCTCCATAACATAGTACTTATAAATTTTAAATAAACCCAATATGCTATCTGTACTAACAAGTAGCACTTTGTATCATTGTCTGCACTAGTTGATATTTACTAATGTCTGATAAGTATTCATTGGTACTTCCAGCTACTTCCAGATGCTAGTGCAATGGTCCAAGTAGCATTCAATTTTGGCAATTTCATAATTATAATAAGACTTTGCTTCAATATTTCCAGCATTACCCAAAGTCTCTATTTGATGTTGAAACTATTATATGTATATAGATGTGGGTGTTATTGATACACAGTGACCACAAAGTATTGGCATTGGTTGACTGTTACATTATACTTTGATCTCCTAGACTTCAGTTTCTGAACTCACAAGTTCTCTTTCATTTACATCCACAAGTTTCAGTTCCACCACAAAGCATTCCATTTATGACATCAGCAGTACCAAGCCCACTTGGAGCTTCTGGTTTTAAATTTAGAATATCTCAATTATTCATTGGACTGTTGTGTGAAATAGTCCATTTTCAGTAGTCTTTTGGTAATAGTAAAGCATTGCTTCATATATTGAATATATAATTAATTACTGAGATGGAGATGAAACTATTTGTAGTATACATTTCAAATATAGAACAAATTGTATCCAAACCAACATTTGAAGTCTTGGGAGAAACATTATTGATTTTATGATTTTTGGTACTTGACTTTATGTGTCACTTGTTTGGCATTGGTACACATACTCAGCCTTTCAATACTTGTAGCGCATCATTTCATTTGCTCGACATTCATCCTCTTGCTTGGCTTACTACAGATACTCATTCTTAGAACGCTTACTTGATCTGACAAGATTTGCTTAACAATCCTGTACTGGATTGGTGTCAGAAGTACAATTGGTATATGTTGGCTGGGTAGTCCATTTGTATATATATATCGACTAGTTTTAAATATAAACTACACATACTGCATATAAAACAACATGATTGTAACACTGTAACTTTCCCTCTGAACAGTGATTAGACATTGAATGCATTTGGTAAAATATATTGTCCAATGCTTTGAATATATCCAATTGAGTTTACTTGATAGATGCGATCTGGCAAGATATGAAAACAGGATTGCTGCATGATATGTAATTAGAATGAGATAGTATTTCGTGCACTCAATGTTATACAATATTTTGAATTGTGTTCAGTATTATTGCAGTCGTGATTTAGGTGGAACAATGTAGATTGACGGGATGTACAGTAATTGGAGATGAGAATACAATACATCCACAGAACGATTTAATCTCCAAACTATACCAAGATTCTATACTATACTAATTGGAATAATCAAAATGATATACCTGGAGCAGTTTGACAATACTAATGGAAATGGACTTTACAGACTAACATCTACATTAATACCAATGCTGATATACTTATGTAGAACTCCTCCATCTTGTACAGAGTACTTATAGATGACAAGGACAAGATTCAATGTCTCACAAATTACTATGATACTGCATAATAGTCAAAGACCATCTAATTGATATCATATAAGCTGATTGAAATAACCACAACTCACAGACAGAAATGTAAGTGATTGACATTATACCAACTGAGTAATATGATACTAAATATTTGGCATTATAGCAACTAATTATGATATTGATAGTGGTGCAGAAATCAAAGTGTGATTACAGTCAGATGTAAGAGACATCAGCAAAATACATCTCCGTTGGGGCGGAATGTCTCTGTCAGAGTGGATGTGCTCTGTCAGAGCCCTCAGAGACACCCAGTTGGCGGATTACTCCGCACCCGGCGTCGATACCACGCGTCGCGTTGCATATCGCCCTCCGATCGCCGTTTCGCCATTTCTTCTTGCTCTGTCGGTCTCCTATTTTAAACAAACAGTCTGGCGTTGTGGCCAACTGTGACCATACGTCGGGATGGGTTCGTTGGGTACACGCATGCATCGGGATTCCAATGAAATGGGTGACGCTGCGAAAATCTCTCCTCGCGTTCCTTCTACATTAAGCTCGAAGAGCGTAGGAAGAAGGTGAGAAGATATGATACTACCCGGCCCTGAGGATCCATGTAATGGCGTTGATCCACGGACAGACCGAGTGAGACCAAAAGTTGGGAAAGATAGAGTGTGTATCTTCGTTGTATGACAAGATGAGATGAAAATGAGATGTTGTCTATCTACCCCGGGGTCTCCCGAATATATACTCCGAGTCGCTGGTTTCCACCTCCGTTACCCCTGTATCTCAGTACACCCACCGTCGCTCATTCCACCTCCGTTACCTTTGCATCTTCATACACCGACCATCGCTCATTCCACCTCCGTTACCCCTGTATCTTCGTACACCTACCGTCGCTCAATCCACCTCCATTTCCCATGTATCTCGGTACACCGACCGTCGCTCCTTAACGATATACTTGGAGTCCGTGATCGATCGAGTTTGCAGATGCACTGGGAGGCGGTGATCGAGCGAGTTTGGAGATGCACTTGGAGGCCGAGATGGAATGAACTCAGCGATGCACTTGGAGGCCGTGATCGAGCGAGTCAGGAGATGCAATGGGAGGCCCAGATGGAGTGAACTCAGAGATGCACTTGGAGGCCGTGATCGAGCAGGCTTGGAGATGCACTGGGAGGCCGGGATAGAGTGAACTCAGAGATGCACTTGAAGGCCGTGATCGAGCGAGTTTCGAGATGCACTGGGAGGCCGAGATGGAGTGAACTGTGAGATGCACTTCGAGGCCGTGATCCATTGAGTTTGGAGATGCACTGGGAGGCGGTGACCGAGCAAGTTTGGAGATGCACTCGGTGTTAACTCATGATTATGGCATGGAGAGATAGAGAGGGATGACTTAACTTCATGTTCCTAGGTGATGGTAGAGTTGATCACAAGAAAGAGAGAGATGAGAGGAGATTGAGGAAATCATCATGAAAAACTGAGACTTAAGAGAATTTCGTGTGCGAGTCAATTGACCATCCCCGATATGGCAGGTAAGAGTCCTGATCCGGCTGGTAATAACACCGATATGAGGTCTTCTAAACCCAATTGGGCAAGTGGTACCCCTGATTTCCCATAGCCGCTCGTATCCTCCAGATCGTTCTCATCTTCATTCCCCATCTCTCTCTTTCTTGTCCACAACTCTACCATTATCGCAAGAACACAAAGTTAAGTCATCCCTCTCTATCTCTCCATGCCATCATCATGAGTTAACACTAAGTGCAGCATACACCGAGTACAGCATACACCGAGTACAGCGTACGCTTAAGATTGTCTGTCGTCCCTTCATTCTCACAATTGTGAGTGGACCCCTGAATGTAGCTTCAGCTTCCGGTGTACCTCCCTACCGATCAACCTCCACCAGCCGGTTCTCCATACGAGCTTCAAAGGTAACGTCACCTTGTCACATTCCCACAGTTGCGAGTTAACTACCGCATGAATTGAGTCCCGGCGCGCCGTCCATTAACCGACTCCAAGTACTCATCCAAACTCACTCGATCACGGCCTCCAAGTGCATCTCCAAACCCGCTCGATCGCGGCCTCAAAGTGTATCTCCAGACTCGATCGATCACGGCCTCCAAGTGCATCTCTGAGTTCACTCCATCTCGGCCTCCCAGTGCATCTCCAAACTCGCTCTATCACGGCCTGCAAGTGCTTCTCTGAGTTCACTCCATCTTGGCCTCCAAGTCCATCTCCAAACTCGATCGATCACGGCCTCCTAGTGCATCTCCACACTCGCTCGATCGCGGCCTCCAAGTGTATCTCCAGACTCGTTCGATTACGGCCTGAAAGTTCGCAAAATCATGGCCTCCAAGTGCATATCCCCACCCTCGCTCAATCACGGCCTCCAAGTGTATCTCCAAATACGCTCGATTACCGCCTCCAAGTGCATCTCCAAAGTCGCTCGATCACGGCCTCGGAGTATATCTCTGAGTTCACTTGATCGTCATTTTCAGGCACTCCTCGAATTGCTCTCAAGCTCCGCCTACAGCCAGTCCAGATATAGCGTGTGTAGATGGGTATCTATATAGATACATAGATACATAGATACGTAGATGAGCAAATAACTGAATACATGACTGTGATTCGAGGTGGTCCCAGATATGTCGCCGGCGCTCCCAGGTGCTCCCAGGCTTGTCGTCAGCGCTCCCAGGCTTGTCGCCGGCGCTCCCAGTCACTCTGAAGGCCGGCAGGAATGCCCTCCTAGAGTCTGATACTCCTGAAATTGACGCATCTAAGTTTACACTCCACATCCTCTCAGACCAGTGACTAAAATACATGTTGCTGATGCTATGCAACACGACTCGTCACCTGGGCGACGGGTAGCGTGGAATTCTCCGTCAGAGGTTACCAGGTTCCGTCAGCGCCGTCAGAGCCGTCCGGAACACCTGGGTGTTTCTGACGGTAACTAGAGATGTTGCTAATGGATAAGCCTAGATTGTACAGATGTAAGAACGTATGAGTAGAGTATGATACTAGGCAGCCTGATACCACCGCTAAGCATGGGATGACTGGAGTTTGAGAGATTCTGGGAGAGCAGATGGCGATTCAATATAATATTGCAGGGTTTTTGATTGGCAATATTGATTTCAGACACTGCAGAATATAGGAATACAAGTGATATATATTACCTAGATAATGTCTTTTGTATAGATGTATTAGCTAGCCTTTGAGAATAGACTTTATACAATATGCACCTTATACTTAATCTTACAATACTCACTTTGCTATATTACACTCCATTAGCCTGTTACATTCTATCAGTATGGCTATAGTCACTTGACATTGCTATTCCACTCCAGGAAAAATAACTATATATAACACAGACCTTGGAAGAATGCTGTTTTTGGAATGCTGATTTATTGTGTACATGATATGTGGTGCTACAAGGTGTTTTAGATCTGTGCATTAACTGGATTATTATAATAAATATGCAATTATGTATGCTTTGTACTATATATGATACAGCATACAATAGACCTGAAATCAAGATGCCAAGTGCACTTCATCGGATGTTTCCACGCATGCTCCAGAATTCCCTCCTGATTGTACTGCATTTTACACTCTAAGGCTGGGTGACACCCTATTCCAAATAAGTACTCCAGATACCCCCAAATACTCTCTGAGTTCTCTTCCAAGTACATTTCCATGTACACTCTCACTTATACTTTCAAGTATACACTCTGGTACACTTTCCAATACACTCAGTTACACCCTCCCAGCTGTTTGTCTTTTCTTTACTAATTACACACTAAGCAAGCTTCCAAGTATACATCTAAGTATGCTTCAATGTATGTTGCAATATACACTGTCAACTGCACTCCTGACCATTCTCTCTAGTATATGCCCAAATTATCTCAATGGTACACTTCAAGACTGCTTGACTGTATACTTCCAAATAAGCTTTCTAGATACTTCCACATACACCTTCAAATACATGTTCAATTTCATATCCAATTATGCTGCTAAGTACACCTCCCAGTTTCTCTAATGTATACTTGCACCATACTCTCATGTATAGTCCCAGATATACTCTCCAGTATACCCCCAATTGCACTGGAAGGTATACTCCCCACCTACTGGCTCTATGCTGCCAAGTCCTCTCCCGAGTGGCAACATGCTTCCAATCTTACTTTACTATAGCTTTCATATGTACTTCTACATATTCAATTCAGAGACATGTTGAGTTGCAGGTACTTCAAACTAGTAGACAGGATGCAGAGGGTTTGTGACAGATGGTGGGTGGCAGGTGGCAGGTAGTGTGTAGTAGATGCAGGGTGGTAGGTGGAAGGGATTAGGTTGCAGATGGTAGAGGGCAGATAGTGCGTTACAGGTGATGAGTGATGGGTGTCAGAGGGTGGGCAGCATGTGATAATAGCAGGTGATGTGTAGCCAGTAGTGTACGGTGTCTCAAATCTTGACATTGAAGAACATTATGATTAGAATCAAAACATTACCATGGCCATTATTACTAGATTTCACAATGCCTCATAGCCATGATGGTGATAATTGCAGCCTTGTATTTGACAGTGGCTGTGGACTACAGGGTATTTGGGAAAGTAAATCTCCAACTCAGATTTTCATGCGAAATCTGCTACCCACTTGTCAGTAAGTGTTGGCATATGTATGCATTCAGTCTAGAAGTTATACTATTGATAGCAATGGTGGTGGTAATTGCAATGGCAATGGTGTCGGGGATGGTGATCATAGAACCAGAAGTGTGCAGATATGTAAGTTGGATACATCAATGTCAATGTCAAAGCATTTACAGATTTAGAGCTATCTATCAATCAAAGCTTCCACAAACTCAGAGTTTTCCATCTACAAACAGCTTCTTATAGAACACACTACTGCTCCCACTGTACAGCATTCTCAAGCGCAATTTCCTAAGTAGACTATCTAACAGACAATCATGTAGGCTATTCAAGCATGCTATCACACAGGCTATCAAGTAGATTCTCATGTAGACTACCAAACAAACTGTCAAGCAGGCTTCCCAGAAGACTCTCAAGTACCAGAGCAATCTACAGTTGACTTGCAGCAATAGTGTGTACAGTACCAGTATAACAGCAAAGAGTTCAAATAGTGCAGAAATGTATAGGTCTCTCTGCAGCTACTAGCAAAATATAGATTCTTGGTTATCACAAAAATTGCAATCAAAGAACTATAGGTGAGTGTACAATGAACCGTGTATAGGTGTTTATAGTAAGTTCGCTCTGAGCTGTACAGATATACATGTACTTGTAGTGCAGCGCATAATCAATTTGCACTATTGCTGATACAGTATTGTATTGCTACACATGCATAGAGTACTCTGGTTTGCCATTTTCAATTATACTGTCAAAATAACCAGAAGCAACATACATGATTACAAACCTGAAGATATAGTAATATGCCATGAGAAGTTTTAAATCTTATTGCTATCACTAGCTAACCCATCTATTTTACAGTTGATAATGGTTAATTGTCATATGGACATATTTGCTGTATGAATTGTACAATAGCAAAAACTATAACAAAGTACTAATTGCAGTGCAAATAAACTACAAACTACATTACTATCTTGGATAAGTGGTAACTACTATTATACCCACTACTCTCACTGATCTCATCAATTCTGAGCCAAATAGCATTTACAAAAAGTAGAGTAGATAATACAGAAACTTGAAATGGCATGTACAGAGAGGTGTGGAGGTGGGGAGATGGATACTAAAGTTGCTACTTGCCTGACTTCTACTGTTTTTCACCTGATATATATCACCTATCATGTATCTTACATCTTATGCTCCTTTCTATACTCAAATTCAAGCTCTGGCTGGGAACTGGCTGGAGATACTAGCAGCAAAGTAATCTCCAGCTCTAGTACCTGTACAACTATATAATATATTCAGTATCAGCTTGATAGATATCTTATGGTTATTACTACCACACCTTTAATTCTTTCTGAACATTGCCCAAAGAACTGCTCTACTTAATTTTACATGTGAGATATATCAAACAATAAATAAATAAAGTTATTCTTGTTTCTATATAGTCAAATTTAAATTCAAGGGTCCATTCATCTATTCAGTATTCATAATTATAGATGTGATTTTCTGTCAAGTACAGTATTGCTTTCTGCAATGATACAATCGTAACAGGTATATATTCTGCAATTCCACTGAAAGATTATAGTATAGTACAGGTCAGATGAACATTGTATTAATTGTGGGAATTTGATTCAGAAGTATTACAAAATTGTTCATAAGTTTTCAAAGTCAGAGATAATACAGGTTAAAAAAGATAATAGAGATTGTCTATTTGATTCAATTGTTGTAAAACTACTATTATAAACTATATTTCACAGGCAGAGTGAAGTTAAAATCGAATAATTAGATATAGCAGTAGAAATAGGAGACATGGCATTGTGCTCAAACTATATATTAACAGTATTTAGCTAGGTGGTCATAGTGATGGTACTGTGTATAAAGCACCATTAGTAGGTTAGATAACTATACATTTGTAATAAACTCTACCAAGTTACCTAAATTGATTAGTAGTATTGTTTTTATCATGATATCCTCAATTGCAACTAATTATTATAACTCTCATTATTCTATATTTCTGTAGTATAACATCCATTGAACAATAACCTCAAACTGAGACTGACAGTTACAAGAAGTACAGAATTATTAGGGTCCAATTGACTCCAATCTGATGTCAGACCATGTAAAGTTAAGATATAAATTTGTTGTAATTTTTGGATGTAATTACTATATCTGGAATCTTTCAAATTTTTTACATATAATTGAAAATGGATGACACTCATAAGTTTTCACAATATCTTAACCCATTATTTTCACAATTCTGTTACCAAAAATAGTACTTCTAATAATAGTGACTATAACATCAACCTGTGTTAGATCCAGAAATGCCTGAACAGCGCGGAAATATATTATTACAAAGATGAAGTGAGTTATATCCATTCCAACCAGGTGGTTCAAATGATAGCTACCATCCATATACAAAATATAGCTCTTAGATTGTAAAGTTCAACAACTTTCATTTCAAGAGTCAAGAATATGTGATCTGTTATAAACAAGTTACATTTGGCCTGTGGTACTACTCAGCAGAATTCACAATATTGATTAATACGATAACATTATTGATAGTCTATTGTGAATTTTCAGTGATATTGTAATTGAGCTCGGCACTGTGTCATAATATACTAGAATTTTTGAAAGATGATGCATGCAATCTTTCACTATCATATCTAGTAGATTATACAATTGAAAGATTAGATTATTAATAAATAGTGCTGTCATAAGAATGGTGGGTAATGTATATCAACTATACACAGTATCCTCTATTCAATAACATTCCTCAACAAGATTAACATAGCCAATTGTCTGCCACCTCTTACAAGTACGATGTAATGTAATTCTGTAGTCTTCCTTTTGAACATACATCTCCATTATACTCTGCAAGAATTCTAAATTCCAATTCGTAATTCATCAACATTCAAATTTCCATATATCTTACCCTAACATTGCCATCTGCATGATCATAGTTAAAGGTATTAATATACAATTCAGAATATTGGAAAGCTGTAGTTCTAGCTACTGTTAGTAAATTTTGAGAAGCTTTGTTGAAATTTGATTGTTAGTATACTCTATTGAGGACTATTTTCCATTTATTTAGTAGTTTAAAGCTTCCATTTAATTAGCACCAAAGCAGCTATATGTATTTTACACAGTGAATAGATATTCGTATGGTGACATACTTCAAGGTAGACTCTTTATCCAAATGCCAAACTATTACCAACTTGATTTGAATCAGATTATTGTTGGTTGAATGCTATTATTTGATGATTATACATTCTTTCCATGTTATATTACCTTATACACATACGGTAGGTTGTCAGTCGGCTGCATGTACAGCACGTAAGGCCTTTTCTAAGTAGACTCATTAGAACTGAACCAAACAAAATTATCATTTTGTTTTTTAAACTCTCACGAATTATTGTTCATGAACTCAGTTATTGTATCCATACTGTTATAATCCCCAGTTAGTGTTAAAGTATATCACATTTCCACAGTTCTGTTTCTGCCTCTGCAGTCTTTGCCACTATATTTGTAAGGACAAGCATTGTAACCCAACTGTGTACTGCTGTCTCCTTACTCTTCTATCAACTAACTGTTGTGTAAGTCTTATTATTCAAGGTGTAATTTGAATACTACAGTATTGACTACAATGGCATGTTACACATCTCACTTTGCCTGTCACCTTGCAGAACTAACATAATCCAGTTTACAGAATGTATTCTAATGCCAAGGTAGATTGTAGTGCTAATATGAGAATTAATCAGAACTATTGCAGATATATAGTTCATAGTCCACAAGATACCTTTTATATTACAGATGCCTCTGTTCTCAAGATAAATAAGTACACTGACAGAGTTGATATCATTAGACTATTTCAGAAAATACAATCAATGATTATAATGAACCTATGATTGTTATTTTATATCTTCAAACAGTGGGTGTCTCAGTTGATGATATTATGGAAGTAAATATTATTTAGGTTGTCATCCATCTGGATACATTTAGTCGAAAAGTTTTTCCAAATCTTCACAAATGGATAATCTATTACCTATAAGTACTAATATATTGCACTGGTAGAAAGAGGTATAATTTTCCACAGTTGGTAGAGAATATTTCAAACTTTCTTGGGTACCTCTTTAACTTTTGTAGTTTATTCTTTATAGCCACAATACCATTTTCAACTTTCAAGGTATACAATAACTGCAATGATGATATAATTGAAGTACTTTAATAGAACTGTCTATTGAATCATTCTAAGATAAAAATACATCTGCTTTTGTATGTTGTAAATGATATGTCAGTATATTCAATCTAAAAGGACCGATGCTGGAATTATTTCAGAACCACAACACTTATTGGACTGTTACAAAAGTCAACAATTGTTGTTATAACAATTATTTTAAGGCTTGCTACTCACCAGTTCAATCTACCACCCACTATATATGTATAGTGAAGAGTCAATTCTGTCTGTTTCAACTGTGTGAATGTGTACATGTGTCATCTCCTTCTTCTGTTTCCATTATTTTACTGATTACAATCTTACTTCTATTGAATTGAATTCCTTGTGTACATTAAAACATACAATATAATAACTGTTTGATATTGACCATCTTGATCATTTATTGCTTAACCATAGCAATGTATATGATATAATTCAATATTAAGAATATTGATATTATCAACGTACTACTCAATGCATTGGTATTAAGGGTTACAAAAATGACATCTAGTATACAATCTTGATCAAATTGAAAGTAATACTTTCACTAAGTAGAATTATTAATGAGAAGTTTGATAAAATCTGAGAGGCTATTTATACACTAGGCTAATTCAAAGGCATGCACTAGAAAAAGATTATTTCCACAGAGCATTGGCATGTCTATATCAATATGATAGTACAGTTAATTTCAAATCTCATATCTTTATTCCAATATTCCAGCCATTAACAAATAGGCAGGTTCAATCATTATGTAAGATAGTTTTGGACAGTGCATATTGTTATTGTGGAATTCCCTTTGTCACATCTCCTGAACAGAACCCAACCCACATGTTGACCAGTTAAGAACCATCACTATCCAGATAGCTTCAGTACAAGTATCAGGGTCATGCCAATTAAATTCTAAGAAAGAAAACCTTTATAAATACATCAATTAACAGAAGATCCCATGACAAGTGAAATATCACTAGCTTGAAACCCCTTCAGCCATCTGCCATACAGTTAACTAAGTGAATAGTGTATGAATCAAACGAATAAAATATATTCAGATATGAAAATTGAAGATTTAACAGTTATCTCAAGCAATTTGAAATTACCAATAAGTAGATTCACAGGAATAGCATCAATTACATAGTCCCCAGTCACTGGCCGTTATATATTAAAACTGTTTCAATCATTAGCAAATATAAAGTATCTGTAATATTGTGGTTTTGGAAAAATATGTATATCCCTTTGCCGGTAGTGGGCCCACAATAGGGCCCACTTTCGCGTGCGCTGTGTCTTCTCGCTTATAACCACACAGCCACCCACTCAAACCCTCCCCTAGAATATTATCAAATGAAAGATAACTCGTAGAAGCTTAGATATATGAATTCTTGTGGCAGTGTGACAAGTTCTGTAGTGCTGAGTTGCATATAAATAGCAGTACTTTGGAGATTGTGAGAGTACCATACTCCAGTCCAGCAGCAACCACCTTCCCACTCCCCATCTACCACACTGCAACCCGCAACAACCATGAGCAGAGAAGCCCTCAGACCTTGGAATATTAATGTCAGCTACCTACCCCCACCACTTATACTCTCATCTCCACCATCCTCACCAAAAAATGTAAAAAAACACAGTGCCAAGCATTGCTTCATGGACGATCACTCTGGTCCAAAGTGTACCACCTCCTGACCACCACCACCACCTACAATGGTACAGCAGTGACCAGTCATTATACCTGATATGTCTTCACCCACTGCTGAAGCTTCACCTACAATGCTCAACATTGATGATAAATATAGCTCCTCAGACAAAGCATATATTAAGCAAGCTGGGTCAATCACAGCTGATCACTTGGCCAAGCAGCATAAGAAAACACTCAAAAAACCAATTCAAAATTTGACAGATCATCCTAAGCTTCCCACATTCAACCCTACACAACCTATTTTGCCTCCTCACAATGCATGGAACTGATTGCCCATCTCATTCTGCAAGCTGGATGCTATTACTCCAATTCAAATTTTCACTCTCTTTCTTACCCACTCCATTATGGGACAACTTGTAGGCAACACCAATTCCTATGCCCAGCAGCAGCTTCTTGGGCTAGAGAAGGAGCAGCAGCATTCCTGGCAGCCAGTTACTGCTCAGGAGCTTTATCTCTGGCTGGCAATTCAAATTCATATGTGTCTTGTTGGAGTTCCTCCTGAGAGATACTTGATGAAGGATGGAGTTGACCTTCCCAAGGATGTATTACCACCAGCAGCCTACATTGGCAAGACTCGCATTCAGGAGATCCACCATTTCTTCCATATTTCTCCATACATTTCTGAGGATTTCCCAAGGAGCTGAAAGTTGTGAGAAATATCTAGTTGCCCTATCATTTTCGAAGTGGAGCTGTTAATGATGAGGTTGCAACCTTGCTATGGATGGACAGTTCTCCTGTCACCATGATGTCTACAATCCACCCTCTAAGTGATGACAATTCACTGGTGCTGAGATTGAGAAAGTATTCTGGCAACACAAGTACTAATACAAGTGGAGCAAATTCCACATTTCTTCCTGGAGAATGCCAGAAAGAGCTTGATATACCAGACATTGTTGATGCCTACAACCAACACAAGGTGGGTGTGGATGTGGCTGACCAGTATCAAACCTATTTTGATGCACAGCTCATATTCAGACGCAATTGATATCTACTTTTCTATTAGATTCGGGAGACAGCCCTTATCAATAGCCCCATAATCTATCAAGATCTTCCAGCAAACAAAGTGCACACTGTGGAGCACTTTGACGTCCATCTCTCCATTGTGCATGACCTTCTGCAAGCTGGAAGTCCATCAACAATGAAAAGGTCCTCCTGCATTCCGGCTTCACGAAAAATCACTCGGTCAGCTCCCACCATACAATCTGCCTTGCCCCCACTGCCTACCAGGTTAGTTACCAAGCACACCCCCCTTCCCCTCTGCCACAGGGTACCAAGGATGCATTCCCCACTCTAGATAGAGAGTACAGTAGATTGTGTCCTTTGCAGGTGGAGAAGAAGTCAGGGTGGTAGTGGAGAAGGCATCAAAACCGGCATAAAGTGTGAGGACTGCAATCAGGCGTTGTGTTTCACACCCAAACAAAATTGGTTTTGTCAATTTCACCATATGTAGAGTATTTTGATTTATTCTGGGAGCATTTGGCTGGATTGTGGTTGTGTGATGTCAATGTTAAAAGCGGGCCCATCTATGGGCCCAAACAGGGTGACCGGTAGTGTTACCAACGGTTCCGGAGCGTCACTTCGGGTCAGGGTCCAGGTCCAAACCTAACTGTTGCGAGATTCGCAGCCCGGGTTGTCGATAAACCCGAACCGTCGAATCGGGTACAGTTTGATGGTAAACTCCCAACCCATCTGAATTGGGTGGGTTGTCAGTGGGTCACCCAGTGGGTTCATCCATAGATTCAATTAAGGATCTTGTTTTTGGAGTACGTTAATAGTATCTTATCAAAATCGCGTTTTCAACAACCAAGGATATGTTGTTGCATGCTTTGCAGCTTGCAATATCGATTGATTTGGAATTGGTGTTTTACCTTTGATCAATTGTATTTTTGCCTATAATGGCGGTCAATAATTCCGTTATGAATGCGAAGATCAGCGTGATGTCTTGATTACCAAATATCGAACGACTAAAACTGTTGACGCTCCATTGACGCTCATTGTCAGGATGCGGCAGGGAGCATGTCGCTGTTGTTTTTGCCAGGCAAGGCTGCCAATATGTGATAAATGGATGTCTGCAACCAATCGGAACATAAATTACCCAAGATGCGAAGCTTACGATAGTTGACGCTCCATTGACATTCATTGTCACGATGCTGTAGCGAGCATGTCGCTGTTGTTTTTTTCAGTAAAGGCAGCCAATATCTGATAAATGGATGTCTGCAACCAATCCGAACATAAATGATCCAAGATGTGAAGTTAAAAATCATCGACCCTCCGTTGATGCTCATTCTCAGAAAGTGGCGGTGATCATGTTGATGTCTCTTTTGTCTATTAAAGCTGCCAATACATCGGTTATGGATAACACTGACCAAATCACTGTGTAACTACCGTACTTACAAAACCACACATCGTTGACCCTCTGTTGCCGCTCATTCTCAGAATGGGGCGGTGACCGTGTTGCTGTCTTATTTGCCTATAAAAGCTGGCAATACATTGGTTATGCATAACAGCGACCAAATCACTGTAAAATTACTGTACTTCCAAAACCACAAATCGTTGAAGTTCAGTTGACGCTCATTCTCAGAATAGGATGGTGACCGTGATGCTGTGTCTTTTCTCTATAAAGACTGCCAATACATCGGTTATGCATAACAGCAACGAAATCACTATGTAACTACCGTACTTACAAAACCACAAATCGTTGACGCTCTGTTGATTCCCATTCTCCAAATGGGGCGGTGACTGTGTTGCTGTCTCTGTTGCCTATAAAAGCAGTCAATACATCGGCTATGCATAACAGTGACCAAATCCCTGTATAATGTCCGAACTTACAAAACCACAAATCGTTGACGCTTCGTTGACTTTCATTTTAATGTATTGTCCATTCATCAACTGCTGCCATCGATAATAGTTTTCATTATGTTTTGAACTTCTTGGTAGTCTTTCTCACAGATTGAGACTTGGCCCTATGGCAAAGCCGAGCGCAGTAACATTCTTGAACAGTTCGCTCTCACACGACTAAAATTCATGTATCTTGTCAAAAGGTTCATCACGCCTGCTATACATCTGTTTATCAACTGGTATTCACAAGCTACTGCTCACCATTTGCCCAATATATATCTCTAACTAAAACTCTCGGTCGAGATACATACAGAAGCTGGTGAAACATTGACACATTCTTTCCTACTTTTAATTCATTCCCATATTCATCCTTGTTTCAATCGCATTGACCATCATCAACACCTTTTCAGCCTGTCTCTTTGACTTCTGTGTAGGCCGAATCAATCCGGGAACAGTTGGCGCGGTGCTCACATCCTGCTGCTCTGGGCATTCCGGATCCTCGATGCGATTGCCTTGCTCTATATCAGATTCAACCTCCGCCACACAATTGTCTTCGCTGTCATTTGGATTATTTAAGTCCCCATTGCAGTCAAGCCAATCTTCAGTGTCCGAAATGCTTTCTGGTGCACTATCCTCATCACTTTCGACTGGATGACGGTTGATTCTTCGGATTCAGCAGACATTTAATACTTGAGTTAGTCCTCCAGGGAGGTCCTTTGCAGGCAAAGGTGGTGGCAAAGGAGATCTTTGGACAATTTGAACGCAGCCGCACCTTCAGGTTCAAGAGTGACTGCAATGCTTTGACGATCTCTTCCGTGCCCGAAATGTATCCCACGGCGGTCATCTGCTTGTTCTGAGCGCGAGATTCCATCTGCGTAGCACGTAGGTTTTGGTTGCCCTGCCACATCTCCAAAAAGTCATGAACATTGACCAGTCTGTGCGATTTCCTTTCTTCCGCTTCTTTCTTCATTTCCGAGTTGTTTTCTGTGTTCGTTGTATCCAATTATGGGTCTGTGCCTGCCAAATTCCCGGTATGGGCACGAGCAAACCGCCTTAGAAAGACTTTTTCGAGAAGGGTCTCACCTGTGGTTTTTGACACCCTCCAGCCAATAACATCTCGGCCAAGGGAAAAACTGGCCTCCACTCCGACACCATATGGTATGATGGAGAAAATGTCGCGCGCCACATTGGATAGATCGGCATACTTTGTGTGCGTTTCCTCCTGTTGACGCCACCAGTCGGTTATGTCTGATAATCAAAATGTACTGCTAATCTCCATTGGGTCAGAGTGGTAATCATTGAGATTTGGATTAATTTGCCCCCAGTTCTTCGGTGCTTGAAGGGGTGAAATCAAATAGAGCCTGGCGGCGGACACTAGATGTGCTACATGATCGCGTCGTCCAAGTGATGTCTCAGCCACATTGTCAGGCGTTATGTATTCTTCATCATCGCATGACAAATAATATGGATCAAAGGATGTTTGACAGGATCCTGAAGCAGTTGCGGAGGGGATGAGATTGCTGTTTGGCAATCTTTCGTGCTTATTGACTGGCAGACGTCGATGTTTGGCACAGTATTCATTCTCCATGTGCTTCAGAAAGGGTTCTTGGTATTGGGTAGTATAGGATGTCTCGTCCTCAGGATGAATATCCATTCCCTTGACCCACTTTCTAAACGATCGCAAGTTTCGGAAAGGATCGAGGATATGTCCAGAAATGAGCAGCATGCCTGTCATTGCAGTCACTTCAGCGTAGTATTTGGACAGCTTCTGTTGAGCTATCTTCACAGCAAAGAACAAGTCTTCGTTCCATAATGTCTTCTTCTTGGCCAAAGCTCGTATCATGGCGTCCATGTGATCGCACATGACGTGGTACACTGCGATAACGTGATGCAATGTGACTGTATGCCTCTTTGACATCCTCAGGGTCCAATATCAAAATGGCCTCAATACTTCCATGACATACTTCACAATAATCCACTCATCTTGAGTTGTGAACAGTGGCCGGTAATCAGAGTATTTTGGATTTTGAAGCCCGTCGCGTGTCCATTCCCGTACTCGGGAGGCGCGCTCGAGCAACTCCAGTGTGCAGTTCCACCATGTCTTCACATCCATAATCGGTATTACCACAAAGCAAACTTTGGCTTTTTGACAGTGAAGGAACTCGTTTTGATGACCAGGTGTCAGCATAATCAATACAGCAAGCATTCTCTGGTATATGAAGGTCAATTTCAGGACTTCCAAAATATCATGAAATACACACTTTCTCAATTATCTTGGCTAAACCTGGTTTCATGGCCATCACCTTATTGATTCTAGCGTTGCCCTCATTTCGAAGTCTTTGACCCTTCCCAATGTCTATGCTCTCATTCTCTCCAAATTGCTGATCACCCTCAAGGGCTTGCCAAGACTTGGTGCAGCCTTTTACACCACGATAGCTCAGGAATGCACCTAAAGCCAGCTGTATGACGTGTGCCATGCATGGTATGTGGTTCCTCAAAGCAGGCCACTGGATTGCAGAGGCCTCGAGTGTTAATTGCAGCTCATGTGTCATCCAGTAATTTGAGGAGGCATTATCAGTCGTAATACCAACCAAACGGCCGTTGGTAAGCTCAAAATGATCAAGCACGTCCCTGCAATGTACGGCTAGCCTTGCTCCAGTATGTTGGCCCTTGACCTACCATCCTTAATTAGCTTGCGAAACGGGAAAGGAACAGGCAATCAACCTCATCGATAGCAAGTTGAACTTCACGCAATGCCCAGTTTCAATCCATATTGTAAGCAATAAGCAATGTTATGGCTGATTTGATCAGAGATGACCATCCGATCAAAGCGAAACTAACTTGATCATGTGACGGCAATTGCTTCTGAATTGCATCCAAGGTCAGTGCATCTTCCCTCCAGCTGATGTTGCTAAGAGTCGTGGCAGATGGTGGCACTAGGTTATCGCATAATGCCTTATATGACTGTCGTAGTTCAAGATTCGCTATAGCGTTACATGCACTATGAGCCGCAACAAATCTCAACTGTTGTACAGTGGCGTGTGCACGAGTAGTCGAGTGTGCGCGGGTGTATACGAAGGTGTGTCTATTGTATCGTGTAACAGGATATGTCGCATCGACATAAGGTCAATTCATGACTAATGGCGCTAACTACAAAAGAGGCAAGTTACATCATAGTCCTTGGCATAGTGATATCCGTTCTTCCAATCAGCTCAACGTTCCTCCAGGGCAGCTATCACGTCTGTTTCAAACGAAAGGTAAACAAACGTGCAGAGGAGCCAATCAAACATCGTCGATCTCCTCGAAACAAACTTGCCATTCACTTTACTTTCCAACGGCATTCCCGATACCATTTCCAATTCTAATACCATTCCCGTGACAATTTCCGAGAGTACCGAGGCCATTTCCGAGGCCGTTCCCAAGTCCAATTCCGATCATTCCCATCGCAGCACACTGCTTCAACAAGGGGGACTTTGGCAGTGGATTTGTGAAGCAGTCGGCGAGCATTTCAGCAGTCGGTACGTAGCTCAAGTCGATCTCTCCATGTCTAGCCATATCTGCATCAAGATAGTACTTGGTCGCAATGTGTGCAACTGCAGTTTCGCGGTAGATTCTGTTCTTGATGCTCGCGATCAGTGACTGTGAATCGGAGAACACGTGAGGGATAGTCGGGATGCCGAGCTTGTTTAAAAGATGCGAGATCTGTGTGAGTCTCATGCAGCCTACTCCAATGGCATAGTATTCGGTATTGGTCGTGGACTGGGCAGTCGACTTCTGTTTTCTCGATCGCCAGTCGACCGCTCCTCCGAAAGTGATGCACAGTCCAGTTGACGATTAATAGTCATCCGGGCATCCAGCATAGTCCGAATCGACATAACATCTAAGTGCGCCTGCTCCTTCTCCTCCGAGTGTACTTGCTCCGAGTGCTCCTCCGAGTGCTCCTCCGAGTGCTCCTCCGAGTGCTCCTCCGAGTGCTCCTCCGAGTGCTCCTCCGAGTGCTCCTCCGAGTGCTCCTCCGAGTGCTCCTCCGAGTGCTCCTCCGAGTGCTTATCCGAAACGCAGTCACCAGTCCTTCCTGCTGTTGAGTTTCCGAAACACTCGCTTGAGAGCTATCATATGCTCATGGCTCAGGTCATAATTGTACCGGCTGAGAACTCCGATGGCATATGCGATATCGCGCCGAGTGGCTATCATCGCGTACTTGAAGCTTCCGATCATCGATTGGTATATGATCGGATCGCAGGCTGCTTCGTCAGGCTTCCTCTTGTGAAGCTTCATTGCGATTGGCGAGGCAATTGACCTGGACTCGTCCATTCTGAACTTCGCTGAGATCGTCCGAATGTAGATGTGCTGATGGATGTCGATCGTGTGATGCTCCCGATTGCATTCGATGTTCATGCCGAGATAGAAGGAGACACTCCCGAGATCATGCATCCGGAACCTCTTCTTCATCTGATCCTTGATCGGCCCAATCAAGCCCTCGTTAGCAATGGGAAGGAGATCATCAATGTACAGAACGACTGCGGCAACGACTCTGCCTCGATCCTTATCATGGAGCACGAACATTTCTCCGTCGACACGTGATGCCTCGAATCCAATCGAGATCACGAGGTCCTTAAAAGTGCCATAACAATCATGCGAAGACTGCTTCGGGCCTTAAAGAGACTTTCTCAAGCGGAGTACCATCTTCCCCAAAGTCTTTCACTTTGGATCGTAGTATCGACTCCCAGTTTGGACCAAACCAAAATATCCCTGCGGCCGGTGCATATAGATCTCTTTCTCCAAGTCTGCTCCGAAGAAAGCCGTGCATACGTCCATTTGATGGATCTCGAGATCGTACTTGGCGTTGATCGCGAGTGCCAGCCAAATGTGGCCCAATCGAGCTGTCAGTGGATACGTAGCCTGGTAGTCAATGCCTTCGATATCGTGATTTCCTCCACAGACTATCCTGGCCTTGAACCGCTGCACATTGCCTGCTCCATTGCGCTTGATCTTGTATACCCAGTGACTTGGTAAAGCCTTTCTCCCTTCTGGAAGCTCCACAAAATCTCCAAAGACTTGATGCTGACCAATTGCATCTAACTCTTCTTTCATCGCTGTGTCCCATTTCTCGGCGAGCGGAGACTTGGTTGCTGCTTTGTAAGACTTTGGATCGTCGATGCCATCCTCGTGATCGTGATTATTGGAGATCGCAGCTGCAGCGCAGATGCGAATCATATCCTCGAATTTCTCATCCTCGAGAGCCAATTGTGCAGACTCTGCTAACTTGCCAGTGCGGTTTCAGAGACTACCTTCGGCCGGCGGCTTCCATGCATCTCCAAGTGACGTCTGAAGGCCAGCCAGTTCTCGTGACTTCTTCTTTGGCTTTGGAGGATGGAGAGGTGAATCATGGTCAAATGGCTCCTCCGTTTGACGTTCAGAATTTCCATCTCTGGTTGGCCGCTTCTCGATAGACTGTGAGGTTTCAGATTTGTTCTTGGTGGGTGTGAGTTCAATGATGACATCTCTATAGAAGTGCTCGTTCAAGATAGCTTTGTCTGCAGCATTCGGTGCTGTGTACCGCTTTCCTTCTTTGAATACCACATCTCTGGAGCGGTGAAGTGTCATGGCCAATGGATCATACACGAAGTACTGCTTCGTTGATATGCTTTACCCAACAAATATGCCGGGAGTGGCTTTGGTATCCAGCTTCTTTCGTTTCTCTTTTGGAACGTGCACGAAAGCCAAGCATCCGAACACATGGAGATGCTTCAACGATGGCTTCCTCCCATCCCAGGCCTTGTACGGAGTCCTGCTGACTACCGATCGCGTCGGAGTGCGGTTCTTCAGATCGACAGCCACTGAGACTGCAAATGCCCAGTACTTCTTCGAAAGTCCCGCATCGTCCAGCATGCATCGTACGCACTTCATGATCGTGCGGTTCGCATGTTCAACGACACCATTAGACTGAGGAGTGTAGGGCGTAGTCGTTTTCTTTAAGATCCCTTCTGATTTTGGGTATTCTGCGAATTTCTTGGAGGTATACTCACCGCCTCTATCAGTACGAAATCGCTTCACTTGCTTGCCCGACTTCCTTTCTCCAAGAGCCTTCCATTCCTTGAATTTCTCCAGGGCTTCAGACTCGTACTTCAGTATGTATTCATCTGTATGTCTCGTGGTGTCGTCGATGAAGAGCAGCATATATCGACCTCCTCCGATGGCTGTTTCCAATGGACCGCATATGTCCAAGTGCACTAGCTGCAGTTGCTCAGTGGCACGGGAAGTTGTATTCGGAGTAAAGGGATTTCGAGCTATTTTGCACTTGATGCAGCTGTCGCAATCGCACTTCCCAGTCATCTTCCGAGTGTCGGCAACGACCATCGGCAAGATCTCCAAAGCCTTGAGATCGACGTGTGCCACACGGTGGTGCCATAACATCCGCTTCGCTGCATCATGCCGAGATGCATGCTCAGTCGTCTTAAGTGCGTGCAGGCAGCTGTCGTCGATATCCGTGTGTTCAGTCGATTCCGTAGCTCGATCCGGAAGGAATAGCCCATCGACCCGAGGTGCAGTGGCAATCAACTTGCCATGGCGATCGTAGAGGTTGAGACTGCAGTGATTCACCTGTTCGACTTTGATATCCTTGTGCATGATCTGACACTGTGAGATGAGATTGAACGATCACGGCAAATGCACCACTTCTTGAAGTATTATCGTTTCCGTCTTTCCATCAGGCAGCTGGGAAATCAACCTACCACTCCCATATCCAGATGCAAACGATGTGACCCCATTGTATCCCTTCACCTTCTTTCTATTGGAGGATATTCGGTTTAGGTGATGAACATTGATCGACGGCCGGAGATGTGAGTTGTGCATCCACAATCGATGAACCAATCACTGGATGAAGCATTTGAGCTGGCCACCATCCAATAGTTCTTGATCGATGTGGTGAGAGTCGAAGTAGTCTCAGTCGATGCTTGTGCTGCAGTGTCGGCAGCCTTTGGAGGATCGCCGCATTGCTTGCTCAAGCAGTTCTCGGTGATATGCCCTCGCCGGTGGCAATGAAAGCACTTCCGCAGATCCTTCTCTTTCCTATCGTCCTTATTATCTCTCTTATCATCTCTCTTATCCCTCTTTGGACTTCTGCCACCTTTACCGGCTTTACCGCCATTGCCACCTTTGCCACCCTTCTTTGCAAAGAGCAGAGCTTCTGGAGCGAGCCCATTCTCTCTCTTGATTGCAGCTTCCTTTTCGATGAGCTTGGTGACAATCTCATCGGGCGTGGAGGTCATTGTGGCGTCTTTGTCCATCATGAGCTCCAGGAAGACTTTCCACTCCTCGTTCCTTGGGACCCCTCCAAGGAGGTAGAAGATGTGTTCCTGGTCACTCATCTTGGCTATTGTCTTTGCATTTGCACCGGCATCAGTGTCAGTGGTCGTTGGCCCTGCGCAGATAGTGTAATTCTTGACGTTCCGATCGATCTGCGATGTGTAATTGTTGACATCTTCATAGTCCTGTTACTTGATGCTCCAAAGGTCTTCCCTAATCTCGAAGATGTTGAGCTTCAGCTTTGACTTGTAGGCTGATGCGAGCATTTTCCAAAGCGTCTTCGCATCGTTGACGACCGTATATTCCGCCTGTATCCTCAGTTCCATGCCGAGTAGGACAGTCGATCTGGTAACAACATGGCGATTCATCCAGTCTTTGAAAGCAGCCTTCTCTGTGGCGGTCGCGTTTCCTGCTGGCTCTTCCGGCTTGTCATTGTATCCTGTGATGATACCATACACTTGGTTCTGCTCGGGAAGTAGGGCCATCTCGGTTGCCCATTGTGCATAGTTCACGCCATTGAACTTGATGATGGTGATCGTAGTCAAACTCATCCTGCAAGATCTTATATCGCAATCGTCAGTTATAGTAGTCTTTCGGACTCTATGGGTGACGTCCAGCAGCCGCCGTCAGACACACGGCAGTATGCTGGGTAATCGCTTTGTTTGTGGAGACACTTCTCCGTGACGATGACCTCCACTCGACAAACGAAAGTCGAAGTGTATATCGTCTGTTCCCTTTTACACCCAAGGGCTAATAACCTGTTGTATGGTGGTGTGTGCTCGAGTAGTTGAGTGTGCGCGGGCGGATGCGAAGGTGTGTCTATTGTATCGTGTAAGGAGACATGTTGCATCGACACAAGGTCGATCGATGACTAATGGCGCTAACTACAAACGATGCAAGTTACATCAGACTCGATGGCATAGTGATATCTGTACGTCCAATCAGCTCAACGCTAACGTGAGGCAGCAATTCGATGTGTCTGGGTGAAATTCGGAGGTTTCAACGTCCTTCGCTGCCAGTTCAGAACGTTTTGTCTGTCATTTTGGTCAATATGGATCAACCAGGATGTCAAGTATGATCTTCCTCTGTGAACATACTATTGTGATTCCTCAACTTCCTTGCCTTTTCAGGATGGCTAACTCCTTTTCATCAACCGTCAAACTAGTCAATTCTGTAACCTTTGACTCTGTTAATTCATTTAACTTTGCAATGTGAGCTTTGCCAGCAAGTGTTTCCACATTGAGCTGGTCCCATGAGCTGATGGATGGCGAAGAACTTGATGACAAACAATACATAGGATTCCAGGGCTGCCAGTTTCCTCAAGTCAGCTGTGTAAATAGAATCGCCATGAACGCGAAGGTCTAGAATGATTCCAGGCAATAGGCCGCTTCGAGTCTACATCCATTGAAGCCCACCAAGCATCGAAGACAATTTGTAAAGTAAGGTTGCTCAAATCACTAATCCAAACACAGTCATTGTTGGAAGAGATCATAACCTCGAGCAGTGGGGTGGTTAAAAAATTCGAATCAGACTTGGCCATAGAAAAGAGAAATCTTGGTAATCCCACTCGAAAGACTGCTGAAGGTAACGATACAGTAAAGCAGACTGCGGGTTCTCAATTCCTGACTGTACAGGTACAAGCAAAAAAATCAGATCTGTGTGACATTGCATGCATATTTGTGAAGTTGTATACAAGGACATATTGAAAAGACTGACCGCGTAAGACTCAATTTGGTAACAATGCGATGCAGTTCATTGCTGTGTAGCTTACTGAGCCCCAACAAACATTGTTGCCGCTCAGTGGGCGATGAATTGTAGGAGGCGGATGCGATATCGTCAGTAGCATTTTTGCCAATAAAGGTAGCAGATAAGTTGATTATGGGTTAAGGCCTTTCCGTAACCCTTAGATTGTCCAAGATGCAAGATCAAAAATTGTTGACACTTCGATGACGCTCATTGTTAGGAGGTGGTAGCGATATCGTCACTAGCATTTTTGCCCATAAAGGCCGCTGATACATTGATTATGTGTTAATGTCAATGCACAGCGCGTTGAGTGTCCATGATGCAAGACCAAAAGTTGTTGACGCTCCATTGACGCTCATTTTTAGGAGGTGGTAGCGATATCATCGCTGCCATTTTGTCCCATAAGGCTGGCCAAAACTTCGATTATAGCTCAATATTGTCGCACAGATGTTTGATGATCCAAGATGCAAGAATGAAAATCGTTGACGCTCCGTTGACGCTCATTTTATGAGAAACAGTAGCGATGTCGACGCTAGCATTTTTGGCGTCAAAGGCGGCCAATACTTTGATTATGTGCTACAGCGACCATGTCCTCTGTCTGATTATGAGACTCACAAGACCAGAAATCGTTGAGGTATCATTGACGCTCATCTCCAGGATTGGTCAATGAGTGTGTCAGTATCCTTTTTGCCTTTACAAACCGCCAATACAATCAGTTTGGAAGGATGTGACTATGGCGGCGTTTGTTTGCCGAAAATGTAAGTCTAAATATTGTTGACGCTCAACTTAATGACATACTGATAGTCGGTGGGTGCTCATCAATTGTATGTAAAAATGCATATAGTAGTCATTAGCAGCCAATGAATCGTTTCTATGGATAAATATTTGCATCCAAATGCGTCCAAGCCTCTCAATTTCTGATCCACCACTGGACACATCATCTGATTGATAAATGGCATTGGCCCATCACGTTCCAGCTCTTTTGGCCGGCAATTAACCGCATATATATTGGTACACTAGTTGTTGATTTATTGAGCCGGACTTCTTCACCTTTGCTCATCCAGCTCATTCTCCGCGATTTCGATAACCTACGATAAGCAATTTTCAACATCTCGACTATGTGCACCAAGTCTGTGCAGCGAGTTATGCAGTTGAATCCATGATCTTATGCAGCATCACGGTCTTCATTCATTCAGCTTTGTATTACGCTTTGACCGCTCCATCTATGAACTGTATGACATCACTGACTTATATTCTGTTAGTGAGTTTCGTCTGTAATTTAGTTTCAATTGTCTCACTTAATTGTGATGGGCAGGACGGTATCACGTCCATTGGTCATCAGCCAACGAGATTTGATGTCCAGAACATTGGCATGGCCTATCAGACCCTTGCACATGCATAGACGAATTATCATGTCTCACAATTTGGTCACTGAAATCAAGCAAAAGCTGGTACTTAGCAAAATAGGTACAGGTATTGCATTTCAACTTGATACATTGTCACAAATGCCGATATGCCTATTCAGTCCTCCGGCAATGCAGGAGCCGTCACCATGTCCTCTTCGGATTCCGATTTCTATATGATAATTAGCTTGGGACGCGATATGCAGGGGTTAAAGCTTCCGGGTTCAACAGGCTTGGGGTGCGGAATCTGTGACCAATTGGGCATTGGGGCGGGCAGGAGGGACCAAATGCTTTCGCGTGTCTGAGGTTTCCCCAAACCTAGCGTGATATGACTACTCCCTGCTCGAGAAGTCACTTGAGGCATTTGCAATTGTCCGGAGCAGCTATCAAGAGTGTCCAGAGGCTCACTAAATGTCATCGGCAGAGATGATGCTGCATTATCTGCCGTTTGAGGTTGAATGACAGCCGGAACCTTCAATTCAGTCATCCCGTACATATTATCCCTCTCATGGAAGTAGTCGGCCGCATCTCCACAGCCTGGTTGGGTCATTGCGTCAAGCTTCATCTGGGTCTGTCGGAAACACTCGATGCGATGCTGTACGGTTTTAGACATCGTGCCCATCACCCAGCCGGGTTCCTCATCTTCGCTAAGCTTGCATCCCCGCAGGATGTTCTTCATCATCATCGTCGTCTTCCCCATCCTCCCCATCGTTGGATCATGCAAGATCGCTCAGACTATCTCCTTTAGCGTTCAACATCGCTTCAAATGTTGTTTCAGGCTTGGTGGTTGTCAATCCTACTTTTTCAGCATTTCTCATATCATCCTGCTCCTGTTCAATTGCTGTCTCTGCATCTTCGACTCGCTTTCTTGCCACAGTGGTCTCTCTTTCCACATAATCCTGGATCAAGTTTTCCTTCTCTTCTTTGCTTGAGAAGTGCGTTTCCTGTCTTTTCCACGCCGCAAGCTTCTTTTTGGATCACAAGCTGAGCAACTCTCCATGGGCTCGGACCCATTCTGCATCAATGCCGCATTTCCCCTGATTCACTTGAAGACGTTGTCTTGTGGAGTGCTTTGTCGATTTGCCGTATTTGCCTGCCTGTAGTGGCGAAAGGTTCTTTTTCGGAACATTGACCATTGTATGTTGTGTTAACTTTCTTGATGGACGATATGTTGGATGTTGCAAGATATGGACCACATAGAGGCAAGCTGCATCTTTTATGTCGAGGTTGGTACTCTTAATCAACTTGAATAAAGCAAAATCTGTGTTTTGACCGTCATTACATTGGGAATAGCAATGCTAACCGTACATCATGACATGATGTTTAGCATCTGTGTCATGTAAGATCCCAGGGATTTCTAGAGGCAAACACCAGCAGACGTCATTTCCAATGAAGAATGTACCGTTTATATCACACAAACACGAGACTTTGATGGTCGTTCACAGTGATTTATCCCTGTGGACAAAAACACAACATCAGACCTAACTTGGTGCAAATCGCAGGATGGGTGGCAACCAGTGCAACCAGCAGCGATGCGCAACAGGATTGATCTTGTGTTGAACGAGCAAGTTGGCTGTTACGCATGCCATTTTGACTTAATGCTAACTATATATTCCTCAGGACTTCCCTCTTCTTTTCGTTATCTTCTTCCTCAGGACTTCCCACTTCGTTTCATTATCATCATCTCTTCACTTCCACAGCAGCGAATCATGGCTCCACAAACACCTCAGCAAGGTGAAGGTTGAACTGAATCAAGCAGAACGACGGGCGCTTCTTCCAATACTCCACCCACTGAGACCCAACTACAACGCAGATACCACATAGTTCACTGTGACGCTGCAAATACAGCCACCAAAAACATGACCCTGGACGCCCAGTTCACCATTGTCCGTAAAACTGGAAGCAGCAAGAATAAGAAGTAGCATGCGATTGGAAGTAAGTGTCATCATATCGAGGTACACTGCCATCAATTGATGATATATCATACAGCTGAAGTAAGTAGAGAGCTACATGACAAATTTATCGCCGCCCATAATGGGAAACGTCCATGGTCGACGAAGGCATTAGTCCGCACAGTCCACGAAATCGAACAACATGAAGTCATCAGCTCTGGGATTTTCACGGAACGATTTAGTGACAGGAATTCCCGAGAGCGGACCAAACGGGCCATAACCACGTTAGAGGATGCTACGGAAGCGTATATGGTTGAGGTAATGGCCGAATCTAATATGTAGATGCGGCAACTAATTGCCTTGTAGGTTTTCAACATGTCTGCATCTATGGCAAGGCAAGGAGGTCGGGTACAGCTAGAACAGTCTGACATGCGCCTGGCTTTGAATATGGCCAAAATGGCCAAAGGGGGGTTTTTGCGCTCCGCAATAGAGGAAATGCAATGCTTGATCAAGAAACCTCGGGCCCAAGTCTGAGAAGAGATGAAGCTGGGAGTTGAGTTTCCTGGGCATAAAAATGTGAAGACTGTGAGGGATAGACAACCGGCTATGCTTCGGGAAAATCAGACGGACGGCTGCCTTCCTGGCCAAAATGGAATAGCACACAATCCCCAGACACACTAAAGATGCAAAGGCACGGGTGCACCTCCCCCAGAGCGACTCAGACAGCCGACACCAGAACCGACGCCACATCCACCCGAAAGGCCACTTGTTCTACCCAGTATCAATGAGGCAGCTCATGTGTCCGGAATCGAGGGTGTGCCACCCGGATAAGTCTATATACATACTCCTCTTCCCAGTGTTCAAATTTTCAATCATGATGTGTATGCCAAGGATCGCAAGTGTGATAAAGATTATTATCCAGATTTGCTGACTGATGAAGAAACATCCACTGGTTAGTACATGATCTGCTGCGTGGTAATGCAGCTGACATCCATTTGGCAGACGACAGCAGCCAATTGAGCAAACCTGACAGTGAAGATGAGCATTGATCGAATGAGACGAGATTTTTGAGTGTATTATTATCTACAATTAGTGGACACTTTGAAGTATATTTTAAAGGATATATTTATATGAATTATTAAAGAACAATGTTTTGATGAAGGAGAAAGTATATGAAGACGGTACAAAGGCTGCCAAAACACCATAAATGTTATATTACGCCAAAATAAATGATAACATATTGTGGATACGCCCATTGCAAAATGAGCATCAACAGAGTGTCAACAATTGTTGGTCTTTCATCATTGGTAATCTGCTTGGCGATCGGCTGAGACCATTCATGAATGCATTTTTGGCTGGCTTCATAGGCAAAAGAGTGAGCCTCATGCTCCCTGCCCTATTCTAAAATTGAGCGTCAATGGAGCGTCAACGATTTTTGGTATTGTAAGTTGGGTAAGTCAAAAGCGATATGGTCATTCCTATATATAATCAAAGCATTGGCCGCCTTTATAGGGAAATAAGATAGTGACACGCTCTGTGACCGTTCATGAAAATGGGTGGCAATAGAGCGTCAATGATTTTTGGCCTTTCATCATTGGTAATCAAAGCCCTATGCATCCGTCACTGTGTATATACGATGTTCTGACAGTTTATCTAGGCTACAACGGTCATGAACTCTTTGTTGAATCATTGGAAATGCTATTAGTTGTTACTGTCCAGGAGGCTGTCGCGGGAGAGTCACTTCCTTATCTGCCTAGAGAGGCTGCCAATGCCTCCTTAATCGAGGTTTGCTATCATGTGCCACTTATATTACAGAAGATGCGAGACCTTGAATCGTTGACGCTCATTTGACGCTCATTTTCACGATGGGGCAGGGAGCGTATCGCTTCTGCCTGTGCCTATAAAGGAGGCTAATATCTCAGTTATGAGTAGCTGCAACCAATACCCGCTCTGATGACCCACATCAGCAACAACGCTAGTTTCCGTCAGAAACACCCGGGTGTTCCGGACGGCTCTGAAGGCTCTGACGGAACCTCGTACCCTCTGACAGGGAATTACACGCTACCCGTCGCCCAGGCGACGGGTCGCGTTGCATAGCATCAGCAAAATGTATTTTAGTCACTGGTCTGAGAGGATGTGGAGTGTAAACTTAGATGCGTCAATTTCAGGAGTATCAGACCCGAGGAGGGCATTCCTGCCGGCCTTCAGAGTAACTGGGAGCGCCGACGACAAGCCTGGGAGCACCTGGGAGCGCCGGCGACATGTCTGGGAACACCTCGAATCACAGTCATGTATTCAGTTTGTATTCAGCTTGTATTCTCATCTATGTATCTATGTATCTATGTATCTATATAGCTACCCATCTACACACGCAATATCTGGACTGGCTGCAGGCGGTGCTTGAGAGCATTTCGAGGTCCGCCTGAAAATGACGATCGAGTGAACTCAGAGATATACTCCGAGGCCGTGATCGAGCGACTGTGGAGATGCACTTGGAGGCGGTAATCGAGCGTATTTGGAGATACACTTGGAGGCCGTGATCGAGCGAGTTTGGAGATGCACTTGGAGGCCGTGATC
>Ga0307515_10002484_pt1 | contig 40070 bp, 40 predicted proteins | sample 17_EM_MG_FD_194513 | JGI IMG/M metagenome (GOLD analysis project Ga0307515, IMG submission 194513) | Populus trichocarpa ectomycorrhiza microbial communities from riparian zone in the Pacific Northwest, United States - 17_EM | ecosystem: Host-associated > Plants > Roots > Unclassified | place... | reverse complement strand
AAAGTATTCTATGTTCATTACATTTTTCAAAAATAAAAGTAGCTGACTTTAATCAATTGAAAAATGTATCCAACTAGGCTATACCTATTTTGGAACACTATACCAAGTTTGAAAATCCCATCAAATTGTGGATGCAATATCACTGAGTATAATTCGTATAACTGGACCCGACAAAATCGACCAATGCGAACTTGACTTTCAAAAACCTTCAAAATGCTCAGAATGCTCAGAATACCTTTTCCACTTTTTGCTGATGTATTACTCTAATCGATGATGCCACTAAGGTCGCGTGGGTTCGATTTATGAATCAAAAGTCAGAGACAACTAAAATAGTCAAACACTTTGTCGCAGTGATGGAACTTCAAAACCACAAAACTCCTGCAGCATTTCGAACGGATAATGGTGGGGAATATGTTACCAAGAACTTGAAAGGGTTCTCTGCATCAAAAGGAATTATACATGAGTATTCCCCTCCATATTCCCCCGAGTCAAACGGAGTTGCAGAACGACTTAATTATACAATAGGAGAATTACATAGAGCTATGCTTAAACGTGCATTAACCTATGATAAGAGATTATGGGCTGAGGTTGTGTTAACCTCAGTATATATAAAAAATCGACAACCTCATTCGGCACTAAAGGATCTAACTCCTTATGAGGCTTTTTATGGTACTAAGCCATCCATCCAGCACCTTCAACCCTTTGGCAGAGAATGTTATATTCATATACCATATCAGAAACGAACGGATGGAAAGAAATCATCTCCGAGGGCTCAAAGGGCTATTTTTCCCGGATACACCAATGTCCCCCATCATCATAGAGTGTTCTTACCTGATACAAAAAAGACTATAGTATCTGCAGGTGTTATCTTTCCCCCTCTAGAGATAGAAGGGGCTACGCACATGATAAACCGTCGAATCGACCAGTTTCTCACTCCCCTCCAAAGCAACACCCCATCAACATCCGTTGAATATACCTATAATAATTAGGGTGAAACATCAGATAGTATGTGGCAACAATGGATGGATGAGAATCCTCAAAGAGCTAATAATTTGGTCAACAATGGTCATCCAAATATTACTCGACTAATGATGGCAGATTTTGAGGAAGGAAAATGAGACGGATATTTAGGTGCTCCTTACTGGGTTTATGATGCCAATAATATGGCCTATTGAGAACCCTTACCCCAACAACCCGAACAACCTAACAATAGAATATCAATCGAACAACTTGAAAGAGTTGATGAGTTCGAAAAATCTATTCAAACGGTTGTTCCTGCAGATTACTTCCTAGAAGAAGAACATCAACAATCCAACTAACGTTCTCAACTTCCATTGGGACGTCCTCCTCCTCCTCCTCCTCCTCAACCAATGACACCACCACCGATTCCATTTGGTCAGGTTGCCACTCGTGCCGGAAGAGTTGTGAATCTGCCTGAACGTTATGGTTTCGAAGGGTATGCCACTGAGGCTAGTATGCGTGATGGACCTCCTCGACCTCCTACCCCGGATCCTCAACCTCTGGAAGGAATGGAAGGAAGTCAGTGGGCAAATTTAAGTGTACTTACAGTTGAAGAGCCAAAGTCTTACTGACAGGCCAGAGTGTCACCACAGTGGTCAGATTGGAAGAAGGCAATGGATGAAGAACTTAAGTCACATAAGAAAAATAATGGTTGGGATGTTATCCCAAAACCAGCGGGAAGAAAAATAGTGGCTAGCAGATGGGTATATAAAGCCGGAGGAAATGCTCAGGGAGAAGTCGAACGATACAAAGCACGGTTAGTTGCCACAGGATTCTCACAAATCTAAGACCATGATTACAATGAAATATTCACCCCTGTGGTTCATTACAATTCTCTTAGACTTTCATTGGCATTATCAGCATGCAAAGAATGGCGACCTAGACAACTGGACGTCAAAACTGCATTTCTGTATGGGATATTGAAGGAAGAAGTGAATATGGATCTACCTGAAGGCTGTTGGTTAGATGGGATGGTGGCAAAATTAAAGAGGTGTATTTAAAGATTGAAGCAATCTCTGAGGGAATGGTACTACTGGTTAGTAGAATACCTAGGATCTTTCAGATTTGTGATTACTGCTGGGGATCCCTGTATTCTTGTTCACGAATCGGTAGGTCTCTTTTTGGCTATATATGTGGACGATATTACCCTGTTTGGAGCTACTGGAGAGCTAAAAGAGCAAACCATCAACATGTTGAAGACTGAGTTTAAGGTCAACAACATGGGTCAGTTTAATTGGCTTCCAGGAATCCAAATAACTTTTACCGACGATGGAATCACTCTGTCCCAAACAACATTTATCGACAAGATTCTGAACCGTTTTTCGATGCAAGATTGCAAGCCCGTCTCAATGCCTATTGACTCAAACCATCAGTTCTAGGCCATTGAAGATGAAGACGAGCGTACCGATACAACGGCATACCAACAAATAATTGGATCTTTGATGTATTCAGTTACTGGAACCAGACCTGATCTAGCGTATACAATCACTCACCTCTCTCAATTCAACTCATCTCCCCACACAAAGCATTTAACAGCAGCCAATGGAGTACTTCGATATCTCCAAGGAATGAAGGATAGACACCTTTTTTACCCTTGGAATAATCAACTCAAAATGACTGCTTATACAGATGCATCTTACGGCAATTGTCTCGACACATGACAAAGCTTTTCAGGTTATATTTTTCAAATTTGAAGTGCCACTATTTCCTGGAGATGTTGCAAATGGCGGTCCGTTGCTACTTCTACTTGTGAAGCTGAGTATATGGCACTTGCTATGACGACAAAACATTATCTCTGGTTAAAGCGTGGAATCCAAGAGTTATTGAAAATAGATATACCTAATGCTCTTTTTTGTGACAGCAATGCCGCTATAGATGTGGCATATAATCCAAAGTTAAACGACCGATCAAAACATATTGATGTGGCATATCACTTTACTCGAGAACAAATCGATCAAGGAAATGTGTCTGTTATGTATGAACCTTCAGAAAAAAATTTAGCAGATATATGTACAAAGGGAATGACAAGATATGATAATGACCACTTATGTTCAAAAATATTTGAATCAAAGTGAGAAGGGGTATTGAAAATACGGAAGTATCTACATTTCTCTTCACTAATAATTTACTTTTTTAAGTATTCTCCTTACGATAAGATGGTATTTTACAGATAAGAATAATGTGGTGTGTTAATAACTTTTAATACTTTTGTTATCTTTTATGTTTAGGTTGTCTAGAAAGTTCCAGTTAGAAGTTGTCTAGAACCTTCCTTTTGGTTCTGTTGGAAAAGGATTTATCAGCACTCATCTTAAAAGATCACGCCTAGATTGTTCTGTTATATTCCTTACGGTTCTTATGTATTTTTGTACAGTTGCAGAGTTTTTCTCTTCCTGTTTGGGATATTGATCCGCAACCATGGTCATGGACAATCACCTGTTTATTATTGTATATATAGATACTGTTTCTCCGGTTAGAGAACAGTTCTTTAGACTTGCTCAGACATCGATCGGAATACTACAATATCTTGTCTCAAATCCTCTTCTCAGTATATGCTTATCTTTCAAACACTTATTGAATTCGTTATATTTGCAATACTTTTCCTTCCCTTACTTTTTCTGAGATTCTAATAAATCTCTTCGGACTTTTGCTGTTATAATCGAATAAGCCTTACTTTCACCCATGTGCCCAAGTGCTTTAGACATGATGCGAGCGAGTACGGGACCCGCTTTGGCTGACACAAGGGTGAATTAGGACAGTGGTGGATTGGGAAAGCACATAAGCCTGAACTAATTTGAGCCTCGAACTTGAATTGTCGGCATTTACAAACACCGGGAACGAGTTCGAAATATGCAGTACTCAAAGTATGGCGCTGTAAACGCCAGGTCCAGGTGCTATAAACCCGGGTTTGGGTACGGGATCGAAAGCGAATCTTGCGGTCCCCGACTACTCTTTTATTCCCCCTTCCATCTTGTATACAGCTTCGTATCTAGAGTACGCCCAAGGCGTTTGATCCCACACAAAAGTTGTCAGGGATATTTCCACATGGACATGGCTACTATTCTCGTTATTGCCCAGTGGTGACCCAATCAGGTCCAGTGAAGGTCCCAAGCGTGTTTATTGAATTGATAGAGATCACTACCGACTTTTCCGCTAGTTACCGCGCTTGATAATCCAATATGTACTGTTCCAGCCAATCACGCAATTACTCTGGATTTCTCGCGTATTTGGACCCAGAAAAGCATTTCCCAATCAATTAATACTACGGCTCCACCTCACTATGCAATGATATACTAGTTGAAGTGGCCGCAAATAGACGGTGGCGATAAACCGCACTTAGAGCACGTTCGGCGGAAACTCCGTTTGGGGTATTCAACCCAAACGCAATTTAGCGCAAACGCACATATGCATGGAGGATGAATTCGAGATGGTGTTGGCATGAGAGCTTTTTATAAAAGCACTTTCTTCAAATAGAGATATCTCCGTTTCCGTTCTTGTTGCCGAATCTACCACCGTATTGATCTCCCGCCTAACGCGCGCTCGGAAGATGCTCCCCTCAGCGGAACTGCGCCTGTTCGAGAACAGAATAACCGGGCCAATTTGCAAATTTAGCCAGTTAGCTCACAAGATGCCAGCAAGCTAACGGGGTGATGATAAGTGACATCGCAATATTGCTAGGGCTTTGAGATTCCATGTATCAAAAGTCTAGGCATTACTATAGATATTAAGCTTACTCCATCCAGAATATCCCGAAGAAATAAATCATCTATAATAGAGATCGACTAGTCGCCAGACATATTCCAAGCTTTGCTCTTTATTATAGTGGGCAATGAACTAGACACAAATATTGGGTACCATCGACAGAAGTTTAAGATATATGTTCTGTCCCATGAACGAACCCTCTAGTTTACGAACTAGAGAGGAAATTTTGCGATATTTTTGACCAATTCATGAATTAGAACCAACTGACGAACTGACGAACTTTCATGCTTCATAAAGTTTTCAACCCCAACAAACACAATACACATGTTGAATGATATGCTCTGGCCTCGCTATTCCGTGGCTTGTCCCCTTTGATCACACAACTCATTTTGGTAAATCCTTGAGATGAAAGATGGTAGATGGTGAAGCATATCAATAGTAGAGTGTACAGGGAACAGCAGTTACGATTGTAATCTAAGTACAGCGCTATTATCTCACCGTGGAGAGGTTTAATCATCCATCTTAACTTTAAGCTGTCTCCCCCAAATACAGTCTCAACTCGGAAACTGGCAAAAAATTCACGATATTTTTGATCAGTTCACAAAAACCTCTTCTATTTCACAAACTGACGCCAATTCGTGAGCGGGATGCTTAAGTTCGCGAAGTGGCACGGGTCGTCTATCTGATGAAACATATATAGTCAATCGAACGGAGCAACCACAGACATGGTCCGTGATTTTATCGAAACCCGAAAAAACAATGCCTCCAACGCAATCTCTTTTCCCTTACAAACTATTACATCGCGCTTGCACAGACTCATCCTGCTTGTTGAAGCTCCCACAGCCCTATGCCAGTCACTCCTATGTACCCTGGGTAAACAGCCGTCACCAATGTGCACTTCAGAACTCTCAAGATCCCAAATACTCTATCCACCCTCTTTCGTCTTCAAAAGATCCGCCTTCCTAATCCTTAGCCTCTCTTCTTCAAGTTGCAACCGTGTCATCTCCTGCCTTAATCGCAACTGCGTCTCCTCCTCGTCGATCCATCGCAGCTCCTGATCAATATCCTGTGACGTTGCGGGCGCTAAGTAGACTGGTGGCGCTGCCGACGGTATATAGCCTGTGCCACCCTGGTGTCAGGTGGTGCAGACACTTCCGGCGCGTGTGCTGCTCGGTCGGGAACCTCGGTAGAGTATATCTCTGGAACAAATGGCCTTGTTGTTGTTCCTGGTGCGTCTTGCACTGCTACCACCCCTCCTTTGGCATCGCTTCCATACAACTCCGCGGCTGGATGCCCTGACTGCAATACGTATACTTTACTTTAGTGATTTGCGGCTTGCCTTCGTCATAGCCGCCACAACACGATGACCATGATGAGTACGTAGAGTAGAAGTGTGATGAGCACTGTTATTATGCCTGGCCCCATAACGATCTGCATGGGTACGCCGCGTCCGTCTAAGTCGAGTCGGGTCAGGTGCACGGTGAAGTTGTGGTACAGGTGCTAATTGTTTCGGCCGTTGGCCATGAAATGAGGATTAGAAGCATAGTAAGAGCTCACCTAGATTTCTCCCGATCTGATAAATGGTTTTTTCGAATTCAGTCCCCGGTAAAGTGTACAGATGGTGACAGCGAGTTTGGGTGTAGCTAGTCGATCGGGCAATGGGTTGCTTTACTTATGGGGGAATAGTCGATGTTCTCCACTTTTTATAGTTCTGAATCCAATGGTTTGTCCTTGTCCAACTGGTGGACTGGGCACCTCCGCTAACCTATGTTGCCCCACTCAGGTCGAGCCACCAGTTGGTGGGCTTATATATACATATGATCTTAGTATTCCTTAATGCATAGCCTTAACTGACAGTGGTAGGTCTTCGTTCACCACTAAGCTGTATGTAGACTACACTGCTGCATTCTCAGCCCTTAATAGGCGACTTGTTGCATTAGAAAAACTAACACATCTATCACTCCAATCGACACATCAGAACGAATTCCTTGAAAGCAGCTGAGTTACTACTCGATTTATATATCGATCCAAAGGCAAAGTCGAAGGCTATATAGCTCCATTCTATGAGCCATACAGTGTCACTTGCAACTTCCTCTGCCACTCTAGCCGCGTTATATATGTTCCGACCCATACGCCAAATATTTCCGTAGGCCTATAGGTCGAACCATATACCAGCAGGTCAACCGCTTGGCCAATAGGTCGACCGATATACCAACAGGTCAACCGCTTGGCCAATAGGTCGATCCATTGTCCAACAGGTCAACTTGGTGTGCTGGTCAACCCATCGGGCAAGCGGTCGACTGGTATACCAAGTTGACCTGTTGGTCAGTGGGTCAATTACAAAAGTTCCCATTGCTCCCAAGGGGCCCGGCAAGTACACACCCCAGAGTACAAGCATTCACACCATCCGACTAATTTTCCGCTTCCTCCTCCTCCACCACCTCATCCTCATCCTCATCCTCCGCTTCTTCTTCCTCGCTCTCTGACTCTTCTACATGTCATCCCCTTGTTACCCTTCCTATTCTCTGACCTCCAACTGTTGTGTTTGTTCTTTTTCTTCCGACTACGACAGATACAGGCCGAGACCGTGCTACCAGTGCAATTTCTGTACAGGTTGCAAGAGGCGAGATATTCCCGCAGTCATGCAGCCGTGGCAGAACTTGAAGTGGAGGTAGACATTTTAAATTGCGCAACGTGATACGGATAGGGTCACAGTGCGTGATGGAGATGGAGATGGTAACTTAAAGGTTGTGATAAATTGGCTGTGAGGTTTTCATCGCTGTTTCCAGCCTCCTCCCCAACCTCCTACTTGGCATATGGGTTGGGGTCCTCGGTTGGTGAGTAGGTTGACCTGCCGGCCAAGTAAGCTATTCAGCATATAGGTCAACCCATAGGCCTACAAAATATTTAGCGATAGGTCAGAACATATACATTGGACGTTCAGACAATCAACACCGCGCCCTTGATTCACAAATAACCGCCAAGTTATTGATATTTGCTTGTTTTCAAGCTAATGTAGGTATGCCCGGAAATTCTCTTCAAGTTTTCCCCCTTATCGAAAGCCCAGCCAAATACTAGTCACGATGTCGACAACTGATCAACATTTGGGGATTCCAGTACGTAAACTTCCGGTCAGAAGCTATGCTACGTATACCAGCTACTGCACCAGCTGAATCTCTACATTTAGGGATTTAATAAGAGAGAATAGATAGAACAATGACTTTGTTCATGTGGCTTAAAGAGTCAGTATTATTTAATCACGTAAATGCGAGCGTACGCAACGGTACGTCAATATACGCCAGTGCAATTTCATCAACCTTACCCGACGTCACCCGCGCGCTAATAATCCTAATCTACACTATTCTCTCCGCCATCGGTCGCATGGCAACGCTTCTAACGACGTGCGCGTGAGGCAATGTCGAAGTCTCCATATCACCCACCCAACAGCCTGGATGGATAATAGAACCTAGAGTTGGCCAATTGCTGGCCAAAATCTCCCGCAACAATTTGGCCGGAACACCAAGAGGAAAGCTGCGGAAGGTAGTATGAAATCTTGGGCATTATCGTCGGAAGCAAAAGCCAGTTGACCATCACTCCAAGCTGTGTTAGAATGGAACTGGAGGGGAACTCGACTGGCGAATTGTTTCAACGAAGTCTTCGCAAGATGTACGTGATCGCTCATTGTGCACAAATGCACTTGCTTTTGGTCTGGGTCTTGGTCTTCCTTATCGCTTCTGTACTTCTACATTACACTATCTACATACAACCGGAGTTGTGTGAAAAGCCGACATCTTCTACCGCCAAAAACACTGACTACGAAGACTGGTATTACGGCGGGGGATAAAGTTCATGCAGTTAGCGAGGAAGACATGGCAGCCACGATGGCGTTCGGTCCGGGAATCCCCCAGCATCGGTCCGATACCCATTATGCAGTCCTGAGCTTGGAGTCAAATCCCCCAACAGAATCTAATACCAATGAAACCCCCTTCCTGCTTGCGTGGGGTTTTGAGACCTTATACCCGACAAATCCCAGCTGCCCCTTACATGCACAAGCTCTTGCCATCTTCCACAGCTGCGTAAGTTCTCTCATCTAAACCTTCTCAACAAACTCATGCTTGGGGTTCATACTGCAGCTAGTGGATATCCGTTGCGTCAGATGGATGAAGGATGGCGATGGCAAATTAAAGAGAAAAAGGTCCAGGTATGATTATCCACAATATAGGTGTGGCGAGTTGTATAGCCACAGATTTAGATGACAGTCGCGACGCCGGCATGCCAAGCTGTCAGCGGTAGACCTATTTTTGTTGCTTACAAAAGCGATTTTCACCACACAATTATGCGGTACATATTGACATGTACAAAAAAGCTTAATTTATCACCCAACGAAGTTCCTACCTTGGAAGAAGAGGGGCGCTATGACGCTCGTTAGAGTTTGCCGCACCGATGCTTCGCACAAATTGTGCATGAAGCCTATCCCCTACACTTAGATACTAAATTCCGAACTCTACTACAGTGGTAGTCTGTGATAAAGTGGGTACGTCGCTGAGCTGTCATAGATGCCGTTCCATCCTGCACATTCATCCCTGGTTGAGCAAGGGACAGGATAGAGTACAGCAACAACGGTTACTGGTACCAGCTCTCGGCCAGTGGCAACTGTATGATTTACTAGCGAGGGGTTTGTAGCAGCGAGGGCTATTTGAGTGCGAAGTAAAAGACCCAAGTTTAGCATGAAACGCCCTTCCCAATACTAGGAACACGTTATAAACAACCACCTTACTCGGCCGGAGTTCGGGCCTCTCTTTGAACCCAGTAGGTCTCCTATGCTTCAATTATGTGTCCGTAGATCTCAGGTCCGGGGTCTACCGCGTGGTGGTGTGTACTCGACGCCGATCCATTGCAGATAAATATCACCTTACTCAAACCCAATTGTTTGTAAGGGCCCAGAACGATTCAAACGGAGACTGGATGGCAGCACTCTAGACCTAGACGAAGATCTGCTCCCAATGGAGAAGCGCTGGTTGCAGTATGAAGTACCTACGTAGATGGAGAACCACCGCTGCGGTCCGGTCGAAATATCTACACCTTAAAGAGTACCCACCCAAAGATAGAAGAACAAACACGGCAGAATTCATATAGATTCATAGCGTGGCAACTCAGAGGAGGGCCCCCTCACGATTTTATGGGCAATTGGTTGCAATTTCAAACAAGTTAAAAACGCCGCCCGCCGAGCCGAGTAAGATTCAATAAGTACTAAAATTCACACTTGCAATTCAGACTATCGCGGTGGTTATGATGATAAGGCGGGCCTACGTATATGCAGACGTGGTTACTCGCGTCAATTTAGAAATGAATTGACAGGAGCGAGTTTGGGCCCTAGAGGTCGATGTTCGACTCTCCAGTCCGTCCTGAGCAATGATTGAGCTGATATCAATTCAATTCCATTCGAGGCCAAAACGCGATCAGCTCATAATAACCCCTGATAAAAACCATTTCACAGCGCTGAAATCTCAGAAAAGTTACACCAACAAAGTATCCATAAGGCACCCAAACTCTGAAACTTACAATTAGTTCTTAGTTTGTTGTAAAAACACTCGCGATACAGCGATGAAATTAACAAAAAAAAATTTAACTGCATAATAATAATGAACTGCTACGAGGCACTGACTCACTTTGGAATGGCACTGAAGCATACAAAGAAATGGCTAGAAAGGCACTAGATCAAGTACCATTCTGGCGAGCATATGAAAGACCCATATCTGGCGAGCACTCCAATCTCTATTTCAAACTCCATCTTTCAACAACCCTGGTCCCACTCCGCCGATTGTTTCCTTCCTTCCTTCCTTCCTGCCGATCGACATGGATATCTAATACCCTCGTGTAAGTAACCAGTAGCTAGAAGTCGGTATTTGGCGTGGGATAAGGACAATTGAAGAATGGTTGTTACTGTTGTAATTACTGGCTCCAGGCTGTAAGGCAAAGGGAAACGAATGGAATGTAAAAAATTCTGGGGTATACTATCCTCTTCTGAAACGACATCGGAAAAAGCAAGCCTCACCAGTTCAAAGTTTTGCTGAGAGAAATGACATTCGATCAAGCATAGCCGGTGGTATACCGGTGTAATGGTACGACAGCACCTTTCGGCGATTCACTCTATCTGGCACCTCGCAAATTTAAAGTCATAAGGCTATATCGATATTGATATACAGCCGCGCTTCAACAACACCTGGTGTATATGTATAAAGATACCGAAAAAGTAAATTTGGGGCCTTCTGGGAAGCAATCAGCGGACAAGCCCCCTATACAACTCCTGAAGTCTAAAACAATCCCACAAGAATACGATTACGGTGAGGGAAGGCAATAGCGAAGCAATAATTTCTAAGAATTCCCTTCAACGCATTTGAACGAATCAGGAGTAGAGCTAGATGAAAGTCCCTAGAATAGCCAAAACCTACCAGGCGTGCGACATGGCCATTTGTCAAGACCACGACAAGTTGCATGTATACAAATGACTGTTTGTCCCTCAGCTACTACTGCATCGAATATTGTTAGGTGACTGAATGCAATGCCTCCTATCGTGTCATCCGATTCAAGTGAAGTTTTCCCTGTATCAAGTGCGATGCTCGTCTAGCCCTGTGTCAGGTCACAGAATCCATGACACATCTAGTACCCTCTATGTAGCTATTGATTTCTGGACGAAGCTGGACAATAACCCCCAATTCTTAAAGTGGGATCCGGCACATGGGGTTTGCTTATGGCACTCCCCAGGTATCTTTTACCGGCGCTACGCCTACAGATAGACAGATTCTTCACCCTGTGGGCCAAGAGAAGCGTATACATAGTAGTTCCGTTCATCCCATGGTAGATAACCAACCCCTTCGACCATCCATTTGAGCCAACCAACATGTCAAACTCCTGTGGCAGGGAGCAGAGACCTCTTCATTTAGAATACAATATCTTGCGCTGTGAGTAGAGTCCAGCTCAGCAGGACGCATTTAGACTCCCTGTTTCTGGCCACCTCTGCTCCCCTGGCTCATACGATGGCCGACGACGCAACTCAAGCTGGAGTTCGGTGAGTCGCAGGCCGGTGCAACGTGTGCCCACAGATCGCGTATGTATCTGCATTTCGATAGTTGATCAATATATCGGATTACTAGCCATATGTAATGCCCGAGCAGCGCAGACACCCACGGGCCAAGGATTTGGAACTGCAAATGGGCAAAGCTTCCCTACCGATCCAGGTCCAAACCGCTAGATATTAATGCCCAACCCCATAATAGAATAGCCGCTTTCTATATCAAAGGATACTGCGATTGGTCATCCCACTTCCAAGATCTTGTGCTTACTGCGAACACAAGTTATGTACATCCATGCCGGGGTCAATTTTTGGCATGAAACAACCTCGCATCATACCAATAGTTTTATGTTCTAACCTTTCAATAATTATTCCGTGAACTCGAAAAAACCGCTCCTAAACTGTCCAAGCTTCAGACTAGCGGGTCCATAAACCATGGCCTTATCTTGTTCCATCCATCTTTGCATTGTGCAGAGCCATTGAACTGCCGTTCATCTTAGCATGCACCTACTACTTACAGAAATATCTGCTTTCTTCATCAGCCATCTCGATGGTCAATAGATATATCCAGCCAGTCGAGCCGTACGTGCACTGTACAATATCAATTAGTTCCTTGCCCAAATGTATTCTCATATATGTGTATATACCATCCAAACATACGGGCCGCAAAATAAGCCCTACCGCTGCATGCAGTCGTAAAACCACACCGGTGGATAAATTACTCCACATGTAATCTAGAACATTCAGCCCTACCAGCCGAATGAGAAATCCATCGACCAAGGGAGGGGTGATATGTACTGCAACGAACATTGGTTTGGCCTTGGTATCGGAGGTATGTACAGATCAATACAAACCTCGGTTGTAAACATGAGTAAGAAATCCTCCCAACCGCTCGCATCCACTGGAGGGCGGGGCCCGAGTGAGTCGCCGTGATACAAGTCGCAAGCGCAGCCAATAACACAGCCTTCGCTCATCTCTTGAGTCTGCTTAATTCTCACAAGAGAGAGTTATGAGTAGTAGTTTTGGGACGTTAGATACATGGTTCGTGCAGAGCGGAAATAAAATGCCCCGAAGCCATCATGTCACCCCGCATCTTCCTTCCTAACAAGCCCACTGTGGGTAAAACGCCTTGTCACTAGCTCATAGGGTACGAAGGTGGTGTTTACATCATTATGGTGGGTGCTTTGCTGCAGCTCAGCCCCTCATGATATCATGTCATGAGGTTGCATAATTGACGCAACCCCGCATCCAATCAGTTATCTGGAAACTTATCAACCCATCCAGCCCTCCTTCGGTGGAGCTTCTAGAAGGAGTTGTGGCAGCCTACAGATATGCAGGTATAGACACTTTCGTACTTATGCAGGACGCTTACAGAGCGCGTCATTACCCTTGTTCGGTTGTCCACTCGATGCCATCTCTCACGGCAGCTCCGCCTCATAGGGCTGCATTTCATCTAATCATTCGTACGTTCCAGCAATCGGCTCGTGAATCGCAACACACTCAGCACGGGCAACGGAGTAAGCTGAGTGTGAACTCAATCACTGGATCGTGTGGAGTCGTCCAGTTTTGCGCTATGGTACATAGTTACAATCCGGCTAAAGAAGAGGGGAGGATGGAAAGAATGGGACATCAACGATAGGCTTACCGTAGAGTGACAAACGCAGTGGAAAAGATCTGTCGGGGCGGATGGATCGATCGGTAGCTGCTACTGCGGCCCAAATGCACAATTGCATGCGATGGAGGAGTTACGCTGCGCATATCGTCGGACGGTGGAATTTCAACATCCCCACCACGCAGGGAAATCTAGAACCCCCGAATCCAACGTGCATGACTGCCGAGGTCTGAAGATTGTCTTGAAGCACACCATCTCGTCCACAATCGCGAGTCACAGCTGTCAAAAGTTCCCGTTGTTCAGCCCTATGACTTGACATTCTCACCTCAGCCAGATCCCCTAGTAACAGTGGTCCCGCCGGGAATCCCCGACTCCAGCAGGTTGGTACATATCCCCATACCATCATGGGGATCGGCGAACCATATGAATGGTGACTTTTCGGTAACTATTTTCGGTCTGTTAAATAATTCGTACATATATCTGCTAGCGTGGGTATTTTCGACAAAAATACCCGCAAGCGGCACGATGACGCGAATATATTTTAATTTCCTATCTCCACCAATCCGCATAGCCGTTCAGGTATCGTTACCTGCCCTCTCGAGTCCGAAATTGCGGAGAGGGCATACCCTCGGGACCTTCGTACAGGCTCCGCCACGATTAGGCATCCATACCGATGTTGAGGTTTGGCAATGTTTAGTATTGCTGCAAATTCCTTGTAATTGTTAACGGAGTTCCATGAAACCACTGGGATACAGGCTAATATCTTCTCCCCACCCGGCCCACCGCTTCGTCAATCAAATCAATCTACAACTTCCAGTGTCGCGAGTCAGTACTCTAAACTCCAAAACAACATCCTTAGATAGCCGAGAGCACCCAATGGGAAGGAGCGCAGAGTCTTATCAAACCCTTATTATTGTGCGAGCCATCTACTTTTGGGTAACTTGCCACGCTCAGCCCACCAAGGCTGAGCGGACTGTCACTTGCATGTAGAGCGAGTACTTCACGAAAAGTCTCCGCGTCCACGGTCTGAGGTCTGCTCGACGACCGGCCACAACCAGACTCCAGGCAGCAGTTCTGCCACCGACATCCCCGCCAGCCGGAGCCGCACGCATTCCACACCAAGTCACGGTTAACTCCGAATTTTATCCGCTCTTACCGTGTAGGAGGCCGGCGTAAGGCTGGACATCACGGGTCACTGTTTTAATTTAAAACAAACGGGTTGTTCCCACCGGAGCCCATGGAGCTTCGTTTCGTATCCATCGTATTAAGGGAATTTATCCAGAGACAGCTAGATGCGAAAATAGCACCTATCATGGAGAATAGAATCATGATTATATTATGCACAGGCTGTGCGACCCTTTTTTAGCGCTGGCAAAGAAAGAAACACCCGAAATACTTATTGATTCCAAATAACGTTCCGGGGCCTGCTCTGATTACCTATGTATGTTCACTAACTGACTGCGCAATCAACAAAGCAAGTTGCCTCCTTACCTATTCCGAGCGGGAGTTCCAAGCGAACGAACTACCGTGAGCGAGTCGCTGTCATCTGAAGTCATACGTCGCGTCGCGAAGCGGGATGCCTAGACACCGCAATATCGCAATATATTTCGCGGGCGAATGCTCGATAGAACTAAGTGATTTCTGACCTGCTCTGCCTCTTGACAAACAAAACACGAAAATCCAAATACGAATCGACGATTGGTGTCGACGGCGGTTTCCAGTTCAGCTGCGCCAAAAAGAGAAATGCGGAGCCGGTCGGGGTCGGTGTAAAAATGTCGCTAGACACAGCGCAGCTCGTAAAGCCCGCGCAACACAAGCGTTGCATGGGTCGACCTTTTCATAGCAGCATGCAGGCATCATCGAGCAGGTTGGTGTGTCTCGGTGTTCTGTGACCCCAACCACACTGCCCATCCACCGCTGCCTCTTCATCTTCTGCTGCAGAGCCAGGGATGGCGGCCATGTAAGGTGCTTGGTCAGAGGCTTCCCCAGGCTTGCAGTCTCCAAATCTGGCACAACTTGCAGCAAATATGCAGGTGGTGCAACCATCCACCAATCCACCCAACCGCATTGCAACCCGGTCACGACCGGGAAGACACCCACTAATTTGGGTGTGGGTTCAGGCAGAAGAAGGATGGAAGACGGAAGGTTGGAAGGAAGCCTTCGAAGCTTCCATGCGTCTTCCTTCCATGATCCGATCCCACCATCCATCTATCCCTACTGTCTCGTCGGGGCTTTGCTTCTTTGGCGTTGGACACCACCCATTCCCAAAAACTACACTACTTAAGCCACCCCAGAAGACAGCGTTCCCTTACCTCCGACTCAGCCCATCACTGCAGATCAAAAGACGATAAATATCTACCCTTTCGTCCCCATCAGATCGTATATCATCATCGTATATCATCGTCGTATATCATCGTCGTCATCGTCATCATCACTGTCATCCCGCCTATCTCCACATAGCAACTACTTATACCGGCGCCTCTTACCTTCTAACTGGCACCGTCTCTCCACAGCATGAACCATCAACCACAATACCAATTTGCCGCCTCTCCAGTAATCGCCAGCATGCCTTCTGTTTCACATCACCACCACCACTACTCGCGCCCAACAGCTACACGAGTCTCCAGCACTACTACTGAGTTCCGTGGTTCAACAAATCCGGATGAAGACTGGACCAAAATTAGTGACTTGGCTGAACGCCGTCGGATCCAGAACCGCATTGCGCAGCGCAATTACCGTTCGTCGCCTTTTCATCCATCCCCACTGCCAGTGGTGGCTAACAATCAATAGGCAAGAAGCTGAAGCGCAGACTCGAGGATCTTGAACGCCGCGCCGCTTCTCGTTCCGTTTCTCCCAACGAAGACACCGACGGCCGATCTACTCGTGAATCATCAGCAGAGCAACCGCTGCACTCGCCGCCTCCGAGCTCAGAACCTCATCTCACCAATTCTCCCCCGTTACGCGACAGCTATCTGCCACCTGTTAGCAATGGCACCTACACCACCTCAAGTAACTACTCCCCTCACTACCGCACAGCAGGTAGTGCGCACTCGCCGTCATATGCTCCTACATTTTCATCAGCGGAATCGAGCAACTACTACTACCCTCCGGTAACAGCGGGTGTGTCAGCATCATCACACCTGCCTGCAATCTCCGACCACCCATCAAGTCAATCACATTACATCTACAGCTACTCCCAGCCCACACTCTCATCAATAGTGGAAGCAACGTGTGGTTCATCAGTGCCTACGACGTCGGGAGCAGAACAGCATACCTCATATCTTCCTCTGCCATCCGCAAGACTCTCGGGGTACACTGGAGTTGGTCCTGAGTACGCTCTGCCCAAGACGGCACCACCGGTTTACGACACGGAGAATCCGTTCTATCTTTCGTACGCCGGCCTTGCAGGTGAGCTTTCACAGCTACCCTGGGTATCTTTTACTCTTTGAGCTCTCGCTGACGGCCTATCCCAGAAACGCCCGACCCTAGCTACTTCTCAAGTAACTACTATCACCATCACCCGCACGAGGATCACCACCACCATAGCTCTCCGTCAATAAAGCAAGAGAACTGATCCTGTTTCCTTAACTTTTTCCTTAGCTGTTTCATTGGGGTGTTATGTTGTTTAGAATCGGAAAAAGCAATCCAATTGCTACTGTATCCATATTTATTTCATCAACGAATTTTAGACGATTTCTTTTTATTGTGTGTTTGTACTCCTTCTGTCATGTGTGTGCTCGGTTTGCTTTCTGGGGGCAGCGTTTGTTTTGATTTTGCGAGGTCGCGGCGTGGCCGGGGTGGAAGGCAAGGATTGGTGTATTTTTTTCTTTTCCGAGGGGTTTTCGGGGGTGCACATTAGATGCGGGGTTACGGCGGAGGATTCGGCTTGGGCGGGCCTTCATTCGCTTTTGCGTGGGTGGGGTTCTTAAAGTATCATCTACAATACACAAACAATGGGATTTGTGCCTTGAGTTCCAATTTTGAGTGTCATGAAACAAATCTTCCGAGACTTTTTCTACTATACTTTAAACAGCAGTAAATGATTGGTTGGCCGGCTCGCGAACTGCTTCAGCGTCTAGGTATGCAGAATTAGTTCATGGTGCATCTCGCATGGACATGAAATCTTGGTATCTTGAACTGGATCGAGCTCGCCCAGTCATAATGGCTCTAGCACAAGCACCACACCGGCGGGCCACCGCTAAACCGGTCGCCCACAGGACACTTCGACCCATCCAGCCCATGTTTTTGAGGTGGTTGCTCGGCGAAACAGCTGCGCCGCATGGTCTCTAGCCTGGAGAGGCCCTTCTGGCCACAATCCCCTGGCTTGTGATGCAATCAGGATGGTATGCATGCCCACTACGCTGTAACAAAAAGCAAAGCGCGGAAATTCCTGCCGGGTGCGAGAAATATGTGACCACTTATTTTCTGCTGCTATGACAACACATGTCGACTGGAAAAAAACCGTCGCTGACCGCGCTTCAGCCCTTCAGCCCTATGATCCGATGCGATGCAGCGGATGCTTCTCAGCTCTGTTCGCGTGCATACGATTAGAGGTTATCATGCCCAAAGGCAAGCTGAAGATCTCCTAATCGACGACTTCTGGCTGGCTATGGTCCCGGCACCGGTCTTCCCACCGATTTGATCCACCGGCCGGCTTGATGCCTACTATCATTGTTATAACCTCCCTGCTAGGGTAGACCCTTCTCGCCAGAACACCCAGGGATCAGGCATGGACAACCCGGAGGCGCGGGGTGCGGTTGGCTCGCGGGGAACGGGGAGCCGAAGCGATAATTATATTGTCTTTGGCTTTAGTTGCTACTTCCGACACCCTGATACTTATAGCGAGGTCTATGGGGCAAGCAAGCGGGTGAGAGCTAGAGTACAAGCGACCGAGCGCTTGGTGCTTATGTTCGCTACGTACGCGTTTGGTGCCCGGGAGAGAGGGAGGGGAACATGCGAATATCGACTTTCCAAACATTCCGATAAATTGAAAATGCAGGCTTCCATTCGTGCGAGACTACCTAAGTGCACATTTGTGAAACGCAAAATCCGCCTGGCTTCGTATTCTCGGCGACGCGGTCACGAGGACTTGTGACTCTGTTTTCTCGGAATCACAGAGTTACAGGGCAATACGAAAGCGCATTCTCTGTACGCGCGGCAGTGCTACCAACAAATCGGTCGGTGCCGTTACCCAAGAGGTATTTTGGAGTAACCCGTGTCCTTATAATTATCAGATAGCGGACGCATGTACGAGTAGAGTACGTAGAATATATGTAGAGCATCGCTCCATCCAAATAGTCTCAATGCAAGGTCTTTGACTAAGAGGGCCCGTCTATATTTAACAAAAATGGAGTCTCGCATGGACACCACATATGCATCCTGTGGCGAACATTATTTTCCTTCTAGAACTACCGCAGTTATTCTTGCCCATCTTCCATGCAGCCGGTTTTGTTGCTCTGCACCGGCGGTTCAGACGAGGAAAGGATTCGTCGTCCACCCAGCTGACCGTACTTGGGTTTGAAACGTGCAGTGGTTTACAAATCGTATAATAACATGCTATAGTAACGATTAGATATATGTCGCACCTCCGATAGATGGATGCGTGGTACGACAGCTCCCGAGTTACCGGTCGGTAATCGATACCCTATTCACTGTCAGTTTATGCCCAGTTTTCAAATTTCACCGGGATGTATGCGGGTCCGGGAGAGGCAGATACTTACTTCAATCCGAAACAGCAATCCTCGTCCGGGGGGCAAGAGATCACTATTTAAACGTACAGGACTCCGAAGCCTAAAACAGTAATTTTGTATGAGCTGTCGAACCGGGAGAATGATCCTCCGACTATTAGTCCGAATTGACTACTTAATACTGGAACATAACTAGTCCTGCGGAATGACGATGATTCGTTAGAGTGCTGACTCGGTGAGGTCTGCATATGTACAAGCATGATCCAGTCTCCGATCGCGATAGACGTCTTACTCACTTATAATTCGCCGTAGCAAGTGAGACATTTGTGGGTACGTATCGTAAATTCAGCAGTTAAAACCCCTCACCTCAAGCCATGAGAAATCGAGCATTCTATGGAAAGAGGGCGTTCATGTGGGGGCTCTAATTGGCGTTTGAGAGTCGAAGGCGACGAGACGTCAATGTGCAAAATAATTCTGTCGGACCTTCAAGCACCCGAAGGGGGTTGTCCCTGAATCGTGGCTCGGAGTGCGCTCCATATCGGGGTAAATGGCTTCAATGCATGTTTCCCGCATCGTTTTGCGATAAACTCTTGAGATCGTGTGCCCCACTTACCGCCCTTGACTGGTCGGTCATCTTTAGTCAGTCAGGGATCCTTCTAGCCTCTAGGAGACTCGTATACTGCGGATACATTCTGGGTCATTCATATATGATGGGAGAGGCACATGCGCACGGTACCAACCAGTTTAATATACGTATTCAGTACGATACATTTATGCAGGACGTCAATGAAGATAAAACAAACCTACAACTTCTGATCATTCACAATAGACCAAGCCAACATACTAGGATAGATGTATACGTACCACAGCAGTATCTTTGTTCGTTCAGATGCGGGGTACTGTGGAGACAACGGGAACCTGTTCCAAACGCCCGGAATCCCCAGGGGTTTCTAAAAGCACTAAATTTGGCAATTGCGCAACCGAGTGATTCCGGTACAATTGGCTTGAAAATATCCCAGAACGCAATGCTGTAGTTAGTGGGGATTGTGGAGTATATTTGTATGTTTCGGAAAGCGCCTGACGCCGGCGAGACAGTAGTTCTGGATGTCTGACAAGAACGCGTTTGCTTCTTCAGTCGTTTCGTCCGATTCGCGAATTCGGCACTTTCTACTCCGCTGCTAATGTTCCCCGCGGTGAAGTTTAATAAGCCAATGAAATCAACACAGCAAGGGCTCATCCAGCCTTGTGTAGGCGTATTTAGTAATATGAAAACAGGCAGGGGATACAATTTGCAATTTGATGTCTCATTTGACGTCACTCGATAATAATTCTATGCACATCAACAGCAGTAATACAACAAAACCAACAGGCTTAGGAGATATTTCTATTAAGCCGAAGGGGAAACACAGTAGCCTCGTATTGGAAAGGCAGGTTACGAAAGAAAAGCCCGCTATTGTCACGGGGTAAATTTGATATGTGAATAGGTGAATGGTAGTGTCCACGAACCCAATCGGATGGGTTAAAAGTATCCTATAGCTGGCTGGTATAAGCTCGTGAGGTTCAAGTGAGGTTACCATGCACCAGGCAGATATGGAATTTGCTAGAGTTGTTATCCTGTATTTGAGATAATGGCGAATCGGTTGCTGCAACTCGGGTGCATCGTGGTCGAACTCTTAAACCTATGCCGAGGTCGAAACCAGCCTCAAAGTTAGTCCCACTAACCAATCGCTTAGTACTCTTCCACACTCCAACTCAGTTCTGAGATGTTGGCATGGGTTTCACATGCGCATTATTGAACTCATACGCCGTTACCACAGCCACAAGTTCTGAAACATAACCAAGTTCCGCGTTTCATATATTGAAGGTTTATTTGCAAGGACTCCTTTCCCAAAGAAACTGTAGCCCGTACTAATGAATTTCTCAGTGCTTTTATACTGTAGGTTCCGGGCAGCCATGCCATTCCTCATCGTGCGCATGTGCCTTACCACCATGTCTTTCTCTCCGTACCCTCCTCGTGCCTGTTCTCTTCACACCTTCCTCCCGTGTTCTTTCCTCGCCGTGCCATTTCCGCCGTGTCATTTCCTCTACACCCTGATACCTAGGTACGTATACCACTTCCCTGATCCCCGCGTCCTTTTCTCCCACATACAGGAAACCCTAACCCGATTTACCACTTAAGTGCCAGGTGATGAAAGTAGGTACCTTCATAATGTGCCTTATGGAGTGCCTTTACTGGGTTATATTTTCTATTTCCTTGGGGAGAGAGAAAAGAGAAAGTCCACGCACACAGTAAGTACACCCGACAAGGTTGAACACTCTGCAGTCACATATGCACGAGAGACACTGCGGCCATACCGAGGATGAACTACGAACGTTCAAAAATGACAGTTTGTGTTCGGCCAATGCCGAATGACGGCTTTGGTGGTATGAGCCGAGGTGGGGTGACTCTTACTTTGGATATGCGGACCGGATGAGTGATACTTAGTGCAAGGGAAAATACTTCCTCAAGCTGACAATCATGGTACTCTCCTATCTCTCTCACTCACACTCTTGCACCGGGTAAAGGGTTTACACGATGACGCAGAGTCAGGTGTCAGTCGAGGATTAGGCCGTACGCACCGTTGCGATGGAGAGCTTGGTATCCAACATCCACCCTCCAAGCGAGGCTAGATTCGAGTCTGAATCAGACGTAACGGTTTCTTGAGCAACTATGACCGTGACCCTGAGCGACCATATGCAAATACGCTTGGATGACGACGAGGCGCTGCCTACTATAGGAAAGGGACTGAGAGCGAAGGGGGTCAGTGACAGGGCTGAGGGAACAGGGAGGACCGGGTGCAATGACGATACAGGTCCCAGGGGACAGAGTAGCCACAAAGATAATTTTATTGCTACACCCTCAAACTTCGGGATGACCATACTTCATGCCTGGTGGACGACCCCAAGCGATACCACCTATGTAGCTGATGACCGGCGAAGTTTGTTGTCACAGCAATGGAGATTGGGAAGGCATCGATGCAAACCTTAACAGTATGGAATCATTCGAGTGCATGTGAGACGGCTGTGTTTATTCCTTAGCCCAGAGTTCTAGAGTAACTATGAGTCAAACAAGCTTGCTGAACTATGTAGCAAAGATGAACCAGGCACTACTATATGGCGTATTTCATGCCCACGCACTCGGCCATCCGAAAGGTAGCCTTTGGATATATTCTCGACCTCACGTCCAGTACTGATTAGAGGGCTGCTGGTTTGCTCTTGTATAGTAAGAGTGGTTGATAGTACATAAGAATAAAGCCCCGAAGTATCACTTCTAGACCTGTGCCTGCGAACTAGTGGGCGCTACCTAATTTCAGCAACAGCACTCCATCATCCAGGAGAATTAGTTTCGTGTGCCGGGGACTGCAAGGTGACTACGGATAACAATAGTACGCTATGCCACTTTGAACCCCAATTTTGCTCTCCTCACGGTGTTAACGGCATGACTGGTGGGAAATGACAGTCTACATGTGGAAACGGGGCATCAGGGTGCTTGCTGGTCAGCACGCCTGGGGGCTTCTCCGAAGAGTTAGGATGGTGAAGAGGAAGTGCAGTATTGGGCGAGGAAGAGGGCGGATATGAGGATTGAGGTGTGACTAGTGAAGAAGCAGGAAAGAAGGCGTGGGAGATATTGGGAAGGTCGAGGATCAAGATGAAGGGGCAGTGCAAATGGCATTGCCGCCCACAAGTTCGTCCGTCAGGTACATCACGAGAACTCAAAAAGGGTGACCACCGCAGGTTTCGGCCTTCAATCTAGGTGTTTACCGCACCATACTCTTCCAGCTAATCCAGGATATTCTTTTTTATTTATGTCTTTGACCACTAAACTTCCAATTATCCATGCATATGCAGTTGCATCGGGTGAATTTATAATTTAGGCAGGCGGTTTCAACTTCAAACCTATAGCTATGTGAACTGATACCATAGCGACCGCAAAAAGAGAGAAAAACAGTAATCACCGCAGGTTTCGAGCCTGCGATCTTGGTGTTTATAGCACCATGCTCTTCCAATTGAGCCAGAAGCCCTTGTTCATTCGATCCTCTAAACCACTGAACTCCCAATCAATATAATTATTGCAGGCACAAGGGTACCGCGGTATTTACGCAGATAAATTTAAACCTACAACTCTGAAGAAATACCAGAGCAGCTTCAAAGAGCTAGTGGTATATAAAAAAACGTTGACCACAGGTTTCGAGCCTGCAACCTTGATGTTTATAACACCTGGTGTTTATAGCACCATACCTTACCAACTGAGCTTGGGAGTTCTTGTTTATTCGATGTCCTGGGTCACTCAAATCCCAATCCATGTAATTGATACCTGGTACAAGGGTGGATTTAGGCAAGCCGTTTTAATCTACAACTCGTGAAAAACTACCAGCTAAAGGAGTTACAGAAGATCAAAAGAGTGTTTACCATACCTTACCAGTTCAGCCAGAGTCTCTATTTATTCAGTGGTGTTATGGATCCTTGGTCGCTACCGAGTTCAGAGGCACGGGCCAGACGGCCTGATTCCCAATATCAGAACAGCCCAGGGTGGAGCAGGGGAGTGCTTGGCCCCAGGTTCAAAGCTTGTGACTTTTGTGTCCACTGTCCACTGTCCATAACCCACAAGCCTGCCACCCTTCCACTGGTGTCTGCTATTGGTATAGATCAACCTTGCAGCTGGATCTGGTTTCTTCGTTTCCTTATCCAAGGGAGCAGCTAAAAAAAGTACTTTCTGGTGGTTAAAATCTTCCTGTTAGCCCAGTCCCATTTCCACAAACCCGCCACCGAAGGAGTAATATCACGCTGCATTCTTCCCAGGAACAAATTGGCAAGGACTGGGTCTCTTTAAAGCAATGGCGCAGGTTTTGGCAGAGCAGCGCGCAAAGGAAGTGTGTGTGAGCCCGTCTGCTTTGTCATGTGCTGTGCACCAAGGCGGCAAGTCTCCTCGATATCCGCCACCCTATCCACAAATTGCCGCGGAGGCGCTTCCGCACACCGGTGCACTTTTTACAAGATATACTCTTCCATCCTGTGTGTGATTCAAAATGGCATACCAGGTACACCGGTGAAATCCTATTGTACCCCATGTCACGCCTCACGGAGATGGCCCACTTTCGGGATCTACGGGGGTCGTATTTCGGGGCCGCCGTCGCGGTGTCATTGAGCGGCACTGGTACTGCATTCCCATACGTGTTTATGCGGCACGACCCATCCAGGATTCGAGGAGTGGATCCGATAGATCACCCCTCTAGCCAGTTGGCCTGCACTGTTACCATTTGATGCGTTTAACGGCGGAAATTACTTAGACGGATAGCCCGGAGGCGTGCTGTGCCAGAGGTGGTTAAGCGCCTCAACCTGACTGCAGCGAATGGTATCTATTACTGAGCCATTGGACCACGTCGTTCCGCTGGCAGTGTGGGGCACGAACGGTGGTCGTTCGGTAGTCTGTCATATGGCTTTCTCGCTGGCGAAGCCGTATGACAGACTAATCGTTCGGCGTATTCCGACTTTTTTACTCGACTGACTATTCTTCTAGACCAAACTCGCAGCTTTTTCCGCATCGGCCGGTTGGAATGAATCCTGTATGTAAGTTAAGATAAATCAAGATAAACTGAACTCTAAGTAGTTTAACTTAAAATTCGTGGTTCATGTTTGACATCATGTCCAACTTAAATTAGCACTGAATTTATTATAGTGTATATCGCAATTTCTTACTGTGGCTTGCTGTTCATGACCAACATTATCCGCCAATCATCCAATAACAGAAATCATCATCGCTCGTCACTCGCATCTCTATCTCAATCGAATGTTACTTTGGATGCTAGAATGACTTGATTGATCGACTGACCTATCTCGAGGGCATAACGCCCATATATGTACAATCTCCCATATGCGTAAGCGTATGCACTATCTGACATGAACGCATCATCCTGATCCTAATGCATATCCTCATACACGCCACCATCTCCATACAAGCCTCCATTCTCATACAAGCCATCAAACGGAGCTGAGACTCACGATGCAGGTACACATGCAACATCGAAAGCGGCTTGACTCTGGTCACTTATGACTGCCCGATCTTCAGCACCGGCTTTTTGGTGCTAGTAAGCCTACAATTCCCGTACTTAATTATGCTCGGCTAGGGAAGCTGAGGTTAATATTGCAGTTATGATAGAAAGGCTAGGGCCCAGGAGCTAAGAATAGTTCTGCTTAAGAATGCACTCCACCAATTACAAGAAAATGCATTCCTCAAGACACTTCAACCGCATCTACTCATAATCATAACTAACCTATATCTATCTTCCCATTCAGTTTATGTGAGACAAATTTCCTCAATGGGTTCCGTGTCTTCGCCGCCATTGCTCCTTGGTGGAACCATGCAAAGCAGGCAATATGTGTCCGGTATTGGAGATGGACATGGAGCAACAGCCGCATCAAAAGTGGTAGAGAGAGATAGAAGTGCGGTGAATGTCTTCCACCAAAACCATATGTTTACCTATTCGATACCCCGAGCCAATTGCTGATCTTCTGTTGCAATATGGAGGGTAGAACCGTGTGCGTGTATAGACTAATATAAAGGTACAGAGATAAGTATGGAGAAAAACTCAAGATATAAGAGAGTTGTGCCTTACCGGGTCCCTTACTGCCAGTTCAATATTTGCAACACTTCTTTTAATTTCCATGCCGGTGATATATCATGATCCTCAGCATTCCCGCGGAAAAGCTAAAGGGCCGGTAAAAGTGCCATGAGTAATCTTGACACTTGTGAACCTCGGAAATATAGTCCAGGCCGTAGTGCTGGGGGCGGATAGACACCGCGCATGTGCCGATCGGTTCGGTGATAAATGAGAAGCGTCGCCATTAATAAGTCATGGCTGCAAGCGGTATACATACCGCATACGACCTAATTTATACAATAATTTGAGCACCTACAGTGTGGATTGCAAACAAACAGGAGAATGCCGATCAGTAATCTGCATGGTGGTGATGGGCGATACGAGATTATGGTGCAGTGTATGGCGAATTGTAATCATGCATGGACACATGGACCTCGCACTTTCTGGAACCGCACAACTCGAGATTACAGCAACATAAAAGCACGAGCTGTGGGGACATAAACCTCTCTCCAGCCTTCCTCCACACCACCATCACCGCACAATGGCAACCGAAATCCACACGCTCCCCCTCTCCACCGGCGAAGTCATCTTCTATCGCACCGCTGGCTCCCCCACACTCCCCGTGCTCCTCCTCCTCCACGGCTTCCCCAGCAGCTCACACCAATACCGACACCTGATCCCCCTCCTCTGCAGTACACACCACATCATCGCCCCGGACCTTCCCGGCTTCGGCTTCACCACCGTCCCCGCGGACTACACCTACACCTTTGCCACCCTCACCACCACCCTCCTATCCTTCCTCAACGCCCTTTCCATCATCCGTTTCGGAATCTACATCTTCGACTACGGTGCTCCCGTGGGTCTGCGTCTCGCGCTACTCCGCCCAACCTCCGTCACCGCCGTGATCTCACAAAACGGCAATGCCTTCACCGCTGGCCTAACCTCGTTCTGGGACCCGGTAAAGGCACTGTGGGCGAACGACACACCGCAGATACGGGAGGAGCTAGCGAGGGCGGTACTGACGCTCGAGGCGACGCGGTGGCAGTATGAAGACGGGGCTTCCGCAGAGCGGGTGGCGGGGATAGAGCCGGAGGGGTATACACTCGACTATGCGTTAATGTCGCGGGCTGGGGGGAAAGGAATACAACTAGGACTACTCAAGGACTATGCAACGAATGTGGAGCTGTATCCCGAGTTTCAGCGGTGGATGCGGGATAGTGGGGTACCCGTGTTGGCGGTGTGGGGGGGGAATGATAAGATGTTTGGGAGGGCAGGGGCGGAGGCGTATAAGGAGGTGGGCGGAGAGGTGGTACTGCTGGATGGGGGGCATTTCTTGTTGGAGACGCATTTGGAGGAAGTTGTGGAGGTTTTGAAGGGATTTTTGAATAGGGTTTCTTACGCCCCCTGAGTAGTGGTGTGGATTGTGTCTCCAATGACAAAGAGCTGTCTTCAGACTAGTAGATCGTTGCAATTGACGTCTTATCACCAAGAGTATACTAAATATCACTCGCATGTCATTTCACATTGCTTCAGTCAGCATAGACTGTTCTCGTTCTTCTGTTGACACAATGCGTCTAGATAATTATTGTTAGAGTCCCTATTGTGCTTCCGTAACATCTTTACCAAATATCAGACACTCCACCCATTTCCCAAAACTTCTTTCCTAAGCCTAATCATAAGTAACAAGTGCCCAATTAAGTATACTCTCTTCACACACTTATAGAGCTATAAAAACTCATCTTCCAGCCCACCCAGCCATATCTAAGCATACATTACCAGGTTAGTACTACAGTATACCTGATACTGTGGGTTTTGTCTCTTTGCCACTAAACCTTCGATGTGATTGTAGTGCTCGTTGGCCACGGTGTTGATCTTCTATTGTTCACTATCCCACACCTATATACATTCACCGTCGCTCAGTAGCAGGGTTCCCTGTTCCAAAGCTGGCAAGGAATCCCGCAATATTTTTGGCTCATTCAGCCCACATCGGGAATTCGGTTCTAATGGATTGGTGGCGAGTAAAGCTTAGCCTGAGTGATACCCATGACGCCATTAGATTTTCTGCATACCTTCAATTCCCTTCCTTCTCGATGTTGCAGCTGTCAACGTATCCGTCTGACGGAACGACGCATCATCAAAACTCACTCGTGATTAGGCACGGATCGCACTGTTCAAAGTAGCGAGATAGAGAAGCTTGATTGTATCCTATCTAAGAGGGCCACAAGGCCACATATATACGAGTACAAGTACAGCTGAATGCCAGCAGCCCGTATCAGAGTCAACAGTCATCTCCGGCCATACGAGACATCACCGTCTCCGGCCATACAAGACATCATCTCCGGCCATACAAGACACCGTCTCCGGCCATACAAGATACTAGACTCATCTCCAGCTGAGACCTGTATATGCAATACGCACTATCATCGTTCTCTTTTGAAATCCAAGTAGATAGGGAGAAATTGGAGTTGAATTCAGTGATAGTTGCTGGACAAGACTGAAAAGGACGGTGTAAACTGCCCCGCCTGCTACTTTCGGTCGGTTGTACGACACAATATTCATCTCTCAGAACCATAAATCCAAATCCATTCCTATACATCCCCCAAAACTCTCTCGCCTTGACCAAGCAAGGCCTCGCGACTACAAACCACATCCTACAAAGTAACTCGGTACATATATACTTCCCCCTCATCGTACACCACCTTTTACGCAACCCCTAAAACCTCAATCCTACTCCTCCCCTCCTCCTCGCCATCCTCCTCCTTCGCAACCCCCCTCTTCTTCTTCCTCCCCCCCGGCACTACTCCCCCCCACCCCTCCCTCACCCAGCGTCCCAGCGTCCCAGCGCGCTCCGTAGAGACGGGATACTCCCCCTGTCCCCTCCCCTCACCTCCCACCGCCGCATCATCCTCAAACTCTAATCCACACTTCTTTACCACCTCTCCCCAGTCTGCTCTTGCGGGGCTTCTAGCGGCAAGGAAGACGGGGTACCCATCTGCGATGCGCACCAGACGCTGCGCCATACCCACGTGTCTCCCCAGCTCCTTCCCGGGTGTGGCAAGGAGGAGGTGACAGAGTAGGGTGGAGTACAGGGCATCGGTGAGGAGGGGGTGATAGGTTAATGTCTCCGCCTCGGATGGAGGGGGGAGAATGGGTGCGGGAGTGGAGAAGAGCGTTGAGATGGCGAAGATGGGGAGGTTATTACTTCTGTGGCGGGAGGAGGTGGAGGAGGAGGTGGAGGAGGAGGAGGTGGAGGAGGAGGAGGTGGAGGAGGAGGAAGAGGAGGAGGAGGAGGAGGAGGAAGAGGAGGAGGAGGATATGGTGCCGTCTGTGAGGAGGAGTGTGCCGTTGCCAGAGTCTGGACTGTCGCCGGGCGTGTACTCAAAGAAGCCCAAGAAGCGGCCATAGTCCCGAAGTGCGCGCTTCGCATACGTCCGTACTGCTTTCCGCGCCTCGGCCTCTTCTTTCCCGATCACGCGGTCTTCGCCCGGAGGAGAGGAGGAAGAAAAGGAAAATACCTTCTCCATGCTCTGCACTGCGACGCTGAGGTACGTGGATGCGCGATGGAAGAGCAGCTGTCCCTCTAGCGAACTCGGCATTTCCTCATCTGGCATTGTCCCACCCCGCTCGAGCACCCCAGCATCATGGCGACCACCGCGACTCCCGAGTCCCAGCGCCTTCGTCAAATCCCCAGCCGCGCCCAAAAAGTCCTCTTTAAAAACCCTCGTAACAGCGCGGGTACGTAACGGTGCGCCTTCACCGGGACGTTCCGTAATGACATGGTCTAGGGGGGTGAGAGAGGTACATTTGGCGAGCATTCGCGAGGGAATCTTTTCGTGGAAGAAGTGTACATATTCCGCGTCGGCATTCCCCTGTTCCCTTTGAAGCACCAACTGGGCGACGTCCTCTAGCGAACTCGCGCTCTGCATGGTTGCGACGCTCGCCGCGATCTCATCCAGCTTGTATGCTTTTGCCAACTTCTGCGTCGCCAATTCTCGCATCCGGTGTTTCCGCTCTCTACTCAGCCGCGGAGAAGGCCCCGAAGAGCCAATTCCGAGTAGGAGGTGGTGGTCCTTCTGTGAGAGCGATGAGGCGACACCAGAGGCGGCACGGACGGCGAGTGTAGTTGCTTCATCGACATGGCGCCGGATCTTTAGGAGGTCGAAGAAGACGGCGGGGTCGATGGGACGTGGTCTCGGGGCAGAGTAGTTGCTGTATGCGAGGGATTCGAGGACTTCCGGGGGCAGTTGGAGCCACGGGCCGTGGAAGGAGGAGATGTAGCGCCAGTGTCTAGGTAATGTTAGGTGCAACTACAACGGGAAGAAAGAGAAGAGAGTACTTATTCCTGCAAATGATTAGCGCACTACTACTCGGCTGCGGCGGAATGCTGTTCTCCTTCTCCTTCTCCTTCTCATCGACATTGTCGTTATCTCTATCCCTTGCATTGCTGTTACCAGCGCGCGCCTGCAATTGTAACTCGGCGGCGGCTTTTTCCTTTTTGGACTTGGATCTGGTCATTGGGGTGTTTTAATAGCCAAAGCGACCGAATTCTCAAGGCCGTGGTTGATCGCGAATTGGAGGAGCCGCGGATTTAAGCGGGTGGGTTGCGATGTTCGTTGACGTTGGAGGTTGGACTCGACGGGTGTTCAGACTCTTCCTTTCAAGCGCGCAGCTAAAAAAACCGATGGCCCGTGATTGGTGACGATTGGGTGGTTCTGCCCAACTAGGCAACGCCAAGATGATGACCGAGTTAAGACATGGGGGAAGAGCACTTTCCAGGCGCACAGCAGCAGCTTCTTGATATTATCGAGTACGAGTACAAGTACTAGCTATGATACCAAGTACTACACCTCCGCCCTCCACTCGCCGCTCGTCTCATTCATGGTGTTACACCTTGCCCGACGAAAGCCAAAAAATAAACACACGAAGAAGCCCCAGTCCACTTCCCTCCAGCTCTAGTACTACTATTACCCAGCAAGCAGATCAACAACTCGTACACCGCGTAGCACACAAGAGTATAGGTATAGGTTTTATGTATCCCGTTGAAAGTCTGCCGCCCAGGGAGGGAAAAGAAAAAACCAAATGGTTCCAAAAAATCTGCAAGGAGGGCATTTATGAGAGTGTAGGGGATGGATGGATAGGTGGATGGATGGGATGCCGAAGAAACAAGAAATGACTACAGAAAACAAAAACACCTCCCAGAACAAAAAAAAACACAAGACGCAGAAAACTATGATAGCAAAAAACACCCGAACGAAAATGTCAACAAAACAAAAGAGTACCATCCCAACACTCATCCGGTTCCAAAGTGCCTTGCGCTCACGCTACTAATGCCACCATTCCTCAAAATCGAGCGGGCGGGCTAGCCAATCATTGTTCCCGTGTTCGCTGTAGCACCAATGCTGACCTTCCGTAGGTCGAGTACCAGATAAAAAGAGGTGACACAAATTCCTTACGCCTGAAGTGTAGAGTGACCGCCCATTCCAGTTCCCAAGTATTGAGGGATGGGCATGAGGCGGCGCTTCCCTAGTGCGCCTTGTAACACCTAATATCCAAGCGTGCAAGTGTCGCAAGGTTGACTCCACTTTAGCCGATGGACTTGCACGCATAAACACCCTCTATCCCAGCAAAGGCCCAGTGAAATAGAGAAAGATCGCAATCCAGACAAAGTTTTGAATCGAATCGATTCCCCAAAGTATTTCCGAACTCATTAAACGCTTTCATATATTATCATTGCCGACAGACCCAACGCATCCTCTCCGCCCAAACTCGACCGACAATTGAAGAGGATTAATCGTGAGGTCATCGTCCGTATATCATACTGCTCTGCTGCACTGGTACACCGTGACGTCCCAGTTCCATTCCAGGGGAATCCGGGTTCTGTTTTTCCTGTAAGTTAGCATTCATGTAGCGATTCAAACGCCAACGTTGACTGATTGACAGATGTCGACACGATGAACAGATACCAAAGGAAATACATGCCTTCTTCCGTTTCTTCTTCTTCTTGTTTTGCTCGCCATCCCAGTTTCCACCGCCCGGGCCACTGCCAGCATTTGTCCCAGTATCTTCATCGTCGTATCCCTCATACCCTTCATAGCTACCTTCATCGTACCGCCTCCGCTTCTTTTGTCGCTTCGGTCTGAGGTCATCGCCATTTGCTCCTCCGGATATCGTAGAGGCATTGCCTGGGGTAGATCCATTTAGTTGCGGGGTTCCGACCGTCATGGGGGGTGAACGCGCATTCTCCAACCGCTTCCGAGGGAGCTCATCGTCGAGACCAAGTATCGAAGCGTCAAACTAAACAGCCATTGTTAGTGAAAATTTTGCTTGGTACGCCTATCCCTATCGGCGCAAAGTCATCCCACCACCGGCGCTGCTACTGCCACCTCATCTGGATATATCGGGGGGGAGCATACCCCTGGTATATCTCCCTTAGTGACCCCCGCCAACCCCCGCTTCAGTTTTGACATGTCGAAACCGTTTTGTAATTCCTTCCCGAGAACATTCGAAAGATGCCATTCCTCAGCTGGATAGTATGCCAGGTGTTGCAACTTGTTTTCCACGGGGTCCATTCGATCTTCCATCGGGTGTCCCAATTGCGTTGGCTTTGCCACCACCTCATTCTTTCCCGATATTCCACTTATGTGCCCTTTGTAACTCTTCCGGAGCTTGTTCTTCTTTCCCGTAGCATCAAACCGTGCAACCCTTTCAGCTATCGCTTGGAGTCCATAAAGTTGCAAAAGATTCTCTTTCGGATCCGGAAATGATCTTTCGTGCGCTGTGCATTGTTAACCCTCGCTTTTTTACTTTGATCCAGCGGAAAAAGTGCAAGAGAGGGAAAGGGAACAAACGTTTCTGACAAACGAGGTGGTACGGTGAACAATCGGGATTAGAAATCAATTCCTGGATTTGCTGCATTGAAGGCGATGAACTCACAACCCCGCCATCAGTCGAATTACCAATATGCCGAAGATTAGGCGGAACGGACCGACGCTCTGCGTCAAAGGAGCCATATGTCCGTCGTCGCTTATTAGAATGGGGATTGCTCTCTCCAAAACTGTCCTCCATCTCTATATCTTCATTGGCAGAGTTTGGTGCACCAGAGCTAGACGGCGTAAGCTGTGAAGTGGGCGCGGTGGTGGTTAGAATTGATCGAGATCCGAATGAACTCGGAGGTGTCAACTTTTCTGTCGTCATCGTATTCGAATGAGCATGGCTATTTGACATGAATGTGGGAGGAGATATCGGTGTCGGTTGATCCAACGGAGCTGGAAGGGGTGGGTTCGTGTGCTGAGAGTGAGGGGTGAAGGTTGTCATACGCGACGACGGAGTCGGGGGAGGAGTCTGGGATGGCGGTGTTGGACCGATTTTGGCGACTTTTGGTGGGACGGAGGAAAGCGCGAGACTTTCCACCGTCAAGTCTGCTGAATGCGGTGATGGAAGGAGCGGGCTGAGGCTCGAAGTGCTAGCTCTGCTGTCGCTGTTATAAGTGGATAATGTCGCGGTCGCGGAAGAGGGCGCCGCGAGTTGGTGGAATGAAGCCGTGATCGTGATCGTGGTGGTCGTTACAGTTTATCGTTGGTGGCGGTGGTGGTTATTAGATTGGAGGAGGTGTGTTGTAGAAGAGAGAAGTAGTTCGCACAGGCCAGTCCAGGTGATGCAGATGGCGATCGATGAAATGCACACCCGCCCTTTCCTGAACAAATCACAAGGAAGAAAGGGAAAGGAGATGCTGGAACACCAGAATTCGGACCGATCAAAGACAGCAAATACCTCCTCAGCTATGACAAAACGACCGGTAATCACTTTTCCCTGCACGCAATAACCAGTATCTGCAAACTTCTTGCTTCGATGGTGAACAGACAAGTGCTGGTGCCGAAGATCGTTCCTTGAGGCTCTTCGATTCTGTCGCCGCCGTATGTCCGAAGACCGTCCCCACTTCACACAGCGTACGACTCCTTAATTGTTGCAATGGCGTCTGTTTCCTGCAACTTATGTATTCGTAAGTGTCGTGAGGATTGTCGATGGATTCTTCGACCTTTGCTGCGTTTGAGGTGGAGTCGTGCCGGTTCGACTTTGAACAGTTGAGTATGGGAATGGGCAGAGGCTGGGGGGGCCCGGAGCGTAATTCGGCTGGGTCTTAGCGGGAAGGTAAAACCAGGCACGCGAAAATAGCGACAGCGACAGATGGATGGACGGACGGCCGATAGATGGTGGTGGTAGGTCCAAGATGAAATGCGGAATGCGTAAGAGAAAGGAGTCGCGTTCTATCGACGGTCGGTCCTGGTAGTGGGAGGTAATAGTGGTAATGAAAGCTATAGTGTCGGGGGTGATGGTGATGGGGATGCAAAGTACCATGTACCCACGGCGCCGCCGCCTTACTCTCGCTTTTTCATCTGCTCGTCAGATTTTCAGCATGAAGGTGGGTGTTCTGCAGGCAGCAGCAGCACCACCAGCAGCACCAGCAGTTACAAAAGAAAGAATTCTCGGCTCGACCTGACTGACAGCGCTTGAAGCACAACAAAGCACTATGACGACGTTCATCCCCACTGTCCGTCAATTCTCGTCTGACCTTCTCTTGCCAGGCGCTAGGCAATGTCGCATGCGTTTGTTCTTCTTGAATGTCCGCTTTTAATGTCTTCCTTCAAACTAACACGATACTCTCCACAATTACTCCAAATCCACCTATTAGCAGCGGCAAAAAGCTTTAAAACATCGAGTGGAGCTTGAGGATAAGATATCCCAATCGCTACGAATAGAAACGCTATTGTCCTGTTCTGCGCATACAGATCTCCACACTAGAATTCCAGAGCTCTGGAAACTTCGATCATCTCTGCCAGCTCAAGCGCTTCTTGCCTTGCCAATCTTGCGATTCCACCCAAGAAAGTACTTCCTCCAACTTGTCGGTACCTGTAGTTGTAATTGCCCTTCGCGCACAGCTTGAAACTAAACTCTTATCAAACATGTCACAGCTTGTCAGTTCTAATCCTAGAATGATTTGCCCCACAAAGAACCAGATTGCCCCCTTGCTTCAAACGTGCAAAATTCGCGAGAGCGGCGAGGGTTAGGGATAATTAACTCTACAAATCGGCTGGTCGTTTTCTTCGCCGTTGTTCCAATCAAGCTTGTGTTTAACCAACGCATCAACGCAAAAGGATAGAGAAGTGTGCATAACACCAACCTAGCTTCCCCACAGTCGATTCGAGTCTGTACCTGGTACTCAAAGTAGCGAGAGTAAGAAGGAGAAACGAGGCTCTGTTTGGGTTTACAGATCTCAGGGCCAGAACGAGTCCTCGCAACATTCTCCGAGTCAAAGTCTATCCAGTAATTGATTACTGAAACAAGCTCTCCGGGATTGTGGTAACCTAAGCCACCCAGTCTGCCTTTCCTCTACGAGAAAACGAATCGATTTGATGAGCGTAAGCTGATACAAAGCTTTGCAATTTTACTTTGAAGTCATTGTGCGGCTTCAGTGGTTTGCAATGTGGCAAAATGTGGCAGAATATGGTATGCGTTTGTACTATACACGATGGTCCAACTTCAGGCACTGGGAACAAGAAGGAAACAAGGCTCTGTTCAAATGTTTATGGCCACGATGAGTAGATATTTCGCGGCGTTTGACGTATCTTTAATTGTCAGCGTGCATCCCTACTATATTCCCTACTATATAACACACGAAATAAAGTCACGAAAAGTTACCCAGTCGGAATATGGCGAGCTTGAAAGCAACACGCTCGAAGGAGGCAACTTTGAGAGAGAACCAGCAGAAGTATGGAACCTATCTGTCAGGGGTACCGTGTGCGTGTTCACTGGTAATCAATGGAATGATTTGGCACCGGTATTTTTACCTGTCCGCCCTCATGTGACAGATCCATTTTCTGAGAGCATCTCCAGGTCTTCTGACGTGAGAAAAGAGGACAATCTCTCGCTAACCAAAATTCAATGAACCAAACTGGTACTGGCGGACAGCTGTTTTCCTTGGGTGATTTCGTTTATGACTGCTAAACTTTCGAGGACCCCGTGCTCTTGTAATGGATATTCCGCCTCCTAGCCGACCTTTCTTCTATGGAAAAAGAATTGATCTAGCTGGTGTAGGCTGATAGAGCGGTGCGTATAGAACAGTACTACGGTATTCAATTTCAATTTAGAGAAGTAGCCATGGTTTGAAATGTGGTTAACGTGTTGCAGCCCAGCCAAAAGTACCGTTTCAAATCAGACACCATAACGCTCACGTGACTTAACTCCATTTTGGGAGATCTTCGAAGCTCCCGACGCAAGAGAAAAGAAGAGGAGAGCTCTACTTGTGGTGGGTTTGCCAGGAAGCGCGTTTGTTGGTTGTGGATTCACATCTCAAACCGATGTTTTATCCACCTATGACGTGACACATATTATGCGGAGCAAACATTGACACGTCTCCCCCAAGTTTCACTTCCGCCTCCATCTGCACTCACTCTCAAGCCCACACAAATGGACTCCAACGACGAATTCGGCGGACTTCCCGACTCCCTTCTATCCTTCGCACTTGATGCCGCTGAGCGTCCTCCCGCTCGCGCTCCCGTGCAGCAGCCTACCCCGCAAAAAGTCCTCCAGCCAACCCCGCAACGCGTCTCTCGCCCGGCCGGCGCTGCCTCCTCCATCATCGTCTCCACGCGGCAGGCACATCCCCTTCCCCTCCCCCTTCCCCTCCCCCTCCCCCTCCCCCTTCCCCTCTCACTAACACACCGCAGAAAGGCAACCCGATCCTCTCGCACATCAAAAATGTACCCTGGGAATACGGTCCGCCGACCCTAGCCGCCGACTACCTCCTCTCCCCGTCCACCTGCGCCCTCTTCCTCTCCCTAAAATACCACAAACTCCACCCCTCCTACCTCGCCACGCGCCTGCGCGCCCTCGGGTCCGCCTTCACCCTCCGCATCCTCCTGATCCTCGTGGACATTACCGAGCACGACGACGTTCTCCGCACACTCACCAAAACCTGCGTCCTCAGCGATCTCACCCTCTTCCTATCCTGGAGTGCAGCAGAGGCGGGCCGGTATCTAGAGATGTTTAAAAGCTACGAACACACGCCGCCGACGGCGATAATGGAGAAGGTTGCGGAAGACTATGGGACGAGGATGATGGAGGTGTTTACGCGGGTGAGGGGAGTGAATAAGACAGATGCGGTGACGCTGGTGTCGACGTTTGGGAGTGTGCGGGCTGCGGTGAATGCGGCGCCTGAGGAGGTGATGTTGATTTCTGGGTGGGGATCGCAGAAGGTTGGACGGTTGGAACGGGCGGTGACGGAGCCGTTTCGGGTTGGGAAGCGAAGGGAGGGGGGGAGGGTGAAGGGGAAAGGGAAGGCGCCATCGAGCTCCGTAGATGTGGCGGCTCGGCTGGGGATTGGGGGAAGTTTTGGGACTCCAAAGGTGCCTGAAGCTTGGGTGATTGAGGACGACGAGGATGCGTTGGCAGCGGTTGCAGAGTTTGAGGCGGAGGATGAGAGAAGCCGTGCAGCTGCTACGAGAACAACTGTCATAAGAGAAGGCTCCAGCCGGCCTGAGCAGCAGAAGGATGTGGATATTCCGCCAGATGTGGGAGAGGGAATTATGGATGCACTCGCCAAATTGCGGGAGAAGAAGAAATAGATTGGGTCTTTTACAACACGCTCCACACTCGTCTGTTATATTAGCATCATATAGGTTTACATATATTGTTTTAGCCTTGCAATATCATTGGTAAAACTAATGTCAGGCTGAGTAGTCCCAAATCCTTGATTGGCCACCTGGCTGGATGTGCAGAATCCAAATAAACTGAGCTCGGAGGCATGAGAGGTCAATCTGCCAGATTCGCGGAGAAGGATGAAGAATCCCGAATTCGTACGTATACGGCTGTGAATGATGGCGTGGTAGTGCTGCAAGAACAACTGTCAAGAGAAGGCTTCAGCCAGCCTAAGCAACAGAAGGATGTAGATATCCCGCCAGATGCAGGCGAGGAGATTATGGATGCACCCGCCAAACAGTGGGAGAAGAAATAGATTGCCCTCTCCTTCTGTTCCTCTACAACTGTCTGTCACACTAGCTCCATAGAGTATCCCTTACACGCCCGGTTTACTTATCTATGGTTTATTGCAGTTTTCAACCTTACGACCTCACTGGTAAGATTAATGGATGTGCAACAAATCCAAGTAAACTGAATTCGGAGGGATAATGGTCAAGACATGAGAAATCACTCGGCTGAATTATTGAAACTTAGGTTGCGAATGTAAAGCGGACGAAGTCTGTTCTGCTATCTAAGGGAGAAGCTCTGTCTTTATATACATGAAGGCTTGGAGCTCTATGGAAGTCTACAAAAGCTCATAATTGCAAATACCAGTGTTAGTGCTAAGTGGAATCTCATAGATAAGTTTATAAATATAAGTCCTCAGTCCTCAGTCTATTTGGTGATCTCAGTGTATCAGTGCCTTCATTTAAGATTATATAGGAGCAATTTCCCCTTTAGCTATCTCTTTACCAGTAGTGGGCCCATGAAAGGGCCCACTTTTGCATGCACTGCACCATATTGCTTATAACAGCACAACCACCCACTTAAACCCCCCTTCAGAATAGTAGGAATTGAAAGACAACTAGTAGAAACTTCTAGTTGTGAATTCTTGTGGTAGTGTGACAAGTTCTGTGGTACTGAGTTGCATATAAATAGCAGTACTTTGGAGATTGCAAGAGTACCATCCTTCAGCCCAGAGGTAAACACTATTCCACTTTCCCCCTACCACACCACAATACCCATAAGCAGAAAAGCCCTCTGACCTTGGAACCTTAATGTCAACTACCTACCCCCACTACTTATACTCTCATATCCACCATTCTTACCAAACAATGCAAAACAAGAAAGTACCCAACACTATATTATGAATGATAGCTCTGGTGCAAAGTGCATCTCCTACACACCACTACCATTACCTACAGTGGCACAGCACTGACTTGTTATTATACCAGATGTGACTTTGCCAAGTACTTAAGTTCCAGCTACAATTCTAACCCTTGACAATAATTGTAGTGCCACAGATAAAGCTTATATTGAAAGAGTCAGGTTGATCACAGGTAGTGTTAGCAACAGTTCCGGACCTCCACTTTGGGTCCGGGTCCGGGTCGGAACCGAACCATTGACAAATTGGCAGTCTGGGTGTCAATATACCCGAACCGTCAATTCGGGCGCGGTTCGATGGAAATCTCCCAACCCGTCTGAATTGGGCGGGTTGCCAGCGGGTTGCCCAGTGGGTCCATCTGTAGATTTATAAAATGTTCTTGTTTTTGCAGTTGGATGATAGTATATTATGAAAAGTTGGTATTCGACAGCCAATAATCTCTTTTTGCATGTTTTGCAGTCTGCGATATTGATTATTTTGGAATCCCTGTTTTTCCTGTTATACGTTGTATTTTTGGCTATAAAGGCAGTCAATAGTTCTGTTATGAGCTCATTTATCTGCGCAAAGCCTTGATTACCCAATATGCAAGACCAAATATTGTTGAAGCTCCGTTGACGCTCATTTTCAGGATGGGGCAGGGAGCATGTCACTTTAGTTGTTGGCTTTACAGGTGGCCACTACCTTATTTTTGGATGTGTGCAAGCAATTGCCTGTTAGATTACCAAGATCCAACAACAAAAATTGTTGACACTCTGTTGATGCTCATTTGAAGGATGGGGCAGGGAGGGTGTTGTTAATAATTTTGACTCGGAAGGCAGCCAATACATCGTTTATGAATGGTGGCAACTCATCGCCACTTACGTTACCCAAGAAGCACAGCATCAGCAAAAAACATTTCCGTCCGGGCGGAATGGCTCTGGCAGAGCCGTCAGAGACACCCCGGTGGCGGAATACTCCGCGCCCGGCGTCCAGACGATGCGTCGCATCACATATCGCCCTCCAATCGCCGTTTTACCATTTGTTCTCGTTCTGTCGGTCTCCTATTTGAAACAAACACTCTGGCGCTGTGGCCAACTATGACCATATGTCGGAATGGGTTCATTGGGTACATACTTGCATCATTGGGATTGCAATGCAATGGGTGACGCTGCGAAAATCTGTCCTCACGTTCGTTCTACATTATGCTTGAGGAGCGTAGGAAGGTGAGAAGATATGATACTACCCGGCCGTGAGGATCCACCCAATTGCGTGGATCTCGGACAGAGCGAGTGAGACCAAAAGTTGGGAAAGATAGAGTGTGAATTTTCATTGTATGATAAGTGTAGATGGAAATGAGATGATGTCTATCTACTCCGGGGTCTGCCGAATATATACTCCCCGTCACTCTGTCCACCTCCGTTACCCCTGTATCTCCGTACAACCGCCGTCGCTCCTTGAAGATGTA
>Ga0307515_10002483_pt1 | contig 40109 bp, 30 predicted proteins | sample 17_EM_MG_FD_194513 | JGI IMG/M metagenome (GOLD analysis project Ga0307515, IMG submission 194513) | Populus trichocarpa ectomycorrhiza microbial communities from riparian zone in the Pacific Northwest, United States - 17_EM | ecosystem: Host-associated > Plants > Roots > Unclassified | place... | reverse complement strand
ATTCATCTATTTGACACGTACACAAGAAGTAGAGTGAATGCGGCTCCGCCGCTCAACCCTAACACCACGTGATGACCGCACTCAAAGTCTGCCCTACACCTACATGCTTTCAGGTTTTTGGGACATGCTCGCAGAAGCACTTGGATCAGCGCCCCAATAGGTACCTGGTGTGAGAAAGCTGGATATGGACATAAAGAATCATCAAGGTTACTTTTTCTCCGCTTGTGAACCCCATGGCTCTCCTGTATACCCTTTTTTTCCCATAAGACAATAGTCTCGAGGCAGTTGTGATGGGTTTAGGATCGCCAAATCCGACGCTCCTCCGGACCATCCGTCCTGGCATCCTTCCAAGACATTTTATCGCGCTTACGCGCGAGTGGATCTTTTAGTTAAATATCTAAAGTAACTATATCGATATTACTATCAAACATGATAACTAGTTTTGAATTGTGCTGGCAGGCTATAATGCCGAATAAGTTGAGGAATCAGAGAAGCTGGCATTTACGGTGACGGATTAAACAATCTTTCGCTTGAGAGTCCGCTCTTGCTATCGTTATCAGAGTGACCGCTGCACGCAGTGAACATCGAAACAACCTCTCAATGCATTCAACATAAATTTGGAAGCTGTTTGGTTGAATGACCAAGTTGCTCCCTGGTAGAATCCTAGATGTGCTGTTATTGCTGAAGAAGCAATCGTAGATGACACACTGAGTTGATTCCAACTACCATATCTTCACCAGGCACATACACACCTAGCGCCAAAACATGTTATGTGCAAAATCGCAGTACGATGCATTGCACAATGGCAATAATTCTTGTGCATTGTAAAGATATACCACAATGACCCCTAGGCCTCTCGCGCTTCAGCGTGGCAAAAATTCTTGGAAGGATGCAGGACGGATGATCCGGAGGGGCATCGGCCAAATCGCTCCATCATATACAATATGAATAAACAACAACAACAACAACAATCGCTCCATCATGGTGCACCGGTGTGGGGGTATTTATTGTTAACCGCTTCAACTGCGATTGCTAACAATATATAATGATTCTATATGTATCTCTGCGTCCAATGACTACATCGTGCCTGCCAAATCCGTCTAGATAATATAATATTGCTTTTCCAGCCACAGTTTGGCTATTCATAGAGTGTGTAATAAGTAACTGATCCAGCCCCACTTCCTCCATTTGGAATCTGCAGCGATAGAAAATACCACCGTTTTAAGACAGATGTTTAAAGAGCACTGCGCAGCTCCCCTTAAATTTAGAACCCCATCTCAATCGGGGGCTTGTCGTGTAGGTTGCTTCTCATAACTCTAACTTGCGTGGCCAAAGGATCGCTGGTTACGTATTAACCCTAACCCTGGATTCGACAGCCAGCCGTCTGTTCGAGGAGCTTGCGAGCGACGAGAAATCTGGGAACGAGAGCACCCTAACCCCAACATACTTAAGTACGCAATAAATGAATAATATATCTTACGCGATTCATTCTTCCACTGCCATCGCTCTTCAACAGTACAACCTAGAATTTACTACTTGTGGCTTTGGGCCACTATTCGAACATTGAGCCCATCGACGATAGTCATTAAACCTATGATAGATGACTTTGCGGGATGGGTAATGATTGCGGTGGTAGGGGTTTGGTAAGCTAGCGGTACACTCTTGCGGCTCCGAGGCTTGCGACGGTCACTGAGTATGGCTATGGCGAGTAGCTTACGAGGCTGAGAGGGGCTCATCCCAGCTTGTCTGAATAGGCAGCCACTCTGCGCCGAGGTTGCTTGAACCTAGCGGGGCTCGAAATATTCCTCGATGATACAGAGAATAGGCGTCTAGGAGTCTGCACGACTCTGTTTGTGGCAATTTGGATTGGTTCGGTGGACAGGTCACTGGGACAGCATAGTCAGTTGGATAGTTTAATAATTTTCTGGTTCTGAACGAACTTTGGCTATGTCCTACCCAGGTAGACTGCCCTAATAAGTGGCTCACCAATCTAGCATGCTATGTCAAAGATGCGAAGTCGGAATTATCACATCCGAAATCCATGGTGTGCACCGGAGTCACCTATAGCCCGAGTACAAGTAGTCCACTGGAGTCCCATATAGAAACACCATAGAGAATGTTTTCGACGTTCGCCAAGGCAAGGCAGACAGTGACATAAGCAATCGTTGTCATTCTGTGTTGGTTGAGGTACTGGATTGGTTCAGGTCGTACAACCAGGCAACAGCACATGTGGTTGGGTGTAGGAGATTGTGCGTTGATACGTTACGTTTCGATGGTGTCTCATTCACCACACAAATGCAGACCAAACTCCGACGATGCGGGGCCAGCCTTTAGAAAAAGAAAATAAACCATGCATATCTCCGTCATTGTAGGATCTGTCTTGGAGAGTAGGGAAGTATGACTGGAGGTTGAATGCGTCGATTAGGCTCCCAAACTCAGCTGCCACACACCAAAAGTATGAGTCCGAATTGGGTAAGCTGTACCTAACTGCATTATCCGACTGCTCTGATCCAATTATTAACAAATGGTGCGTTGAAGTTTGTGCTTCCACATTCTTACATCAGATGGCATAGCCTGTGCATTCGTTTGTCCCAAAACTCACATGTTCAATTTTTTCTGTTTCGGAGTGAAAAACAAGTTAGTACTGTCGACCGAGGTAACAGTGGAATTGACGTGCGGTTCGTAAACTGAACATATATGTGCTCCGCCCAAACCTCCCAGCGCTCCGGCGCCGCACTCTCTCTTGAGTGATCACAATCATGTCGACAGATTCGGAAGAACCCGGGGCTACTATCACTGCTTCGTCTCCCTTGGTGGCTCGGGAAACTAGTATATCGTCTGAATCGGAGGACGGTACCGATAGTGTTGTGCTATCAACTAGTCTCATGAGGCGGCGTTACTATCTGGCGTTGTTCGAGCGTTCCCTGGCGGTCAGCTGTGCCATCGCGCTTCTCGTGGTTAGCATGCGGTCGTATGCCGGCATTAAATCTCTGGGGAAGTGGCAGAAGCGGACTTTCAATTTGCTGTCGATTCTGAGCACCGGTATAATGACTTTGGGGTTGGGTTCGTTACTAGGATATCTTGGGGCAATGATAAGATGGCCATTGCTTGCATGTAGGAGGGGACATAGTGTGGAAGATGTCAGTATTAACGGCTATTTCACTCCACCACGCGCCATTTTTCTCACATGAGGACTTAGATTGATCTAATCCTTGCGATGGCTCCACCAACCGGTGCCCTCAGGTTGATATTCGCGCAAGTAAAAGGCAGACGATGGACGAGAACGACATTGGTGGCGGTAGTATATCTGTTCATCAACGTCGCCGGTAGACTTAGTGTAGCGGTATTTGGTTTGTCGTTTAACATCGAGGATCAACCGGGGGTGCTGTACCCCATTACAATGTCGAACTGGTCTACGACGGATTGGATTCATCCGAAATATGATGCAACAATACCAACTGACAGGATGACCTGGAGGGACTTCAACGTTACGGACGATACTGCTGGTAATGCCTTCAGGCATCCTCGAATTTCCCTGGTCGATAGCACTATCTAATAACTTTACAGACCGCTTCTGGCTTTATGCTGAACAAGGCCTCCTCGACTTCTCCGAAAACATTATAGTCGCCCCTGAGCCAAATCCAACGTTTAACATAAAAATCATGCACCGAACAATCCTGGGAGATACAGTGATATTTTCATACCCATTACGAAAGTACCGGGGAAACGATGGAGTTGCGTCAAACATCACGATCAACTCATCGGCAAAATGCAAAAGGCGCCCAGTTCACGCGATCGGACACGACACATCGGTTTCTCTGCCCACCATTGTTGGTACGTGTACATATACCTGGTTTGGACTGCCTGATAACCATATATATAGTGAACGCAACGTACCCTCAACTGGAAGAGGAGTCCCTAGCGTTTCTTTATTATGCTTTCCAATCTTCCGAGGTATTGTTGAAGCATCATATTGCTGGTTCAGTCCGTACGGCCAGCGATCGGGTACTTGGAAATAAGTGCTCTTCTACATGTGTGTACATCCATCTACTTCACATCATGGGACTCTTTCTGACTAGATATCTAGATATGTACCTTGAAGACGCCAATGGATTCCGCGAGCAATGGAACCGCGCAGGGACGATTCTCACTTGCGATGTCTGCATAGCAATCGACTGCCCCAGCCAGAAATACGACCAGAAGCTAAACCCGATTTACGATTACAACAACAAGCTCCTTCTGTGGCTGCCGACTTTCGGCAAAATCGCAGGATGGGGGTCAAAATACAACATCACCGTCCGGGACTACTTCGACGAAGGAAGACGAAGCTTTTGCTCTGGGCTCGGCACTGTATTCGGAAACGCACAATCTCCGCTGAAGCCGCAAGAGTCCGAGCTGTACGCGGCGACTCTGCTGGCGAGGATTCCAGTTTTGGCGATAGCCCGCGCGGACAAGGGTCTCCCGCAAAAGAGTCTTAATGGCCGCGCGCTGGAAACCTATGTGATCTCGAGGCTGGAAGTGAAGTGGGCTAGGGTTGGTTGGATCGCGGCCGCTTTAATGAGTGGTCAGTTCCTAGTCATCGCGTTCGTTCTTTGGTACTGTTGTTATATGAAAATCCCGGAGGATAGTCCTGTGCCGACAGCGGAGATTTTGAAAGAAGTTACTTCTGGGATGACGGAGGTCCACGGCGGATTATTCAGATATGACGGTAGAAACATCGTTAGAACCTGCGCCAACAATGAAGTTTAGTGAGTTCAATGTGAAATTTTCTATCAGGGGAGGTTTTGTTTTTTCATGTATGATGCTCCTAGACTACTTTTCTAATCAATTCAAGTCATATATTATTGTGGAATTAAGAATGGTATGTTCAATAACTTCAATTCATGTTATGTTGTTCGTGGAGCTGAGAATTACATGACTGAAGTGATGTAGTAGTACTCAAAGATCTGTACCGGCTCGAGTTTCATTTATTACACTCTTCCCAGGAATGCAAGCAGCTCGATTTTTGCCGTAACTAGTGGAGGTTGATAACAGTTTGCGGATGGGAAATGGTGGGAGGTGATGGCAAGATCACGAGTTGGCTCTCTTGCACCCTCAGCCTTCTCTTGTACCGTAGTTGGTACACGCACTCGGTTTCCCCGATCATTTCAACACGGCGCACCAACCCCCTTCTTTCTTCCAATTTCTTCTTTCCGCTCCCATGAGGCTCTGAATGTGATATCGCTGACGTCACACTTCATCGCTGTTACACACACACCCTCGGTACCTGTAAGGCTGAGTCACGTGACTTCGCGGGTGACCACCAACAACGATCAGCTGCGCCATTCCGCAGTCTCAGAAGACTCACAACGATATATATATCGACCACGTCCCAGCAGCACCACAATTTAGCGGGTTATTCTCTAGGTCATTCATTCCCTATGTATGACTACCACGCGTCTCCTGCGCATATTCCTGGCGAATATAAAACGATGACGCTCCCGGCACCCGACTTCGTTACCTCCGGTCCGTCCACTCGTTACGAATACCGCTACTACACAAATTCAACTGCTGAAGAAAAACACTATATACCGAAACCAACTGCTGAAAAACACTCACCACGCCCCGGCAATGCCGGTCTCCTATATCCCCTCACAGCTAGAAGCGCCAGCAACAACAGCGCTGACCCTCCGCGACTCGCCATCGAAACTACTCCTCAACGACATCAAGCTTGTATTTTCGCTAGTCCGCTATATCCCCTACATCTTCCTCCCGCTGCGTGCCAAGAACAAGTACACAACTCGCACTTCACCCTCATATATCTGGATTTACTAACCCCCGGTGTTATAGATATGACGAAGTCGCACCGACCCGCGACAACATCCAGGACGTCGCTTTACACTTCACGCTGTTTGGACTCACCGTGTCTGCCGTGGGTCTAGGCGTTAGCATCATCTTCGCCGCTACCGGGTCGATGTTTATACTCTACACCGCGCTATGCTGGCTAATCCTGATGCTACTCTGTCGCCCACTCAACTACGGCCCTCGAGTTCTCCATAGTAGCACCAATCTCTCCTCCTACCCCCGGCACCCACGCGAACAATGGATATTCGTCAACGGGATCTGCGCGGGCACCCGGTGGCTCCAGGAAAACCTCGACATGATCTCTGTGATCTTCGCCCGCCCCATCCTCGGCATCCACAACCGCAGCTACGGCATCATCTTCGACCTTTTGGAGTGCCTAATCCAGCGCGACTTCTCCTACATGACCTCGGACATCCGGATCGTCTACAACACACTCAAATCCGAGCTCCTCTCCGATTCCACCGACAAAGTCGTGTTGTTGGCACACTCGCAAGGCGGGATCATCATCAGCGCCGCCCTAGACGCGCTGTACGCCGACCTCCCGCCCGCAGCCTGGGATAAGCTCGAGATCTACACTTTCGGTTGTGCGGCTAATCATTTTAACAACCCGCCGCGGTGTATCCAGTGCCACAACAGGTCTTGCAATCCGCTGCCGGGGTTGCCGAAACATCCGCCGGGGAATAAGAGACAGATCGGGGTGATCGAGCACTATACGAATGAGAAGGACTTTGTGGCGAGATTGGGGGTACTGAGGTTTGTGAAGAAGCCTGGGGATAATGAGTTTGTCGGGAAGGTTTTTATGCGGCTGGGGGAGGGGGGGCATCTTTTTTGTCAGCATTATTTGGGGCCGATGTTTGGAGGTGTGAGGCCAGGGTTTTTGGATGAGGTTGTGGTTGTGGAGGAGGAGACGGCAATGGAGAGGGCGGAGGAGGCGGGGATGGAGGAGGAGGAGGGCATGGTACAGAGTGAGGTTGTAAGGGGAAGGACGGTGAGGGAGGTTAGTCGGTTGTGGAAGTATAAGGATGGGAGGGTTCCGGACTAGATAGAAGGTTTTCGTTTGTTTTAGAAGGTGGTGGTTGAGTATTTTACGTCTACTTTCGTACTTAGGAGGAGGAGGAGGTTGTGGTGATTTTTGAGTATTCCTTTGGAGCGATGCGCTTTAGATGATGGAGGTGTATTTGAGTAAGTCACGATTCCGCGTTACGAGTCTGCTTGTTTATATTATGTACCATTTCCTATATATAGACTTAAGATAAATTATGAGTTATGACCGGCGGGGTGGAGCATGAATTATGAATCATGTTTTTTGGAAGAAGATCGAGGGAACACTCCGCCGCCTCCACATATCACCACCCCACATCGCCCATTCCTATCACACTACAAAACCGCCACAACCCCCGCCATCACGACCGCCGCAAAAGCAGCACCAACAACCCGCACCCTCTCACCAGTACTCGCACTATTCACCGCCGACAGCGCCGCACTTCCACTTTCCGCGCTTGCCTCCACCGTAATCTTCGCCTCCACCCCACTCCCCGTGACCACCTCCGTCCCAGTAAACCTCACCTCCCCATCACCACTCGTCGCCGTCGCCGTCTGGAGTATACTCTTCTCCGTCGGCCACATACTGGTGGGGGCCCAGGTCGTCGCCGTATGCGCCGGAAAAACCGAGTTCGTCTCGTACCCGCTCACCCCCGCGACCTCCACCCCCTTCACCCCAATCGCAGCCAGGAACCTTTCCGGCGAGGGATACTCGACCCCCCCGGCGTTCTTACACATTCCGTACCACGCCTCGAAGGAGGTGGAGACATCTGCGGCCTTGCAGCTCTTGAGAGCGCAGGTGAAGATGGTGCGCAGGTAGGTCTTGTCTGTGCATAGGCAGGCGAAGGCGTTACGGACCTCTGCTGGGACTTCGGGAGAGTCTTGGTCTGTGAAGGCGCAGAAGGGGGATGTGTCGAGGGTGGTAGAGGCGGAGGCTTCGCATTCTTCGAAGCAGTCTGGGCCGTTGGACCAGTCGTTGGAAGTGTCAGAGGAGGGCTGGGGGGGTTAGTGTGGTTGGCCGCTATTTATGAAGGAAAGCTTGAAAATTGTGGAGACTGGATAATATGGACGGGCCGAAACGTAGGTTGCTCTTGGTCTGCGGTTTTGGAACTGCGCCGGTGTTGGTTGGTTGGCGTGTAATTTAGAGAGACGTTCATCTAGTAGCTGCAGACAAGCGCATGGTTGCGCTGACATAGACGCCGGCTGTGACCAAACGCGCTTATGAGTGAAATGATACCCCTAAAAGGTGAGGGAAATAGACCAGATGGCTGCCAGAAACCTAGCCGTCTTACAGCGAAGGTTGAGTCCTTTTGACAGTGAATTTGAGAATGCGGAGTTCCGAGGTGGAACTAGCAAGCGACGTACATACAGATTTCTAACCGTGAGTCACTGGCAGGGATAATATATAGCGTCTGCAAAGCAGTACCGGTAGCTGAAACTTGCCTAAACTAGTAAAATAAGCTCCATACATATCGGTCTCGGTCGCTCAGTAGTTTTCCCTGCTGCAAGAGCGAGAACGACAGGCTACTTAGCTACCTCTCCTCACCGGGTGGATTAACTCGGTCCTGCATGCTGGCCTTCAGGCCTTTGCACATCCCAGCGCACTGCCTGAACTCGTTTCCGCCCACCAGGACTCGCAGACTCTGCTTCGTGTTCGGTTTTATAGGTAATTCAGAATATATGGCGGCAATTAACGGTCTAGCACGAGATATGGCTACAATTTAATACGCCGCCACAAGCAGCACAACAATTCCCACCAGCGCCAAAGAACTCTCTAATCCCTTCCTCCCCGCAGCACTATTAGGACCTGCACTCCCAGTTGGCGCCGGCGAAGCAGCAGAACTTGAAGCAGCAGCCGACTCCGTCTCCTCCGGCCCTGTCGTCGCAATGGCAGACACCACCACCCCCTTCTCCGTCTGCGAAGCCTTCTCCTTCGCCGAACTCGTCGTTGCCGTTGCCTTCCCACCCTCCGTCAGACCATCAATCTCCGCCCACCCGACCTTAACCTCCTTCGTGTCTCTATCCACCATACTCGCCCACCCCTTTCCCTTCCCCACATCCAAACCCACACACGCAAATCCTCCAAAACTACTCCACCCACAAATCCCCTTCCCGGTATCCTTCTCGTCAACAACCTTCACACTCGCCCCCGCCTCCGTGCACGCTACAAACGTCTGCGAGATCGTTTGCCCAAAGGCGTCATAGAATGGCCGCTCCTTTTCGGATCCCCCAGTGGCAAGGAGCAGACAGTCGCGGCACCCCATGCCCGCACTATACCAGGAACCGTTGCAGATGCAGGATTTGTGGGCGGAAAAGGTGAGCGGGTTGAGTTGTTGGCAGGTTGTAATGACGGAGAGGAAGGAGGTGCAGCCGCAGTCGGTTAGGACGGTGGGACCGAGGGTTTTGGAGGGTTTTGGGGGGCCCATGTTGGCGGTTGCGAGGGAGAGGAGGAGGAAGAAGATGGGGAAGGGGGTCATGGTTAATAGTGAATATGGTTAATGAGTGAATATGGTTGGTGTAAAAGTAAAAAAAGAGTGTTGATCGATTAAAGAGTGACTGACACAGAGAGGGAGTGTGTAGCAGAGAGAAGGAATGGGGGGGTTTTGTATCCTCACTGGCGCTTAAGTAGAGGAGCAGAGTGGATAAACTACCTGCCGTAGTTCGTACTCCTTACTGGTCAGCACTAGTAGGTGAAAATCTCGCGCTACTAACCAATGATACGAGATACACATGACACATGGACGGGCCGAGGTATCACAATATCGCACTCGCACTTGTATCAAAATCCTTCGTGAGCCACTCCAAGAAACTTTGTCGCTCGCAAGCTCGCTGATTGGCAAAAGAGGCGGTTTATGAACAGTTAGGCGCGAGATTTCCAATCCTTCCGCTGCCGCTGCCGCTGCCCTATGCATCCAAAACCGAGATCTGGTGGCGTCTAACTCAGGGTGGCTATCCCCGTGGCCCTACATGCTCTGTTTTTTTTGGAAACAAGCTCTGATTGTCACAGTTCGTCGTTGAAGTCTGAGTTGACAAATTATCGGTGCTCCTATTCGCCTACTTGAATATTGCGGGCGTGTAAGTGGTGACTATGATAGAAGTTACATAAGTAGCTAAAGGGTTTACACAAAGTCTCTCGTACAAACGGCGTCCTCTAGCTCTCGACGTTGGCGGCCACCGTATGCTTTCGTATTAGGTTCAGTATTTTGGCTCTTTCAGTTTAGGTTACTGTGTTCCGGGGCTACAGTCCTATTCAGGTTAGTCTGACAGACTATGTCCAGATGCGCAGCACGCGTATTGAGCGGAACCACAGTAACTCCACTCCACTATTTCCGTTTGCAGGGTAAATTCCTAAGTCCATATGATAAAAATGCAGTCCCAAAAACCCAAAAGAAAGCCCTTACACACTTGTCAGTTCACATCTGCAATAACCCACGCCCCGTCCCATTCAACTTCTCCTCCACAAACCCAATCGCCCTCTGCAACGCCTCATTTCCACCCTCGCACGCCCCACTCTCAAGATGCATCACCAGCCCGCTCAGCGACTTGAAATCCTTGTGCGGCTTTCCCGAGTGTTGTGCTGCAAACAGGAATGTCGGACATTTGTAGATCCTCGGTGCATGCGCAAGACCGTCGAGATGTGTCTGCAGTGCCTTCGGAGTGCTGAATTCCCTGTTGCAGATGTAACAAATACGCTCGAAGCCGGGGCCGAAGACGAACTGTAAATCGGTTTCGCCAAAACCGGTGATGTTGGATCGTGGTGTGGAAAGTCCAGACAGTGTGGATGAGGGGGTGGGAATGTCGGAGAAGCTTTCGCGGCGAGAGAAGGAGGTGGGGGACTCGGTATCAACAAAACCGGTGGCGTAAGACCGTGGGGTGGAGTACCCAGAGAGTGTTGATGGTGTGGGAATTTCTTGATGGGAGGAGGTGGTGTAAGATTGTGGGGTGGCAAATCCTGACAGTGTTGATGGTGTATGGATATCGGCGAAGCTTTCTCGCCGAGAGAACGAGGTGGCTGTGGCTGGGGTCAATATGATGGTGCCCTCATCGTCCGAATCACTATCAGAGTCTATATCTTTGATGGATCCTGCGGCCACTGGGGGAGCATGGTTCGGGACTGCGTCTTGGATAGTCTGCGAGCTGCTGCCAGCTCCTACCTTAAGGATTACGTTGGATGTGTCGTGTTGACGGATCACATCATCAATCTTTTGCCGGTTGAGCCCCGATTTGCATGCACCGCTTTCGAGGTGTGACATCATTCCGCCTTTCGAGGTAAAAGTCCGTTGGCATTTAGGGTAAGAAAAGCATCTAACCTGTGAGGCCTTTTTCTTATGATTTTTCGTCAACAGATGAGCGTCGTATTTGCTTCCGGTTGGGAATGTCTTTCCACATGGCTCACAGAGTATCCCCATTGCTCGTTTCCTGTGGGCGGCGTCATTCTTTGGGTGGCGTTTCAGTGCACATTTGGAAGGAAAGTCTTTTGCACAGTCTGTGCAATGATATTGCATGTTCGCTTGATGATTGAGCTTTTGGTGTTGGTTGAAAGAAGCTTTTGACATGAATGTCTTGCGGGTGTCTGGACAAAACATGTTCTTCTCAAAACAATTGCTCACATGCAGAGGATCCTTCATGTGTTTTCTGTTTGCGACGGTGCACATGAATATAGTGAGGTTGCACGGCTCACAAATATTAATAGTAGGTTTCGAAGAAACAGAATACAACCGGAGCGGATTCTGCATGTGTACCGTCAACCTTCTAATTCTTGAACACATGGCTAGAACATGTGGAGCGATACCTCTGGATCCAAGTTGCTCATTGATGGGCTGCAATAATCGCAGTCGCACGTGTTGTTCGTGGAATGGTTCGGTGTTGACTTTTTATGGTCATTGAGTAGATCAATGTTTGTGAAGTTGATCGCGCAGAGCTTGCAGCGAAATTTCTTGGCCTTCTTTTTTTTTGGAGGCATGATGTGGGTATGAGATGATACTTTGGTAGGTGTGGTTATTGTACTCGAGTTAGGATGTTTGGGGACAAGGAGCAACATCATGAAAATGAGGGGTAGCTGTGGTCTTATACTCAGCCCCTCACAGGGATTACGAGACACGGGGTAGCTGCGTGGTTATCAGCCCTTGTTATTTGTTGCAATGCGTTGTTACGTCGTAGCAACTGCATAAGCGGTTGCGTAACGGTCGACCGGTCCTTCCTGCAGCTCGATAAGGAACTCTGCATTCTTCGTCTCACAAGGTTCAAGACCCGGGTGTAGGACCAAGGATTTTCCGGAGCAAGTCCACCTGGATCGACGATGAACGGCTGATGCGCTTTTAATCTCATTGGCGGACGTGGCAGATGATCGAAACATCAACACAAGGGGTGAGTCACCGTGAGTGAGGACTAGTAATTTACAACAGGAACCATTATTTGATGTGCGCTGAAATGCGGTTTTAAACGAGAAAAGCAGCATTGGCCGGCCAGCTCTGCAAGCATCCGTTGGGGGAGGCAATAAGCATTAGTCTAAATTAGCGGTCTCCAGCTGCCTCAGAGAATCAAAGGCCAAAAATTACGACAACCACTAGAAATTATATAAGTTTTATTGCCCGGACCGAACTAGAGTTAACAGAGATAAGATGGTCAGGAAATATTCTCTTTCATGACTCCTAGGGCTTCCTGTATGGGTGTGATCAGTAATACTGCCTTTTGGCGCATTGGTTTTATTGTCATCGTCACCTCACAACGACTTCAGCACCTCCTACCGCGCAAAATATTTCGGCTTGTTTCTCTTGTCTCCACGCCCAAGTCCATATGCTCCCAGCCTCATCTCTCTCACCAGAATCCCAAAGGACGAGGCAAGCAACCTAAAGAGAACGATAAAAGCGGAGCGAAAAGCGAAGGCAAAACTGAGGGATTCTTGGGCAGCATTTTAACTTCCAGTTAGAATTTCGAAATTCTTAAAGAACATTGCTTTTTAGATCCAGCGCCGTTTTAAGTCGTAACTCCAGCGGGTTGAAGAGTCGCCACATGAAATCCGTGGACAAGGATGAGGACTGATGGAGCAGGAGAGATGATATCGGGCTTGAACAAAGACGACGAGGATGTACTCCAGTACCAGTAATATAAAATGTTCGAGAAAATGCCAAGAATGGTGAAGTCATCTTACGCAGGAAACTATACCAGAAGTGAAGGGGCTAACCCCAACAGGAGGCCGCCTCACAACGCTTAAACAGTATTTAAGTATTTAGCAGCTTCAATCATGCCCAAAGTGTTGATCAACTCAGAGCATTCGCCGAATATTTCACCATGATAATCACTTTATTGGCTCGCAAGTGACTTCATCTCTTCTCCTTTTCTTCAATCCACTCCAGACAACTACCTCCGGAGTCCTGATCGATCTCAAACCATGACTATTTTCTCCGCCTCCAACAATACGACAAATATCTTCCGAGTATTCACTCACTACCGACTTCATTCCTTCTACTCTTCTTCTATTCCCTCCGGATAACTACCGACTGCTCGATCTCGAACCAGCACTACCTTCTTCGTTTCCAACAAAGTTTCCAACATCCTCTGAGTAAGTTTATCTCCTTGCCACTCTACTAATCCATCATGTCTCCTCAACAACACAGAGTACCTAGTGGGTATGTTGATGAGGCTAAGACTCACCCACGAACGACACACAACTTCCACCTCTTCACTTCGCAGCACCCCAACCTTACTGCAGGACACATCCGTGAGATGAATAACGGCCAACACCATCACCCGAGCATGCACAAAGATGCAGTGAAGTCAAAACTACAGCTCCCAACGGGAAGAACAGCTGCTGATCCCGCACTCAAGTGGAGCTAAGCCCAGGCCGGAAGAGCACCTAGGTCACTCACGGTCAATCACTAGCCACTCCCACCACCGTTACCGGTGCGGCAGACCAGCCCTCGCCCGCTCTCGTTCCTGCTCCCTTCGACCTCTGCGCGTCTGCATATCTGAAGTGTGGCAAAACAGTTGCTATTCCAGTGTAGGATATATCTATATAAATGCGGCCTAGTACTCTATAACATTCATGAGTCAATAATTATTTGTTCGTAGTAGCGGTAGACAAAGTGATCAATGGCACTCAATGCCTGCATTCAAGGCCCCTGGCAAAAGAGGTGGAAGCAAGCAAGGTTCAAGCGCGCCACAAGGAAGACCGTCTGTGGGCTCATTTTGCTGGTCTAGCAATGCTAAATATTCCGATTGATTCTTCGGTCAGAGTGGCTTTAGCCCTCAGGGACAATTACGTAGGCGCACACAAGAGGGCGGAGAATTAATGGGGACGGAGTAGTGTATCAAAGGATATACGATTCAGAAGTGCCAAACAACCAAAACGCTAATACCTAAGATTATAGCAGTTACAAAATTCCAGCAAATCAAGTATTACTGCTATATTATAAGAGAGGAGGCGGAGATGTGGGGTCGTAAAATCTAAGAAGGTGCTAGAGAAGTTGTACTATTTTTCCATAAAGCCTCAGGTTTTACTACTTAAACCGAACGACTAAATACTAAACGACTATAGGACTTAAAGTGCGTTTAATAGTGCCATAAGGTCTAACCTCGGGACGAATCAGTTAAGTTTGTTCCTACAAAAAGTAACTAAAGTATCCCTCTTCCTATTTTATGTAAGTCTCTCCCAAATCACTAGTATCCGTCTAAGTTTCTCTACTACCCAAGATCTGCACTAGTAGGCTCAAGAGTAACGAGCTTAAAAGCCGAAGCAAGAGCGGTAGAGCTATATTCAAAAGTTAAAACAGATCTACCAAAAACGACAGCAGTAGCTGCTACTGATAAGCGAGCTGTTAGGGCTAGTTTCCAAGTCCGTGAATTTTTCCGTTGTTTTTATTCAACCTTAAACCTGATGGTATGCTTATATGTGCACTGACTTTTGTAGGTCTTCGCTCTCATACTGCCAATCAAAACGGCAGCTGTGGTCTGTCAAACGGCAACTAGGACCTCCGATTGACCGAATGAGGTTAGGATATGTACCAGGGATACCAGAATATTGAAAAATGTAGAAATAGCACCTGATACCCTTCGACAAGCTGAAAAGGGTTCCAAATAGACAAAGAGAACCCAACCAACTTTGCACCTAGAATATAGCAAGTAGACGAGATAGTTAATTAATCAGGCGTTAGTCTTTGTTGTGATTGCTTGAGCGTTTGCCTCTCGGCAATATAATGAACGCTCGCAACTGGTGGCCCCTAGCATCTTATTCAACCTGCCTGTGGTTCTGCCTCTCGTCGGAATGCCGTTCGACGTATCAATCTGAGTGGAATCCAACCAGTTGGCTCGTGATCCTTCCAACAACTCCTGCAATCTGCAATCTCCCACCAGAAGCGCGCCAACCGGGCTTGTTACTCCCTCCCTCCTCGAAACCGAGTGACGATAAGACATCACATCTACGTCCTCTGTGAGTTTAAGCTCCGAACCCTAACCACAGCAAGCCAACCGACCGTCTTGGCACCAACCTCACATCCTCACGTCATCCCTCCATTTCCTCCCCCTCCCAACCCACAGCAATGGATCGTAACATCGACATCCTCTGGCAGATAGTCCTCACACTAATTTCCCTTCCTCGGCCATGCACCCTCTACAACTTCCTCGCCGCCCACCCCGTCGCCTTCGCCTTATTCCAATACCACTCCCGACCACCCCTATCACAACGCACCTCTCGCCTCGAAACCCTGTTATTCAAGCGAGTCCTGCATGCTTACGAAGACGCAAACGCGGCCATGGACGCCGCAGAACTTGCCCTCGACGACGCACAGAGTGTGCAACTCGCGGCGACCACAACCGAGGAAGCAGAGGAAGCGACAATATTTGCTCGCTCAGCGACAACAAAGGCTGCGATGGCGAGAAAGAAGGGGCGGGATGCGAGGGAGGCGTTGTCGGTAATTATGGAGATGAAGGAGGTTGTGGTGCGGCGCGGGGAGGGGAATGAAGTTATGGATGAGGAGTTTTGGGAGACGTGTGAGAGTCTTGCTGCGTGGAGGAGGTTCCGGGGGACTTTCTTTCGCGCGGCGGCAGTGGTGGCGGTGCCAAGGAATCCACCGGAGGTTATGAATGAGGAGTTTAAGAAGGCGATTCGGAAAAGGGGGCCCGAGGAGTTTGCGAATTGTTGGAGGAGACAGTTTTTTGGGTTGAGGCTGAGAAGGAGTAAGAGGATTAAAATGATGAGGGAGTCTGCGCGGTAGGGTTAAGTTTATGGGTGAGTGCGCGATGTCGACGAAAGTATATCTAGGGTGGATGGCGGTGGCTGAATACTTATAATGAACTCAAAGACATCTTCCATAGCGCTGTTTGTGATACCAATCTGTAGCATTTCTTTCATCGTTATTTGCAATTCGTGTAAGTACAAGTCGAAGGCATATCAGACAACTAGCGGAACGCGTGTTTCGAGTGAGACTGGGTGACCACTTTCTATCCGTACACCGAAAGCCGTGACTCCTCGGCCTCTCTTGTTCGCGGGGTACGTGACCCGTAAGTCCAAAATAGAATATCATATTTCCCAAACAACTTCCCTAATGAATTCAATCACTCGCAAGTAGCTTAGGACCAGCGGGCATTTCATGTTTGTAGTAGAAGGATCCCAGGGTGATACTTGAGTATTCCTTTAGTGCGGTGCTAGGTCGCAATTTAGTCGATCTGGTAGTCTTCGGGAATCTTTTGCCCCTTATTTCGGTCAAACCACCCCGCGGGAAAAAAACTAGAAATTCACGGAAACTTGTTTTCGATGATACTCAATCGTACTGGTTTTCCCATTGCGACGTTTTGTTGTAAGTGCATACTCCATATCCCACCGGTTGTTTGGGTTCTGCCAATCTTTGATTGTTGTAGGGGATCTTGGATGTAGGTTCTGGAGCCCCGAATCGACGGAGTAAGTATGAGGCGTGACGAAGATTGGTCTTAACATGTAGTAGTATGGTGCGTCTGGTCCCAAACTTGTAAGTCGGGCATTTGCGGAGGGCTGGTGAACAGGCCAGAGGAAAGTCCAAACCTCATTTAGCGAACAGCTTAAACTTTATCTTACGATCAGTCACCTACTTCATGTCTATATACACATTATTTAATGTTTGGAGAAGTAAAGTTACTCTGTAACGCTATGGAACTGTAAGTGCCATTGGTTGTTATAGAGGAGTCGGCAGCTTGTGCGTAAAATTGCAAATTTAGATACTGGTGATCGCTGGTGTCACTACTGGCAACCTCTGACTTAAAGGTCTGGGGCCAGACGCACCACAGGTAGCCCCTTTCGAGAACGTGGAGGTTAGAGTTTAGTGCAGGTGCTTAAAAACTCACGGCGAAGTTAGATTGCAGTAGTAGTAGCGATAGTTATACGGTTGGGGACACCAGGCTTTAACCTTTAATTTAAGCTCTAGATTTTTCGCTAGTCTATTCTTGCCTCCTAACGCGGCGCTGGTGTAGATGGGGTATTCCGTGTTTACGAGTCTGCTTGTTTGGTTTAGTTTGCATAGACCAAGATGAATTATGAACAGTGGATTGTGGGGTCGTGCGCTGTGAGAACGAGGGGGATACAAGATAAGACGGATGAATGAGTTTGAGTTAGACTATCCACCAACCCTATACCCTAACCCATAAATCTAAATCCCCACCCTCTATCTAATAGTTATACACTTGGTTTGTCCGCTCGAAGCATTCTCATTGGTCGGGTGAACTTGCCACGTGGCGCGTGTGGCAGTGGCAGATACAGTGGCGGGTACAGTGGCGGATATCCACATGTTGACTCATGATTTATCCCGAAGACCTACAAGTTTTTAGAACGCCATCGAAGCTGCTAGAAAGGATTGGAGAGTGCTTGCTAATGCACTGAGTCATTTGTGTAGACTCATTCACAAATTTTCACTCGCCACCTGCCATTCGCCACTGCCGGCGCCACTCTACCATCTCTAGCGAACTTCAAATTTCTTAGGCATATAAAGGCATGGATTCTACCATTAGATAGTTCGGTAGACAATCACTTTTGTAAGATAGATAATTCAATCTCTCTTTGTACTCGATCACTCTCAATAATACAGCAGACACAGAGGTAAATATACAGCGGTGGATATACAGCGGCAGATACAGCAGTAGATATACAACACAGCAGACACAGTGGTTGATATACAGTAGCAGATACAGTGGCGGATATACAACACAGTAGATACAGTGGCAGATACACAGCGGCAGATAAACAGCAGCAGATCCACAGCGGCACATTCACAGGGGCAGATACACAGTGGCGGATACACAGCGGTAGATATACAACGGCAAAAACAATGGCAGATATACAACACAGCAAACACAGTGGCAGATACACGGCAGCAGATACACAGCAGCACCAAATCAAGATACACAGTGGTGGACACACAGCAGAAGTCTAGGTGATCTGCCTGATATCGTAACAAGTCCACCATGCTCAACGTTTCGAATCCTGGGGGCGGCAAAGCCGCCACCGATGCTAGTATACCGTATAGCGGGTCGAATAAAACCTGTAAGTCTATTAAAAAAGTTTGTTCCATTGTCACTCTTATACAATTACTTAAAAAAGACTTCTACCCAAATAAAGCCTTTCCATAAGAATGATATGAGAATGGTACAAGAAATGCAGCCAAAAAAGCCTTTCAGTAGGCTTACACGTTTTATTGACGACGTCGACTCGTCTATATGGTAATTAATCTTGACCCCTTTTTCCAGCTAAATAGTCTGTCAGACGGCTTAGTAGAATTTTAGCGGTAGCTATCTTTGAAAAAGCCGCTTGACAGACTACCAATTTACCATAGTCACATCTTCATCTACTTATTGCTTGACAAACATCCACCACCCGGTATATGGCGCCACCGTATCCCTTTTCTCACCAAGGATCTTATACCCCACGAATCCTGCCACCATAGTAGTATGCGACCCCACCCCATTATCATTCAACTCCACATCAACCTCGCCATACGCCGGGGGTATATCCTGCATCTCAATCCGCGGAATCCACACAATCTCGCCATGCTTCTTCCCAAAAATATCTAGACCCTGCTTATTATAAGGCGTTGGCGAACGCAGTATCCATTTCCCATTGACGTCGAACACGGAAAAGAATGCCAGCCAGCCCGAGATATACGTGACCCCCGATCCGCGTTTTATGTCACAGATGCGGCTAAAAAGGTCACGGATTTCGTCGGCGCGCTCCGGGGACGGGGCATCAGAAGAGAACGCGTCAAATGCATCGGCGAACACGGTGAGAACCGGTGACTAGGTCGTGCTAGGCATGGAGATGAGGATGCACACTCTCGGGACCGAAGTCGCGAAGCTTGCTGAGACGTGAGCGGAGGGCGACCCAGTCGTCTTTTGTGCCTTGCAGAGTTACGGATGGTATTCCGCAGGTTAACATGATGCTTTTCTAACGGTCAGAAATGGGAGATGAGAACAGGAGAGGAGGAGGGTGCTGTTACCTATATTTGAAATAGTTCTTGAGAGTAGCCATCATCATGATGGCGCCCACAGTAATGTCCGTTTTGGTAGTGGTTGAGAAATTCCGGAGAATCCAATCTTTTAGTGACTTGTCCTTTATATTCTCGTTGAGGAGATCCGCCATTTCTTTAGCCGTTCTTCCAAAATCAACCGTGTGTTTGGTTCCTTCCCGGTATACCCTGAGCTCCTTCTTCCCCTCGTGATTCACAAAGTATTCCCTCCTTTCTTCTTCTCGCGCGACTACATAATGAAAAAATTGGGATATGATTGTGATCCAAACGTCGTCCGGGCGGATAACGAGATTCTGATGAGTACTATAGGCCTTATAACCACGCTATCAGGTGTCTTATCAGAAAAACAAACGATAGACTACATACGTCGATGCATGCGAAAACGAAGCCGTTCCGCTTTGGGATCAAGTCCGGCAGTTCAGAATCTTGCACGGAGGTCTGGATAAGCTCTTGAAAGCCTATGCTAGCGGCGCCCCTGAGGAACGCCCCGTGCACGTCCTCGCGATTGCGACTTGCGTTTGCTGCGTAGTTTTTGATGGGTTCCGCAGCGTGGGCGGCGACTTTGAAGGTGATAGGCATTGTGAGTGTTGAGTGTAATTAATGAGAGAGATTGGTAGTCAACAGGTAGCAAGTGGGTATTTAAATCCCCATTAAGTTCGAAATGGGGTGGAAGTGACTGCTCACAACTGCCACAGCATACCTTTGGATAGGGCTGTGCCTCGGACGGACATGATATCGCGGCAATTATCCCCTACGGGCTCGTTTTCTTCAGATAGGTTATATTTCCCGTTTAGGTAGTGGCATCTGTTTATGAGTCAGAAAAATGGCAAAATCGACCATGATATTGGCTACTGCGGCTGATAGCCATTGCAAAATCCCCTAAATAGTAAATGCAACCTATCTAAAGAAAACGAGCCTATAAGGGATACCATGTATGAGTTAATTAATGTGAACACGATTAACGGTAATCGGAAGTGTGTTGTCGGTGGATGTGTCACTGCACTCACCGGGCCAGGCTAGATTCTACCACGTTGACCATGAGTAACCCCAGATATCTCTGTTGACCCGGTTATAAGATCTATAAGGAAAATAAGCTTCCATAAGAAGGTAACTGCGCTATGGGTCCTCCATGAAGGCTTACACGCGCTTTTATAGTATATCTTGTCGGGTGGATGGGTGCTTTAATGACCGAAGTCTCGAGCCCAGCGAGTGATATTTTATGACCCTTGGCAATAAGAAAATGTTAAAAACAGTCTTAGTCAACTAAAAGTTAAGGCACAGAGGCTGAAGCACTAGAAATCGGCGGCCACTATGATAGGTGGAGCTGGTTTTGTACTGGTAGCAGTGATAGTGATACCTTGTATGATCTCAGGCTCGAGAAATGTCGAGCCGGCGAGCCTAAGTTCGCCAAAGACGAGATGGGATGAGCTTTCTTAGGATCTCGTCTCGTGTGCAACACTGTGAGGCTGGGTCTTAGGTATTCGCCATTCCCCGCCGTTATTCTCTAAAGGCTCGCAGCACAGTCTCGAATGTTCCAAGTCTCGAGGTATAATATATGGCAGGAAAGCCGGATGAGGTCTCAGAGGATGAGCAGGAGGGGAGAGATCGCACTCAAGCGAAGTATGAAACTTTGCCGAGCTGCCCTACTCCTCACCGCCATTGAGCGAGGCGCAAATTGGGGGTAATACCTGATATATGCATCTGCTAAGTCTATCCCTCTTTCTGTTATTGTGATCTTAGCTGGATAAAATTGAAGTCGGTGGTGCCGAAACGAAGGGAGAGTCATCGACACCCATTCTTTGCGTTCTTTCTTGGAAGCAATATAAGTCCCTAGAAGCACAAAAAAGAGGGTCATCGTATAGATATCATTGGATGATCTCGCACATCCGCAACGCTGCCAACAAAGCGTACTGCGATCCCATTGATGGGTCTAATGAGAGTTGAACCCTGCTGGGAATTGGGCGTGCGCTGTAGCCTCCGGCCGCACTAGCCATGACTTTACGGCTGCGAATCAGTGACTACTATGTACTCCGACAACGAAGACGAGCGTTTTCAAACATATGGATCTTTGTACATTTCATTGAGTGCATGTTTATGAGTTGATTTCTTCGCGTGACTATCAGCAGTAGCATTGCGATTAAAGAACCATCTCCTAGTAACGTGATATCCAATTTAAATTTCTTGGGGCCAGTATCACAAAACCAGCAAGCCCTCGCAGTTGGTTCCAATGGTTGTGTCACCACACCTGAGGAATTGAAGAGAACGATTCGTTGCATTCCACCCTAAAAACCACTAAACAAGAAGCCTCAATTAGACGAGTTCACTGTTGTATATATGCCTTTGTTGCAATAGCACCCCATCTCCTCTTTCCTTTTCCCTTTTCACTACATGTTCCTACGATAAGTGCTTGGGCACCGCATACCTACCATCACCTTTCACAACGCCATAGCAATGTGAGAAAGTTGTCTTAACACAAGGGAATCACTACAATGCAACTTTATCAAGCCACCCGATGAGCCCAGGAAACTGTACCTAGGTTTCTACAGACATTCTGACTCCTAACTATATAAAAGATTGCGCTGCAGAAGACTCGATATATACCCTACCACTCAGTACCTCAGCATCCAAGCCTATAAGTAAGCTACTTTGCTTGGTTCGACTGATGATCCACGTTCCTGCAACGTCTTGCATTGAGGTTCTACATCTGGGTTAGGGGTTTCACGCGACTGCGAACCACAGCCGATGATCCGGCTGTCTCCGGTAGTTGGATGTTGGCTAGTGAACGTCATCCCATAGAACGATCCATTTGCTCACCTCCTCTTCTCCACAACACCACACAATGCTCCTCCGCACGGCACTCCCCCGCATAACCACACGGCGACTCTCCACCGCGCCTGGCGTATCGCGACTCGGCGTGGTCGGCGCCGGCCAAATGGTCTCCCCTTTCCTCCTTCCACTACATCACCAACTAACAGCCCCAGGGTCTAGGGATAGCTCTCGTCGCCGCCAAAGTCGCCCAGGTGCCAGTAACACTAATTGACAACAACCAATCCTCTCTCGACAAGTCGTTAACATTCCTCATGCGGTTGCTGGAGAAGGACGTTTCCAAGTCCCGTCTCACCTCCGAACAAGCCACCGCGATCCGCGCGCGTATCACAACAACCCAAAACCTCTCCGCCGTTAGCGACGCCGATTTCATAATCGAAGCTGTCCCCGAGATCCCTTCGCTAAAAAAGGACATATTCTCGCGACTGGCCGAGGCGGCCCCCAAGAATGCCGTGCTCGCTACAAACACCAGTAGCATCTCGATCACGAGTATTGCTGCAGCGGCGCATGGAGCTCAGGAACGCGTTGTTGCCACGCATTTTATGAACCCTGTGCCTGTGCAGAAGGGGGTGGAGATTATATCCGGGTTGCAGACGTCGCCAGAGACGCTGGAGCGTGCGGTCAGCTTTGTGAAGGCTATGGAGAAGATACCGAGTGTTTCGAAGGACACCCCCGGGTTCTTGGCGAACCGCATATTGATGCCGTATATCAACGAGGCGGTAACTTGTCTAGAAACCGGAGTGGGGGAGAGGGAGGATATCGATAATATTATGAAGAATGGGACGAATGTTCCTATGGGCCCGTTGCAACTGGCGGATTTTATCGGCTTGGACACGTGTCTTGCGATCATGAAGGTTCTGCATGAAGATACCGGGGATAGTAAGTATAGACCGTCCGTGCTGTTGAAGAAGTATGTGGATGCGGGCTGGTTGGGGAAGAAGAGTGGAAGAGGGTTCTATGAGTATTAAACATTAGGGCGTTGTGGCGTGTAAATATATCTTTATGGTCGGAGAAATGGATATTAAAATTGTGAGTATTTTATAGAATCCTCCCCGCAATGAGTAGACTCCGAGCCGCGCCTCCATTACCGAGTAATGTCTTGCAGATCTCCCTTTTCTCCACCGGCAACTTCAAGCTCGCTTCATCTCTCCACCTTTCATTCTCATCCAGCTCCGCCTTCCTCTCCTTATCCCCCGTCAACTCCTGGTATATCTTCAAATGTGCCATCGAAATGACATACAGCCTCAAGCTGCGTACATACAGCCCATCCTCGCGGCCTTTCATATACGCCATGATATACTCCATGTGCCTTCCAATCTCTCCCCTCGCTGCAACTGCGACATCTGGATAGAAAGCACCAAACACTTCCACAAACCCAACCAGTCCCTCGACAAGAAGCTGCATGAAGAACATCGTGTCCCACCAATACCGATTCTCCACGCTTGGGTTCGAGAGATCGAATAGGCTCTTATTCCGGTCACAAGCTGCATCTGCGAGACGGCGAGCCTTCTCGCCTAGCTCGGGTGCGGGCATGAATTTCTGCAGTAAGCAGAGCGTGTAGAGCGCAGTACCCGTGTTGTACGTCCATGTCGGCCCCCCTCCTACGCCGTCTTTTATCAGCCCGCTGGGTTCAGATAGCTTTGTAAGCACCCAGTCGGAGCAGCGTTTGGCGAACGATACCAGACTAGGGACGCCGATGGATCCTCCCCCGGCTGCGGCGAGCTTCAGCGCAGCGATGGCGGAGAGATTTGCCGTGCAAGCATTCCGTACTTCAGGCTTGGAGACGTGCCAACGCATTCCACCTCTCTCTTGGTCCCAGCCAGTCAGGAGGAATGTCACAATCGCGTCTGCACGAGCGAGGTATTGGCGGTTCGTAGTCGACGGCAGTTCGTAGGCACGTAGCAGCGCGATCGCAACTTGGGCGTCGTCGTCTTCTTCACATTAGTCTGTTGCTGGAAAACACAGAGGGGAATGCAACCGTAGTAGATATCGTCGTTTCCATCAAACCAGGTCCATGCACAATACGCGCCCTTTCTGTTATGAGAGCGAAACTTCTCGACGGCTTCGAGCGACCCGTGGAGTTCGGATGTAAATGCGCCCGGAGATGCGGCTTCGGCTTCAAGCAGCCCTTCGATGCCGATTATAAAGGGCCTATGTACATTTAGTTCTGAACGGTGATATGTGTGCGGAGGATAAGTGATACCACAATAAGTACCCGTTCCAGTCCCCGACAGTCTCGGTGCTCGCTTTGGACGTAGTAAAGTGCAAGTGTTTGGGAGACCAGAAGTGAGACCAGATGGAATGGGAGAGACGAATGCCTTCCGCGGTGAAGACACTTTGATGCAAAGGTGGTGATGAGGCTGGAGGATCTGCAGCTGCAGAAGGAGAGGCTTGGAGAGGAGTTTGCAGAGAGTCGTGAGCGCGATGGAAGCGGGATTCGAGCGGGGAGAGAGGCATGGCTGTGGTTTGAAGATGGTGGAGACTAACAAACGTTGAAGGTGCTCGTAGTGTATGACGTAGGCGGGATAGATATGTGGGGAAGGGTCATGCGCTTAAGAGATGGCCTATGTTACACAACTATAAAACGACCATCTCCGTTTCATCGCAACCCACAGCAAGACAATCGAGAATAGAAAATCGAACGTGGAACTTCAAGCTCATTCGAAGCGTTACAAGTGAACCAGCATGTAAGTGCGTAAAAACCTTTTCCATTTGCTACTCAGAACACAAGGGCTGATGACCAAAACCGACCAAGAAACCAACTTGCTTCAGGCTCCACATTCCCGGGTGGCAACCTCCAACCTCCAAAACCCCACTGCATGCTAGAGTAATACCGCTCTACAAGTTTGCAAGAGCGTAATCCCAACCATCTGGAGACTTCATCAGATCACTCTCCATAATAGTGTCACCATACGCCTCAATCTGCGCCTTGCTCCATCCGGCCGCCTTTGCCATCTTGACAACGTCCTTGACAGGCTTCATCATTCTCTGACCAGGGATGTCTTCAACCCAAATACGCGGAGCTTTGACGCCTAGAACATTCTCTGGTTGGTCCTCTTCGTCCCCCTGGAGCGTGCGGACATTTGTATTGAAGAACCATGCGTTTCCGGGGTGGACTTTGATCTCAACCTTCCGAGAGTTGCCGTATACGTCGTAAGCGTGTCCATGTTGGCGTTCCTTCGGGCCATCGCTGGCGGCGAGGGCGCAAAGGAATTGGTGATACTCGTCGAGCTTTTCAACGACGGGTGGAGGGTGTGAGAGAGGACGCGGACGCGGATCGGTACGTTGTTTGAAGTGATACTCAGGAGCTGAGGCGCTGCGGGGCATGGCACGCATATTGGCGAGTTCGTAGGCTCCTAAGTCGGCGAGATGGGAGTCCCAGTAGTTGGAGAGGCGGTTGATAGCCATGGTAATGGAGGATGTGGGGGTTTAGTGAGGCAGGGCAAAATTAGGAGTTTGAGGTAATGAAGAGGGAGAGGGGCGTGGATGGGAATGAGGGGGAAATAATGTAGTTAAGGCGCTCAATGCTGAGTCGCTTCAACCCCTCAAAGGATTGGACGTGGCACGTTAGTTAAGGCGTTCAATGCTGAATCGCTTCAATTCTTCAAACTATTGGATGTAGCATGAACAGTTAACTGGAAAGGGTGGCGGGTTGTTTCATTATTGTTAAACATCCACGTCTGGGGATGAGTGGGTGCATGATACCTTTCCAGCCAATTGCGTTTCGTGCAACCTGAGATTCAGTCTATCTATCCATCCCATCGCGCCGAAAACGAGGCTCATATATGGCTCTTGATCTCACCAAACAAGGACGAAGACATTTTTGGAGAAAATAATTCACTCAGATAAAAGTCAGCTAGCTAGAGTATCGATGCAAATAGCCAAATCAGCCTCGTAAACAAGTAATGGCTTCTGTGGCGACCAACGAGGCCAACGAATTCTAGAGGGTGTTTGTTCTGCTAGTTCATTCTGCTACCGGTAATGGTGTGGGTACACAGCTACCTGGTTGGGGGATGGTGGGTTGTGCTTAGACGTTGAAATAGGGTTATCCAGTTCACTTCGCATTTCAGCACGCCGGGGACGTCATTGAACAATGGCTTTGGAACTTCCTAAAACGAAACTCGCCGTAAGACTACTAAGTAGTTACGTACATTACGAGGTCCATGCTTTAAACGGTATCGCCGTTAAGTTCCTTCCTCTTGCGGGAACGGGCCTCGCACCACCGCTCGCTTATCACATGAGGAAAACAACGTTGAAATAAAGTGGCTTAGTTACCGCGCCACAGACCCTCTAACTATAAATTCTATTCACGGCTCAGTAGGACTGTAACAGCCCCAGTGTTACTGATAAGAAGCGGCCTATAGACTACTGCCATGGTATGCCCGCTTTGATCCCTTATGCAGCGTACCAGTATCCGAGATTTTCTTCATATCTCAGACTATCTTACCTCAGACTCATGTTTCCTCACCTTCTCCTTATACGGCGTGGCCCCAGACCGGCAACATGGAGGCGGAATAATGTTAAGTTAACTGCTGCTGGTTACTGCACACGTGGTTCACAATAATGACGTTGAATATCAACTTGTGGCCTGTCATTCTGTCGTGTTTGTGTATGTGTATGTGTTGTCTGGTTCCTAGAAGATCCGCTGATGTTGAGCATTGAAGCCATCTCTAGCTCTCGCCTCGAAATATCGTCATTTTTTGAGAAGATTTATTCGCTTTAATAAGTCATTTCTTGCATGTAGTACTTGGTGTAAATTATGGCTAAATAAGTCGCGTAAAGAGCAGCAGTGGGTTCTCGAGAAATATCTACCTAAGTACTCCATGGTGGGTACGAATTTGGGCATACGCACATGCCCGGTGCGTACATACTTACCCTATATATCGGGGGCTCGATAAAACTTAAAACCCTTATAAACTAAAAAATTTGTATATGGCTTATATGTATATAATTATGAGAGCCTTAGTGAATGATTTGGTATGGCATATGGGATGCATCTCTAAGGATGATAGCCGGATTCTAGTTTTATAAGGTTCAGCGCTTTTATCGTACCCCCTATAAGGTAAGTACTTAAGCAACCCTGAGGAAGCGACTGGGATTTGGGGGGGGGGCGGTGGATAAATATCGTCTGTATCACATCATCGTCATCATCGAGATCGCCCCTTGATTATTTGCATGCGGGGACACCTACAATTCATTCCCGTGCCTACTCGAGTTAGTGGTGGTGGCTTTGTTGGGCTGCGTATATGCCATGGCCGCTACGCGGCCGAATGCAATATGATTACAAACCACACAAACGAGCCAGAAATGAGGCTACCATTCTGGCTCTTAACGGTAAATCCGGTAATATTGGCACAAATATGAAGTCCACCAAAAGCAATAACCTGCCGTGCAGCACTGTCCTTGCATGCATGCTAAGTTTCGACAAGGCCCCGACAACTGCTATTGGTAGCCCTCCGTGTCGATTCACCGTGTGATCCTAAATGTTCTCCCTGTCCATTCGGTCGGTACCGATCAACAAGTGCTAGTCAGCAACTCATTGCGTACGCTGATTTGTCCCTTGTGTTCTGCACGAGATGACTGGTTTTTCATACGATATCACACATGCGGGGCCATACATGCGCATCTATATCATTTTTTGTGGGCCGAAATTAAGGCCTACCGCGGGACCATTGCACACCTACGTGCTCACGCCCCAGTGTTGCCCGCAAAGAAACGATGTGGCGAAGTGCCCACGCCACTGTGGCTTCGGCTTGCTGAAATGGGACTAGTACAATATTCTGAGTGAACCCCACTTGACTTCCTCCTCTACTTTGCTTGTTCTATAACTATTACTAGAATACTAGAGACTAGAGTATGGGTTGCACGCAAGGCAAATAAGTAGCATTCGCTCGCAATCGTCGTACAGATATTAAGATAAAGAGCTTCGAGGAAAGGGAGGGAACTGAGAAGTGGGAGGATATCTCGAAGCGACTACCAGGCCAGCTCCACCATTCCATATCGCTATTCATCATAGCTACCTTCTCTCCCTTCTCTCCTACTTAAACTGCACACGGTTGAATAAGTTTCTCTCATATTGTACTTACTATACAGTTCAGGGTGGGCTCAACTGTGACGACGGACCGAGATTCAGGACGGGAGAACCAGGATACTTATTTTAAAACGCCTACCTAGTTTCGGTATCTGAACTATATTCCTGCAGCATTTATTTTCGGATCTGTCGCTAGATATGCCTCGAGATCCGTTCAGAACATTCTCTCTTTTGACCATTGATATGGCGAAGTGGCTGCCATGCAGAAGCCACATGCACAGTGGTTTATATCGGAGTGAACAAACCTAGAAGCAGTAACAATCGGCTTTGATAGGAGAGCACTCAAAACCAGTTTCTAGTAAGCCTCAATTAATAGTAAAGAGAATCCACTCTCGGGCTCCAGCATGCTCGAAACCCCCCACGTACCCCCCTCCTCGGCGGGAGTCCCTAGTCGCTACCAGCCAACCTTATTCAGCGTCAGTCAACTTTAATCGACCCCTTCTCTCCATCAGTTAGCCTAAATCTATTAGACTTGGATTCGATTCCTGACGCGAGCATTTCTCACTCAAAGAGACGCCACCAGACTCAGCAGTAGATTTTGCCACCTACTCTACAATACTGGAAAGGTGGTCTATTTAGTTTTTCTCTTTCCCATATTTTCTTGCTCGCAATTTGACCGAGGAACGAAAAATCTGAGCACAAGAGCGGTAAGTCGAACCTCAGTCTCACTCAATTTCTACACTAGCTGCAACGACCACTCGACCAGCTTGTCATTGGCGTTGTAGAAATCCATATCCCCCTTCACAATTACTACGAAGGACCTCGCTAGACTAACTCCACCTTCACTTCACCCCTGAGGACACGAACCTCCCGTTGATCGGTGATCTAGGCTTTTCTTCTCTCCGAGATTAACTGCTGTTCGGCACGATACAATATCCAGGTAGAGATTTACCGATAGTGGCAGGAGAAAGTCTATATGGGACAAGATATCCCGGATACTTCTCCGGTCGCTAGAATCGTTCGAGTGATATTATATGACCGTGATTAGCTCAATCTTCGACCAAAACCGCCAAATTGCATACACAAAGCCCAAAGAAGCCAGCTATTGGTTCGGTCTTCGCGGCCGCAGGCGTCAACGAAATCAGCATGCCAATATGCTTAGGGCTTGATATGGCCAGGGATTCCACCTGAACCAAACAAGCAAATTCAATATCAGGATGGCGGATCATGCGCCTCAGAAGCCATATACAGGATTGTTGCGTATGTCTCCTACAATGTGCATGTATGTGGATATGGATACTAGTCTTGAACACCAAAGCAATAATGGCATACAACCGGAAATGCCCCTTGGAGCCCCTCTTACCATTGTGAGCTCGACCTTACTACTTTCTATCTGCTACTGTGGCAACGAAATCCTATTTAAAACGATCTTACCGAATAGATACAGTATCAGATATAACCCACCAAGTGCAATGCTTCCAACATGATAGTTGGTTTTACAATAATGTTTTGAGCTTCAACTTGTTCCTTATAGTCATGAATTCTATGCCCATCACGGTTCTAAAAGATCTAGGTCGTCACACGGATGTTCTAGGCCGAACGTAAGCCTAGTTTGGGGGTTTTTCAGCTGAACCTGTGAAGCCTACCAACTAAAACGGAGGACAAGATCTGCGAGGTTATCTGCGATTCAGCGCTTAAATATGGAGCGTGGACATGGCAAGTGCTACAATTTCCCGGCAGTTATCCGCTTTTACAAGCACTAGAACCCTTGATTTGTCAATCCAGAACGCAGATATGCCATGGTATTGGTTCGAGTTCCCGCTACCGTGGGGGTGCTCTTTTAGTATGCCCTCAGAGAAGCTTAACTTCTAGTCTCCTTCGGAGCAATAAAGGCCTATTTAAATCCCGATAGTTATCGCGAAGGCGCCAAGGAGTCGGATATTCTCTTTGTGGATCATGCTGTCTACGAGTAGTACCTGGTCCCCACAAATCCTTCACCATTGGGCTGGATAATGGAACTTCTGGAACAGGCCAAAGGTTGGCAGAAGGACGAGAGGGTACGATCACATGTAGCCTGAAATTTAGATAGGGATGGATTTATCATCACTGGGTGCGATTTAGAGGTTCAACGATGAGAATGGTTCGTTTGAGATTAGATTGCTATGGCATTTGAAAAATTATTGGACTTAGTATTAGCCACGAGATTTCGAGGACAACGTGGTTCTTGGTTGCCTGGAGCATCCTGTTCGAGTGATAATTGGTAAGAGATATTCTCGCCGATGGTAATATCAGTGCTGCCGTGTTAATCTCCATATTCCACCATATCTGGTTAGTCGATCTGCTTCCAACCATGATTTCATATTTAGGTAGACTATCAGGTCATAATAGAGCTTGGAGATACAGCGGAATTAGCGGCTCCCGGACTATCTAACTTACTATCTAACTAAGACTTTCTGCCACGTGAAGCGCGTGTAAAATCATTCATCGTTGTTTAAAATACATGAGCAGCTTGTAGCAAAGTACAAACCTTATATTAACCAATCTTGATGGTAATATAGATGTATGTGATGGCGGTGTATATGCTACAGACCCCGACTCTTAGCTGCTGGTAGGTTTTGGCTAAAGTTAGAGAAATTACTGTCCCCAGTATTCTAACAGGGCAACTGTGAACAGTGGGTTCATGAATATTCGGGCCCACGGCCTATAAGAAACAAGAGAAGGAGTAGAGGGGTTTCACCAAGCAACTGCCGGCGGTGCAACTTTCTCTATGTTTTCAGTGCTCTCTTGCCCAGAAGTTTCCTCGGTCGGCAAGCTCAGTCTGTAGACGCCGGTCTATGAGCGCAAGTTTCTTGGTCATCCCTTAAATATGGCCATGGAGTTTTGTCGTGTCTGCTCCGTAGGTCCCCAGTGCGAGGACACGGAGTAACTGCACATACTCAATTATAGCGCCAATATAATACGGTGTGTCGAACAAGTTGGGAAATTTTGACCCGCTTCATCGCGGAAAAAAGTCTTTGTGGATAGTGAGTTAGATAATCTGGAGAGGAGCCGGGAATTAGAGGGCTCTTGCGTAGCAATGTCAAGCTTGGGAGAAACCTCTGCAGTTTTTCAGAGCAGAGGGGTACGAACTCCTGAACACCGTTCCGCAGTTCCAGCCCTTCGAACATTAGTTCACACCTGAAGTTTTGTCAGCGTAGCCTCCTATACGTTCGGTAAACCAGATGGCCTCGCTCCATGAAAACGTAGACGCGGTGCTAGCGCTATTGCGTTCGTAACAGCGGCTGTAGAGGCCCGCGTCACCAATGAGGTGGCACCTGGCGAAGTGTTCCTGCCCATTACCAAGCCCGGCGGAGTCACCACCGGCTAGAATGGGTGCTGAGTGGGGTGGAACGAGCCCAAGCGGGTAGTGGCACGCGAATAATACCGCGCGGCCTAATTATAAATACAAAAAATAAAGTTACTATTCCTTCGAGACTGTTTTTGCTTGCGACTTTGGTGTACCGTAATACCTTAGCTTTTGTACTGTTTCAAGATTAGGAATTGTTTAAGTCAAAACTGTGACTCAAACAATCACTGGATTGTCAATAATATTCACGTCCATATCAATAGTGACGCTTGTTTTTAAGTCGGGTTCGTCTATGTTACTTTGATACGGGGATGATTGATGCCAAACGTCATTTCGTTAAAATACGCTGCAATACGTACCGAACAGTATGATATGTAGTCCGGTACGTCTACAGCGCGTATTTTAAGTATCCCTAGCAGGTTTTGACGCGCTCAAGCCGAACTATCGAAAAGTTCGCGACAGAATTGCCTAATGTGTATCCCCCTGATCTTCGCGGCCCGACGCTTACGCGCAAGTATGTAGAAGCGCTCGGGCACCGTACCAACGCAACGGCCCATCAGCAAAAAAGAGACCAACAATGCTACAAATTACCTGAACAAAATGCAATGCAAAGCAGGAAGAAGACCGCAAGCGATCCAATAGGTGAGGAAACCCCAACCTCAGCAGCTGCTACGGTCGGAGAATGGCGTCCTCGCGTCTCTTCGAAGGGTACGAGCCTCATTACCTAGCCGCCTTAACTTTGATGGGAAGCTGGCATCTAGCCTGATGTCTACCGGTAAATTCCACCCCGTTGTTTCTGCAGTCTTCCAATGAAACCGGATAGTTGGCGAAGGATTTGAGTCTATCCAGACAACGCCGGAACTCGGGATGCTCGCCAGTCATTCATGCATGTCATTTTCAACGCGGTATTCGAGACAAAGAACTGTGCTTAACCAGAAATAATTTAAACTATTCTAGTCTGACGTCTGCACCAACCGGAAGCAAGGCATCCGGGCAGGATATAACCGTTTCCGGTAACCGGTATCGAATGAAGCACCATGTCGAGGGAAAAATCCTAAGATAGTCTATATCTCTGGGGCTATTCCCCCTATCACAAACTACCGCACCTGACATCTCCCTTACTCTTGACCGTAATAACAGGAGGATCTGACTTCTACCGCGAGTAGAGAGTTCAAGGGTAGGGATAGTTCTAAGCTTTGTTTTGCGCACATGCAAGGCTTTCGGGATCCCGGAACGGCTGGGGTATTGCTCTGTTAAAATTCTGCATCCCAGGGGGGGGTGGTATCGCAACGCGGACTGAAGATCTATAAATTCCAAGAGCTGGTCCCAATCCCACACCCCCATACATGTGTCAATGCAATATCAAATACAGACAGAAAGAAGCCACTTCCAGCCATAATAGTTGGTACTAGGATTGATATTGATAAAAAGCAGTGGGAGCATACTCCCAGTTCTTCAGATCCTTTTTGTTCTCCTTCGTTACACAGTGTCATGTCAAAGTTCTTCCTGCATATTCCCCACCTCACGTGTGTATTTGTGACTGCAGTGGACTTAATGCACACATCAGGTGGCTGCGCGCGTGGACTTGCCTTTTCTCTTTCTGTCGATCCAGTTTGTTCCACACCATCTTTTGCATGCTGCCCAATACTAAGTCCTCACAGAAAACTGTTGATTCACACCGAGATTCGACAAAGTTTTAAACGATATAGGTGCCCGATCGCACTAGTACCCGCTAGAAATTAGCTTACCAAATTTCGAGATCGCTATTGTGGAAGCAGTATCGCGAGGCTTGACTACCTTAGTGTCGATACAGCAAATACATAAAGACTTCTACGAGACACTTTGCCATTAAAGCCTACCTGAAGTATACCCAAAATACTTGCGAAGACTTTGCGAAGCCAGAAAGCCGATAAAGCCTCGTAGAAGCATGTTTACGTTTACCGTATCGGCACTAAGGTATGCTATAACTTATTGGATCTACATGCTCTAGCTCGAAACCCCCACCCCCGAAAACCCTCCACATTACCTGGGGCGCAGAAGCAATTCTCAATAGTCCCACAAAATCTCCTCATAACCCCAATTTCCAAATCCCCCAGCGTGAAGCATCCCAACAATACCTAGGCAATTCTTAAAATTAGTTCCGCTCTGCTGCCGTACGGTTCTGGTATACACAACTGATCACTCGGTACTTTTATCGAGTGATATTATGTGCAAATTCTGACAGGACATTGCACATATCCTAAACCCACGACTCTAACTGACTGATGTCTGGGTGCAGTACAGTATGTGCCTAACTAGGAAGCGCAGAATCTCCACTAAAGTCTAATATAACACCATCTTGAAGGTTTTACCGCGTCCCCTACATTCACTCACCAGCATACTTTGTAGAAAAGATACCCACCAGGGCAGCTGCACCTATTAAAGATCACCAGTTAACTAACCAGTAAAACAACTTCTTAATGAACTGGCCGACTGGGAAAGCAAGGTGCTACTTTGCAAGGGAAGCGAATCCCCTTGCTTCCCCGCCATCCTCAGGCTCCTCACACTCGACTAGGTCAGTGATGCATGAGATCCACAGTTGTACTGGCACCGAACTTGCACGGGCATCGGCGACCACAATTTCCGTTTGCTGTTGCACAAAATTTCGCTTGCCGGAGACGCCAGTAGTGGGACGCCAACTCGAACAGTGGACCTAGAATTGTGGGATAGGGCGGATCTGGGATGTGCAGCGAAGAATTTTTCACTTAGTTAGCGTCTGTCTATTCTCATCAGTGATTCCAGAAATAGAGAGTTAATATTGATTTGCTTGCAAAACTGGAAAGAGACTGTTGCAAATCCAAGTCTTCACCTACACGTATACAGCTGCTAGTCGACCTACAGCCGGCCACACTATTAATTGGCTAATCGGTGAGAAATCTTGGAACGTGGGAATTTGAGTGCCTGGGGCCAACAGCTCTTTAATGTAAAGTTACATCCTCAAAGAATCAGCCGGTCTCTTTATACCATGCGGAGTAGTACCTGACGCTAAATCCACTTGTAATTACTACCTTATCAACTCCGAGATAAGCGCTACATACCGTAAAATCTGGGTGTATCCGGTTTATTTGTAGCGCCGCAGGGCGCCAGATTCAGCATCCTAATTTGTCCATTTTCTCAGTTGAGTGGCTTTCATGTAACTTCTCAACTCTCAGAGCGAATAAACAGGCTGCCACAGGGATTGTCCAGCTGCGGCGCTACAAATAAACTGGATACACCTAGATTTTACGGTATAAGGCACTTGTCTCCATCTCGAATGCTGGTAAGCTAATGGCCTAAGGCGTCGTTTATGTGGAAAATAAGGTTATAGTGTGGCTAAGTGACTGTGCCAAGGGCATTTCTTGCGGGAGCCACAGTGCCTGATTAGGGTGTCTGCATCCGAAACAAGTGCTCTCGTAAGATGCCAGCCGGAGGAATGTTTCAATTTCCACACTTTGAAGTGCAAGATTCCGGCTAGAAGTTTCTTGCGTACGTCATAGTACAGACAGGTACGGGATTAAGGGACTAGGGTTATGGGGTCGAGAGGGTTACGATAGGAGTAGAGAAGAGAAGGAAGTATCTAATTTCTACTTTGATTCTTCAGCACGGTCAGAGATAACACTCATTCTTTCTTGTTCCCTCGAAAGAGGTTAGAAGGTCCCTCTCTGTTCTTCTACTTCTCCAACAACGCTCTGGAACCTTTGGAGCTTTGAAATACGGCAAATCCAACAAAGCCGTTCCGCGATTCGTACCACTCTCCAAGAAGTATAGAGTGAAATTCTGGCGATTTTGAAGTATTGTACTAAGAGTGGTCTTGCTTTCCCTATAAGGCGTAGGGTAGCTAGGTAAGGAGATCTCCTGCTCCATGTCGTGGCGTGATTTCGTAGTTGATTCGGAGAGATGGTTACGATTTTCCGGCCTACAGCATCATTAAAACACCAAGTCGAACGTGTCCTATATGTTAAAATGTTAAATCTTGCTAGTCATCAAATACGTTTGATGATGGCCTGTGCCAAAGAAACGCAGGCAGGACGATGAAACAGCGAAAAATTCATCGAAAAGTCGAGTGAAACTGAGAGGCGACAAAAACGCAAGCCCGTCATGAGATCGAAGGTGATTATAGGATGGATTGGTGCGAGTAGAGGAATAAAGGGAGTCCTTCGTTCCTACCGGTTCGATCGTCGTGGGATGTCGCATCTCTTCGCTGTGTAGGTGTCCTCCGATCCTTGATCCTTCGTGCGGCTTTTCTGCTTCCGTGTGCGTGGGATCGATCTAGGGAAGTGCGTAATCTGTGCTGCGTTGCACATTCTGTGTGGGAGAGTGTTGTACATGCTGTTCATTGTAACGATCACGGTGCTGTAGGCCTCTTGGTTCTGGTGAGTCGTTGCCTTGCGGATGTTGACGATAATCCACTTCACTATTGTAAGCCCCTGGCGTTAGGTATTTATAAATGGTGTACAGGAAATTGCAACTTTATACGGGTGCATTCCGGTTGAAAATTCAATGATAAAGGGAACACTACCAGCCCTTATCTGAAGGTATCCTGCAGCCTCCGGCGGGTCATGTGGTCTCACAGATTTGTTGCAAGAGCGAATTAGACGAGGTTCGGTTTTGCAATGTCCAATCATAGCTGATACTGGCCGTGAAGGAGGACAGCCTAGCTGTGCTTTCATGAGGTGTGTCGCCCGTGAGTCTGAGCCCACTGAAGATATCCTGCGGGAATGTCTGATAGCCAGCAATTCTTGGCTTTCGGGACTGTCTCCCAATAAGCCATATGGCCCCCATCCATCTTACGCTTCCCTTGAGCTGAGCCAGCCCAAATCTACCCTGCAAGCTCTTATTCGCCACCATATCAATTCATGGCCCGACGCAACATCCGGCGGGACAGATACCCGGTGCCGGGCGTTGGGGTAGCAATGCAGGCGCTACAATCAAGTATCTTTTGGTGGTTCATAAAGCAGAGGGGTACTAGGACAGTGCACTCTGTGTTGTTCTCCCAATCTCCAGTACGAAGTACACGCCCCTTAGACCTGCAGCTGAACTAGCCAGCGGGGTTGTCCACGGGAATCACAGGTATGTGAGTTGTCACAGACCAGGGAGCGTTTCCGCCCATATTTATTGGAGGATCATCCCTCAACTCAGATGTATCTTTGCGGCACAGCACTACAACCCCGCGTTTCTCCGCAGCCTGTACCATTCCAGTTTTTCAATCTTGAACCCGTAAGAATGTCACTCGAACAGAACGGCTACCTCGTTATCGAAAATGCCATCGACCTCGCCCACATTGATCAAGTCGAGCGCGAACTCCAGGAAGTCGATATCATGCGACTCATCGCCGAAACCATGGCAAAACCCAACGCGGAGATACAGTATATGACTGAACTTCCATGGACACAGAGTTGCACAAATGTTTTGACCGACTTTTGGAAAACGGTCCGTCTTTTAAAGTGGAGCATTTGGACACTGGCTAACTTCCCAGACCACGCCATTCGGGAATCGGTTCGGCAATATTAATCTCAAGTCCAGCGACTTGTACGCTTTGCACAACCATCGCGAACAGGCTACACCCAACCTGATGCCGCAAGACGCCGGGACCTTCGTCTTGGTACCCATTAGATACAGTCCGCTGTATCCACGATTGCCTGTCGGATCTCACAGATCGATGACGCCGGGAAAGACACAGGAGGTGCCATTGCCGAAAGGGTCGGTTATGATTCGTCAGGGAGGTCTAGGTTTCGTTTGTCCGGCTATGTCTTGTGATACATTGGGGATATTGATCCTTCTGGAATTTAAATGATAGATGTTGGACCTGCATATACATTCCTCTGATTTTGTTTCTCCTCTTCTCCTCGGGTTTCGTCCATCCAATATCTAATGTTTCTACCTTTGTAGTTATATCTGTATCGTATTCCAAAACTCCAACTACCCCTAATCCTCCCACACTGCAGCGCCCCGGGCTCTATCGTATCCTGCCATGTAATCCAGAATTGGCTTGTGAGCGAGTTGTTTGTGAGCGAGCGACAAAGCGTGGGCCACTGCATCCCGCAAGTCTCTCTAATCATGTTGGCACTAGGAGCTGAGATGAAATGCACTTCTCATGGCATTTCATCTGTGCCGCAAGTGGCTTGCGGCTTGCGGGTAAACCGGCTGTGTAACTATACTTTAAATACCACAGGCAAACTCATCAAGCGTCGACGCTGGCGCCGTGGAACGTAGCACAACCCCATGAGATTGGCATTTTTCCACTGCAATCAGGGACGAACCGAACGAATCCTTTGTCGAAGTGCGCACTGTTTAGCGACCTGGAAAGCCCATCCGCGTCTAACCTAGAGTTCTAGGGACAATGTTCGTCAATATGCATAATTATAGCCTCCACTTGCAAGTTAGCGCTCACCGCCCGCCAACTTGGCCCAGTACGCGCCTCGCCTCCAGGCTACGATCCTCCTTCCGGAATGAGTCCTGACGCTGTTCCGCTGACACCATTTGTGAATTCACACGGTCCATTCCGCCCTGTTATTCAGGGCGTTCCCAGCCGCAAGGGTCAGGGGGTGGGCCGTCGCACGGCGGTACATCCTCCGTGAGAGCCAACTGCATAATTTCTGACCTGAAGAATATGCATGTCACTGCTCATGGGCATTTTCGGACGAGAAATGCAGGCGCGCGGCAGATAAGTGACCTGTCTTTGACCCAGGTATCGAGAAACTCACAAATCGCAAGTACCGGAGTCACAAATCAAGCAGTTATTAGCGTATTTCGATCCTCCGGGTTCAGTGCTGAAGAATTGAACCCCCACTCGACTGTGGATGTTATTCGAGTTTCCAATCAGACTGGCGAAGCAATCTGTCGATCAGGGACGAGCTGTTGGTGAATTCGAGTATCTGATACATTCAAGCAGCCGATCATTTTCTAATTCTTTGAAACCTTGATTTCGCCCCACCAAATTCGCTCGTTGAATTTGCGTTACGTACGATTCTTCTTCTGATGAGAGTGGAGTGGAGAACTGAAGCTCTACCAACGACGGGTCTCGTAATATGGAGGGAGGCATCCACGAGTGCAACCCAAGGAACCCCCAAGATGTTTGAAATTGGTGTTCTCGAATGGCTCCATAAGTCAAACTCGTCATTCAATAGCTATGAGTCCCATGCCGAGCCCCCTAGAGGATCGAAACTTACGAGCGAAATATCCAACGTGCACAGGAATGCCTCCCCATTCTATTGTCTAGAGGCGCAACAGCTAGAAGTTTGGGTTTGATGGTTGATTAGATAGATGGGTAAACGAATATCGATGGGAGCGAGCATGGAAGTGTATTTTGAAGAGAGATTCGCGTTGTACGTGCGTGCGAGGTGTGATAACGGGATGAGGAGGAAGGTGGTTGTTTGAAACGCCACCCCAGCCACATTCTTAGCGCACCAACCACAACCGTTATCACGAGATTGTGCCGCTCACCAAGCCCAAAGCGAGTGTGAAAGAATGTTTATTATGCGAGATTGAGGTGATGGACGTCGGCTTTTCCCCTACAATTCAAGCAAGGCCATTAATTTTCTTCTTTGAGCTTCTCTTGCACAAAATCTCTGAGACCGTGATTGAATATTAAGCTTTTGTCTACTACCTATGCCTCTGGGCGACCTTGGCCCGCTGTCCTGGCCACCCGGTGTTTCCCTCTCATTAACAAGGAAGACATGTGAAATGAGATGATGATTCTTCGGTGGTGTCAAATTTCATGCAGGTGCATATATAACGCTCCAATGGGTCGGGCTTTTACAATAGGCGGGGTGCTTTCTGTCACAAAAACTGTAAATTTGTGACAACGGCCAAATCCTTGATATGCTCTGTCATATATATATTACATGATAGAGTTTGCTGAGGTCATGCACGTATACAACAGTCGCTAACAAGACGCAGAGAGAACAAAGCTTACTGAACAGCGACACTGTTGATGATGCTTGGGTGTCCGACGGGGAATGGAGATGTGGATCCGGGGCAAATCCAAGTGAGCATTCTCTCTTGTGGTAGAACTGCCGGTGGGATCGCAGTCCGCCACTTGGGCGTTATATGAACATTCATTTCACACTACCGACATGACCACCACGAGAGTGAAAACATTTCACATGTTTCTTCTGTCAGTTACCTTCCATTGTCTCCGTTTGGCAACGAAACAAATTCCACAGCTGGTTCATAAACGGTCCACCAAGGTGCTCCGAATGTCAATATCCTTGATTCATCACTTTCAACCAATCAGCTGCTATCACACTCAGCTTCTCACTGTCACTCGTGCCTCGTTCAGTCGCCGGGCGAGCTCGCAAATTGCGCGGCATATACGATTCGATTGCTCCAAACTGTATCCCAACAGCAACAAACTCCAGGACCTGCAGACCGGCAATCAAGAGTGAAGCAGCATATCAAGTAAACATTTAGAACAACGCACCGCAAGACTCCACCGCCAACTAGTGCACCTCCGACCACTCCGGGGCACATTCACCATCCCACCTCCTACACTCCCGTCGGTCTCGCAGGGTCGGGG
>Ga0307515_10002482_pt1 | contig 40117 bp, 28 predicted proteins | sample 17_EM_MG_FD_194513 | JGI IMG/M metagenome (GOLD analysis project Ga0307515, IMG submission 194513) | Populus trichocarpa ectomycorrhiza microbial communities from riparian zone in the Pacific Northwest, United States - 17_EM | ecosystem: Host-associated > Plants > Roots > Unclassified | place... | reverse complement strand
TGCATGCGCAGTGCGTCGCGCAGCATCGTGGTGCCCGAGCGCACACAGCCCAGGACGAAGAATGGTGGCGGCGTTTCAGGCGCCTCGGCCAACGCCTGCGCTGCGCCCCCGGCTTTCTTGTTGGCCATCGGCGCAGCGGCGGCAGGCTTGGCTTTGGGGGAGGGGGCGGCCGGTTTGTTCATGAGAAGAAGGCTTGGTCGTCAAAGGCACGGGCTGGGTCTTTCAGCCGCGTTATTTCCAGAACTGCCGCCAGGCAGCGCCCGTCGCGACATGGTGAGGCGCCGGGTCGAGCGCATGATAAGCGGTGCGCAGCGCGAGCAAAGTGGCGTCGCCGAGCTCCGGGCCCAGATCGCGCAATGCGACCGTTTGGCAGGCGGGCGGGGATTCGCCGGCAGAAAGAAAGCGTTCGTCAGGCAGTTTGCTGCCGTCGCGCATCGCTTCCAACACGGGCAAGATGACGCCGGCATCGGTGGCTTGATCGAGCTCCGCCAGCGCCGTCGCGGCACGCTGTTCGCGTGACAGTGGTGGGTCGGCATCGATCACTGTGGCACGGCTGTCGGCGCGGATCACGTCGCGCGCCCAACTGGGCCGACGCAGGTCGAGTCCGAATGCCGCTGGTTGTACCGGGTCGGTCTGGATCAGTTCTAACAGGTAAGCAGCCGGGTCATGGTCGCGGCGATAGAGGTCGTGCGGCGCAAACCCCCGATGTCCGCCGTTCCCCGCGATGCGGGCGGCCTCGCGATCGAAGGGTGCATCGAAGATCGGCAGCCGGCCGTCACCACGGGCTTGACCCAGCAAGGCCATCAGCCAGGACCTCGAGCTGGCACGCAGCACGTAGTAGCGGCGCTTGTTGGTGCCCAAGGGCCCACGCGCTGGGTTGTCCACCGTGCCGATGTGGGCCCGCAGCCCCGTGCCGGAAGTGACTTCAGCCAGTTGACGCGCATGCTGCGCCGTGGGCGTGCCGGCCCGGTCGAAATAGCTCAGGTCGGACTCGGGCACCGCCGTGCGCGCGTCGAGTGCTTCGGCCAGCGCCAAAGCCTCAGGGGCGAGCTTGCGGGCAAAGAAAAAAGGCTGCGCCAGCAGGTGGTCCAGGTGGCCGCTTTCGAGCACCAGCGGCTGGCCGCGCGAGCCGAACTCGTAGTACGTCAGGTTGAAGCCGGCAATGCGAGCGCGCGGGCAGATCTTGGCCACCAGCGTCTGGATCGCGAACTCGTCGGGGATCCAACTCCAGCGCAGCCAGCGGCGGATCTCGGGCCGCTGCAGCTCAGTCGCCACCGCCGTCGCCGTGGCCCGCGTGAGGCAAAACCATTGCGAGCCGAAATGGACCGTCAACCCGTCCGGCACCTTTCGCCGGACGCGGAATTCGCGCTGCCGATCGGTGGCCCATTCGAACCAACGGCGATGGGTGCGGTAATTGAACGGAAAGTAATACTCGAAACGTTCGCTTTCCAATCCGTCCTGGATCCAGCGCCCGTGACGCAGGTCTTGGGCTTGGATGAACTCGGTTCCGGGGCTTCGGCGCAGAAACGCCTGCAGGCTGGCCACCGGCCGGTACGGCACGCATGAAGCGCTCAACAGCACCAGGTTCTCGGCACTGAACTCGGCATCCGCCAGCGCCGCCGCCATCAGGCGCCGGGTGGCCTCGACCAGCGTGTGGTCGCCCCAACGGCATTCGAGCGGCTCATCGACGAAGCGGAAACGCCCGTCTGCCGGCAGCAGCCGCTGCAGCTCTGCGCGCTGCGCCGCACTGCGCGCGCCGTCGTAGTGGATGTAGGTCGCCACCTCCGGGTGGCGGAAGAACGGCGCCGACAGTCGGCGCGCCACCACCGCCGGCGACTCATGGCACAGCATCAGCAGTGCCAGGCGCGGCCCGGGGGCCGCATCAGGGCTGGGTGGTGTCAGCGGAACCATCGCGCCAGCTGCCGGCGCTTGAGCTCGTCGACCAGCTTCGGAAAATCGGCAATGCGCTCTTCGAGCGAGCCGGGGTTTTGCTTCTGGATCGGCTCGCTGACCGTTTTGAACTGGTGGGCCGAGCCGACGAAACGGGCGATCTCGTTGAGCTTGTCCAGGCTCTTGATGTCGTTGTAGTCGATCTGCAGGTAGCTCTGCTCAGTCTGGTGCAGCACCGTCTGCACATCGTTGTAGTACAGGCTCTGGCGCAGCGAGAAGGTCACCAGCTTGTTGATGTCGACCTTGACCGGCTTCGGTGGCGCCTTGGCCGCCTCGGTCGTCAGCCAGACGCCGGTCTCGCGGGCGGTTTCGAGCGAGATATAGGCCTCCAGCAGGTTGCGCGACAGCACGACCTTCTTGACGTTCGGGTCGTACAGCAGGCGCGCGGTCATCGTGTTGCTGTGGTCCAGGAACAGCCGCAGGCCGATCACCGGGCGGTCGCAGACCTTGTCGACCTGGGCGAGGAACGCCTCTTCATCGGCATTGCGTGGTGCCGGGTCGTCACGGGTATAGCCCGGGATCTTGCCGCCCGTCTGGTGCGAGAAGCCAATGAACGCGGGGTTGAACAGCTCGCCGTGGCAACGCAGGTCCGGCAGCAGATTCAGCTGGCGCTCCAGGAAATTGGAGCCGCTGCGCATCATGCCCACCAGCAAAAAGGCCGGGTGGCTGAAGACAGGTTTCTTGTTCTGGGGCGGCTTGATGGAGATCTTCAACACGAGTCCTTGAAAGTACCCAGGGCTCCGCGCAGGGCGCGGGAACTGTACCGCAGGGCATGGGATGGGCCGCGTGCGGCGCCTCAACGTTCGGTGTAGCAGCCTTCACGCCAGCCCGTACAGCCGGCGCGCCAGCGCCTGCTTGAGAGCCACCCACCCAGCATCGCGCCAGGCCAGCGGCTGGTCGAGCGTATCTGGCGGCCCGCACTCGCCTTGCAGGCGCTTGAACCTCGAGCCCCAATGCACCACCGCACCATGCTTGTGCTCGTAGTACACCGATTGGGCCAGGTACTGGCCGCTGACCCCCAAGCGGGCCGCCACCATGTGCGGGTGGTAACGCATGGCCAGCATGTGATCGGCCGGGTGCGCCGGTGGCCCGCGGAACAGCAACTCGTCGACACCCGCGACCCGTAGCTCAGGCAAGTGCTGCCGCAGTCCTTCGACGATCTCCTGCTCCAGCTTCGGTGCGCATTCCCAATACACCGTCTCGCCAAATGCCGGTGCGTAGCGCTGCAACCATGCCTGGACATCGGCCCGCTCGAACAGGTTGCCCGCCCGGTAGCCCGACAGGTGCAGGCGCCGCAGCCCGGCCGAACCCGCCTGGGGCACGACCGGGTAGAGGAAGGCGTCGTCCTGGCCGCACAACAGCGCCGGTGCATCGCCGGTGAGTTGCCGCAGCCGGTTGTAGCCCACCACGTCGCGCAGTTCGAACAAGCTGAAAGCCTCGATCGCCTGCTTCAGCGGCGCCAGCTCTTCGCCATCGGCAAACTGCAGCGGCGTGATGCCGATGCCGGTGGCGGCCACCGGGATCTTGAAACTGCGGGCCGCATCGGCCAGCAGGCCGATCAGGAACGCGGACTGCGGCGACAGCAAGGTGTTGATGTAGCCGCCGCCGTACAAGTGCACCAGGCGGGCCGATCGCAGCTTGGCAACGGCCTCGGACAACTCGGTGTGCTGGCGCCAGTGGCCCTGGCTGAAGAACCCCAGCCCGTAGACCAGGTTCGCCATGAAGCTGCCCTTGTTGCGGTCGTGGTGGACACGCTTGAAACGTGAAACGAACTCGACGCCAGGGTAGCGGCCGCCGAACAGCGTGGTCGAACCCGCCACGCTGTTGTTGTCGACCACGACCGGCCCGCCGCCCTGGCGCGGCAGGACCTCTTCGTGCAGGAAGCGCAGCCACTGCAGCAGGATCAGCTCGTCGCCGTAGTTGGGGGCGCCGCTGCCGCCGATCAGGTAGTACATGGGTCCTGGGGCTCGCTCGTCAGTCGGCTCTGCGGTAGCCGAGGTGCACGTAGTCGGCCTCGTACAGGCGGTCCAGCTGGGCCTGCAATGCAGGGGTCAGCACGTCCTCGAACGAAAACGGTGCGGGCGGGTGCCGCCACGGGCGGGCATTGACATCCGGCACGCGCCACACGCCCGCCTTGTGCAGGATCAGTGCCATGTCGGCAGCGAAGTTCTCGACCTTGCCGACCTGGTCGATCTTCAGGTGCTTGCGGTACTGAACCAGCATCGGCCCCTGCGGGCACCAATGCGGGTCGCGGCGGACGTCGGTGTCACCGGCCAGGTTGGCCTCGACGAAACGCAGGAAGGCGGCGAAGTTGTCGCGCTGTTGCTCCAGCGAGGGCGGCTCGTCCGGGCCGGCCAGGCGCAGCCCCCAGTTCCGCTCCAGGGCCTGGCGGATCGCAGCGAAGCTGTGGCGGCCGGTCTGCGCAATCTTCTCGTTGAAGCAGGCATAGGCACGGCGGCCTGGGTCGCGCACGAAGGTGAACACAAACGCCCCTTCGTTCAGCTGCCGCGTGATCAGCGCGTGCGTCTCGTCATTGTTCTCGCGGCTGCGGCGCAAGCCCGGGTGCTGGTGGACGTCTTGCGGCTGCTCGGGGTACGCCCCGTGGGCTAGGTACAGCAGGTGGTTCTGGACCGTGGTGCTGGCGCACTTGGGCAGGTTCAGGTACACCAACGGCACCCTGGGCGCGGTGACGATGCCCATAGGCCAGCGCGAGACCGGGCGCAGCAACTGACGTGGCGTGTCCGGCAGGTCGCTGGCATGGGGCACTGCCAACGTGGGCTCGTCGCCGCTCCAGCTTTGCTGCAGCAACGCCGCGCGCACATGACGCGAATCGAGCGTCAAGGCTTGCGCCAGATGGCGCAGCCGGCGAGGCAGCCAGACACCGCGCTCCGCCAGGCGGACGTGGTAATCGGCCCACCGCACACGCTCCCTGGCCAGGCGCCGAAAGCCGGCTTCGTCGAGCGTGCCGGCCAGGGCCTGGTCAAACACCGCCCCCAACAGACCAAGGCCATTCAAGGCCTGTGCAGTCGTGTGGCCAACGAACGGCAGCCGCAGATTCACGCGGTTGTGGGTGGGCAGACGCTCGGCGTGCAGGCGGTCTTTCACCTGGTACGGGTCGTAGCAGACGTAGACGCGTTGGGCGGTGGCAGCGCCATCGACGCCGTCGACAAAATCGCCGCGCCAGTCCGGCCCACGGCTGCCGGCGAAGCGCTGGTCGAACCAGACCCGGTCCGGCGCCAATGTCGACTGCGGGTTGAGCGCCAGCACCGTGCAGCCAGGTGCCGCGGCTGCCAGGCTCAACGCCGCATAGCCGCCCATCGACGGGCCATAGAACATGACCCGATCGAAACGGCCAAAGAAGCCTTGGGCTTGCAGCGCGCGGAACAGCTGGTGTAGCTCGGCGCTGCGGTACCAGGCGGTGTTCGTGCGCTTGACGCCCAGCACCGAGTGACCGCGCTTTTGCAGAAAGGCCTGACCCCAGACCGGGCGATTCAGGTCGGGCTCCGCCTTGCCCATCGTGGCCGGCTCGAAGCTAACCACCAACGCAGGCCCGCCCGGCAGAAAATCGACCTGGTAGCCCGGCATGCGCAACAACGCCGCACCACGTTCCCCGCAGCGCGCGATGAAATCTTCGATCGCCCCTTCGGACAAGGCCATGGCCGCCGCCTGACGCGTCAGAACCAGGCGCCGGCCTGCATGAAGCCCAGCTCCTGCAGTTGCCGCGTGCCTTCAAAGCGCACCGAGACCTCGGGGTCGAACAGCACCGGATCGCCGGCGTCGAGGTAGGCCTTGTATTCGGCGCTGCCGTCGTAGTGCTCGCCGCGTTTCATCTCTTCGGCGGCTTTTTGGGTCAGCAGATTGACGTACTTGAAATGAAACAGCACGCCCGAGACGGCCTGGCGGTTGCCGCGCACCGTGCAGTTGATCTCGCGCCGGTTGGTGTGGTGCATCGACGAGACATAACGCAGCCCCGGCTGCCACTTGATCAGCGGCACCTTGTTCAGCGCCGGCGCCTTCATCGGGTCGTCGGCAAAGAAGCGCCTCATCCGCACCCCGCCCTGGACCCAGAAGCTGCCACTGCCCTCGTCCCAGCGTTGGGTCAGGTTGAAGCGGTCGAAGTACGGGCAGAGCTGGAACGGATCGGTGTCGGCGGTCAGCTGCGCTTCGCTCAGGCGGCCGCCGCCGTAGACATCGATCAGCGGGGCGAAAAGGGCGGGCTGCTCCAGTCCGTCCATGTAGCGCGTCAGGCTCTTCAGCCCGCGCTGCTCGCAGTAGGGGAAGAGCAGGAATTCATCCGGGTCGACAGTGACGCACCACTTGCCAACACCATGGCGAGCCAGCAGGTGGTTGCACCAGTCCATGCCGAAGTTCGACGCCTTGTAGCTGCCGTCGGCGCGCCAGACCGAACAGTCGGGCTGTTCGAGCAGGTAGGCCTCGGTGTCGTCGGTCGACGCGTTGTCGACGAACAGGAAGTGCGCGGCGCCCAGGTGACGGTAGTGGCCGAGAAACCGCGTCAGGCGCGGCCGCTCGTTGCGCACGCACACGACGACGATGCACCAGGCCTTGGCAATGGCCTGCTCGTCGACCCGGCGCGGCTGCAACTCGGCACCATGGCGGGCGATGCGCTGTCGGGTGGCGAAATCGTCCAGGCTCAGTTCCATGGGATGTCGGCGAAGGATTGAGAGTCGACGTAGCGGCGCGAGACGGTGGAGTCGAACATCATGCCGCGGGCCTCGGCCCACAGGGCGCGGTATTTGCGGTATTCCTCGGCATCGTTGTAGTGCTGCTTGCGCGCGACCTCTTCTTCGACCTTGGCGCGAAAGCCGCGGTGGTACTTGAAGTGGGCGAGGAACAGCGGCTCGGGTGCACGCTGCACACCGGCCGCGTAGTGCAGCCCCTCGGACCAGCGCACGAACGGGTGGTAGCGCAGCAGCGGCACCTTCTGCGCGGTGTAGTGGTTCGGCGGCGAGCCGGGCAACAGGCGGTGGCGGGCACTGCTGACATAGCTGGGGCTGTTCGAGTAGCTGCCCGAGCCCAGACGCCAGCGCAGTGCCGGCACGGCGTCGAAGCACGGCGCTTCGGCAAACGGCGCACCCCGCTCGAAGTCGGCCGCGTCGAGCGGGCCTTCGGGGTACATGTCGACCATCAGCGCCAGTGCGGCGTCATGGCCATCGGCGGCCAGACGGGCGCAACGCGCCGCCAGCGTCTCGGTCTCGCAACCCGGCCAGACCAGGAATTCGTCGATGTCGACCACCAGCGCCCAACGGCCCTGGGCGTGCGCGGCCAGCATCGCCTGCTGCCAGGCCACGCCGTAGTGCGACAACTTGTACGGCGTGTCGACCGAATACAGCATCACATCCGGCTGGCCCAGCAGGTACTCGCGCGTGCCGTCGTCGGACAGGTTGTCGGCGAACGTGAAGCGCCGAACGCCAAGCGCACGGTAGTGGGCCAGGAAGTGCGGCATCAGCACCCGCTCGTTGCGGGCAACGGCGAACACGCTCACCTCATCGGCAGCGGGCGGAGCGCCGGCCCAGGGGTCGCGCAGGCGCACCAGCTGCTGCGAACCCAAGGCACCGACGAGGCTGGGCGTACGGTCGGTGGGCCAGATGCGTGGTGGCCCGTGCGGCGTCTTGCCGCTCAGACAAGACGCCAGCGAGTCGCCCACGGAGCCGAGGGTCAACACAGTGGGCGAACCGGGGCCAGGCGGCGGCAGATCGAGGAAGCCGACGACCGGCCGGGTGCGCAAGAGCCACTGGCCACGCTGGTCGAGCAACACGCCGGCCGCGGCGAGCAGCTTGGCCAGCAGCCGTTCTTCGTCCACCGTCTGGGTCAGCCAGGCCGGCGCACTGTCGTCGTCCAGGCAGGCAAGCGCCCAGGCCAGCGCTTGCCGCGACAGGCCGAGGCCTGTGGCCACCCGGGCCGTGGGCAGGTCGGCCGGCGACAGGTCCAGCTGCAGCCGGTTGGGCTCGGCCCGCACCTGGCACGTGGCGGTGGCATCAGCTGCGCCGTGGTAGTGGGCGCTCAACACGCCGGTGTTGGCCAGCCAGGTGTCGAGCGCGGGCGCGGTATCGGCGTCGATCAGGAAGAACTGGCCGTGGTCACTGCGGGTCAGCAGGTGGCGCAGCAGGCCAATCAGGCTGGGTTGCACCAGCCGCGGCAAATCGGCGTGGGCATCCGAGTCAGCGGCCAAATCGCCAGCCGGGCCCACCGGATCCCACAGGCACAGGCTGAAGCCCTGCCCGGCACCGTCTTGGCCTTGTTGCAGCACATCGATCCAGGGCGATGCCGCGGCCGTCGTTTCGGCAAATCGGCGCAGGACGATCAGCACGCTGGTACCAGGCGAGGCCGATGGTGACGCGACCGAATCCGGCAGCGCCGTAGCCGATTGCACCCGCTCGGCGCCCCACACCGCCGCCGCGGCCATCGACCAGCGTTGGTGCAAAGGCTGCACCCAGGCCGGCGCCCCGCTCTGCCCAGCCCAGTGGGCCAGACCCGCGCCGGTGGCGCACAGCGCGGCCGGTGGCCACAGGTGTTCGGTTTGGCGCGAGGCGCAGGCCGCGAGCGCGAACTCCAAGGCTTCGGCGAGCGCCCGACCGGCTTCCGCCGCCAGTTCCACGGGAGCCGAGCGCGCGGCCTGCAGCAACAAGGGCACTCCGATGAAGCCGGCTCGCTCGCCCGCCGCGGCGCGTAGCTTGGCCAGCGCTGTGTGGCACCGCTCGTGGTCGTTCGCGACGCCCGCTTGGCCAAGTTCATGACGCGCCGCCCAAGCCGCCGTGCGGATCGCGACCTGCGATGGCCAGGGTGTGGGGCTGACCTCTCGCCAGGCCGCCTCGGCCCGATCACCCTCCAACCGGGTGCGCAGTCGATCCGCCAGCGGCAGGCCGGTCTGCCAAGCGTCATCGGTGTCGCTGTGCGCGGCCGCAGCCTGCAGCGCGTGGCGCTGCAACGAAGCCACTTCGCCGACGCCGTCGGCACGGGCCCACGCGAACAGACCGTGCGTGTTGGCGGCCCGGTCTGCGCCCGTCCCCGTCGTTAACGTGGCGAGCACCGGCTCGGCTCGCGCTCGAGCCGCCAACAACGCGGCCGGCCATTCGGCCGTCGGCAGATCCTGCTGCGCGACCTGCCAAAAAGCAGGAACCAACGCGTAGTGCCGTAACGCCGACTGCGCGACCTGCTCCGCTTGCGTGTCGTCGAGCCAAGGCCGGCAGCGCAGCAATTGCACGTGGCCGCGCAGCAGGTGGTGGTCGTGCAGGCGAGACCACAGCGGGTCGGCGGCCAGCGACTGCCACAAGGCCAGCATGGCCCCGATGAACCGGTGCACCTCTTCGTCGTCGAGCACCCAGCCCGCCTGCAAAGCCTGGTGCGCCTGGGTGATGGCGTCGAGCACCGTGACGGTGTTCAGCCAGCCGCCCGCGGCAGGCTGGGCGATGCGCTGCGCCAACGCCACCGCCGCCGTCAACCGCCGGGCGGGCAGCTCATCGCGCAGGCGCAGCGGCAGCAACAGGGACAGCTCCCAGCGGCCGTCGTGGCGCCCCAGGCTGTCCAGGTGTTCATCGGTCAGCAAGGGCCGCAACACGGACAAGCCGCCCACCTTGCAAAAGGTAGGGATCAGGCTGGACAGGAATGGCTGCAGGCGCTCGGCCGGTTGTCCGGGGTGTTCGGCCAGCAGCCGCTGCAATGCCTGTTGAAGCGGTGCGGCGCCCTGTTCGCCGGCTACTGCGACGTCGCCAAGCGCTGCGTTGAAGGCCTGCTGCAGGCGCCAGATCGCACGCGCGTCGTCGTTAGGCGTTGAAGCCGCGAAACGGCTCGCATCACCTGCCAGCCACGGCATGAGGGCCTCGGCATCGGCCCCTGCCACATGGCGGCGCAGGCGGGCTTGCGCCTCGACGGGCCACTGCGCCATCAAACCGGCCACCAGCGCATGCTCCAGCGCCTGAGCTTGGTGAAAACCATGATCAGCTGCCTGCAACCAGGCCTCGCTGGCGATCGCAGGATGCTCGGCGCCGGAGCGGCTGTCCAGCCAGTGCAATGCAGCCTGCACCATGGGCAGCAAGGTCGCACGGGCGATGCGACGCGGACGCGGCCAGAGCTTGTGTCCGTTGACACTGAGCTGGACCCAGGCATCGGCGCCGAGTGGCGTGGCCGCCCAGATCCCGCTCGGCAGGTCGAGTTCGAAGCCGCAGCGCGGACCGGCCCCCGACAGCGCCTGGCGTACGTCGTCGCGGGCGATGCGCCGTGCGCGTGCTGGCCATGCCTGCTGATGGCAGTGCACGACAAAGCGGTCGTTCGGCGCGGCGGTGTCGCTGACCCAGCCACTGATGCGCAGCCCGTCGATGCGCTCGGCCGCAGCCCGCAGGCTGTCGGGACGCGCCGTGCCGCCCTGCTGCCAGCAGGCCTGAGCCCACTGCGGCAGATCACCGCGGCCCAGCGCGGTCGGTGTCAGCAGCGGCTGCAAGCGCGCCCACTCGGCTGTTCGCTGAGGCGAAGCTGGCATGCTGGCCACGGAGTCGATCCAGGCGGCGAACTCGGCTTCGTCCAGTGCCACTTCAAGCTCGGCACAGGCCGCGCCCTGGACATGCAGCGTGCAACGGGAAGGCTGCGCGCCAAAGCGCTGCCACCAGTCAGCCGCGTCCAGACGCAATACGAAGCCACTGTCCAGCGCTACAGAGCCGCCGCAATGGGCTTGAACGTCGGGCCGCGGCAGGCGCTCCAGCGTCGCTGGCAGCTGTTGGCTGTCGTGCCAAAGCGAAACCTCGGCCGGCTGCCCGTCAGGCGCCAGCGCCCAGCCTTCGACCGCGAGAAATTCGACGCGGTCGACCGCGTGGCGGCTCACGCCGCCACCCGCATGGCCTGCGGTGGCTGGGTGGCGGCCAGCAGGCGATCGGCCAGCTCGTCGGGTTGATCGGCCAGCGCCAGCGGCAGCAACAGATGCGCCGGATCGTTCAGGCGCGTGCGTTCAGCCTGGGCGCCAAGGTCGAACACCGCGATGCGGCGGCCGCTGCGCAAGGCACCCGACAGCACGTAGCAATAGGTCTCCGGCCAGATCGATGGGATCAGCACCACGTGCGGATCGGCAGCGCTGATCTTTTCCAGCAGCTCGTTGTCGAAGTAGCGGCCCAGCAGCCCAACGCCCTGGTCGGCCAGGCGCGGGTCGTCCATCGAATAACCGAGCAGCGAGACCTTCAGCGGCAACGCCCGGTTGCGCACCGACTGGGCCAGCCCGAGCACCACGTCGTAGCCCTTGATGCGACTGATGGCGCCGATCACCAGCACGCGCAGCGACTCGCCAGGCACCAGGCGAAGCGGCGGCAGTTCGCGCGGCGGCGGGTCGTCTTCGTGCGGCTCGATGCTGACGCGCAGCTGTGGCGCCATCTGGGCCAGCCGGCGGGCGACATCGGCCGACGGCACCACCACCTGCTGCGCTGCAGCCAGCAGTTGCAGCGACTGCGCGCGCCAGGTCTCGATCGTGCCGGTCTGCTCGATCAGCTTGTCTTGCGTGAGGCAGCGGTTGCAGTCCTCGGTGCTCGGTTCACCGCAGTGGCGGCCCTCGGGCGTGACCAGGTTGACCCGCGGGCAGACGGTGTAGTAATCGTGCACCGCCAGCCGTATGGCCAGGCCCAGGCGCTGCGCGGCCCCCATCAGGTGCTGCGCGGTGGCGGCCGGGAAATCGATCAGGTGATGCAGGTGGATTTCGCTGATCGACAGTTCGCGCAGCGCTTCTTCGAGCATGCCGTCCACATGCAAGGGCAAGGCGGCCAGGTTTTGCAGACCATACAGGCCGGGGTGCAGCAGCGCGACGCAGCCGACTTCATGCGAAGGCCGCAGTTCGAAGGCCGCCGCGCCTTGGGCCAACAGCTGCTGGGACTGTTCCAGCAGATGGCGCTCGGTGCCACCGCCGCGGTTGTGGCAGACCAGCAGCACGTTGCGCGCAGCCTTCAGGCGCTTCAACCGGGCCAGGTCCATCCGGGCCCGGTAGACCCAGGCGGGATCTTCGGCAATATGCCGCGCCACATCGGCTTCGTAGTGCGGGTGCAGCTTGGCAAGGGTCTTGATGGCCTTGGCGGTGCGCTCGGCGGCCTCGCCCTTGAAGCTGACCGAGCCGACATGGCGCACGAACACGTCACAGGCCAGCGCATTGCTCCAGCCGCGCCGGATGGCGCGTTGGCAGAAGTCGTTCTCTTCGCCATAGCCGCGGCCGAAATGGCGCTCGTCGAGCAGGCCCACATCGCGGATCGCTTCGCGCCGCATGTACATGCAGAAACCAACGCCGGTCGGCGTGCTGACATGTTTGCCCGGGTTCACCTCGGCCGCCAGCCGGTCGACCTCAGTCGGCGTGATTTCCAGGCCCAGCCGGTTGTCGCTCAGGGTCTCGGGGTAGCTGCAGATCGTTGCGTTGTTCGACAACGGCGTCACCGTCGCCAGGCGTGGGTGATCGGCTGCATGGCGCATCAGGCGGTCCAGCCAGTCGTTGTAGACCTCGGTGTCGCTGTTCAGGATGACCACGTCGCGGTCACGGTGCAGCCGCAGACCACGGTTCACCGTCTTGACGAAGCCCTGGTTCATGCGGTGCTGCTCAAGTGTGAACAGGTCGCGCCCGGCCAGGCTGCGCAGCATCGCGTTGAGTTCGGGCACTGGGCCGGCGTCGTTGATGACGATCACCTCGTGCGGCGTAGTCACCGGCGCGCTCAGCACCGTCCACAGACAGCGCAGCGTTTCCTGCGCCCCACCGTAGACCGGAATGATCACGTCGACCACCGGCTCCGCCGTGCGCGGCCGTGGCGTCAGGCTGGCCCAGCGGGCCGGGTCGAGCATGTCGGCTTCGGCGGCATCGCCAGCCGCCGCCGGCATCACCCGCGACATCGCCTGCTTGTCGCTCAGGTGATGGGCGACATGGCCGGTCGCGAACAACGACAGCGGGTTGCCCTTGGACACGCGCAAACCCGGCTGCGAGCCGAGCAGGCGCCTCATGTCCACCCCCGGCAGCGGGCTGCGGCCTTCGCGCCAGCCCCAGCGCTGGAAATGCTCCAACGCATCCAGCCCGGACTGGGCCACGTCGGGGTTGCTCTGCAGGTAATACTCGGCGTCGAACCACGGTGTGGGCGACAGGCCCTGGAAGCGGGTCACCAGGCCGTAGTGCAACAGCCGGTTGATGCCGTGGCGCGGGCCACAGTGCGCGTCGTAATGGCGCAGATCGAACAGCGGCGTGGGTGACAGGTTGGCCCCATCCCCGACCAGCACGTAGTGGCGCAACGGCGACATGCCGCGCAGCTCACTGGGCTCGATCTGGGCCAGGTAGTGTTCGCGATCGAACAGGCCCAGGTGGCGCGTCAGCTCGATCTCGAACGACAGCAGCGCCTGCCGGTTGCCCCACAAGCGGCCGACCGCGCGCACCAGGCGGATGCCTTGCAGCATCACCTGGGCGTCGAAGGCACGCTTGGGTACCGCAATCACAAAGCCGCCTCCATTGCCGCCCATCCCTGCCCGGTCCGGCTCTTGTGGAGCCGGACCCCGGGCGTCTACCGTCAGAAGGTGGTCAGCACCTTGGCCGAAATGGCCAGCTGGTAGAGGATGGACGTGATGCCACGGGCCACTTCCACCCACTTGGTCTCGACCTTCGGGAACACGATGATCTCGTCACCAGGCCCAGGCTTGGTGCCGCTGGGCGCGATGCTGCCGTCAGGACGCAGCAGCAGCGTCTTGTTGCGGTCCGAGCGCTGGGTATAGCCACCGACCAAGTCAACGTACTCGTCGACACCGTAGTTGGGCGTGTAGACCAGCGTGTTGGCGAAGACGACCTCGCCGCTGACCGAGACCAGGTTGCTGCGCTCGGGCAGGCGGACGACGTCGCCGTCTTCCATCACGGTCTCGGGCGACTGCTCTTTGCTGGCCAGCACGACCTGGCCCTTGGGCACGATGGCACGAGCGCGCTCGACGAACTGCAGGATCAGCTCGGCTTCGGTCTTGCGCAGGGTGGCTTCTTCCATCGTCGACGAGCGGCCGGTCAGCGCCGTCACTTCGAGGCCGCGCAGCGTCTGGTCCAGGCTTTCCTTCTGCTTGGCGGCCACCGAGAGGCGGTACAGCTGCAGGGCGTCCATGTTGGCCTGCGGCGCCGGCTTCAGGCGGGCGATCACGTCCTTCAGGCGCGAGCCATACGGCATCACGAACGAACGCTCGCCGAGGTGGGCACCATCGATGCGCACCAGGATGGTGGCGGGGTACTTGTCGGCGGTCACACCGACCGTGTCACCGGCCTGGATGACAACGTCGGCGGCCTTCTCGATCGGGTGGTATTCACTGCGCCGTTCGGCACCGATCGAACGCACGATGCTGATGTGGGTGGCGTTCGGGTTGGGCTGCGCCAGCGTCATCAACTCGGCCGCCGTGATCTGCGGCTTGTTCAGTTCGAACTGGTACGGGTTCAGCACCTCGCCCGAAACCACCACCGCATGGCGGCGCGGCGGCACGACGATGGTGTCGCCGTCCTGCAGCTGCAGCGCCTCGATCTCGCCCTTCAGCAGGAACTTGTACAAATCGATGCGCGCACGCAGCTTGCCGTTGCGCATCACGTCGATGGCCAGGTAACTGCCGCGGTCCGGGTCGATGCCGGCTGCACGGTCGATGTAGTACAGCACCGAGTCGGACGACAGACCGCCGTACAAGCCTGGTGCGCGGACAAAGCCAGTTACGTAGACCTTGACCGGCTGCGCGGCTTGCAGCGTCGCATAGACGCCGACGTTGGCGCGAAAGACCTTCTTGACCGCGTTGTCGACGAGCTGGTTCAGATCGCCGTTGCGCACGCCGGTCACCTTCACCGGGCCGACGTTCGGGATGAAGATGTTGCCCTGCGCGTCGATCGGCTGCACTGCCTCGTAGGCAATCGCGCCCCACAGGCGCACCAGCACGTTGTCGCCGACCGCGAGTTGGTAATCAGGGTTGAAGCCGCTGAAGGTCACGGCGCCGAAGCGGCCGCTGAACATTTGTGAACCGAAGACGATCGGCTTGGCGCCGACGGTGGAGCTCGGGGTCGGCGGCAGTGGCGCGGTAGGCGCGGGCGGCGCCACGACTGGCGCGCCCACAGGGACCGCCGCTTGCGGCTGAGCCGAAGTGCCGGCCGTCGGAACGCCGGTGTTAGGCGTCGGCGTCGTGGTAGCGGCAGTCGTCGGCGGGACTCCGCCGGTCTGTGGCTGTGTCTGCGCAACGGCCACGGTGACCAGGGCACTCAGGGTCAGGGCCGCGATGAGAGCGCGTGGAAGGGTACGGTTCATGGCGTTCAGTCCTGATGTTCCTGGATGGTGGCGACGATCAGCCGGACCACTGAGTAGAGGATGGCGCACAGCGCAAGCAAGGTGAGCAGGTTGTAGATGCGGCGAGGGTACTCCGCCGACTGGGCCTTGATCGGCGCTTCGACGATAACCAGGCTTTTCAGCTTGCGGGCCGCCTCCAGGCGAGCCGCCTCCAGGGCCCCATTGGCCGCCTTGTACTGGTCTTCCGCAATCGTGGCGTTCAGCAGCAGTTCCTGGTACTGGGTGTTCAAGGTTCCCAGGCGGTCGCCCGACACGCCGCTGGTGGTCCGCGCCTTCTCCGCATCGAGCTGCGAGCGATTGGCCGCCACCTGCTGCTTCAAGGTCACGATCTGCGGCGCGTCCGGCTGCATGAAGGCCAACTTGCTCTTCAGGTCAGCCTCCAACCGCGCGACGGTGGCTTGCAGTTCGGCGGTCAGCGCCGACGCAGCGCTCGACTGGGCGATCGGGTCGAGGATCTTGTTGACCGTCTGGAATTCGACCAGCCTGGCCTTGGCCGCCTGCCACTTGAGCGCCGCCGCGTCGTACTCACCCTTCGAGAACTGCATCTGCTCGGCCGCGATGCGATGCGAGAACTCGTTGACGAAGCGTTCGGCCGAATCCAGGATGGCCCGGTTCAGCTTTTCGGCCATCTCGGGGTCGAAGCCCTGGGTGCGGATCGTCAGCAACCCGTTCACGTCGCTGAACTCCAACTCGACGCGTGCGCGGAAGTACTTGAAGAACCATTCCGCACTGGTGCTCGGCCATAGCCGGTAAAAGATGTCGGCTCGGGGCTGCTCGAAGTGCTCGCGCAGCTTCAGCCGCTTGTCCAACTCCTGCGCCAGCGTCACCGAATGCACGTAGTCCATCACGTACAAGGTGTCCTGCCAGCCCAGCAGGCCGGCACCGGTGCCCAGCGAGATGGCGCCCGCGCCCGAGGAGCTGACGAGCGCCGACTGCACCGCAATCATCGATTCGCTGGTGTAGCGGTCCGAGGCGATCACGGTGTAGTAGATGAGCCCCAGCGCCATCGGCAGGGCAATCAAGGCCAGCTTGAGCCGGCGGGGCGTGAATGCGGATGCCTTCATGGTTGCGTTGCCTTGAGTAGTTCCTGGAAGGCCGCGAGACCCTCGTCAACATCGTCGTACACCGAAGCATGGCCGTTGTGGATGAACACGACGGTACTGCAAAGGTCCTTGATGTCCTTGTGGTTGTGCGACACCAGGATCACACCGGCGCCCGCCAGCTTCTCCCGGAACACGGCACCGGCCTTCTTGCGGAAGATCGGGTCGCCCACCGCCATGACCTCGTCGATCAGGTAGTAGTCGAAGTCGAAGGCCATGCTCATGCCGAATGCCACGCGCGACCTCATGCCAGGCGAGTAGGTGCGCATCGGCAGGTCGAAATAGTTGCCGATCTCGGCAAAGCTCTCGACGTATTCGATCTTCTCGCGCTTTTCGGGCCCGGTCGCGCCGAACACCCGGCAAACGAATCGCACATTGTCGCGGGCGCTCAGCGAGCCCTGGAAACCACTGCCCAGGCCCACCGGCCACGAGATGCGTTCGTTGGTGACGACCTCGCCGCGGTCGGGGGAATCGAGCCCGGCCAGCAGATTCAGCAGCGTGGACTTGCCGGCGCCGTTGCGGCCGATCAGGCCAACACCCGAGCCACTCGGCAGGGTGAAGTTCAGGTCCTTGAATACGTACTTCCGACCGTGCGGGGTCGGATACGACTTGGTGAGGTTGTGCAGTTCGATCATCGCAGCGCGCTCACGACCGCAGCAGCACGCGCTGCCGGTTGACGAAGAACAGTGACACGCCGAGGAACAGCAGTGCGAGGCCCACTGCCAGCGGGTACTCGAGGTTGACGCCCATCAGCGGGTGGTAGGTCGGGAAGAAGGCCCAGCGTGACAGCTCGACCAGGTGCAGCAAGGGGTTCCACAGCAGGATCTGGATCACCAAAGGCGGGAAGGTCGTGATCGGGATCAGCACGCCCGAGGTGATATACAACGGGAACGAGGTCAATTGCAGGAATGTGTTGATGGCCGGGAACTTCTTCACGGCGACGGCCGACATCAACCCCGCCCCGATGCCCCAGATGATGAAAACCGAGACGACACCCAGGTACTCCAGCGGCTTGTCCGGCACCCAGCGGTAATCCATCCAGGCGAAGATCAGCTGGAAGGCGACGAAGATCATCGTGTACATCACGACTTCCATGATCGTCCGTGCCGCCATCGCGTCGGCCGGCTTGACCTGCCTGTAGCCGAACAGGCCGGCGTTGGCATCAACCGCGCTCATCATCCGAAACCAGATGTTGCGAAAGATGAAGAACGGGATTGCCGCGACGACCAGGTAGACCGCCGTGTCGATCATCACCCCGACGGTGCGCTGCCGAACGACAACGCGCAGGACCAGCATCGTCGCGATGTTGGCCATCGGTTCGAACAAGACCCAGAACAGGCCGACCAAGCGGTTGCCAAAGCGCGTCTTCAACTCGCGCAAGATAAGCGCGAAGACGACGGCCTTCTCGATCTGCCAGGAGCTGCGTTTCATGGTCGGGGTTGGGCGTTGCCGGTCGGGCGCGCCGGCAAAGCGGGAACTCTATCCGACGCGGCAGGGGGGTTCCCCAGCAGTCTGTCAGCAAGTATCAGCACAAATCCCTCCGCGGCCGGCCCCAGGCCAGCACCGGGTGCCTTGTCGTTCGCGCCGCCATTGTGCCCCGTGCGGGGACTGGGGCCCTCCACGAATTGGGGGGCGGGTGTCGGCGACGCGGCGCGCGCGCCACAAACGACCATGTTCAACGGCCCCAAGCCGTTGGTGACGCGACGGACAATGCGCCGCGCGCCGTCATGAACATCCTCTTCATCCACCAGAATTTTCCTGGCCAGTTCCGCCATCTGGCACCGGCTCTGGCCGCGGCCGGCCACCGTGTCGACGCGCTGGCCATGCACCAACGGCCACCGCCACGCGGCGTCACCCAGCATGTTTACGGCGTGCAACGACGACCGGGCAAGGACGTTCATCCGCTGTTGCGCGAAGCCGAAGCCAAGATCCTGCGGGCGGAAGCCTGTGCCGCGGCGATGCTGCACCTGGCCAAGGACGGCTACCGGCCGGACCTGGTGATCACCAACCCCGGTTGGGGTGAGGCCTTGTTCGTCAAGGACGTTTTCCCGGGTGCCAAGCTGGTCAGCCTGCTCGAGTTCTTCCATGGCACGCCGGATGGCGACTTCGGCTTCGACCCGGAATTCGGCGCGCCGTCGATCGAAGCGAGGATGAAGCATCGGCTGAAAAACCTGGCCTTGATCGAGTCGCTGCTGGCGATGGACCATGGCGTCGCGCCGACCACCTGGCAGGCCTCGCGGCTGCCAGCCGAGTACCGCTCGCGGGTCGATGTGATCTTCGACGGCATCGACACCGACCATGTGCGGCCCGACCCGGCCGCGCGTTTCACGCACGCCGGCGTACCAGTCGAGTTGGCCGCGGGCGACCCGGTGGTGACCTTCGTCAACCGCAACCTGGAGCCCTACCGTGGCTACCATGTGTTCATGCGCGCCCTGCCCGAGATCCAGCGCCGCTTGCCCGATGCGCGGGTGCTGCTGGTTGGGGCTGATGGGGTCAGCTACGGCGCCGCCGCCCCCACCGGCACGACCTGGAAGCAGCGTTTTCTCGACGAGGTGGCGCCCGACCTCGATCTGAGCCGCGTCCATTTCCTCGGCCAGTTGCCCTATGGCAGCTACCTGCGCCTGCTGCAGGTCTCAGCCGCTCACGTCTACCTGACCTACCCGTTCGTGCTGTCCTGGAGCTGCCTCGAGGCGATGAGCGCCGGCTGCCACGTGATCGGCAGCCGGACGGCGCCGGTGCAGGACTACATCGAAGACGGCACCAACGGCAGCCTGTTCGATTTCTTCGACCACCGCATGCTGGCCGCGCTGGTCGAAGACGCCGTGCGCAACCGCCCGGTCCACGCCGGCCTGCGCGAAGCCGCGCGCCGGACAGTGGTCGAGCGCTGCGATCTGCAGCGGGTCTGCCTGCCGCAATGGCGCACGATGTTGTCGACGCTGATGGAGCAGCCGGTATGACCCGCCGTGGGCGAGGGGCCGACTGATGTGGCGCCGCCTGCTCGGCAGCCAAGCCCGCGTGGTCCCGCCGGTCGGCACGCCGGCCGACGCCAGCGGCGCGCGCCGCTTGCTCGTCCTGGAAGAAGGCGCCACGCCAAGCGGCGACTACATCCTGGCACCGTTTCTGGCGACGCTGGGCCCGCCAATCCAGCGACTCGACGCACGTCTACCGCCGCACACTGGTCAGATTGAACCCGGTGACTTCGTGGTCGTGCAGCGTTATCTGCACTCACCGTGGCGCCACGCGATCGAACGCCAACGGCACGAGCTCGCCGGGCTGGCCTGGTTTCTTGACGACGATCTGCTGGACCCAGCTGCACTGGCCGAACTGGCCGGCCCCTACGCTCGCAAGATCCAGCAGCTGGCGCTGTCGCAACGGCCCTGGTTCGAACAGATGGGCAGCCAATGGTGGGTGGCCACCGACGCGCTGGCCCGCAAGTACGCCGAAGCCCGGCCAACCGTGCTGCCGCTGGCGCCGCCCCGCCACCTGGTCGAGCCCGAGGCAGCGGTGCGCATCGTTTATCACGGCACCGCGTCGCACCAGCGCGAGATCGAGTGGCTGCACGGCGTGATGGCTGAGGTGCAGCAGCGCTGCACCCACACCCGCTTCGAACTGTTCGGTGAGCTGCCAGTGAACCGGCGTTTTCGCGACCTGCCGCGCGTTGCGGTGCTGCACCCGATGCGCTGGGAAAGCTACCTGGCCTATACGGCAGGCCAGCCGGCCGACATTGGCCTGGCCCCGCTGCTACCGGGCGTCTTCAACGCCGCACGCGGGCCGGTCAAGTTCATCGACTACTCCCGCCAAGGCGCGCTGGGGCTGTACAGCAAAGTGCCGCCTTACGACGGTTTCGTGCGCGATGGCGTTGACGGCGTGTTGCTGCCCAACGAACCCGAGGCCTGGGTCGAGGCGATCGTGCGCTGGGCCGGCGATGCCGCGGGGCGCGCCCAGCTCGTCGCTGCGGCACGCGGGCGTTTCGGCTGATGGCGTTGCTCAGGTCTCGGGCAGCGCGCGCCGGTACTGCACCGCCTCGGCCACCGCCGCGACGTTGACCTCGTCGGCCCCCGCCAGATCGGCAATCGTGCGGGCCAGTTTCATCACCCGGTGCAGGCTGCGGCCTGACCAGCCCAGGCGACCGGCCACCGCCTGCAGGAACTGGGCTGCGGCGGGCTCGAGCCGGCACACGGCGTCCAGCTCGCCGGCGGCGACCTCGCTGTTCGGCACCGCCTGCCGTTGAACCTGCCGCCGCCGCGCGACGGCCACCCGCTCGGACACGCTGGCACTGGTCTCGCCGTCGGCCGCGCCCATCAAGGCCGCCGGCGTGATGGCTGGCACCTCGACCTGCATGTCGATGCGGTCCAACAGCGGGCCCGACAGCTTGCCCTGGTAGCGCAGCACCGCCTCGGGCGAGCAGCGGCAGTTCTTGCCCGTCGCCGCAAAAGCCCCCAGCCAGCCGCAGGGACACGGGTTCATCGCAGCCACCAACTGGAAACGCGCCGGGTACTGGGCCTGCCGGGCCGCCCTTGAGATCGTGATCTGGCCGGTCTCCAGCGGTTCGCGCAAGGCCTCCAACGCCGCCCGTGGAAATTCTGGGAGTTCGTCGAGGAAGAGCACCCCGCCGTGGGCCAGCGAAATCTCGCCCGGCCGCGGTGGCGAGCCGCCGCCGACCAGGGCCACTGCACTGGCGCTGTGGTGCGGGTTGCGCACCGGCCGTACGCGCCACAGCGCCGGCTCGAAACCACGCACCGAGATGCTGTGCAAGGCCGCGGTCGACAAGGCCTCGTCATCGCTCATCGGCGGCAGCAAACCCGCCAGCCGCTGCGCCAGCATGGACTTGCCGGTGCCGGGCGGACCCACCAAAAGCACGCTGTGGCTTCCGGCCGCAGCGATCTCCAACGCGCGCTTGGCGGCCGACTGGCCCTTGACGTCGCGCAAGTCGGTCAGCGCCACCGAGCAGACATCGGGCTCGGCACGCGCACGGGGCAGCTCCGGCCGGACGGTATCGCCCTCACCCACCGGCTGCAGCGCCTCGACCACATCGGCCAGGTGACGCGCGGCGCGAATGTCCAGCCCGTCGACCCGCGCCGCCTCGGCTGCACTGGCCAGCGGCAGCACCAGCGTCGGGCGCGGTGTGGCCTCTCGCGCCGCCAGGGCCAGCGCCAACGCGCCACGCACCGGCCGCAACTCGCCGGCCAGGGACAGCTCCCCGGCGAATTCGACACCCACCAGCCGCCGCACGTCGACCAGCCCCTGCGCCGCCAGAATGCCCAGCGCGATCGGCAGGTCGAAGCGGCCCGATTCCTTGGGCAGATCGGCTGGCGCCAAGTTGACAGTGATCCGCTTGTTGTGCGGGAACGCAAAGCCGCTCTCGGCCAACGCCGCGCGCACCCGCTCGCGGGCTTCCTTGACCTCGGTATCGGCCAGCCCGACCAGCGTGAAACTGGGCAGGCCATTGGCCAGATGAACCTCGACCCGGACTTCGGGCGCCGCCAACCCATCCAGGGCGCGGCTGGCGACAACGGCCAACGACATGCGAAACATCCTCCCTCGGTAGAGGCGCCGGTGCATCGCCGGTCGGCCCCCAATGTCCCCGGGATTGTGCGCAGGCGCGCTAGAAATGCCTTTCCCCCGCTTGGGGGAGGCCGCGACGCACCGTACTGGTGCCCATTCGATCGAACGACCGCCTTTGGTGCATTCGTGGTCACTGTCGATGCACCGCTGTGCATCGTTTCCGCTTGTGACGGCGCTGTCGGGCCGCCAGGCACGGAAGCTGCAATCAACGCAGCGGGAGTCCATTTGCATTGAGGAGTGCGCGAATGACGAGAAACAAGAGCCTGGGCCTGCTGGCCACCACCCTGGCGGCCGTGCTGTTGGCGCCCGGCGCCGCGCAAGCCGCCGACACTTCGTTGACGTTCAACGTCGGCGCGGTCAGTGACTACCGCTACCGGGGCATCTCGCAAACCCGGCTGCAGCCGGCGCTGCAAGGTGGCATCGACCTCGGCCTGGCCAACGGCCTGTACCTCGGCACCTGGGCCTCGACGATCAAGTGGATCGACGATGCCGGCGGCAACGCCGATGTCGAGATCGACCTGTACGGCGGTTGGAAAGGCGAGGTGGCGAAGAACCTGACGCTGGACGTGGGCGCGCTGACCTACCAGTACCCTGGCAACGACCTGCACCCGAGCGCCAACACCACCGAGCTCTACGCCGCGCTGAGCTACGCGATGTTCACGCTGAAGTATTCGCACAGCCTGACCAACCTGTTCGGCTTTGCCGACAGCAAGGGCAGCGGTTATGTCGACCTGTCGGCCTCGTTCGACGTCGGCGCCGGCTGGACGCTGGCCCCGCACATCGGCCACCAGACGGTGCGGCACCTCGGCGATGCCAGCTACGCCGACTACTCGCTGGCCATCAGCAAGGACTTCAACGGCCTGGTGCCCAGCCTGGCCGTGGTCGACACCGATACCGACGCCTACGTCGGGCCCAACGGCAAGGACCTCGGCAAGGCCGGTGTCGTGCTGGGCGTCAAGTACAACTTCTGAAGCCCTAACCTAGGAGCAAACAACCATGAAGATGGTGACCGCCGTCGTCAAGCCGTTCAAGCTGGACGAAGTGCGTGAGGCCCTGAGCGCCATTGGCGTTCAAGGCATCACGGTGACCGAAGTCAAGGGCTTCGGCCGTCAGAAAGGCCATACCGAGCTGTACCGCGGCGCGGAGTACGTGGTCGACTTTCTGCCGAAGGTGAAGATCGAAGCCGCGATCGACGACGCGCTCGTCGACCGCGTGATCGAGGCCATCGAGGCCTCGGCCCGCACCGGCAAGATCGGCGACGGGAAGATCTTCGTTTCTGCCTTGGAGCAGGTCGTGCGCATCCGGACCGGCGAGACCGGCAAGGACGCTCTCTAAAAACCATCCGAGACAAACCGCACCATGAGAAAACTTCTTGCCTCCCTCGCCCTGGGCCTGGCCGCCCTGGGCTTCGCCGGGGTATCGCTGGCGCAGGACAGCGCCGCCTCGGCGCCGGCGGCCACGGCCACTGCCGGCGCCCCCACCGCGGAAGCCGCCGCACCGGGGGCCGCCGCAGCACCTGCGCCGGCTGATGCCGCTTCGGCCGCCGCCGCACCCGCCCCGGTGCCGAACAAGGGCGACACCGCCTGGATGATGGTCTCGACGCTGCTGGTCATCATGATGACCGTACCCGGCCTGGCGTTGTTCTACGGCGGCTTGGTGCGCAGCAAGAACATGCTGTCGGTGCTGATGCAGGTGATGGTCACCTTCTCGATGATCGTCGTGCTGTGGGTCATCTACGGCTACAGCCTGGCGTTCACCGAAGGCAACCCGTTCGTCGGCGGCTTCGACAGGCTGTTCATGAGGGGCATCTGGGACAACGTCGCCGGCACCTTTGCCAACGGCGCCACGTTCAGCAAGGGCGTCTACATCCCCGAGATCGTCTTCGCGGCATTCCAGGCCACCTTCGCCGGCATCACCTGCGCACTGATCGTCGGCTCCTTCGCCGAACGCATCAAGTTCTCGGCGGTGCTGCTGTTCATGGCGCTGTGGTTCACCTTCAGCTATGCGCCGATCGCCCACATGGTCTGGTTCTGGACCGGGCCGGATGCGTTCAAGACCGCGGCCGACGTGGGCCCCGAGACCGCCAAGGCCGGCTACATCTGGCAAATGGGCGCGCTGGACTTTGCCGGCGGCACTGTGGTGCACATCAACGCCGCGGTGGCTGGCCTGGTGGGCGCCTTCATGGTCGGCAAGCGCATCGGCTACGGCAAGGAGTCGATGGCACCGCACAGCCTGACGCTGACGATGGTCGGCTCGGCGCTGCTGTGGGTGGGCTGGTTCGGCTTCAACGCCGGCTCGGCACTGGAAGCCAACGGCTTCGCCGCCCTGGCCTTCATGAACACCTTTGTCGCCACGGCGGCCGCGGTGCTGGCCTGGTCGATCGGTGAGGCGCTGCACAAGGGCAAGGCCTCGATGCTGGGTGCCGCTTCTGGCGCGGTGGCTGGCCTGGTCGCCATCACCCCGGCGGCCGGCAACGTCGGCGTCGGTGGTGCACTGATCATCGGCATCGTCGCCGGCTTCGCCTGCCTGTGGGGCGTGACCGGCCTGAAGAAGCTGCTGGGCGCTGACGACACGCTCGACGTGTTCGGGGTGCACGGCGTCGGCGGCATCCTGGGAGCGCTGCTGACCGGTGTCTTCAACTCGCCGAACCTGGGCGGCCCGAGCTCGGTGGCCGACTGGACGACCGTCGCGATGCTCGCGCCGGACGCCTACTCGATCGCAGCGCAGGTCTGGATCCAGCTGAAGGCAGTGCTGATCACCGTCGTCTGGTCGGGCGTGGTCTCGCTGGTCGCCTACAAGATCGTCGACCTGGTCATCGGCCTGCGGGTGCCGGAAGACGAAGAACGCGAGGGTCTGGACATCACCTCGCACGGCGAAACTGCATACAACAAGTGAACTGAAACACCCGGCTCCGGAGTACCGGAGCCACCCTCCGAGAGGGTGGCGCGGCCGCTCCGGAGCGGCCGAGCGCTGGCCGCGCTGCCCGCCTCGACCCGATTCCTCGGCCGCCTTCGGGCGGCCTTTTCATTGGGGCCAGCCAGATCGCAGGTTGCAAATCGGGCGCGGAAACCCCATCTGCCAAAATCGAGTTTCCTTCTGCACCGCTGCCGCCATGGTCCCGCATCTCGTCACCGCGCTCACCGGCCCCATCAACGAGCTGGAGCAGCGCATCCTGGAGTCGATGCCGGCGATCGAGCGCTGGTTCCGGCTCGAATGGATGGAGCACACGCCGCCGTTCTACAGCTCGGTGGACATCCGCAATGCCGGCTTCAAGCTGGCGCCGGTCGACACCGACCTGTTCCCGGGCGGCTTCAACCACCTGACGCCCGACATGCTGCCGTTGGCGGTGCAGGCGGCGATGGCCGCGATCGAGAAGATCTGCCCCGAGGCGAAGAACCTGCTGCTGGTGCCCGAGCCGCACCTGCTGGGCAAGAAGTTCTACCTGATGAACCTGCAACGGCTGACGCAGATCTTCTCGCTGGCCGGGCTGAACGTGCGCCTGGGCACGCTGGACGAGCGGCTGAACGAGCCCGGTACGCTGGACCTGCCCGATGGCAGCCACCTCGAGCTGGAGCCGCTGCTGCGCAGCAAGCGCCGGCTCGGGCTGAAGAACTTCGACCCCTGCACGATCCTGCTCAACACCGACCTCTCGGCGGGCGTGCCCAAGGTGCTGGACAACCTGCACGAGCAGTACCTGCTGCCGCCGCTGCACGCTGGCTGGGGCCTGCGCCGCAAGAGCCGCCACTTCCAGGCCTACGAAGAGGTGGCCAAGAAATTCGCCAAGCTGCTGGGCATGGACCCGTGGCTGATCAACCCGATGCACAGCCAGTGCGGCCAAGTCGATTGGCAGCAGCCGCAGGGGCTGGACTGCGTGCAGAGCAACGTCGACGCGGTGCTGACCAAGATCCGCCGCAAGCACAAGGAATACGGCATCAACGAGAAGCCCTTCGTCGTCGTCAAGGCCGACAACGGCCCCAGCGGCCTGGGGCTGATGACGGTGCGCGACGCGAAGGAGCTGGACGACCCCGGCTTCCGCGCTCGCCACAGCTCGATCACCGGCGGCCAGCCGACCGGTGAGGTGATCATCCAGGAAGGCGTGCCGACCTACGAGCGCATGAACGACGCGGTGGCCGAACCGGTGGTCTACATGATCGACCGTTATGTCGTCGGCGGCTTCTACCGCATCCACGCCGACCGCGGGATCGACCAGAACCTCAACGCGCCCGGCGCGAGCTTCGTGCCGCTGGCCTTCGCCGAAAGCCACCACCTGCCCAAGCCGGGCGAGAAGCCCGGCGCCAGCGCGCCGAATCGCTTCTACATGTACGGCGTGATCGGCCGGCTGGCGATGCTGGCCGCCGCCTACGAGCTGGAAGCGACCGACCCGAACGCCGAAACCTACGACTGACCAGCGGCGCGCGACCCAACTTCCACGCGGTCGCCCACCTGCTCGGAGGGCGGGGCCAGTACCCCGGCGCCGGGTGCCTCAGTCCGTCAGATCTGCACCCGCGTGCCCAGCTCGACCACGGTGTTGTCGGGCAGCCGGAAGTACTCGGCGGCGCTGCGCGCGTTGCGCGTCATCGCGGCGAAGACACGTTCACGCCAGCTGGCCATGCCGGTGCCGGGCGTCGACACCACTGTCTCACGACTGAGGAAGAAGCTGGTCTCGAAGGCCGACACATGCAGGCCTTGCTTCTCGGCCAGCGCCAGCGCCTGCGGCACATCGGGCGTGTCCATGAAGCCGAAATGCAGGCTGACGCGCCAGAAGGCATTGCCCAGGTCCTGCACCGAGACCCGTTCTTCGGCCGGCACCCAGGGCACCTCTTCGTAGTGCACCGTCAGGATCAGGTTGCGGTCGTGCAGCACCTGGTAGTGCTTCAGGTTGTGGAGCAAGGCCTGCGGCACCATCTCGGGGTTGGCGACCGGGTAGACGGCCGTGCGGCCGCTGCGCTGCAGGTCGGACAGATCCAGGCTGGCGATGAACGGCGCCAGTGCCAGGCCGTCGCTCTCGATGCTGTCCATCACCAGCGCACGGCCACGCGCCCAGGTGCTCATCAGGCCGAAGATCAGCAGGCCGAGCGCGAGCGGGAACCAGCCACCGTCGAACAGCTTGACGGCGCAACTCGCCACCAGCAGCAGATCCAGCGTCAGGAACAGCGCCGTCGCGCCCCAAGCCAGCGGCGCCGGCAGGCGCCAGCCCTCGCGCACGACGAAGAAGGTCAGCACCGTCGTGATCAGCATCGTCAGCGTCACCGCCATCCCGTAGGCGCCGCCCAGGGCCGTCGAGCTGCCGAAGCCCAGCACCGCGCCGATCACGCCCACCAGCAGCACCCAGTTGACCGCCGGCATGTAGATCTGGCCCATTTCACGCGCCGACGTGAAGCGGATCGTCATGCGCGGCAGGAAGCCGAGCTGGATCGCCTGGCGTGTCATCGAATACGCGCCTGAGATCACCGCTTGCGACGCAATGACCGCGGCCAGCGTGGCCAGGCCCACCGCAGGCAACACCCAGGCCGAAGGGAACAGGCGGAAGAAGGGGTTCTCCAGCGCCGTCGGGTCGCCCATCAGCAGCGCGCCCTGGCCGAGGTAGTTCAGCGCCAGCGACGGCAGCACCAGCGTGCCCCAGGCCAGCTGGATCGGCAGTCGACCGAAATGCCCCATGTCGGCATACAGCGCTTCGGCACCGGTCAGCGCGAGCACCACCGCGCCGACCAGCGCAAAGACCTGCCAACCGCTGCTGCGCAGGAAGGCCAGGGCGCGCAGCGGGTTCAGCGCAGCCAGGATGGCCGGATGCTCGATGATCTGCAGGATGCCTGTGACCGCCAGCACGATGAACCACAGCACGATCACCGGCCCGAAGGCGCGGCCCACCGCTGCGGTGCCGAGGCGCTGGACGACAAACAGCCCGACCAGCACCGTGATCGACAGGGGCAGCACCCAGGCTTTCAGGTCGTCGGCGACGATCTCCAGCCCTTCCATCGCGCCCAGCACCGAGATCGCCGGGGTGATCACGCTGTCGCCATAAAACAGCGTCGCCCCGAAAACCCCCAGCGTCAGCAGCACCAGCCGCAACCGCGGTTTGTGCGCCACCGCGTGGGTGGCAAGGGCGGTGAGCGCCAAAGCGCCCCCCTCGCCGCGGTTGTCGGCACGCAGGATCAGCACCACGTACTTCAGCGTGACGATCAGCATCAGGGCCCAGAAGATCAGCGAGACCGCGCCGATCAGGTTGTCGGCATTCAGCGCGATGCCCGTGGCGGGCGAGAAGATTTCCTTGACCGTGTAGAGCGGGCTGGTGCCGATGTCACCGTAGACGACGCCGATCGCGCCCAACGTCAAGGCGCCCAGCGACGAACGCTGCAGGCCACTGGCGGACTGGGGCGCCGAGGCGGTGTTGGAGCTCATGTGCATTCCCTGGTTGAACTGGCCGCGATGGTCGCCAGCCGGGCATCAGGAAGGCATAAAGATATGTAAAGCAGGGCCTGCGGGCCGCAGGCCTGTTGCGGCGTTGGCTCAGGCCGCCGGCTCCGACAGCCGATAGCCCACACCCGGCTCGGTCAGCAGCCGCTGCGGATCGGCCGGATCGGCTTCGAGCTTGGCGCGCAGCTGGCCCATGTACAGCCGCAGGTAATGGGTGTGTTCGGTGAACTCTTCGCCCCAGACATCGGCCAGCAGCTGGCGGTGCGTCACCACCTGACCAGCGCTGCGCACCAGCCGGGCCAGCAGCTTGAACTCGGTCGGCGTCAGGTGGACCGGTTCGTCGCGCAGGCTGACGCGGTGCGCCGCCAGGTCGACCACCAGCGCGTCGGCTTCGTAATGGGTCAGCGCAGGCTTGAGCGCGGTGCCGCGGTGGCGCAGGGCCACGCGCAGGCGCGCCAGCAGCTCACCGATGCTGAAGGGTTTGACCAGGTAGTCGTCGGCGCCGGCGTCGAGCAGGCGGATCTTCTGCCCATCGGCCTGGCGCGCCGAGATCACCAGCACCGGCACCGCGTCGCGCTTGCGCAGCGTGGCCAGCAGCGTTTCGCCGTCGCCGTCGGGCAGGCCCAGGTCCAGCAGCACCAGGTCGGGCGCCGGCCGCGCATGGGTCCACAGCGCCAGGCCTTCGCTCAGGCTGGCGGCTGTGCTGACTTCATAGCCTTCGAGCGCCAGCCCGTCGCGCAGCGTCGTGCGCAAATCACGGTCATCTTCGACCAGCAGAACACGAATCACGTCCCCTCCTCCTGCGGCATCGGCAGCACCGGCAACCACAGCTCGAAACTGGTGCCGCCGTGGGCCCGTGGCCGCAACTTCAACTCACCCCCATGGGCCCGGGCAATCGCGCGGCAAACGGCCAGGCCAACGCCGGCGCCGCGCGCCGTGGCGGCACCGTCGCCGCGCTGAAAGACCTCGAAAACCTTGCTGCGTTCGGCCGGTGCGACTCCGGCGCCGCGGTCGCGCACCGCGAGCACGATCTGCGCGTCGCCAATCTCGCCCGGCAACGGGTTCTGCTGGCGCACCACCAGCTCGACCGGGCCGTCGCTGTATTTCATGGCGTTGTCGATCAGGTTGTCCAACAGTTGAGACAGCAGCATCGCATCGCAGCGCAACAGCGGCAGGCCGGGCTCCAGGCGCGCGCGTATCCGCCGTTCGCCCTGGTGCCGCCGCGCATGGGCCAACGCCGTGCCTACGATCTCCTCGGCCGACTCCCAGTCGAGCCGCAGCGTCACACCTGGCGCATCGAGCCGCGCCAGTTGCAGCGTGTTGTCGGTCATGCGGCTCAACTGTTCGACTTCGTCGACGATCTGCCCGGCCAGGCGCTCGCGCTGGGTTGACGACAGTCGATCGCCCTGCGATTGCAACGACGACGCGGCGCCGAGGATCACCGCCAGCGGCGTGCGGTAGTCGTGCGAAATCGAGGCCAGCAGTGCGTTGCGTACGCCTTGCGTCTGCGCCAACGCACGGGCCGATTCGGTCTGACGCGCCAGCACGGCGCGCTGCAGCGCCACGCCGATCAAGTCGCACAGCGCCTGCGCCCGGGCTCGGGTGCCATCGGCCGCGTGCTCGGGTTCAGCCAGCCGCACCAGCGCGGCGCCGTAGCTGGCGCCACGCGAGCGCAGCGGCAGGTACCAGGCCGGTTGCTCGCCGTGGCGGCCGGTGCCCGGCCCGAAGGCCTGCGACTGCCGCAGGCACAACCAAAGGCCGGCGCGCTCGTCGGCGTCCAGCGTGCCGTGTTGCCACACCGCGTCGGCCTGGTCGGCCTGCGGCAGCTCGTCGCGCAGCAGCATCAAGGCCGCCGGCGCACCGCCCAGCTCGGACAGCGCCTGCGCCACCGGCTCGGCCTGTTGCAACGGGTCGGCGCTGTCGCGCAGCGCCTCGCCCACTGCCTGCAGCCGCGCGGCCCAACGTGCAGCGTCGCGCGCCGTCGCGGCCTGGGCCCGCAAGCGCGACACCAGCCCGGCGATCAACCAGCTGACGATCAGCATCGCCATCAGCAGCACCGCATGCCGCTCCAGGTCGACGCCTAAGCTGCCGCGCGGTGGCACGAAGCCCCAGTTGAAGCTGAGCGTGCAGGCCAGTGCAAAGGCAAAAGCCGCCGGCGCCGACAGCCAGATGCTGGCCACCACCGACGCGATGACGAACAGCATCGCTTGGTTCGCCAAGTCCACATGGTGGTCCAGCACGGTCGCGCCGGCCCAGGCTGCCAACCACAACGCCAGCGCGGCAGCAGAGCCGAGCAGGCGGCGCTTCGGGCCGATGCGCGGCGCCGGCGTCAACACGGTCTGAAGGCCGCGCGACCAACCCGAGCGGCCCGACGTCAAGGCGTTCATGCCCACGAGGCTAACCGGTGTTGCGTCAGGATGGCATCAGGGTCGTCTTCGCGCTCACTCGGCCGCCGACGCGGCCGCGGCACCCTTGGCAGCCAGCTCGGCCCGGATGCGCTTCAGGCGCTCCTTCGGGTCTTCGCCGGTGCCGGCCTGGTTCAGCTTCATTTCGGCGATGAAGCGGCTCGGAATGCCGGCGATCGTGTCGCGGCCCTTCTTGCGCCGGCGCAGCGTGCTGACGACCAGCGTCTTCTGAGCGCGGGTGATGCCCACGTACATCAGACGCCGCTCTTCCTGCAGCCGCTCGAGCGTCATTTCCTCATCGTCGGTCTTGAACGGCAGCAGCCCTTCATTGACACCGGCGAGGATCACGTGCGGCCACTCCAGCCCCTTGCTCGCGTGCAGCGTCGACAGCACGACCTGGTCTTGCTCGTCGCCGCGTTCGGCCAGGCTGAGGATCACGCTGATCGTCTGCGCCACGTCAAGCACGCTCTTGCGCTCGCTCTCGAAAGTGCCGCCTTCCTGCGTGATTTCGCCACCGCAGCGCTTGGCGACCCAGTCGACGAAGTCCAGCACGTTGGTCCAGCGCGAGGCGGCGAGCTTTTCGCTGTCTTCGCTGTCGTACAGGTGCTTTTCGTAGTCGATGTCCTTCAGCCAGCCGATCAGCAAGGCCTTGGCATCCTCCGAGCCCACCGTCGTGCGCGCCTTGTGCTCGAGGTCGTTCACATAACGGCCGAATTCATGCAGCGAGCCGATCGCCTTCGCGGGCAAAGCAGCCGGCAGGCTTTCAGCGAACAGCGCCTCGAACATGCTGGTCCTCCACTTGTGCGAGAACTCGCCCAGCTTGCCGATCGTCGTGTGGCCGATGCCGCGCTTGGGCGTGGTCACCGCGCGCAAGAAGGCCGGGTCGTCGTCCTGGTTCACCAGCAGGCGCAGCCAGGCGCACAGGTCCTTGATCTCGGCCTTGTCGAAAAAACTCTGGCCGCCCGAGACCTTGTACGGGATCTGCGCCGCGCGCAGCTTCTGCTCGAAGGCGCGCGCCAGGTGGTTGGCGCGGTACAGGATCGCGAAGTCGGCGAACTTGTTGCGGCCGTCGTTGCTGCGCAGCGCCTGGATGCGGGCGACCGCCCGGTCGGCCTCGTGTTCCTCACCGTCGCATTCGGCCACCCGCACCGGCTCGCCGTCGCCGAGGTCGCTCCAGAGCTTCTTGGCAAAGATCTTCGGGTTGCCGGAAATCACCTCGTTGGCGGCCCGCAGGATCGCGCTGGTCGAGCGGTAGTTCTGCTCCAGCGGGATCACCTTCAGGTTCGGGAACTCTTCAGGCAGTTTCTTCAGGTTCTCGATCGTCGCGCCGCGCCAGCCGTAAATGCTCTGGTCATCGTCGCCGACCGCGGTGAACATGCCGCGCTTGAACTCGTCCGGGTGGTTGATCAGCCCCTTCAGCAGGTCGTACTGCACCGCGTTGGTGTCCTGGTACTCGTCGACCAGCACATGGCCGAACTGGTTCAGCCACTTCGTTTGGGCTTCGGGGCAGGTCGTGACCAGCTTCAGCGGCAGGCTGATCAGGTCGTCGAAGTCGACCGCCTGGTAGGCCGCGAGCCGCTCTTCGTACAGCGCCATCACCCGGGCTGCGACCCGCTCGTCGTCGTCTTTCGCCGCGGCGGCCGCGCCTGCGCTGTTCAGCCCCTGGTTCTTCCACAAGCTGATCGTCCACTGCCAGCGCCGGGCCATCGCGTTGTCGGTGCAGGCGCCCGCGTCGCGGATCACGCCCAGCACATCGTCGGCGTCGAGGATTGAGAAGTTCGGCTTCAGCCCCAGCTGCTCGCCGTCTTCGCGCAGCATGCGCACGCCCAAGCTATGGAAGGTGCTGATCGCCAGGTCCTTGGCTGCCCGGGCGCCGACCAGGGCTTTGGCCCGTTCGCGCATTTCCAGCGCCGCCTTGTTGGTGAAGGTGATGGCGGCGATCTGCTTCGGCGCCATCCCCGTCTGCAGCAGGCGGGCGATCTTGTGCGTGATCACCCGTGTCTTGCCGGAGCCGGCGCCGGCCAGCACCAGGCAGGGCCCACGCAGGTAGTGGACGGCCTCCATCTGGGCGGCGTTCAGGCTGGCGGGCGGTGGGGCAGACATGGGCAGAGGGCGGTCAAGTAGCGCGTCGGTGCGGCAAAGCGCGCAACCACGACGCGTGAATTCACAATTTGTGGGTCGAGAGCAGCAGGCTCGTCTCGGTGTGGGCGATGCCCTCGATCAGGCGGATGCGACTGAGCACGCGGTCGAAAGCTTCCAGACTGTCGGCGCGCAACTCGGCCACGATGTCCCAGCGGCCGTTGGTGGTGTGCAGCGTCTGCACCGCTGGGTCGCCCCGCAGCGCGCGGATCACCGCGTCGGCCGCATTGCCTTCTACCGCGATCGTCATCAGCGCAGCGATGCGGTTGGCCTCGGTCTGCGGCTTCAGCCGCACGGTGTATCCGACGATGGTGCCGTTGGCTTGGAGCCGGGCGATGCGGTTTTGCACCGTACCACGCGCAACGCGCAGGGTCTTGGCCAGCGAGGCCACCGAAGCACGCGCATCGGCACGCAAGAGGCTGAGCAACTGTTGGTCGACGTCGTCCATGGAATTTTGAGCAAAACGCCAACCAATTCTAGCGTTTTGCGCAATCGGCCTTACAGATTGCACAGTTTGCTGCCTTCTTGTTGGCTGCAGTCCTGCCGAAAATTCAGTCAAGGCAATGCACGGGGGCCGCGCGCATTGCTGTTGGTACTCACTGACATCAGTGAAACACCCATTCGAGACACCCCGGCCCAACTAACCGCAAGACGAGAGTCCCATGGTCGACTACATCGGCATCGCCGACATCCAACGCCTGGTCCAGCATATCGGGGCCGGCGCCTTCATCGAACGCCTGGCCGGCGAAATCGAGGCCGATTACCGGCGCTGGGCCCTGTTCGAAAAATCGGCCCGCCTGGCCAGCCACTCCGACGTCGGCGTCATCGAGTTGATGCCCACCAGCGACGGGGCGCTCTACTCCTTCAAGTACGTCAACGGCCACCCGAAGAACACTTCGGAGGGCCTGCTCACCGTCACCGCCTTCGGCGTGCTGGCCGACGTCAACACCGGCTACCCGGTGCTGTTGTCGGAGCTGACGGTCACCACCGCGCTGCGCACCGCCGCCATGTCGGCGCTGGCCGCCAAGTGGATGGCCCGCCCGGACAGCCGCGTGATGGCGCTGATCGGCAACGGCGCGCAGAGCGAGTTCCAGGCGATCGCCTTCCACCGCATGCTGGGCATCCGCGAGCTGCGTCTGTTCGACGTGGACGGCCAGGCCAGCGCCAAGCTGGAGCGCAACCTGCGTGCGCTGCCCGAGTTGTCCAACCTGACGATCGTGCGTTGTGAGTCGACCGCCGAAGCCACGCAAGGCGCCGACATCATCACCACCGTCACCGCCGACAAGCGCAACGCGACCATCCTCGAGCCGTCGATGATCCGCCCCGGCGTGCACATCAACGGCGTCGGCGGCGACTGCCCCGGCAAGACCGAGCTGCACCGTGACATCCTGCTGCGCGCCGATGCCCGCGTGATCGTCGAGTACGAGCCGCAATCGCGCGTCGAAGGCGAGATTCAGCAGCTGCCGGCCGACTTCCCAGTGACCGAGTTCGCCGACATCGTCGCTTCGGGCCACAGCGCCCGCACCAGCGGCGACCAGGTCACGATCTTCGACTCGGTCGGCTTTGCGCTGGAAGACTTCTCGGCGCTGCGTTTCCTGCATCTGCTGCTGAAAGAGCAGAAAGAAGCCTCGCGCCAGATCGACCTGGTACCGCGTCTGGACGACCCGAAGGACCTGTTCGGTGGTGTGCTGGGCGGCACGCCCGCTCGCGCCAAGCTGCGTCGCGTCGCCTGAGCGTTTCAACGCTCCCATAAGAAAAGCCCGGGCATGCCCGGGCTTTGTCGTTTCAGCTTGCGCCGATCATTCGGTCAGGCAACGCAGCTTGGTCGCCTTCAGCACGCGCTGGCCTTCGACCGTGATCAGCTCGCCGACCACCTCGACCAGCACGCCGACCGCCAGGTCCTCGGCCGAGCCGTGGATGAAGGTCGCCGCCGATGCGTCGATGCGCTGCGGGCCCATCTTGAAGTTGGCCACCGACTTGAACTCGCTGATGCCACCGGCCACGCGCGGCTTGTAGGCGTCTTCGGTGATCAGCTCGATCCAAGTCGCGGCCACGGTCTTGGTCGTGGCGTTGTACTTGCCCTTGGCCAGCACCATCACGCCATTGGCCAGGTCGGAGCGGCTGCCGCCTTCGAACACCGTGTCTTCGTTGAAGCTGACCGCCATGCCCGGCAGCTTGAAGTGGCCACCGCCTGCGGTGCCGAGGTCGGAGATGCGGCCACCGACCACCGCCGCCTGCTTGGCCAGATCGGGCAGGAAGTCGACTCGGCTGACCCAGACGATGCCCTGCTCATCGGCTTGGCCGGTGACTTGCACCCGCTTGCCATTGGCCAAAGTGTCGCGGCTGCCATCGACGAAGACCACGCCATCGGCCAGCTTCAGCGTCACGCCGAGGAACTCGAAGCTGCCGGCACCGGCCTTGTACTCGCGCACCTCGCCCATCAGCTTGACCGTCTGCGCGGCGGGCGGCGCCTTGAAGGTCACCGTCTTGGCCTTCAACACTTCTCCCTTGACCACACCGGTGATGACCACCCGCGCGCCGTTGCCCAGGTCAGCCGCGACGCCGTCGACGAAAGTGGCACCGCTGGCATCCACCCACTGGCCCTGGACCTTGAACTTGGCGCCCGAGACCCAGTCGCCGATCGTGCCTTCCAGCGTCTTCGGCACTTCCACCACCGGCGCCGGCTTGATGATCGTCATCGAGGTCGCTTTCAGCGTGCCTTCGACCACCGCGCCTTCGAGACTGACGATCGCGCCCAGACCCACGCTGCCGCTGCCCGATACATGGGCCTGACTTGCATCGACCTTGATACCCGAGACGGTGAAATTGGCGATCGACGTGAGCGCCGTGACGCCGCCGCCCAGCACGAAGCCAGTGCCGTTGTCGGGCGTGATCAGCTTCAGCGCGTCGGCCTTCAGCACGCCGCCGGCCGGCAGCGCCTTGGCATAGACCATCGCCAGTTGGCCGGCGCGCGGCGTGGCGCCCAGCGGCAACACGTCGGCCTCTCGATAGTCGACAGTCATGTCGTTGAACTTGAAGCGCCGCGTATCAAGATTCAGCGCGGTGATCACGCCGCCGACCTTGATGCCCTTGCCGAGTTCGGTCTTGGCCTTGCGCTCGACCCGGGTCGCCAGCAGGCTCTTGTCGTCTTGCACGGTGCCGTGCACTTCGACCGCATCGCCCAGCGCCAAGGCGGTGAAGCTGGCCACGCCGGCGAACACCGTGCGGCCTTCGCCCTCGGTGCGAACGACGATCTTCTGGCCATAGACCGTGAAGCTGCGGCTGTCGAAGTTCAGGTTCGCGAGCGGGCCGAACACGCTCGGCTGGATCGTTACCTCACTGGCAGTCGCGCCGGCGGCCTGGATGGTGACCCGCATGCCCAGCTGCAGTTGGTTGACGCTGACGTCGGCCGGCGCGGCCGGATTGGCTTCCGAGCGGACTCGGGTCTGGGTGGTGTCGTAGGCGACGCCGTCGACGCTGAGTTGACCCAGGCCGGTCACGGTGCCGGTCAGTTGCTGCGCGCTCTGGCGGCTGTCGGCGTCAGACGTTTGCCGCTCGGCGGCGGGCGTCGGATCGCCACCGCCGCAGGCGGCCAGAGCGAACAGCAAGGCCGCGCTGAGTGCCGACAGGCCGAAGTGGGACAGGAGATGTCGAGAACGGGATTTCATGGAAGCTCCGAAGGTGACAAAAGGAGCCCATGAAAGAACGGAGGCGTGCACCAGGTCTGGCGGTCCGGCTGCCATGGACAAGTGAAACCTGTCGGTAGGCCCGTTGACTTTGCGCCCCCACCTTTCGATGGGTTTGCCCAAACGATTCAGTCAATGTGACTTTTCGTTTCAGACGTGTGCACTGTATTCAGCGACGCGACGGGCAGACCCACGATCCGACCGGCGGCCGACCGATGGCGACGAATGGCGCCCAGCCCCCCGAAGGCCGTGAACTGGTTTGCAAACCGTCGCCCGCGGCACCCGCTCGGTCACCAAAAAGGCATCGCCCGGACGCATCGGCCGGGGTGGACACCTCAGATTTGAGGCCCGCCTGTCCCTCAACCAGGGCTCGAATGCCGGCCACCCGCGTCGCCATGCTTATGCGTCCCTGATGCGTGGTCGACGAAGCTCACGGCAACAGGACGACGGCCAGGCTGACCCCGCCGCCCTCCCGCTGCCCAGGCCATCTGAGGCATCCGGGCTTTTGGGCCAGCCATGTTGTGGCGGGGTGCTTGCCCGCCGATGAAAGGCGCGCCATGCCCTCGCTCACCGAGTTCCAACTCCTCCCTTTGACCACGGTCGCCGGCCAGCCTCAGCTGCCGCAGGCCAGCCAGACCGCCACCCTCACCGACTCGGCCATCAGCCAGATGACCGACCTGCGCCTGGCCCCTTGCGTCAAGGTCGACCACCGCGACGGCATCGCGGCGACGCTGCATGTGATGCACCGCGCCGGCGTACGCATGGCCTTCGTCACCGGCATTGCCGGCGAGCTGATCGGCTTGGTCACCGCCGACGACCTGCAGGGCGAACGGCCGATGCTGCGCGCGATGGCCGACCATGTCTGCGTCGAAGAACTGACGCTCGACCAGGTGATGACGCCGCGCGCCGAATGGCAGGTCGTCGACGCCTGGCAGGTCGAGCATTGCCGGCTCGGCAACGTGGCCGCGACGATGCGCGAACACGGCCTGCGCTACCTGTTGGTCGTCGAGCGAGCCAGCGGCAGCACCCAGATCCGCGGCCTGTTCTCGGCCCGTCGCCTTGAGTTGGTATTGGGTGTCGAGCTGGGCTCCGGCCCGCTGTCACGCAGCTTCGCCGAGCTGGAGGCGGTGCTGGTGCGCTGACGCCAGCGCGGATGGCGGGGTAAGCTCGCGCGCCGGTCTTTCGTTGCGCGCAGCGCCTGCCCCTTGTCGACGACGCCCCCGCCACCACCCCAGCGCATCCAGATCATCGGCGCGTCCTGCGCCGGCAAGACCACGCTCGGCCACGCGCTGGGCGCACGCCTGGGCCTGCCGTTCACCGACATCGACGACCTGTGGTGGTCGCCCGGCTGGATCGAGGCCGGCCACAGCAGCCTGCGCCGGCGGCTCGAGCCGCTCGCCGCTTCGCCGGCCTGGGTCGTCGGCGGCAACTACTTCGCCAGCAGTGAGCCGGTGCTGTGGCCGCGATTGCAGTGGCTGATCGTGCTGGACTTCCCGCTCGGCTTGCTGACGCGCCGGGCGCTGTGGCGCACCGTGCGCCGCGCCGCCACCGGCGAGCCCTGTTGCAACGGCAACCGCGAGCAGTGGCTGCGGCTGCTGCAGCGTGACGGCATCCTCCGCTACACCTGGCGCACCTGGGCGGCCCGCCACGCGCGCTACCAAGGCTTGGCCAACGAGCCGGCGCTGGCCGCGGTGCGGGTGACGCGCCTGAGCAGCCCGGCCGAGGTCGAGGCCCTGCTCGCCAGCCTGCCGCCCGCCCCTTTGTCTGCTGAAGCCCCGCGGCTGAACACCCCCGATGCCCCCGATCCTGCTTGACCCTCAACGACGCGCGCTGCTGGCTGCGGCCCTGGCCGCTGGCGCAGCGCCGGCCTTCGTTCGCCATGCGCTGGCGGCCGATGTACCGCGTTTCGAGCTGGGTGTCGCCAGCGGCTTTCCGCAGCCCGGCGGCATGGTGCTGTGGACGATGCTGACCGGCACCAACCTGCCCGAGCGCGCCGAGGTGCATTGGGAGGTGGCGCGTGACGAAGGCTTTCGCGACATCGTCGCGCGGGGCACTGAGCCCGCCGACGTGGCCTGGGGCCACAGCGTGCACGCCGAGCCGAGCGGGCTGGCGCCCGGCCGCTGGTACTGGTACCGCTTCGAGGCGCTCGGCACGCGAAGCGCCGCCGGCCGCACCCGCACCGCGCCGGCACCTGACGAGACCGCGCCACTGGCCTTCGCAATTGCCAGCTGCCAGCGCTACGACGCCGGCCGCTACGCTGCCTGGCGCCAGCTCGCGAGTGAGCCGCTGGACCTGGTGCTGTTCCTCGGCGACTACATCTACGAGTACCCGTCGTCGCCGCTGTCGCCGCGCCAGCACGAAGCCGGCTACACCCGCACGCTGGCCGAGTACCGCGCCCGCTACGCCACCTACCAGCGTGACCCGCAGCTGCAGGCCGCCCACGCCGCCTGCCCGTGGTTGCTGGTGTGGGACGACCACGAAGTCGAGAACGACTACGCCGGCCTGCAGGGCAACGAGCTGCAGACCGACTTCGCGGCCCAGCGCGCCGCCGCCTACCAGGCCTACTGGGAACACCTGCCGTTCCCGAAGGCGCTGCGGCCGGCAGGCGGCGAGATGCGCATCTACGGCGCCCACGACTGGGGCCGGCTGGCCCGCATCCTGGCGCTCGACGATCGCCAGTACCGCGACCCGCAGGCCTGCCAGAAGCCGGGCCGCGGTGGCTCGGGCAACGTGGCGCTGAAGGAATGCGCCGCGCTGCGCGACCCGCGCCGCACACTGCTGGGCGAAGCGCAAGAGCAATGGCTCGCCCAGGCTTGGGCCACCGACCGGCCGTGGAACCTGCTGGCCCAGCAGACGCTGATGACGCGTTTCGCCTGGAGCGACCCGGCCGGCCCCAATGGCGGGCTGTACTGGACCGACGGCTGGGACGGCTACGCACCGGCGCGCCAGCGTCTGTTCGACTGCATCACGCAACGCAAGCTCGGCGGGGCCGTGGTGCTGGGCGGTGACGTGCACGCGCACTACGTGGCCGACCTGAAGGCCGACTTCGCCGACCCGCGCTCGACCACACTAGCAACCGAGTTCTGCGGCAGCTCGATCACCAGCCTGGGTCTGGACCAGGCCAAGATCGACGCGGCGCGGGCGCTGAACCCGCACGTCAAATGGGGCCGGGCCGACAAGCGCGGCTACGTCAGCTTCAACCTCGACGCCAATCAGATCGAGGCGCGGCTGATGGTGGTGGCGGACGCAATCGACGCGGCCAGCAAGGTCGACATCGCCGCCCGCTACGTCGTAGAAGCCGGTCGCCCCGGCGCACAGATGTGAACCCCCACGCTCCCTTCCGGGAGCTGCCCCCCGAGGGGGCTCGCGCAGCGGACCGGCAAAGCCGGATCCGCGCACGCCATTTGATGACGAGCGACGCTTCGCGCGCTCGGCAACCCACGCGATGAGCGCGATCTTCGCCGTCACGCTGCCGTTCTTTGCACTGGTGCTGTGCGGCTACCTGGCCGCGCAGCGCCATGTGCTGCCGGCCAGCGCGATCCCGGGGCTGAACG
>Ga0307515_10002481_pt1 | contig 40118 bp, 46 predicted proteins | sample 17_EM_MG_FD_194513 | JGI IMG/M metagenome (GOLD analysis project Ga0307515, IMG submission 194513) | Populus trichocarpa ectomycorrhiza microbial communities from riparian zone in the Pacific Northwest, United States - 17_EM | ecosystem: Host-associated > Plants > Roots > Unclassified | place... | reverse complement strand
CGGCAGGTACAGCAGCACCACAGCGGTGGCTGGGTCGGGGTCGGAGGGAGAGAGAGAGAGGGAGGGAGGGAGGGAGGGAGGGAGGGAGGGAGTGGAGGTAGGTCTGGAGTTGAACTGGTGGAGGAGGTCATGTTTGTCTTCAGAGAAAAAGTGGGATATGGGGGGTCATGGTTGGTAAAGGGGGATTTTATCAAGGGGAGAATTCGCTTCTCTTGAAAGATAGAAATGGCGCTTTTGAATGTTCTGCTGTGATATTCACTTGAGAGTAACACAAGCCATCACTCGTGTCGTTTTCATTCTCGACAGTGATGCCCTCGAGTTGCGCAACAGACTATACAAGCTCACTTTCCTTGATTCCTGGATAGCAACAATAAATAAAGGTATTGGACGGTTCTCGGGACGTTAATTGCGCCCGAAGGTCATCACTTGATCCAGCAAATGTACAGTATGATAAGAAAACCCATCAATGTATGCTTAACAAGAAAAATCACCAATGAATGCCCCACAAACAAGAAAAAACATCCCGAATATCCCAAGCAAAGACACCACTAACTATGCTAATCACGTCACACTTTCGCTATTTCATCCTTGATGGCATTGTGTTTGCTCCACAAACAAGCAAACATCCCGAATATCCTAAGGACAGCATCAACTATGCTATCCATATCACCACCTCCCCTATCTTTTCCTCGACGGCATTGCCAATGGATTAACCTTCTTCGACCTGAAGAACGGATCTGCTACCTTCTTCTCGGGAGCAATCTTTGCCTTCGGACCAGCAGCAACAAAAGTGCGTCTCTCGCCCGCCTTCTTCCGGAACTCCTCGGCTTTCCTCCTCCTCTCCTCCTCAGCCTCTTCATCATCCGCCTCGACATCCTCTCTCCTCTGCTCAATCTTCCTCTTCCCAGGCATCATCCCACTTTCTCTTCCGCCGCGTCTACTCTGCTCGGCGATCTTGTCGCGCTCCGCCTTGATCTCTTCGACAGTTTTGATCTTCTGCCTCATCTGCGCCGAGACGGCGGCGGCAGACCGGCTGCTTTTGTCGGGAACTCTCGTGCCATTCCGGCGAGCAATCTCTTTTGCTTCTCGCCGCGCCTTTTGAATGATGTTTTTGGTCTTGGATCCGACTTTGGCGTCCCAGTTGTTGGCAGGTCCCCAGCCGCCGCCGCTGCCACCACCGCCAGAGGATCCCCATGGCTTGGAACGCCGCACGGGTGGAAGCCGGCTCGCATCGAGGACTTGGGTGCGACCGCCCTCTTTGGCGGAGTTAAGAGAGCTGAATTGGGCTTTGAGGGCCTCGGCAGCGCGTTCTTGCGCACGTGTTGCTTCCATCTGGTGTTTCTGCGAGGTGTCAGCTACCGAGTAATAAGAGTGTATCTGGAGAGTAGGTACGTCGTAGACTTTCGACCAAGACTTGAGGTTCTTGGGGGCAAATTTATCGACTGCGTCTATGCCAAAATCTCTCGCGATAAACTTTTTCCACAGCTCTATGTCTTCACCGGCGATCTGTGGGGAGTTGGCTTCAAGCTTTTTGAGCTGGTGTGGTGACGTGATCTTTTTGAGGACCGGCTCGAGGATCCGGTATTCTATGTCGCCTACATCTTCAATTGCTGTGTATGTGTTAGCAGAGAGAAGGGAGATGTGGAGAGGACAGAAGATGGAGGAGGAGGTACAGTTGATGTATTTCACCAGCACATTGCGAGCGTAGGTGTATAGGTTTAGTGGGCCGTTGGTGCTGGACATGTTGGTAGAGCTAGCTAGCCGGGGGCTGCAGATACGAAGATGGGAAGTGGTTTGGCGGAGTACTGAGCTTGTATGCCGTTGCTGCTATTGTTACTCGGTTGGTGTAGCAGGTAGAGAGGTTGACAGGTACAATATATAGTGGCGGAGGGTGGTGAGCTGAAGCACTGTCTCACTTCTGAATGTGGCTCAGCAGGGCAACTAGTGCACCTCAACCTCTGCTAACTTCGCATCACTAGTTTGGTTCCCAACCCTTCAGTTGTCACCACCGAAATGTCTCTAAACGAAGGTAAAGTTTAAACATTCCCCTGCCCCAATATCTTCTGACATGCCCCACCAGAGGACCTCATCAAAGCACGCCCGCTGCTATTCGAATCGCGCCCCTTTAGCCGTCTCACCAAACGCAACACCACACTCCAATCCCCGCCATCCCCCTCTTCCACGCCGGTAGCAAATCACCACGCCGAGATCGACCTTGATTTCTCCTACTTCACCTCAGCACTCACACGGATCCAGCTCCTCCTCAACACTAACGCGCGCGAGATTTCGCGGTATGCTTCTGAAAAGAACACAATCACTGCACGTGCCTCCGAGGCGCGGTCGACACTGATCGAACTCCGCACACTCCTCGAGCAATCGCAGAACGAAAAAGTCAACCGACTCGAATACGACAAGATCGCGTCCGACATCCTGAGTATCAAGGTTCTCCGCGCTCGTGATGAGCAGCAAACAAACATTGATCGCTTGAATGCCGAGATCAAGGAGCTGGAGCGTGAGCGCGACGAGTACTCGCAGGTCTGGGCTGCGCGTAGAGGTCAGTTTGAAGAGATCGTGAAGCAGCTCGAGGTTATGAGTGCACAAATCAAGGAGGATAAGGATGAGCAGGATCGACGGGAGGGGATGAGTGAAGAGGAGGAGGAGGGAGAGGAGGGAGAGGTAGCAGGGGGGAAGAGTGGAGGTGCGACGCCTGCACATACGGGTGAGGGGTTGGTGGTTCCTGTTGCAGCGAGGGGAGTGACGCCGAATGTTGGGAGTGGGGCGACGCCACAGCCTGTGAGTGATGAGAAGGAGGAAGGTGAAGAGGAAGAGGAAGAGGAAGAGGGGGAGGATGTGGATTTGGTTGATGCACCTCCATTAAGGGGGAAGGCGGTGGAGAAGGGAGGCGATCGGATGGATACATCGTGATGAGATACGGCGTTTTTGCTATAGGTTGATAGTGTATTAATAGAACTAGCATTTGAGATGTAAAGTTCTCTATGAAATAGTTGCTTGTTATAATTGCGGTGTTAGAATGGATTGCGGTTTATCTCACCATTCATCAACCAATTCATCAACAGATTCATAAATCATTCACACCAAGAAGATATCATTCTTATTCTGGTCATCTCACCCATATTCAAACACAATCACACAGGTGGCAGGCCAATGCCAACCAGCATCAAGTCTCTCGCCAAAAGCCATGATATTTACAGTTCCCTCTCCAGACTCAGTGAGAGAATCAGGCCATGTCTAACGAACATTATATAGAAAAAAAGGCATAAGCAAGAAAAGCAAGACCAACCGTACGTAAAACTCCGAACAAACATTGGCAAACCATATTGAACCTATTGAGAACGAAACAAGATAAAAAGAAAAGCTGCTACGGAAACAGTAGAAAGATATGCCACACCCAACCAAACCAATTCCCTTTTAACAATGACAGAAGCCTCCCTAAACTTTAGTCGGGATAGGAAAACAAACAGAATCATATCGTAACCTAGAAACCCGTTCCTCATCACACACCTCGGAAAGATAACTGTCGGGCTATGAGCGTAGGCACAGCTTACAAAAGAAGAGGCCCCTATTCCACGTCTAGCGGTGCAGTATCCATATCTTGCCCAGGAATGATCAATTCCTCACCACTCTCCCCGCTCACAAACTTCCTCTCACTGACGTGGTCACCACTCCTTCCTTTGCCAGGCGCCGTCCAGACCTTGTGGCCAAACGGATTTTCGCCTGGCTGCGACAACTGTTGCTGCCCTTCCTCGTGCCTGTAAATGCAGTTCGGATTGAGGCATGGCTTGAACTTGCAAGCGGTTTCGGCGTGCGTGAAGTGGCAGTCTGGGCGAGTACAATTGGCACCATTACGGCACATAGGCATAACAGGGCTACAGTAACTATTAGCATACATGCAATCAAATGGAGAAATAGTTACTAACTGCTTGAAAGGACACGCGGGATTTGTGCAATTTGGAAAGAATTTGCAGTCTTGTTCTATTTTCGCAGGCCAACCACCGTGGTAGCTGGGTGCAGATGCTGGAGATGGGTGCGAGCCGGTACACTTTCTGTTCTTGCATTTGGATCCGAATGGACACTTTTCACCGCTAATGTACTGTGTGGGTTTGCCAGCCGGTATCGCGGGGGTTGGGTGACCGAACGGACACTCTGGCTTTGTGCAGCCTGTACCAAATTTACATGGAACCTCCTCTAGCTTCTCAGACTTGCTGCTGCCGTTCCACCCCTCTTCAGTCTTATCGTCGTTGGTATCCATTCGTGAATCGTTGCTGGGTTCTGGAGGCGCCTGAATCCTCTCAAAGAGACTACCACCGGCGCGTTGTGGCTGTGAAAGGTTGTTGGAGTATGCATCTTCCACGGCAGCGCCTGGGTGGTGGGGCATGTGCCGGCCTACATGAGGCCCTCCCATATGGCCGGGAAATGGGGGTGTTGGCACGGGACCGTTGGTAAATGGCGCAATCATATGGGACTGTTGTTGGTACATCTGGTAAAATGCCATTTGCTGCTGCGGGGTTATATTCTGAGGGAGCATGGACTGATTGGGACCAAAAGATCGGCCATTCATACGGTTCTGATGGTGGCGATTGTTGTTCATGTTATTGTGCCTGGGAGGTCCATGTGGCCGTGAAGGACCCTTGGGTGGTTCTCGCTTGAACTTGTCGATCCGCTCTGACGGTTGTGTCCGTACCCGGTGAAGGACGTCTTGCGGTTTTCTCTCCATTGCCTTAGTGAGCTGATTAATTAATCTTCTCGGGTTGGGATGTCGCATCGCCTTGGGTGCTGTTGGTCTGGATTTAAACGTCATCAGTTGGCCCGCAAAAGTCATGGCAGGAGGATAACACATACGCTCCCTCTGGTGTCTCTTCAGCATCACCCATCTCTTCGTCGCCATTCGCAACACTCTTTTCCGCATCGCCGTTTGCTTCTTCCATCGATTTTTTGAGCGTTTCCAACTCGTCGAAAAGCCATCGCGCGAACTGTGCCGCAGAGGCGTCATCGGGACCAAGTCCTAGCAGATCCCCCGAGAGTTCCGACGCGATCTGATCCTGACTCTTTCCGTTGACCATCATGAGGCAGATATATTCGCCGAGCGGCGAGTTATCGTCACCAACGCTCCATCCAATCTCGACCAGTTTTGGCTGGATGCGGTTATTAAGCGCTTCCGCGAGCGGGGTATTCAGAGCAAGAGCCATGATGGGATGTTGTAACGAAGGGAGAAGACGGGCAGTTGACTATGGCAGGAGAGAGAGGTTACGCGTGAGAACGGCGCGGCGATGAACCGAGCCACAGCAAGGGGCGACCGGTGATGGCAAAAGGAAGTAGGCGATCGGCGGCAGCTGTTAAGTACGTAAATCGAGTGGAACGAGATAGGGTTTTTATTCGGAGAGAAGTGAAAGAGAATAGGTAAGAAAGAGGTATGATATGGTCGTTGAAGGAGGTTATTGCCAGGGTTCGTGGGTCGTGTGTTAAGGAAGACTGTGGTGATGGTTGGTTGGTTGTAAAAGAGCAAGTAAAAGCTCTCAACATGCTGCGCGAGACCGCTAGTCCAGAAGGAGAATGTGGCTCAACCGAGTGGCGGTGTTTTTTTAAAGAACTTGGCGAACGCTGCCAACAATCCTTCGTCTTGAATCTTGGGTCTACAGTGTGAAAATTCTCCTTGATATTGAGGGCAGTCTGTGTTTCATTTAAGACGGCTTTGATGGGAACCACTCGGCGAAGATTCACGAACTGATTGGTTCTCCAATGTATAGTACACAACCAACCCGTTCTTTCTCTACTTCCCATTTCCATACTTCTGCTCAACAATCTTCCCCACTACATCCGCACTATTCTTGTCTCCCTTCTTTTTTGGTCCACCTCCACGTTTCCGCTTCTTTCCTACCCCCTTCTTATCTAAACCCTCATCCTCGTCATCGTCCCCAAAGTTTGTGCTTCCACCAAAGCCCATATCGATATCATATGAATCGCGCTCATGGGCTTCCATAAGTGCTTTCCGTCGTTTCTCTCTCTCTTCTTCCTCTTTCGTGTGAATAGGTGCTAACTTGGAGGCCTTCTGGAGCGCCGCAGCAAGCTCGGGATTGGAGGAAAGGAGGTCGGAGGCGGAGGCTGGTGGTTTGTAGGTCTCTGAATCCGAGTCTACCGTAGATTCGTTGAAGTAATTGATTACTGGTCGAAGTGGAGGGGCCATTGCTCCTTTTGATTCAACCTCTGCTTCTGGTTGGGGTCCCTCTTGTTTTTGTCGTTTTGGTAGTTCCGTATCAGTACTCTCACCGTCATCATCATCACCAAGCGCAGCCAACGGATCATAATCAGCCGTACCAGAAAAAATATCATCATCTTCCTCTTCCTCCGGTTGTACCTTGACGCCTAGTGGTAGCTGTGGTGGCATCATTCCCATAACCCTGGCTTCTCGGGGAAGGGACCCTTCCACCCGCGCTTGCCGTTCTTTGTCATTCCTCTTGACCTTCCGTTTTACCTTGCCATCTGCACCAACGATATGCTTAATCTTCACGCCATCTTCTGTTTCTTCTATTCTCTCCTTTGGTTCTCCAATCTTTTTGAACTTGGACCCCAAACTAGGCTGGGCCGCCGCCTCCTTTGCCGCCTGTCTACTTCTCTTTAACTCTGCCAGAATTTCCGCGCGTGTCTTGGGTTTTGGTGCCAACTCTCCACGCTTCTTCTCCTTCCTTTTTTCAGTAGTCACTACCTCCTTCTCCAGTGCTTTCTCCAACTTTTTATCCAAGTCTTCTTCCGGTGCTTCCGGTTCTTCGTCTTCTTTCTTTTCTGAGTCCTCATCCATGACATTTTCGCCACGTCGAACTCGTCGCAAAAGTGCAAAATCAAGCCCTTTAACTAAATGTGTGCTCTTGACATCACCTCCAAGTAGTTTCGTCTGCTTCACGTATTCTTCGCGGTCAATGTGGCCTTCCTTTGCGAGCTGCTCAAGTGCCTCGAGCCGCTGCACTCGTTCATCCTCGATATTGCTTTCAGCTTCGCGGAGAGCTGCGGCACGGTCGGTATAACCTTCGCCGAACTTTGTGCCTTTTGGGGCAGCGGAGGAGCGAAATTTCTTAGTAGGTTGCTGCGAGGCTCGGTGAGCGGCGAGTTGACGCGCGAAATCATTATTACCAGTCGTAAGAGAGCGCCTAGAGCCGTCAATACCCAAAAGAGAGCAGAAGCTAGGCTAACGTACGGAGTCATTGGTATTGACGATCGTATTTTTGAGCCCAGAGCGGGCGTGGCGGATAGCCCATTGTTTTTGGAACTGGAGGGTTGGTCAACCCTGGGAGTTTCTAGGAGCTTGCGAAATTGTGCATTATTCATGACGAGAGGAAGTGTTATGAGAAGGTGAAATGTGACGTTTAGAATCAGGAGAGTTGGGATTGAGTGGCTGATCAGATTGTGGCTGTTATACTGTGGCTTGCTACCGGCTTGGCGTTTTGTTAGAAGTTTAGCCGTGCTTCTGTCCACATCTCCTTCATCACCTCTCTGTTTCCCCCTTCAGTCATCTCATAGCCACCACAACCACCTCCTTGCACACACAGACATACACTCCAATCTATCACCATCATCCTTCTCCTCCTTCTCGTCTTTATACTCCTTATTACTAGCCTTTTCCCAGGTCTTCAGCAGGCAGGCAAGGCAAGCAAGCAGGCAGGCCAGACAGACACAGCCCCTAGCACGAAACTTCATTTTCCGCCCGCTCCCGCTCCCGACCCCGATTTTATATTCCTCCTGTCATACACCTACCTACACGCACCTATTCTACACCTGCACCAATATCATCACCTCATCCTCATTCACTCGCTTCCTGCCCCCAGCACCGTCCATCACCATCCGAGCGCGTTTTCTTTCAGGTGTACACAGCAAGACAAACTCGAATATAATTAATTGGGTCTTATAAACATTCGCTTCCATTCAACCGTAGTTTGAACAATCCAAGAAATGTCTTCCCCAAGCGCTTCCGGGGCTACTAAGCGGCCACTCGAGGATTCCTCTTCACCCAATGTCAAGGACGAACATGACTCCAAGAGACCGGCCCTGGAGAAAGGAACCCAGGACGACACTGAGAGATCCGTTTCACCATCTCCAGTCAAGGCAGAGCCAGTGAAGGAGGAGGAGGTAGTGGTGGTGGCAACCTCCACCGATGCTGCCCCTTCCGATACTAAAGATGGCGATACCGTTGTTCCTGATGCACCTCGCCAGGATCAGCAACATCAGACATCTGCCCAACCGCAGATTGATGAGAGTCAATGGATCCATATACGTGCATTGATTACCTCTGCTGAAGCTGCTACAGTCATTGGCAAAGGCGGCGAAAACGTGACTCAGATTCGCAAGATGGCAGAAGCAAAGTGCACTGTGTCGGATTATCAGCGTGGCGCAGGAGAGCGTATTCTGACGGTCAGCGGGGCCGTGGATGCTGTCGCAAAGGTAATTCGCGGTCCTCAATCGCAGGAACTCGAAGGCGCGGTTAGCTAACGCGATAGTTAGGCATTTGGTCTCATCATCCGCACACTCAATAACGAGCCGCTTGACCAAGCGTCTTCTCCGCAGTCAAAGACGTATCCGTTGAGATTATTAGTACCTCATATCCTCATTGGCTCCATCATTGGCAAGGCAGGATCTCGCATACGCGAAATCCAGGACGCGTCTGGCGCGCGACTCAATGCCTCTGGATCTACGCTACCGCTCTCTACGGAGCGTTCTTTGGTTGTGACAGGTGTCGCCGATGCCGTCCATATCGCCACCTACTACATCGCTAATACTCTTGTGGAACAACTCACCGAGCGATACGGCGGACCTGCAGCTTCCGCTTATGCTACCCGAACCGGTGGACCGGCTGGCCCTATCCCTGGAGGAATGCAAGTCATCCCATACCAGCCACAGCCTCTTCACGGTTCCTATGGACATCCAGATACTTTCAAGCGACATACCAACTCATCCCAGCGCACTCCTGCTAACCCCTATGGCATGCCCTACCTTCACGGGCAAGCCCCGGCACCAGCACCGCAGGCTCCGATCCATTACCCCAATCCTCAGGATGCAGGTGGTTACTCCGGTGCTGGACCTCACCAACCTGGCCAAGCTGTTGGTCCCACGCCACAAGCTGGACAGGCCTCTAACGCAATGGCCATGCTGCCTGGCCAGCCTCTAACCCAGCAGATCTTTATCCCTAACGACATGGTCGGAGCGATCATCGGCAAGGGAGGAGCCAAGATTAATGAAATACGCCAACTCTCCGGAAGTGTCATCAAGATTAACGAGCCGCAGGACAATAGCAATGAACGTTTGGTTACAATTACGGGAACACAAGAGTGCAACCAGATGGCTCTGTACATGCTGTACTCAAGACTTGGTACGTTTTGGGCCTCATCTCACGGACAACAAATTGCTAATTGCTGGGTACAGAGAGCGAAAAGCACAGAATTTAGAGCTCAAGAATGGACAAAATGCCAGACTTTCTTATTGTCACATTCTACCATCCAATACATGCACGGATACGGATGTTGTTGTATCTTTTGAATCCGTTTTGGTTCTCATCTCTAGGTTTCTTTCTTTGACTGGGTGTATGTCGGTTGTTACGATATGAGCGCAAAAAAGTGGAATATTACAGTTACCTTTTAGTTCCTTGTGTGGTTTGGTGGTGGTGGTGGTGATGGTGGCTGAAGGAATGAGCAACCGTATCGGAAGGGTATTCATCTATCATTTTGCTTTGTTTCTGGGTTGATTTGATTGCGTTGGACTCTCGACGTGGTGCTAGGAATGTGCTGCTGCTTGTCATTCGTTGGCTTCTTGTTCATAACTTTTTTGTACGATTTGTCTTGTGCCCAGACTTCAGTGGCTGCCTCGTTACAGTGAACGTAAGGCTAGATACGAGACAACAATTTACGGTTTGTGCTCTTCGAAGGATTTGCTTTTAATTGTGCCTGGGTCAGCTGTGGCTTCTAACTATATATACCTACTTCCTAAAGCAAAAGTGCTCGCGATCTTGTCATGTCATATTTTATCGCTCCTAGTCGGAAGCTTGCCCTTAGTCGGAAGTTCGCCCTATGCTTGCGAAGCGAGGCAACAAACCACACCGAAAATGGCCGGCGGCCATTGGAGTGTAGTCTCGAACGCTTGCGTGCTGGGCGCAGGTGCACAGTTGTGGTAAGAAAGTGGGTTTATGCATTGGTCACCTTGGCGCGTTAACTACCGTGACAGTATTCTACATGCACATTCCAGGTGATGAAACCCCTTCTTCAATAGAGAAATTTATGCACTGTGATAGACGGCTCGCGCCCGTCCGTCCGCATAAAAGTGCTAGGCATAGTAAGCGCCATACGGACTTCCCCAACCCCCAGGTATAAATTCAGGAGTGGGTTGAGAAACGATAGTGAAGTAACTCACGGAATGGAAGCTTCATGCTATATCAGCGGCTACGCGCTAGCGAAATAAGACGTCTGACAGACGCCTAACAGCGTTCGAGCCCACGAGTGTTCAACGTTCGCGTACAGGTTTCTGCTTAGAAAATTCACGGGATTCAGTGCTATCCGGCCGGTCAGGGCACCTAATCCTGGAGCGAGACATGCTAAACCCGTTCCGAGGCCCGCTATGCCAGTATGGCTGGAATCCACTAGAACCAGCTACTTCAGGAATTTTGATTGCAAGAGTGCCAGGGTTAGGTGTCCGAGTAGAATATCATGCAGTAATTCCTTTCCATTTTATCGCTTGATTGATTAAAGGGTGCAGCATGCTGTCATACGGTCATACGCCACAGTACTAGCAGCGTTGTTGATGTGTTCATGCTCCATGCTCCATGCTGACTTCAATGCCTGAGCGAGAATGTTTCGTCCCAGACTAGGACCCTCCACTGTTTGCCTGCACACCACTGTCAGTCCACGAACAAAGAAAACCGTGGGGTTTGAGTTCTTCGTGCGCAGTAGATGGATTGGTAGGTGAAGTTTTAAAACCCAAGTCCGGCGTACGCCGCAGGTACCACATGCACGTCGGACGGAAATAGTGCACCTTCCGAGCAGTGCTGGACGATCACTTCCGGGGTATACTTAGAACAAGGAGTAAGTACTCAGCACATCTAAGCGGCTGAAACCTGCTCGATATGGAGATTCTTTACTTGGAAATTACTGGTTCGAGTAGGTCTCAGCTACTCAGCAGTTTGTGGTACTGCCTTGCCCGTTCCCTGCCCTATTGCAACACTACTCCTGTCCCATACTCAGCCCCAGAAGAGAGGGCACTTTTCATGAACCCGGCCCATTTCTTCCATTCCATCGATTGTTTTATAAAGTGCTGCGTACGGTAAAGGGATTGGTATCCAGGGTGAACCTGTTAATAACACCGAACGGACGCAGCAACGGCATTCATTTCAAAGACATCAACAAACAGGCATCAGCACCCTTTCATAAAAACCGGGCTGTCACCCCCCACAACAATAATAACAATCAACACAACACAAAACTCTTTTCACGTTCCGCTTTACGATCATTCATGACGAAGCTCACAGTTCTCCTCGCCGCGTGCTTGAGTCTCCAAGGTGTCTCAGCACTCTGGCCAATCCCTGCTCAGTACTCACAGGGCAACGACACCCTCTGGCTCTCGTCTAGTGTTTCCTTTGAATTTGGACATGGTCAGGCAAAAGTGAGCAACGGTGGTTCCGGTATGGGATGCTCGGTATGTTTTCCTCCACTCTCCCAATTCCTCTCTTATTTGTTATAGTTCCCAAGCTGATACAGAGCCAGGGCTACGGTGGCTCACATAGCAGTGGCGGCGATTCAGCAAGCAGCAAGAAGGTGCGCGACGCCTGGGCCCGCACACATGATGCGCTCTTCAAGAACAACATTGTGCCATGGAAATTTCACCCGAAAGGCAGCAACTTCGAGCCTTCTCCAGGAAGCGGAACGAAGATCACAAAGATTGTGGTGACACAAACTGGCGAAGACTTAGCGAAGCCAGATTATCAGGACATGAAGGAGGCGTACAACCTCTATATCCCCGCTTCCTGCGGAACAATCTTTATCGATGCCGAATCGTCGCTGGGTATCTTGCATGCCTTTTCAACCCTGGAGCAGCTCTTCTATGCACCAACTAAGAAGTCGGGATCGGCGGTCTGGGGCAAAGGGCCAGTCAAGATTAATGACAAACCCAAGTTCCCTCACAGAGGGTTGAATCTAGATGTGTCGAGACAGTGGTATCCAAAGGAGACAATCCTGAAGACGCTTGATGCGTTGAGCTGGAACAAGATGAACCGACTTCACCTTCACGCTACCGACTCACAGAGTTGGCCACTCGAAATCCCAGCATTCCCAGAATTGGCAAAGAAGGGAGCGTATGCGCCTGGATTGACATATTCCCCCCAGGATCTCCAGGATATCCTGGACTATGCAGAGGCGAGAGGAATCCAGGTTATTGTTGAGATCGATATGCCGGGTCATACCACGTCCATCGCAGAGGCGTACCCAGACCTGATTGTTGGCAAAAACATCCAACCCGATTGGAGCACATATGCAGCACAGCCTCCATCGGGAAGTTTGAAGCTTAACAACAAGGCCGTTGACTCGTTCATCACAAAGCTATTCAAAGACCTTCTCCCCAGACTCAACAAGCATACCAAGTATTTCCACACCGGTGGTGATGAAGTGAACGAGAATGTTTACAAGCTCGACCCCGGCGTGGGCACGAATGAGAAGCCAAAAATCCAGCCGCACTTGCAAAAATTCTTTTCCCATGTGCAGAGCGAGGTCAAGGCGCAGAAGATGAGCCCTGTGGTGTGGGAAGAGATGCTGCTAGATTGGAACATTACGTTGCCCGCGAAGACGATTGTGCAAACGTGGCGGTCGGATGACGCATCGGTGAAGACGACAACAGCGGGATATAGGACTATTGGAGGAAATTATAATTATTGGTACCTCGACTGCGGACACGGTCAGTAGCCCCATCTGAGATATACAAACTCCACAGACTAACGGTCGATTTCCAGGTCAATGGTTGGATTTTGGCGGCCCCGGGTATCAGAAGTACTATCCTTTCGCCGACTACTGCAGTCCTCGCAAGAACTGGAGGTAAGCATCACCATCTCCTGTTGGTAGCCATGGAATTGTTCTGACTAATTTCTCCGTTGATTTAGATTAGTCTACTCGTACTCCCCCGACCAGTTCCTCACTAAGGAACAAGCCAAGCTCGTCCTGGGTGGTGAAGTTCACATCTGGTCCGAACAAATTGATTCATCGTCTATTGACGTGATGCTCTGGCCCCGTGGAAGTGCTGCTGCTGAAGTTCTCTGGAGTGGCCGTACCGACGCAAGTGGTGCTAACAGGACATTTGCTGATGCGTCCCCGAGGTTGGGAGAGATGAGAGAGCGCATGGTAGCGAGAGGTGTTGCAGCTAGCCCTATTATGCAGCTCTGGTGCCACCAGGTATGTCTAAGTTACTTTCTATCTCCATCCGCTTATTCACTAACAGAAACATCAGAACCTTGGTGATTGTGAGTTGAACTCGTAAGACAAAAATATTGCACGGCAATTAGGTGCATTTAATGGAGTATCATGTACGTACTGTATCTGGTTCGGATTGGCAACGAGCCGGTGATATATGGCTTGCTTTTCATGCATTTTGGAGTTGTTTATGACAGAATATATATGGATGGAATGATGTACTTTATTTATTTAATACCATGACGTTGTATTTGTACCTAGCTCGGAATACCTACTAGTAACATTCGAATGTCGACTGAGGCCAATTGATCATATGCGCTGGCTTGGAGGCAAAGGTGTCTTACACTCTCGTTTGCAACTCCACTGCCGGTTCTCGCCGTTCTACCCCGCCATCCATTGCCTGGGGTGTTCACATGTTATATTTATACCAACGTCCAGCTTCCCACCAAGATACCTCGATGGTCGCATTCTGTAGGCGGAGTGCCGGACGCCGAAAAGTTATCAGACGCAATTTAAGCGCAGCAGGCTGAAGACTACATCTCGTGCCTGCATTAAGTACTAGAATATGCACTCTTCAAGACATGGGTGGATTTAAGCCTGGAGTGGGTAATGACTGAATGTTTTCCTATCTGCCTTCAATGCTTGCATATTCTTGTTCTAAATGGCTGACAGGAATCAGCGAGTGGAAGGTTTCAATAGGAATCTCCACGTAGGCCAACTACCGACGTCGATTTAAAACACTCCATCTCATCTCCCGATACGCGTCAGCCGTTTGACACATGCCTGCCAACCGATTGACGCCGCAGAAGGGCAAAAAATAATGCAAGAAAGAGGTGTGGGAGCCTCGCTTGCGAAACGAAGCTCGATGATATGATCCTAGTAGGCAGGGATCGTATCCGCCGATGTACATACGCCCTTCAGTCCATGGGCCTATGGCCATGCACTCGGAGCGGGGGGAGGGAAACGTTAGGCTTTCACATGATGATGATAGGGGATCGATCGATCTTGGTGAACCGGGGTGAATGTGGAGGAATGCATATAAGCCACTGCGGATTTCCGGCGTAGTCCGGAGTGCAGAGTTATATGTATTTCCTGGAATCGAGGTTGCTACGTATACAAGAGCTCCTTCGAAAACCCGTGGGTATCTGTGGGATTGTCTTCCAGCTATCGAACGAAACTGAAAGAGAAAAGATGTTACTGGAAATCCTCTTTCATTTGCGGCCGGCGTTGTTGAGTGCTCTTGCCGCCGCAGTGGTCCTGGTGGTGATGATTCAAAAGATATCCAGAAACCGCCAGATATACAAGCTTGGGAAGAGATCAACTCTTATTAAGTCGCATTTTTTTGGTTAGTTCTTACCTCCCTTCGTGCTGAGAAGCAGTTAGTAACATCCAAACAGGTATCACAGAGACGATAGCGGCATTCAAATATGCGAGGATGAACAAGAATCGAGAGTTCTGGACAATGCGGCACGAGAAATATCAAAACTATACCATAGAGATGGAGGTTCTCTGGAATCGGATTATCTTGACCTCGGATTCGGAGAATATCAAAGCGATACTGGCAACCCAATTTCTTGATTACGGTATTACCCTTCCATATCACACCTGCACAAAGCTCCGACTAACCTGTTCGATAGGGAAGGGAGAGATCTTTCACGACCAATGGAAGCCCTTCCTAGGCGACAGCATCTTCACCACAGACGGCAAGGAATGGCAAAGTTCCCGCCAACTCATCCGTCCCCAGTTCATCAAAGACCGTGTATCAGATCTCCACATCTTTGAACGTCACACACAACATATGATGAGTCTTATCCCCCGCGATGGTTCCACCATCGACATCGCAAACCTCTTCTTCCGCCTCACCCTCGACGCAGCAACCCATTTTCTGCTCGGCGAATCCGTCAACTCTATCGGTGCCACGGGCGAGGTCGTGCTCGCAAAAGCTTTTGGGCAGATCCAGGAACATATGAACGATATTACGCGTGCAGGACCCCTAGCCATCTTTATACCAGGTGGGGAGTTTAAGAAGAATCTTGCGATACTGAATTCGTTTGTTGAGCCGTTTGTGGCTAAGACGCTGCAGTTGCGCCCGGAGGAGCTGAAGGGGAGGAATGAGTCAGATTATAACTTTTTGCATGCGCTGGCAGGATTCACGCGAGATCCGAAGGTGTTGAGGGATCAGCTCGTTGCTGTGTTATTAGCTGGAAGAGTCTGTATCCCTCCCTAGGGTTTGAATAACTTCACGCTAATGGGGATCTGTGCAGGATACCACGGCCGGAACGCTGGGCTGGACTTTGTTTGAGCTCGCAAAACGCCCGGATTGTGTTCAGCGACTGAGGGATGAGATACTGGACACAGTGGGCCCTCACGCTGCACCCACATACGCGGACCTAAAGGGGATGAAGTATCTGCAGCATGTGATGGATGAGACGCTGCGATTGTACCCGGCGGTTCCGTTCAACATCAGAGTATCGCTGAAGGATACATTCCTACCTGTCGGCGGAGGCGAAAGTAAACTTGAGGTATGGTATGTATATCGCGCTGGTTATCAGATGCTAACAACGACAGCCGGTGGGGGTTCCAGCGGGAACAGCATGTGCGTACTCAACGATGGTGATGCAGCGGCGGGAAGACATTTTTGGGCCGGACGCGAACGAGTTCAAGCCGGAGCGGTGGGATAGTTGGTCGCCGAAGCCGTGGACGTTTATTCCGTTCAATGGGGGACCGAGAATATGTCTTGGCCAGCAGTTTGCATATACCGAGATGGCATATACGCTTTGCAGGTACGGCAGCTCTACTTGTGCTATAGTAATGACATGCTGATGATGATTGGTGTCGTTTTTCAGGCTGTTCCAGAACTTTGATGCTGTGGTGGATAGGGCTACAGAACCACAGTTTGAACGGTGTGAGACTACAATAAGTCCCGGCGCCGGCGTAAAGGTTGCGTTGAGGCCTGTAGTGAAGTAGATTGTGATGGTAGTTGATGTTTTTGTGATGCTGGCTTTATCAGTAGGGGAGGAGTTTTTATTCAATGTTTTTGAAAGCCCAATATTTCAATAACAAGATAACCAAATATTGACAACTCCGAGAACTTTCGAATTTGCATGGTAACTATCGTCAAAATATCCCTCAAGAGAGAAAGCTGGGGCTTAGTCCAGAATGGACGTCTGGGCTGTAGAATCATCGGGCATCACTAGGGCTTACACTGGACAGGGAAGTAGGTCATCGGGCATCACAAGTCTGTACTCGGGGTAGGGAAAAAGAAGTGACCCCAAATCGGGTATTGACTTTTGCAGAGAACAAGGTGATGACCAGAGGACAGAGGCTAATATAGATATCAGTGTGCAGCAAATCTACTGTTCTGGCAAAAATTTCGGTGCGTTTACCAATAACGTTTGTACAGTTGTGGTGTTCTGATAATTCCACCTTAGTAATAGCTAGCCAGAAATGGGGTGTCCCGTTTCTTTTCCCTTAACCCGAATACTCCAGACTCGCCTAACAAACTGCCGCGCTGCCAACGCCAGGCCCACGGGGGTGACAACTTAGAATATGCTAAACTGAGCACCCTTGGAGACAAGAATGTGGCAGCTCCTTGAGCTTAACTAGCTTCAGACTTTTGATGCTTTATATGTGGATATGACGCCCTTTCACCAGCCCCCACTTTCTGAAGTCCTACACTCCAGCAGCCTGGGATAGATGGATGGGGATTAATGCCAGTTGGGACCTTGTGATCGAAGAGTAACAAAATCCCGTCATGGAACAGTCTATGACGCTCGGGCCAACACGAGCTATCATTCGGCATATTCAGCCGCCGGAATTGCTTCTGATTCTGCTTCACATTCGGGCGAGAGCCGAACTATAAAGAATACATTAAGAACTACTTAATTTAACAGCAGAAAAGACTGCAGTCTAATAGGAGAAAGCCAACCAAGAAACCCCCAAAAAACACCCGATAGCTTTTAACCTTGAACAATCCTCTTCATTGCCACTGTTGCTGCACCGGTGGTTGTTGCGGCGGAGTCATATACTGTTGCTGGTATTGATACTGCTGCTGCGGTGGCGGCGGAGCATACACTGGCGGATTTACGGGAGAAGGCGAGGTCTGGTAAGCTTGCGGTTGGGGGGCTACATACACTGCCGCCGGGGGAGCATATGGTTGCTGCTGTGTGTATGACTCCTGCTTGAACCCCGGCGTCGGCGGTACAGAATATTGCAGCACCGGTGTTTGCCCACCAGGTACCGGTATATATCCCTGTGTCTCCTCTGCGGTGTTTTTATTGATAGTCCCGCCGCGTTTCTTTAGACGATTGGCGTACGTGGCGGTAATAAGGAATGTCAACCTTTTGGTAAACTTCTCAGCATAGATGACACAGCGGGCCGTGGGGGGACTGACATCAATATGATTGTGAGCGCCAACGTCACTTTATAATATGCTGCGTGCGGCCCAGATTTGTCGTAGATGTGGAGGGAGTTCATGACACTCCCCAACATCGCCATCCCTACCAGCCAGACCACGAAGAGGAATGTATCCCATACATAAAAGAATTTTAGGGCGCTGATGTTGCGTCGTGAGCCGCAGCATTGCGTGCTGAGGGAGGCGAGGGCGGTGAGACCGGATATTAGGCCCTAATGCTTGTGAGTTGCGAAGGATTGTAATGGGGAATAATACCCACCAGCGCTAGGAGTAATGCTTGCGGAGTCCGCGGGTTCATTGATGTGCCCGAGCTAGAAGATGAGGAAGAAGAGGAAGAGGAGGAAGTATAAGAGGAGTACGAAGATGATGATCCTCCTCCACCGCCCCTCCCCGGAAACGCATAACGCCTGACTCGACGATAGCTGGCATAATCATCGTCGGTGTAGTCATTATCAAAGTAAAACACCAGTGCTCCGCATGCGTATTCGAGTGCCGGGCATAGCAGAAGTTGAGACACGCGAAAGAGGATATAAACGAGTGAAAATGGTCCCTTTCCTGCCATTGATATTGATAACGAGAGAAAGGAGGAACTCCGAGGAGGAAGGGGCCTTTCTTAAACCCCATAGCAGAAATGCGCCAAGGTCATGAATACGAGGTCCCGAGACGTTAGTATTGTTGGTTACACAATAGATTGCATAAGTTAAAATTTGTTAGATAGAGTTATGTATGATCGTCGTCTTCAAGTGGGTCCATCGCAGTGAAGTCCTGGTATCTGAGACAGGTACTAAAAGTACGTTGTACCAGCTAAGCCACACCGCTGCCAGTGCTGTGAAGATTGTACTCATAAGGGAAATTTGATTGAAACGTTGCTTCTCAGCGTTTGTAATCGAAGGAGGCGATTGTTCCCATGCGGTCATATCGGACGCCCGATTGCAATTGCTCAGATCTGTCGTCGCTAGGAAACACCATGGGGTTCCCCAGTATTTGTCCTCTTCCGTAATAACGGTAGGACGTCCTGCCGGAGTGAATGGTACATACTCGAGTACCTGCAAGTAGGAGAGCAATTGAATACTGGGCGATGGTTGATGGTGGCTTGTTTTGATGACTGCGCTGTCGAGCAGAAGGTCGTGATGTTCAGGCAAGCGAGTGATAATATGCTAGAGTGAATGCAGTCAGGTCTTAGAGCGCCCATCCGCTTCTCGACAGCATTGTCCATGAGAAGAGTAATCTAGTGTCAGTCCAAAGGAACCTATGTCATTTGGTCTCAAAATATGTGTTGCTATTCAAGTACATGAATGCGGTGCATTGCTTGACACCTCCGAGAACAGTACGGTTACCTTCCAATTATCAACTATAGATCATAAGTCCACTTGACTGTTATATAACACACTGCAATGCTGAAGCGTCTTCGGCACTCGGAACGACGTCATGCCACAGGGATCTGCACCCCATATTCCCACCTTTACGCAACCTCCGTGCACTCATTTCCGGAGTTAAAGACATCTCAAAAGTTATTATGTGGGGTAGTTAAGAAAGCCGACATCTGGGACTCACACTCGTTTAATCAACATGGCATCTATCCGCGCCTCAGTACTACACATCCCTCGCCTCCGCCCATTAACCCACCTCCGCCTCAGTGGCTCTGTTCCTCGCCCGCGGGGCTCTATAGGCCTCCGCTACCCCCGTCTCCTCCAACAGAAGAATCCACCAACCTCCGTACCGGAGCCTCCGCACCCACATTCCTAAGCACTCAAAAGCGTCTTCGCAAATTCAATCTTATCAACCGCATTATCCTAGTCTTAAAAGAGCTCGTAGCCTCAGCCTCCCACAATCAGAAGCGCTTCTTGAGCCAGGCGCAACCGTATACGTGCTCGACCGACTCCTCGAACCATCACCCGAGTTCTTCACAGCCACCGGACGCGCAAAAAGACGCTGGGTGCAGAGCTGCTGTATCGTCGGATCGAAGTGACGGATCCTGAAGGACTGGGAAAGGTTTTAAGGGATATTGGGCATGGGAGGGCTGATGGGCTTATTGCTGCGGCGGGCATCAACATCGTGAAGGTAGCGCTGGAATATAAAGCGGAGGAGATTAATAGGTTGCTAGAGGTGAGTGTTAAAGGCATATTTCTGACGGCGCAGGCAGTGGCGAAGGAAATGATAAGGTATTGGAATGGAGGGAGTATTTTGTTGGTGGGGAGATGAGTGGGAGCGTTGCGAATCGGGTTTGTTGTTGTCTTTTTGTTCTTTTCACTTGAGAGTTGAGTGCTGGGGAAGTGATAGGAACTGCCCTGCACAACGTATAACGCGTCAAAGGCTGCGATTTTGCAGTTGGCACGTAATCTAGCTGCGGAATGGGGAAAGCATGGAATTAGGTGAATACGTTTTCCCCAGGATATATTATTACGCTGGTAAGGTTAGAGCTAAGGGTTAAATTGGACTGACATTAAGCATAGATGATAGAACAAGATTTCAAACGTCCCGAAAGAGAGCAGGAACTAAGTGAGGCAAATATGTTGGGACGCCTGAGTTCGGCTGAAGGATATCGGGGAGCTGCTGTGTTCCTGATCTGCAACGCTAGTTCCTTCCTGACGGGGCGGATTTAAAGATAGACGGAGGACATAGTGCATGGTAATGGAGATATGAACTGGGAAATTCAGGCGTTGAGCTAATGCTGGCACTGGAATGTGTCAGATAGATACTAGGCCGCCATTTTACTGTCTCCTTTGGGCCAAAACTCTAGAAACACCTCGGAGCAGGAATTCATCCATATCACTCACCTGGACATTTGCTTGTTCTTCTTCACCTCATCATATTATTAATGTGCTATAGTAGGATAGACCGCACAAAGATCCCCAACTAGTCACGCCACTCGCGCGCTGATACTGGGCCTCTTGATATGCAAGTATGCCCAGGCCATCCGTTCGCCCACTGGACCGGAACACCACTCCTGTACACTTAAACCCTACATCCGCCAAATCTATTTGAAACTGGACATCTTACTAGGCACGGGTTTTTGTGGGAATGCCTACGGGTTCAGGGATTTATTCCATTGCAGCATAATCATTCATGGGCATCACAAATATGCAGCTCGGCGATCCACCGGTGGTCAGGCTATTCGTTGATGTTGGGCCCCCGTGGATATCTTCGAGATGTCCAGTCTATATCCGACTAATCCGAACATCTCACTAGACTGGAGGGGTAGGTGGTTGATCGCAGATGCATAACAGCCGTATAAATCGATGGGGAAAGTCCTAATACCCCCCATTTATAACCGGATTTGCCAGTTTGCACTCGAATCTTCCATCATGCATGTCAACACCCGTAGACGGTAACGTATATTCGTGGTTAATATTCTGCGTGTCGCCGTTGCTCTAATATGACGGAATAAGTTGCCTAGGGTCTAGGGCTCAGGCGTAGGGCTCATTCCGTCCTCTAGCTCAAACAAACAAACCAGGGCAAACGCCATCAACACTACCACCCATGGCAGACATCGCATTGATCACCGCGTCAAATCCGAAGCCGTTCTAGCACAATTCTGCAGGCCTCCACCAAGGGGGCCATCACCGGGTATATACATGCCCTGGCCCGGATCAGTCCGGGGTAGAGTACATATATCCCCCCTGCATGGTCTCCCCCGTCATCACAACTCGGTTACGAGGGCGGATATCGCACTTAGTGCTGTGAGGGAAGGTGATCTCGCCCACGTCCCGAGTCAGATGAATACATGTAGCCTTCTTCGTCTTATAGATAAGGTAATATATATACCGAGTAGTCCTTCACCGATCCGTCAAGCGCGGCGTCTAACCACCGAGTCCAAGTTTCCCGCTACGTGTTTCTTTCTTTCTTCTCAATTGTCCCTTATTCGGCACTTCGCTCACAATGGCATCATCCTTCAAATCCCACCAGCATCCCCAGGCCAGTATCGCCGAAAAGCTCGGGCTCGCGCTGGCAATGGCAAATGCTAGTACGATGCCTTCTCCCCCATTACTTGCTAACCGCCCGCTGACGGTAAACAGTGCGACTTGCCTTCCAGAAGTACCTCGTAGCATCCATCTCCTGCCCTCCGAACGGTCCCCCCAAAGCCGTCCTCGTCCAAACCGCAGCATTCCGCACTGTATTTGGCTCCACGAATTGGCGCCAACAACTTTTGACGACTGCTCCATCGTCTGCCACGTACAAGACGTGGGTTGGGGATGCGGCGCAGAAGAACTTGGGATATGAACATGCAGTTGAGGAAATATTAGGTGGTGGGTTAGAGACGCGGATAATGTGGATTGGGCCGCCGTGGAAGAATGGGGATACGAGTCGGAAGGTGCTAATATACATCCATGGCGGAGGGTTTGTAATGCCGATTGCCTCCGGGCAGCTACAGTGGATGAGGTTTTTGAAGGAGGAGGTGAGAAAATCCCATGGACAGGATGTGACTGTCGCGGTGGTGGAATACTGTAGGTTCTACTATTGAGGAAGGAGGGTATTTGCTGACGTGAGTGGCAGCAACGGCCCCGGGGAAGGTGTTCCCTACTCCGTTCCACCAAGCTACACTGGTTTTGAACTATCTTCTTGCGGCGGGGTGTCCTCCATCAAACGTAGGTCACCACCGCTCTGGCATTTCTGATCACGCTGTAACCAAGTTTGTTTAGATTTCCATTGCCGGAGACTCTGCAGGTGGCCACGCAACGCTCTCGATACTTTCACATATTCTGCACCCTTACCCCGGAATCACACCCGTGTTACCTCTCTCCGAGCCGCTCGCATCCGCAATCCTCATTTCCCCATGGGTAACCATGGCCACAGACTCGGACTCCTTCACTAAAAACCAAGACGTCGACATTGTTACTGCGAAGATTGCAAAGTACTGGGGAGACCTAGCGATGGGCCTGGGAACAACGCAGAACGAAGCAGCTTGTGGGCGGTACCATGCGGAAGCTTTGTTGGCTCCTGAGGATTGGTGGAAGGGTTTGGAAGGTGCGGTCAAGTTTGTTGGGATTACAGCCGGGAGGCACGAGACATTGGTGGATCATATCTTGGAGCTCGATAAGAAGATTCGCGCTCAAGGTGGGACAAGGTTCGAATTGTTTGTGGGCGAAAAAGAGGTTCATGATGGACCTTGTCTGGACTTTTCGGCGGGAAGACCAGCGAGTGAGGTTACGCTTACGATGGCGAGATGGTTGGGGGAGTGTTTTACGAGTTAATTCTTTAAGACCTGGTGGGTGCAAGGGCGCTTTATATTCGGGCCTTCGGGAGGTATTGTACGAGTATGAGGGTTAGGGATCGTCGGGTTCAATTGCATGCGGGGTGTGTGGATTAGCCTAAAAGAACTGTATTATTCATTGAATATCAGATCTCTATCCAATAAGCATGAGGACTTCAACCTCCTCCAGTGCGAAGCATAAATAACCTTCAAACCCCTTCCTTCCTCATCACCCAAAAATCACACCAATGTCCTCCCCGCTCCAAGGCAAACTCGCCATCATCACCGGCGCCTCCCGTGGTAACTACATCACCACCCCTTCACTTACATCACTAACACAATCCAGGAATTGGCGCGGCAGTAGCCCACAACCTCGCCTCCAAAGGCGCAGACCTAATCCTAAACCATTCCTCTGCATCCTCCGCCTCCGCCTGCGCCGACGTCGCCTCCTCCCTCTGCACCCTGTACCCCACCCTCTCCATCACCGTCATACAAGCCGACATCTCCACCACCACCGGCCCACGCACCCTTGCCGCCGCCGCCTCCGGCCGACAAATCGACATCATAATCAACAACGCCGGCGTCGCGGGGAACTACTACCTAGCCGAAGTCACACTAGAGGAATTCGAGCGCCAGTATAATACTAATGTCCGCGGGCCCTTGCTGCTACTGCAGTCTGCACTCCCCTTCCTGCCCAGCGATAGATCGGGCAGGATCGTGAATGTCAGTAGCATCTCAGCAACGCTGGGTTTGATGGCGCAGAGTGTGTACGGCGGTACCAAAGCGGCGTTGGACGCGATGACCAGAACGTGGGCGAGGGAACTGGCGGAGAGAGCGACGGTTAATAGTGTTAACCCCGGTCCGGTGGATACGAGGATGTAAGTTTTTTCACTTCGCACTGGGGGGAAGAGGGAGGGGGCTGATGGGATAGGTATGAAACTACGTCGCCGGAGTTTCAGGAGCAGATGAGGCCGTTTTTGGGTGCTACGCCGTTGGCGCAGTTGAGTGAAGCTGAGAAGAAGGGAGTGTATAAGGATAGGGTGGAGTTGTGTAAGGAGACGGGAGGACGGTGGGGCACGCCTGAGGAGGTCGCGGGGATTGTGGGGATGTTGTGTTCGAAGGAGGCGGGGTATTGTACTGGGCAGGTTGTGTGTGCTAATGGGGGGATGGTTTTTATGGGATAGATAGTGGGAGGGATGTTGGATTATAGATATGGTGTTTAAATGAATATAAGGTCTACGCACGTTTAGAAGCTGGAATTGGTACTAACTCATGAAAATACTGGGACGCACTCGATAATATCACAGCAGCAACGTGGAAATAGATCATATCAAAGTTATTGCAGCTCATCATATAAAGTTCAAACTTCCAATCATACATAAAAGTACAAACCCCAAACCAAAAGAAGCTAATAGTACAAGTAGGTATCATATCACACTCCTCCGCCATCCCATCCCTTCATTGTCCTATCATAATCTACCACCGTCTCCTCCTCGTAGTCGCCGTAGATCCCCGCCCATCAGTCCCCCTCATCCTCCTCGTCCCTGCCGCCTTCTGTCCAGGACGCCCAGTAACAGTTCCCTTCAACTTCAACAACGCGCCAGAGATGCGATCGCCGATGGACGGCTTGCGTTGATGGTGTGTCATGGGCTGTGCAGCGGTGTGGTGGGTACCGTGAGTGCGTCTTGTGGTGGTTGTGGTTGCGGGCCGCGGCCGGGTGAGCCGCGATAGGAGAGAGGGCTTCTTCGTGCGTGTTGTGGTCGTCACGGGCGTGGTGCGGGCAGTGCGGCGGTGAGAGCGGCGCATTTTGGTTTAAGTAGAAGTGGTAGCAGTAGGTATTAGCAGGTTTTGTTTTGAGTGGTAGTAGTAGTAGTTTGTTTGTGGGATGTATTGTTGTTTGTGAAGAAGGAGAAGGGATTATCGGCGGCAAAGGCTGGTCGCTTTATACAGCCTCTTTGCTTGCTCTAAGTCCCTGCTTCTCCTGGAGTGTCGTCGTTGGTGGTTCAAAAACAAGGTTTGTACACGATCGGCGCGAGCCGTCATCGAAAGGTCATGGTGTTTCTGGAACGTCATATAGAAGGGAGTTACTTGATCCCAGTCGTACAGGGGTTGACGTCATTCATGATTATCACTCGTGGTGGGTGGATGCGATTGGTCGGCGCTGCTGCGAGCTGCAGGCTGCAGGTCCGAGGGTGCGCTGCGAAGATGTCTCAGCTCTTGGTGACTGAGTTGTCGAGTGCAGCAATGGGAGATCTGGTCACTTGTACCAGGCTTTGAGGTTACAACACTCGGCGAACGTGACCCAATATTTTTGCAGATACACTCATCGAGTGACGAAAGATACAGATAAGTAGAGACAGGTTGTACGACTGCCATCTATGATGGTAGGGTACGAAGTGGGATGAGGCGAATTTCCTTGGGCTTCAGTAAGGAAAGCGGTGAGATCGGGTGAATTGAAGCGCTAATATATTAGCAACAATATTCTTAAATATATAATGAAATGAACGCGTGAAGGATTTGATTTATTCCGTAAAATTAAATCATTGGCCCAGGTGGCGGATTCAATGCAAGAGGTGTAGACATCCCCTAGTAGATGGACTCGCACAGCTGTGGAAGATTGGGAGATCTGGAGACCCGGACCCCAAAATGGGACAGATATTTTCCTAGAAGCACTTCTACCGTGACACCTATTTCAATGAAACATCTCCTCAGGGACTGTGACACACATTATATCTTGAGAGACAAGCACCACTGGTGACAGGTGATGTTGTAATCTCAAAGCCCGGTACAGTGCACTGCACTTCCACAACAGGCAAGGTAAGTTCTTGCACGACAATTCAATTGACTTTATGAACCTGTTACCGCGCGCTACAAGCCGATCGTGTTGTATTGTTGACTCTATATCATGCGTGTTGCACAAAATAATATCCTCTTGGGAATTGTTTGCGCTGAAGTCGAGGGGCCCAGTTGTCTAGTTATGCACCTGTTCCCTTACCCATTCGGCCCCTACTATTGGCGTTATGATGTTCCATTTCATGAGATATGACTAAATCGGCCAAAGTTTACGGGATTCTCGTCTCATATGCATTATTAATTGTGTTTTGTTTTCATGGAGACTTTTTACTATTGTATACCGTTGAGAAAAGGCTGTCCTCAGTATACGTTCTAGCCTCGTTTTAAGCACCGGTTATACACGCGAGGGGAAGTGGAAACGATGCACACACGTGTATAGCAAACTTGGAAGACACTACTATACAACCGAGGAAAAACTGTTCTTTCAGATCCCCCCATTTTCTCTCAAAAGTACAGACACAAAAAGTACTCTAAAAAGATGAAACCCCAAGAGCACATCAAAACAGGAATACTAGCAGGACTGGGGAAGGGAAGCACCTGACAACTGGGAACATAAGATAACGTAAAGAAATAAACCCCCAAAGAAAAAGAAAACAGAAAACCTCATTCACATCCCTAAAACGGGTCAGCGCCCTCCGGATTACCGCCAATGATGCGAAGGAATTCGGCTCCAACACAATCCAGTTTCTTTCTTAACTCTTCAGCCTCCTCTTTCCGATCCTCGTATCCGGCCCACTTTCTCTTGGTACCGTCTGGTCCCGCAATTCTCTTCATTTCTGCGCCGACATAGACCGCTCTAGCAAGGCAAGCCTTCAGTCCGTCTGATGCCTTCTCAGGAGAAATGTTAAGCCATTCCTCGAACCGTTCCTTGAAAACAGAAACAGCTTCATCCCAAACGCGGCAACATTCTTTCACATCTCTTTTGAAATCCACAACCCCGAACTTGTATTTCTCCTCAAACCCCTCAGAAGAATTGGTCTGAAGCATTCCTGGTGGCGGCGGAAGCGGTTGAAAAGCCGGGCTTCCACGGATGGAGATGTGAGCAGTTCGGAAAGAGTGTAGGAGATGGTCATACTCGAAGGCAATTACGTATGCAGATACAATGGATGAATCCATGAGAAGACAAAGACCAGCTGCACCTACACCAGGCAGCATGTGAACGGTTCCAAATATGTGATCCCATTCGGAAGCTAGAAACTTGCATTGATACATCAGCTGCATGTACGGGATGCTCTGTTGCTTTTGCTTTGCACAGGCAGGTACAATAGGAATGGGGAATGCTCTGAGGGAAGGAAGAGTCGATGCTAGTGTTGAGGTTGAGGTGGCTGTGGACGATGACGCTCCAGTCGACGATGACCCAAGTGTTGAAGTCGAAGCATTGCTTCGAGAAACCGGCGACGCTGGTTGTTTATCTTTATCTTCATTAAAAGATGACGGGAAATGGCATTCCCTGAGTGGAGAGGGAATGAACGGTTGTGTCGAATTCGTTGGGGAAACCGGCGACGCTGGTGATGGAATTGGCCAGTCTGGTGAGGATGCCAAAGAATTTCCCGGCGAGGTTGTCAAAGAAGTGCCCGGTAAGGGTGTCAGAGACGACCCAATGGGAGAGTTTTGGGGAACTACTAGTCCAAGAGGGGGAGAAATTTCCGGTAGAGGTGGTGGAGGTCTAGCCTTCCGACCCTGGGAGGAGCTCAGGATAGATTCCGGATGTGATGATAGGGCTGAATGGACTTACGCGAAGAGAATCGAACATTACGGTCTTGGATTTCGTGAAGAAAGATTGACTGCAGCGGGAGATGCAAAATCCTAAGACAGTAGATGTTCTCAGCCAAAATTGACTGCTGTCGAAGGGATATGAGGATGAAAATCGATGGATGTAATGAGAAGGAATGTGATGAAAAGGAATGTGACGAAAAGGAAGAGAGAAGGAGGGAGAGAGAGAATGGGCTGGATAATAGCCCAGGGGGAAGTGGCCCCAAAGGGTTGAATAAATATCGAAACGTTCTCATCTATTTTGGATATCTCAAAATCGAAATGTTCCCACCACTAGCGGCGAAAGTGCCCACCACCACATCGAGTGAGAAACCGAAGAACTAGAAACGAGAATGTTTCTTGTGGGTTTTATACACCGTATCACGGTAGCAAGAGAAAAGCAGCCTGGTACTGCACGTCTGCACGATTTCGCACCACTTTTGGGACACTCCGTGTCTGTATTTCTCGGCACCGCCTTTTCTTGTGTTGCTGGGTTCACAAGGCCCGGTCTGTCGAATACAACCCTACTGAGAGTGAATATAACGCTAGAAAACGCTTCGACAACCCTTCCCATTCCCTTTCCCGTGAGAAGTACATCTCGTGAGCTTTTAACAATACCATTGATCAGACACCGATGGGCAATTGTGGCCTGAAGGACAGTGTGTGGATGTCCAATTACTACCTACTAGGAAAGATTAATATCATGGAGGACGGTCTTGGCCATGGATTCTGAAAGAAAGCCACGCTTTCGATGGCATGGAATGAATAGCATCAGAATCTCATTAAGTTTTAGCATAGTGATCTTATAGAGTGCGCAAAGTAGCTGTTACGACGGCTAGCTTATCAGAAGGATATCTCAATTACGCTCCTAAGCATTGCTTCAACAATGTTAGACATCGTGTTTCCAACGAGATGCATACCACCCAAGATGGTGGTGGGACAAGCAAGTAGCATCTCCAAATAAAGCCAATTGCAATATGGTTGAGAGCTGTTTTTCTCGTGACCAGCCGCAGGAGGCTAGGCACGGGAAAAGAGAGCTGTAAGGTTACGACATAAAAGCAGCACTCATAAAACTATTTTGGCGGGTGCTCAGGGTTTTCGGTGCCGTATCAACAGCCAGCACTACCAGGTCAACTTTGGGGCTTTAATGCGACTGGTCGGGTAAGTTAGATCGAGGTGAAGCTTATGGTGAAGCCTATGTGACTTGGACAGAGGTGGAAAGCGTTAGAGTGAGCGGATGGTAAAAAAAAACATGCTTTCAGGGTCTAGTGCCAGTCGACAGCATGAATTCGTTGCTGTTGGCCCTCGCTTTGCATTTGTATATAGCACCTGATAGTACAAATAGAGCTTCGGTCCAACAGAGGGAGGCCAATTTCCTGTGAGAGCATAGGTCGTCAGATGAATGGATAAATGAAGGAGCCATCCACAAGAGACCGCAACATTGGAGAGCAATAAGCAACGCTCAAGTTTCTTCCCACACCAACATGGAGTGTATTCTTGTTGTTTGGGTTTTGTCCATTGGCCCCTTCCCAGCGATTCTGAGACTGGAACGGCCCCGGCAGAGGAAGGTGTAATCGTATTATGTAGTATTATGGTCTACATCCACCAGCTTGTACCCTCAAGTCGCACGATCACAACCCCTCACCCACATCATACCACGTTAGCGACCCAAGTGGCCCTAGAATACATCAAGGTATCAACAGGCCTCGGTAGCTTAATTGGTAAAGCGCCGTCCGGTCTCATGAAGCCCCAAGATTGCCGACTTTAGGTAAACCGTTGGGTAGATTGAGGTCGTCCGGAGATGTGGTTCGAATCCTCAACGGGGCATTTCTTTTTTTCGTTTTGTAGGGCAAGAAAGGGGGGGGTGTGAGATGGTGTGGTATCAAGAGGCGACGGGCATGAGGTGTCACTCGGTGCGGACTATCATAAGAATGGCAACAACTAACAGACAATAGCGAACAGAACAAAGGGACAGAGATAAGGCCCATTATATAGTTAGTCTTGTTGGGTTGGAAACTAGACGGTCTTGTTTGTCTACCTGAATGTGTTGAAAGTGATAATTGATTATTCTATTAAAGAGGCTACAAAGGCATGTATATACGGTAGTCCATGTACGAATGCGTACGTACTCATCTATGTATAGATACGGCTGAATACAATCAGCCCGTATGAATATCAGCCCAGTAAGCCCCCATACGAAAGCTGAGATCTATTTATGCAACAAAATGAATCTATGTTTCACCGAGTGAGATCGCGTGCTGGTGATGGCGCAGGTGCTATAACCTTGCTTCTCCTTTGCCCTTGCTCTTGTACGTATGTACGATAAAGAATATAGGGCGGGTTTTAGTATCGTGGTCTCTAGTACCGTAGGGCTCGCCATCATCTTCATGGTTCCCAGTTTGCTCTATTATTCGCCTTTGTACAGCAAAGTTTGATATTGCTAGTGTTGGCACATTCAGCGTCTTTCGAATGTAGTAGGTAACAGTGATCCGTGCTGCTACAACAAACAGCCAGCGACTCTCAAGTCGTCCCTGGATTGCCTGAATTGAGACGATCGTCAAATCCTGGACCTCCTGCCACAACCAGCTCGCTCGCCACCGAGTCCTTCGTCACAGTTCGAACATGAAAGGTTGGGTATTACAACCGTTCATCACACCGCGGCAGCTTGAAGATAGTCTCTGCCAGCAATCGTTCTGGCCATATTCGGCCGACGTGCTAGCCGACATTGAGGTTGTGGTTGCGGTGGATCTTATAGTTGATCTTGCTGCTTCTGCTGTTGCTGTTGCTGTTCCAGTTCCGGTTGCGGTTGTTCGGGATCCTGCTCCTGCTGTTGGGTGGGTTTCGTGGAAGATCTTCCATCGTCGTCAATTCGTGCGTGCTTAAACCCTGTCTCCTCCTAAGCACAAACAACGCCTCAGATTTTCTTATAGCCCGCTGCAATTCCAATCGCTTCATTGAAGTCGTGTTCATCCGCACAAACCCGCCGAGGGTCAACCCATTTTCATCAGCCTCCACATTGATATAGTCGCGTATGGCCTGTCTTAGCTTTGCTAAGGCGTCTCTGGGGTATTTATTAACTTGAAGTTTGACATGGTTAGCAATTTCCTTGTCTAATGGCAATAGATACATATTTTCCGTGCCCTCCAGTGGTCTAAAATTCGGTTTCTGAAAAGTTTCTGTATTAGAGAACAAGCGAGCAAACCTCGCAACATAGTTTTGACGCTCCAGCAACCTTAGATCTAATGCCTTTTCTACTCGAATGATCTGTAAGACGAAGCTCACAATTGTATTTCGTGGCAGTTAGGCAGTCAGGCGAGATGGAAAAACCCGGCCATGCTTCTAACAGTATTTGTTCGGATAGCTTGAGTTCCTCGTCGAAACCTTCAGTTGATCTTTGAGAACTCTTCGATCATGCAATACCACTCTTTTCTCAAAAAGAACCTTAGCTTTATTAGCAGGTGGCAAAAACTGGTATGAAAGAAAATGGGTGCCAGGTTCTTTGCATGGTGCTGACACAGTTTCTTAGAGGCGCTTGAGACCTCGGTAATATTTGCTTAGTTTCCTAGTATAGCATGCACAGCAGCTGGATTTTTACAGTTTTCCGCAAATGAGGGTGCTCGAGGTGAAGCTGCATAACTATGTGGTGGTCTGTATCTGACCGGTCTGCGAATTTTTGGCTCGGGTGCCTGGTAGACTGGACGTTTCGGAACGTTTGTCGACAAGCGAGAGAAATTCGTAAGTCAGGAGAAAGGAGATCTAGTTGCTTTGCATGGTGCCGATATGGTTTCGTATAGCATCTTCAGTCCTTGGTAATATTCTCCTAGTTTTTCGATAGCAGGTGTGTAGGGAGGAAACAACAGGAGCGAACACATGCCACAGCATGAAACGACTACCGCGTTTGTCGGCAGTCTGGGAGCGTCGTTTGCCATGTTCTCGGCTACGTCCGGGAGCGGTGATGCCGGGTGTTAGAAGCATTGAAATTAGTTGGGAAAATACAAATACTTTCATGAAGTTGTCGTATGTCATGGGATTTATGAAGTGAGTGTTGTGAGTAAGTCTGGTGGGGTGGTGGGTGGGGAATATCATATGCAGTCGTTAGGTTAAGGCACGGAAAAATATGTGGATGCGCCCAATTAACGCTACCGGCTTCTTTATACACGCTGCTATCTACCGACGTTAATGACATGGGAAGACATGATCCTTTGGGAATTCAACCAGATTTGAAGTTCGAGGAAACTAGGGCCGATGGGTGGTTTTGTATGATGGAATTGCCCTATGGAGGGAATTTGATATTTATGGATTATCATGGTCACTCGGCGAGACAGCGATGTTAGCTTAACCCATGGGGTGTAAATATACTACCTCAGTCAAATGTAAGGCCACTCCACCCATAGGTTCGTTTGTATTATATCAGAATCAATTACAAGTGCTAAATTAGCACACATCAAACATCCGAACAGCATGCTAGGATAAGAGGGTAGGCCAACGCTAGTGGTAAACTTCAAACAGGAGAAAGTGGATTTGCCTTCCAAAGAGCAGGCGAAGGAATGCCGTGGTTGTGGATCGAGCACTTCCGTTCAAATTCATTGTTTCAAAGTTTGCACATGAAATTAGACAAACGCCAGAAAAATTACTACCCCCTGGAGGAAGACACCCCCAACATTATAAGCAATTGACCCCCAAACAAACAAAAACGAGAACGAACAAATAAAGTTAGGAGAGCTAGGAGGGGCATGATCTAAACTTGCGTACAGAATATAAACACAGCGAGAAGTTATAAAACCATACCTTCATACGCAAAACGTACTAACAAAAGACACCCAAACGCCCAGCTTCTGCAACACACATTTCAATCTTCAATATGAACTACCTACTCAGTCTTGACTCCTCCGTACTTCTCCAACTGCTTTTTCAGAATTCCACTCCGTCGCCTTTCTTCAGCCTCCCAGCGCTCGCGCCGAGCTTCTCGGGCTGCTACCCCCTCTATCACTTTCTCTAGCTCAGCCGCCTCAGCCAACTTCCCATTTAACTTCTCCAGTTGCGATTGAAGTTCCACTACCTTGGAACCACCATTCTTCCGCTCCTTCTCAAGGTCCTCCTTCAGAGTTTTATTCTCTTCCTTTAGACCGTCATTCTCTTTCTTCAGGGCGGCGTTCTCTCCCTGGAGTTTTTCCCTTTCCGTCTTCCATGTTCGGTGCTCTTCTGCATGAACAGCAACTTCATTATCCCGACATCGCCGCATCTCTTTCGCCTCGGCGTTCGCAATATCAAGCTTCTGGCCCACCCATACAATTAGATCTCGTTGGTATTCTTCCCAACGATCAGCGCTCTCTTGGCGGCGCTGCTGCTCCTCTTCCGCAACCTTGGCTCGAGCTGCATCTTCCTTCACAGCTAAAGTCTTCATGAAATCTTCCGCCCGCTTGATTCTCCGATTAATGGAGTTCACTTCTAGTGTCACTTCCTCTGCACGGAAGGCCTCAATTTGTCCCAGCGCGTTACGCTGTCGCTCTGCTTCTTGCAGTATCGAGGCACTACTGGTCTTCCGATCTTGTGCATGAAGGTCTCGTCGCCGCCATTCGAAGCTTCGCAGTGCTTCTAGGTCGGCGTTCGACATGCTGCTGTTTCCAGCGTTATCATTGTTGGTACTGTTACTCGCATTATGATTTGGGGCGGCGGTGGTTGTGATGAACTGGGAGGCGGTTGCACTATGGCCATTTTCAAGCTTCTTGGCTGCGGGAGCCGAGGCTGGGGCTGAGGTAATGGTTGGTGAGAACTTGGAGGCGTTAGGCGTTGGAGTTGGCGCCGGTGTAGGCATTGACGCAATCGGGGCTGTTGGAGTGGGTGCTGGGGCAATCGGGACTGGTGTAGATGTGGGGGCAGCTGGTGCGGGGGCAGGCGAAGCGGTCGCTCGGATGGAAGCCGCACCAGAAGCTGTTGAAGCCGGAATTGCGACAGCCATGTTCGCAGCTGAGATATCGAGACGCTGCTTTTTGGCGTAATTACGCGTAACTTTTGGCTGCGGTGGCGGGGAGGCCGACTCCGACGATGGATCGACCCCCGGCGGCTCCATGGATCTCTTTAAGTTTGCTCTTGTGCTGCGCGGTACAGGAGAAGCTCGCGGTACAGGCGAAGATTCCTTTGGCGGCGGCGGAGGGATGGGGGCGGCCATGCTGATTGCTGGAAACACGGGCGCCCCCTTGGGATCCCGTCGCGCCGAAATGTTGACTTTTAGACTAAAGCGAGCTGCGAACCATTGCGAGTAGTGTTCGCCAGTCTCACTAGGTCGCTGTTTCCAGTAGTCGTTAAATTCGGTTTGCTGCTGAGGGGTGAGGGCTTGCATTATGGGGATCAGTTATGGAAGTCGCGATGTGTGTCGTTGGCGATTGGGCTAGGGATTTATAACGCGGTATTTTGGCGCGACTACATACCAAGAAGGTGGCCACTAGCACACCACCCTACCCGAAAAAGATGACCTAACCAACCAGAACGAAGAAGTGAGTGCAAAGGAAACGGCAACGAGACATTCCCACCACAGTTTAAACAATGTGATGGGGGTTTTTCTCTATTTAATGTCTGGTACAAAAAATAAGAGGGTGGGTGAGCGAACCCCGCCCAATTATAATTATTCTGTGTTTTGATTACAACTCACAATATTTCTCCACTCTTATACTACGTATCGGCTGGAATGAAGGCAATTGGTGGAACTGAGCTTAAGTACGAAGCTAGGAAGAATTGAACCGCCAGAATAAATTTTCTTTGTCGTGGGCTGGATTTCAGATTGACAGTTGCCGATACAGTGTTATGTGCAAGTATCAACGGGTGGTTGGGAAGTCCCAGTTCGGCGGCTGTGAGCACTCCCTACTCTTGCATTGGACTTTGTCTAACAGACTTGTCGTCTCCAAACAACTGTCAAAATTTGCGTCAAAATTTATACTCTCCATTTATTTTGATCTAGCCTATGCATATGTCCATGTAGATTCCAAGCCGTGGTGACAAGATTAGGCATCAAAGGTAATTATAACCATGCACATATAGAGTAGTACACTGTGTCACCAATAGCATCATGTCATCCCCCGGAGTACAATTGTAGATACTGATGCGCACAACCTGAGTCTCATATTCACTCCTAATTATACCAAAATTTCATAGCACCTGTAACATGTAACGAAGCAAACACATTCTTCAATACAAAAGCACGTTTCAAATTTTCAATTGGATTGCTTGCTATTGGAGAGCGGTAGTATTCCGTGTACATGTATACCCCTAGATGCAGAGAGACCTACCTACAGAGCTATACCTAAAGCCCTGGTATATCCAGATCCAGGTGCAGTGTGCCGTAGGGTTGAAGTCTAGGCTGCAGAAAGCCATATCCTGACACTCTTGTCTGGTTCAGTTCTCTCTATTTCTATTCCCTATAACTCAGAAACCAGAGATCGTTAGTGACAGATATTGTACAGATTGACGGAAGGCAGGCTTCCACATGGTGAAGTTGTGACCATCAATGAGATCTCCCTACACCATACACCACAAGGATTCGGACAACCGCTCTCACATGTATAGAAGAAATGATATACTTGAATTGGTTATTCGAAGGATGTGCAGTTGCGAAAAAAGTGTGGCTGTTACCTTGTACTTACTGTTTTTAAACAGAGAAGAGGTCAATCTTCAAAATGTCTAGTGATCGTTTGAAAGACTCTATGGTTTGTTGCGGATAAGCTTCAACCATTGAGAGAATTGATTTCATCCGCGAACAAGTATCTAAACGTATACGGCCAAGCGGGCAGCGCTTTTCTACAGCAGTATATAAATATATATAACATTCAATGGCCGTCTGTCTACTCGTATTAGCTATATTATTCGAAAAACCATGATTGTGGTGAGGTTAGAATGCGCCATCGTTGAGGACGAGGCGAATAAAGTAGGCTGTACTCTACGACAAGGCCGACCTATTCTTGTTTACAGGTGCGATGGAAAGAGATGCCCGGATGGCCGTCTCTTATCTCGTACCCAGACTAAACTCCATCCAGTAGTCGCCGATGTTGAGCTAGGAGGCAAAGAGACAAACCCGTCTCAAAAAAACTTTATTTTCTAATAGTAACAAGTACCCTTTTACTTTTTTCTATTCGCTTCAGAGCTGTAGTACTCGGACGTAGGGGCTAAAGTAAGTAAGACCGCTATACGAAGCACCAGCATGTGAGAGAGTTCTGGATCTTCTCTTGATTCCTCCGCCCTGCCCCTATATGCCTAGCAAAGCTTATTACTGTCTTTCTTTGAACATGCTGAGGATTATTGGAAGTCATGTTTGCGTGATCAGGGTCCGAATTTTCAGTAAACAAGAACTTATGCCAAAGCTTAGTTAGTAGTCCATGTTATAAACGCCAATCAGGTCAGAAGCTTAAGCGCATTCATGCGGCGTCTGCAATGCAATCGGATGAATTGGGAATTCTTTGTTTAACTTGGGCGGGGACTGCAAGCAGGGATCAAACATTAGGAGAAACCCAAGATTATCCTATTTCTATCAGCTGGTGTACTGTTTGGTCTTCCATTGTATACCACTTCACCCCAGATAACGCTCAAAACTACAGCAAGGGGACCCCAAAACCTCTTTTTACCTTGAAATTCTTGCTCTCTTCGGTTCCCCAATAAGAGTTCTTTCGAAACGATTAACCCTCCCCAATTTGATACAATCCGTACTGTGTAGCTTTCCATTCGGTGTATCGTAGCTAGTACTAATATAGCCCCTGACTCCGCTCTGAATCCTAACCACCCGAATTACTGCACCATTCTCAGAATTCATCGGCCGAATGGGCCATTTTCCGCTCTCACTTAGTGCAAAGCCGTTCATAGTAGTACCATACAAGTGTACAGAGTACTACGACAACGGAAATTCCTGGACTATCCGCGACGCAAAGATTGGACACCAGAGGATCTTTGCGGTGACAATAATCTCGGGGGAAGAGAATCGGGAGAGGTCGAAGCCTTTTCCTAGACCTGGCCGATATCAATCTTCAAAGAGACCGAAATACAGATCAAAGCCGTCGATTTCTGAAAAAAACAGGGAAGGCAGTATTAAGACCCCGAAGCCTGAACTTTTCGAACGTAAGAGATGGGAATGAGCATTTCATCGGCCTATGGGTTAATTGTCCTGGTATCAAGTTTGGAGTCCTTGATGAGAATCTCTGAGCAAAACTTGTAACGAGAAGAATTTCTGTCGTCGCTGCTGATGACATGTTGGTCTGGTATCCCTTACACGCGAGGGTTTGGGAAATTAGTTGCAATACTTGGGTGGCAAATAAGAGTAGCGCTTATTGGCCAACTCAAACTTCACACGACGATCTGTGGCAACCAGAAGTTGTTTCATTGATCACTTAGCTAATCGATGAGGGCAATTGCCAGAATAGAGAAATGCAACCAACTTTCCAAAACCCTCGCGTGTCCCGGGGATAGTGTGCAGCTAGACGGGAACGATTTGAAGTGGTAGGTCACCTGCGAATACGGTCTTGCAGTGGATACCAATCCTGTCAGACTTACGTCAGGCAGAGGCTATGTTTAGGATAATGACATACTATGAAGGATTACGGTATGTATTCGTGGAATTCATCAAGAGCAACCTCCGGATGATCACGTGAAGTTGCAGTTCTTACTAGCGAATACCAATTAGATCATGTTTTAGAAAAAGCTATTATCCATTCCTAGGCACAACTGTGACAGAAGTTGACAGACCCGCGTAGTGTTAGGATCGGCATCTAATCGGGGTGTGTAATCTGTGTAGCTGGTTTATCAGTCTTGTTTTGGGATAGGTAGTACCAGGTGGATCATGATGACATAATTTTCGGGCGAAGTTGAGTTTTGGGAGACCATGGGTAAGAAGGTGGAGTGATTGGTCGGAGAAGACAGCCACGATGACTCCTAATTGCAAGATCATAGGACTGATCGATATTTGGATTGAGTCGGGATGATAGCTGTACATATCAGTCCCGTTTATGGTGCCGCTAGCTATAGTACTCCCGGAGCTGTCTCCATATTTAAAAACCAGTTGTCCTTTCTCGACCCTATTTCAGGTCCCATGCCACTCTTAATGCAGCATCCCTTCTTCATAGAATATCACTCACAGAGCCACGGAACTGCGAACAATACCCCAGGACATTTCGTCCAGTGGGTTCAATGATTTCCTCGGTCCTGTGCTTAAGTTCCGAGATATATCGCCTCGCGGACCACGCAAGACCGCAGCACCATATCTTCCAAGGCTGCTAGTACAAAATCTAGTACAAAATCTAGTAGCTGAGAGGTGAGAGCGTCAGGTCGTTTTGCAGGGTCGGCGACGTGTTGGCGGTCTTTTTCAGGGGTACTGGGGTTTTGGGCTGTTGGTTGATCAACGAGCTGTATAGTACAGTAGCGGTGAAAGTATTAGATGGTGTCCCACTGTTGGTGGAGGTGCGATCTCCAGTCGAAATAACCCGGAAAACAGATGTTACTAGACCAAGCATTCAGAGATTCTATTCAGCATAGAAGCCCGCTCGTTTTTGAGGTTATTTCATCCCAGGATTGTAAGGGTATGACGTGCCTATTAGCAGATCGCCGTAGGTTGATCTTCATCGTATACGCGACGTTGTCTGGTTCATCTTACTTCTCGGTTGCACATGCCTTGCATTTTCGGTGCGATTTAACAAAAACGGAGACTGGAGAAGTCATGGCCATTTTGGCGTCGTCATTGGCATCGAATCTAAAGGCAATAACCCAGATGTAATGATGGTAACTAACTGTATTCAAAGTAGGCAAGGCCGACAACCTCCGGGCTATACAGATCGACTGATGATCTCTCGCGAACTATCACTATTAGTACAGGTTGTGTTGATACGATGCTTCTCACCTCGTTTTTCTCTGGCGTGGCGATACTTAGCCACGGTATTATAGGACGGGGGTGGCGTGTCGGTTTTTGAGCGGGGCTTGCTCGCGTGGGTGTGCTCGCGTGGGTTGTTTCCGAACTTTTCTCAACGTTAGTTGCTGATGATTGGCTGGAAAGGCATCTCCGGTGGTGAGAGATCACGGCAACTAGGGTCTGCCGGTGGCAAATCTTCGGAAAACCACGTTGTCAAGCGGTTTCGATAACTCGGATGCTGCTAAACTCACCGATTGGCCATGGTATAGCATTATACCGTTGGTGGCAATAAGCGGAGTCAAATAAGTCACTTGGCCCCCAATCAAAGATCTGTCGAGCATCACATTCGTCAGAGTGATAAATTATGATCGAGAGGAGGGTTTACTATTCCACAAAATCACGCGGTGATGAGAAAACTATCAAATGCAGAATAGAAACACCGGTCCCGTCAGAGAAGAGAAGAATGAATAATAGTACGTCATATCATATTAGGTGAGAACGTGCTCTTGATCAATGCATGGCCAGCAGCAGCAAATTCCGCCCTCGTAACGGCAAAGAGGTCCCCATGCGCACTTTCTAAAACCAATAATCTTGGTATTTTACTTACTAAAGACGTGATCTAGTTTGTAGATGATGAAATTCTCTATTGAATCCTTAAGCTTAGGAAACGATGTTGAATGTATTAGAGCGGCAAGAAAAGTAGAGCAGGGTGTGGAGCAAGAGCAAAGAGATAACCGTGTGGGTATAGGAGAAAGGAGGTGGAAGGGTATTTACTGATCAATTTATAAAGGTACTTTCCATGTAATTGTTTTACCTTAAGCTTAGACGTCATCTCGTCGACATCCATGATACTTTGTTTCTGGCATGATTCCAGGCACGCTTATTACTCCCTAATAAGCACATTTTTAGTCCTTCATCTTTCGTTAATGTCGCAAGTCAAAGCCATCAATTCTAAGATCCAGCAACAACATCTCCACCGTACTGGTGAGGAGGTTACGACATGCACTTTCTTTTTTTGGGATTGGGGTAGCGGGTGAATACAATATGATTACAAAAAAACAAACAAACCGTCAAACCGTACTAGTCGAACAAGGTATAGAGTACGTAACCCGCTGTCACTTACCCACTCAAACCTGTACAAAATTAAACTTAGCTTGCGGTCCCAACAAATCCGGGGTAAGAGAACTAAAGCGGTCATAGGATACAAGGAGCAGGTTATACCCTAGAAGCACAATCCACCAACAGCCAGAAAAGTAAACAACTTCAGTTGGCAATGGAATGGTTTCGAGGCCAGTTGGTGCTGTTCCAAGTTCTAGATGCACCAACTCAGTTCACTCGATTACCCTTGGGTTTAGTACTCACGCCGAAGAACGCTCTCCAAGCATACAACTGCATCCCTTCCTGCCCCTATTCCCAATTCTCACAGGACTGCACTCGCTTCAACGTACTCTAGTTGGCCTTGCGTTATCCCCTACACGCTCGTTTTCTTCAGATAGGTTGCAGTTACTATTTAGGCAATTTTGAAATGGCTATCAGCCGCAGTGGCCAATAATATGGTCGCTTTTGCCACTTTTCTCTGACTCA